>Ga0116166_1000315_pt1 | contig 47184 bp, 35 predicted proteins | sample AD_JPNMR2_MetaG_FD_89884 | JGI IMG/M metagenome (GOLD analysis project Ga0116166, IMG submission 89884) | Active sludge microbial communities of municipal wastewater-treating anaerobic digesters from Japan - AD_JPNMR2_MetaG | ecosystem: Engineered > Bioreactor > Anaerobic > Digestate | place...
CCTTGCACGTCGCCGATGGCTTTCCGCACGTTGGCTTCGCCCAATTTATCCCCGACTTGGCGGAACAGGGTCAAGGCGGCGTTGTAACTTTCCAGCGCGGCGTCTCGCTCATCGCGGAACCCTTGCACGTCGCCGATGGCTTGCAGCACGTTGGCTTCGCCCAATTTCGACCCGACTTGGCGGAACAGGGTCAAGGCGGCGTTGTAACTTTCCAGCGCGGCGTCTCGCTCATCGCGGAACCCTTGCACGTCGCCGATGGCTTTCCGCACGTTGGCTTTCAGCCCAGCGTCCTTTAATCCCAGTTGAATGGACGCCTCCAGCCAGGCATACCATTGCGCCCACGATTCGGTAAAAACCACCATGAACCAATTTCGCGCATTCGTGACCAACAAAGCCAGCAAGTCGGCATTCTTCCCGCCCAACGCCCACGCGCAGGCCTGGAGCAGGTTTTCGCGTTCCACTGCCAGATGCGGCGCGGCATCAGGATTGACAGTGTAATATTCATCAAAAAGGCGAACCAGCCAATCCGCCAGCCTGCCGAAGGCCTCCGCCTCCCTCCCCTCCTGTCGCAATTTTCCCGCCGCGTATTCGTCCAGCAGGTCATGCAGGCGGTAACGCTCGAGCCGCGCCTCGGCGTCCACAGGCTTTACCAGCGAAAGGTTGACGAAGCGGGCAAGGACGTCGCGGGCCGCGTCGCTCTCCATGTCCCACAGATAGGCGGCCGCCTCGATGGAAAAGCCCGTCGGGTGGAAGGCGGCCAGCGCCTGAAAGCGGACCTGGTCCTCCCCGCTCAGGTCGTCATAACTGAGGTCGAAGATGCGGTTCATATCCCAGCGCGGGTCGCCCTCCATTTTCAGCGCGGAGAACCTGGCCGCGGCGGTCTCGAAATAACGCGCCACGGGTTTCTGCGTCCCTTCGAACTGGCGGATGCGCCGCGCCGCGATCTCCATCGCCAGCGGGTTGAATTTGCACCTTTCAGCCAGCGTTCGGACGGTTTCCTGCTCGCTGGCGACCGTCTCCTCGCCCAGAACCGCCTCGAACAATTCCTTCGCCTGCTCCCAACTCATCGCGCCGAGTTCGAAGTTCCTCACGCCCCCGATCTCCCGAATGCGGCTGGTGACCAGCGCGGCGCACGGGCTCGGGGGCAGCAGGTCCGCCAGCCCCGCCAGCGAGGCCTCGCGCGCGTCGTCGAACACGACCAGAAATTTTCGGGTCTGATAAGCGTGCTGTAATTCGTTCTTCAAACGCTCATACGAATCTCCTGGCTGGGTTTGAACGCCGCACTTCAACAGGATCTCGCCGACGATCTGCCCCGCCTCCTTCTTTCCCACGTCCACCCACAACAAGTCGTACTCGCCCTTCAATTCCTCCGCGACATTCTTCGCCAGTTCGGTCTTCCCCAGCCCGCCTGGGGCGTGCACGCCCACGATCGCGCCGCGTCCGCCCTTGCGGATGAACGCGGTCACGTCGTCTTCGATCTTGCCGCGATGGACGTACGTCTCCGCTTTGGCGGGCGGAATAAACCCGATGGTGTCGTGGATTTCGCGAGGCGGCGCGGGCGGGTTAACGATGAACGTCGAACCTTCCGCGTTCCCGCCGATGACAATGCTCCCGTCTCCAGCCTGCGCGGAAGTGGATGGCGGCTTCTCGGTTTTCTTCTTTTTCTCTGCCATGAATCCCTCGCCTGAAAAATTACGCGTATTGCATTGGGTTTCTGCGCGGTTCCGTGTATTGTACGCCAAAACTCGGCAATCGCAAAATCAGTTACAATCCTCCCATGCGCTTCACCCGCCTCCTCGCGTTCCTCCTCCTGCTCGCCGCCTGCCAGCCCCAGCCCTCGACGCGTCTCCGCCTCGTGGCAGACGGTCAGACGCGCGACCTCCCCGCGGGCGACCTCGTCCCCGCGCACATCCTGGCAGACGCGGGCATCGCCTACTCGACGTCCGACCGACTCCTCGCGGACGGGATTCCCGTCCCGCTGGATTCCCCCCTCCCCTCGGGACGCGTCACCCTGCAACTTCGCCGCGCGCTGAACTTTCGGCTGGCCGCGCCGAACGGACAGTTTTCCCTCGCCTCGTCCGCGTGGACCGTCGGCGAGGCCCTCCTCGAAGCGGGCGTGAACCTCTACGTCAGCGACCGTCTCGACCCGCCTGCCGATACTCCCCTCGAAGACGGCATGGTCGTCGTCCTCGCGCCAGGACGCGACCTCCTCGTCCGCGCGGCGGCAGGCTCGACGCGCGTCCACTCCTCCGCCGCGACGGTCGGGCAGGCGCTGGCCGAGGCTGGGATTCCGCTCATGGGGCTGGACCGCGCCGAACCGTCGGAGAACGACGCGCTCCCCGCCGACGGTCAGATCCGCCTCGTGCGCGTTGCCGAATCCGTGACGAGCGCGTACAAAGTCACCCCCTACGAGACGCAGTTAATCGTCTCCGCCGAACTCCAGCCGCCCGCGCAGGACGTCCTCGACCCGGGCGAGGTGGGACTCGCCCTCAGCCGCACGCGCCTCCGCTTCGAGGACGGCGTCGAAGTCGGCCGCGTGGTCGAAAGCGAGACCGTCGTCCGCCAGCCGCGCACGCGCGTGGCGCGCAGCTCGTTCTGGGCCGCCAAGGAAATGTACGCCACCTCGTATCATCCCTGCGTGGCGGGAGCTTGCTCTTACGGCACTTCGAGCGGGATGAAGGCGGGATACGGCGTGGTGGCGCTCAACCTCGATTGGTACCGCGCGTTGAAAGGCGTGCGCGTCTACATCCCCGGCTACGGCATCGGCGTGGTCGGCGACGTCTGCCCTGGCTGCGAGGGCAAACCCTGGATTGATCTCGGCTACGACCAGGGCAACTACGTCGGCTGGAGCAGCTACGTGACGGTGTATTTCCTCGCCCCCGCCCCGCTGGATATCCCCTGGTTTTTAAAATGATGCCATCCCGCTTCGCCAAACCCCTCCCCCCTCTCAACGCCGCGCAGATCTTGAAGGCGCACGGCTTGCGCGCCGATAAATCCCTCGGGCAGAATTTTTTGCAGGATCCATACGCCATCGAGAAGATCGTCGCCGCGGCGGAAATCCGCCCTACGGACGCCGTCCTCGAGATCGGCCCCGGCCTCGGCGCGTTGACGCGTCACCTGGCCGCCGCCGCAGGACAAGTGGCGGCTGTTGAACTTGACGGCAGGTTGATTTTGGTTTTACAAGAGGTATTAACTGGCTACACGAACGTTAAAATTGTCCGCGGCGACGTTCTCAAGCTGCCGCTTGCCGAGATCGTCCCCGCGACGGATTACCTCGTGGTCGCCAACATCCCGTATTACATCACGTCCTCGCTCCTGCGCCGCCTGCTGGAGACGACGCCCCGTCCGCGCCGCGTAGTCCTGACCGTCCAAAAGGAAGTGGCGGAGCGCATCTGCGCCGGCCCCGGCGACATGAGCCTGCTGGCGCTGTCCGTGCAGGTGTACGGGACGCCGCGCGTTGTCGCAACCATCCCCGCCGGGGCGTTTTATCCCGCGCCAAAAGTCGACTCTGCCGTTGTGCGGATAGACCTCTCCCCTGCCCCATTCATCCCCTACAGCCTGCTGGATACATTTTTCGCGCTCGCCAAGGCGGGTTTCAGCCAGAAACGCAAGACGCTCCGCAATTCGCTCTCGGCGGGGCTGCGGAAGTCCCCCGCCGAGGCGGAGTCCCTGCTGCGCGCGGCGGGTATCGATCCCATGCGCCGCGCGGAGACGTTGTCGCTCGAAGAGTGGCGCGAGTTGACGGCCAGAGCGTAGGCGCTCCGCCTACGAACGACCGTTCAGCCTCGCGCTCTTTCCCCTTTTCCTTAAATCGCGGTAACGCCATAGCACCTGCCAGACGCGCACGGCGGCTTCGGCTTGAATCTTGAACGACATCTTCGATTTTCCCCAGCGCCGGTCCGCAAAATGGATGGGCGCCTCTCCGATTTGATACTCGAGACAGCGCGCCAGATAAGCCATTTCCACTAAAAAGATGTAGCCGTTCGCGCGGATGCGGTCGAGCGGCAGGCCTTCCAACGTCTCGCGGCGCCACATGCGGTAGCCCGTCGTCACGTCTCGCAGGGGCAGGCCCAGGATGGCGCGGGCGTAGAAGTTTCCGAAGGCGCTCAGTCCCTTCCGCCAGAGCGGCCAGCGCTCGTCCACAGAGCCGCCGTCCACGTAGCGGGAACCCAGCACGACGTCGCAGGCGGCGAGACGTTCGACCATCCCCGCCAGCGCGGACGGGTCGTGGGAGAAGTCCGCGTCCATCTGGACGATGGCGTCGGCGTCGGACGCGAGGGCGGACGCGAACCCTTCGAGGTAGGCTGTCCGCAGGCCCCGCTTCCCGGCGCGGTGGATGACGGAGACGCGCCCGGCGTGCAGTCGGGATAGATCGTCGGCCGCGGCGCCGGTGCCGTCGGGGCTGGCGTCGTCCACCACAAGGACGCGCAGGTTGAGCGGAAGCGAAAAAAGAGCGGAGACCAGTCTGGGCAGATTCTCCGCTTCGTTATAGGTGGGAATGACAACGACGATTTTCAAACAGCCTCTAGCGCTTGAGCCGCAGCAGCTCCACTTTGAGTTTGTCCACGCTGGGGAAGCGCTTCACGGGACTTATCTCGCCCATTTTGACGGTCAGCCTGTCGGGGCGCCCGGCCGCGCGGGCGCGGTCCTTGATGGGATAGAAATAATCGAGCGATTGCGTCAGGCGGCTGCGCAGGCGTTCGTATACAGCCGGCATGTTTGCGATGGGCAGCGCCACGACGAATTCCGCCGGGCCAAGATGGCCGAGGAAACCGTCTTTTGCGCCCAGTTCCGTTATCGTGTTTTGGATCATCACGCTGAAGGCGCGCAGCACGTCGTCGGAGGCCACGAAGCCGTACATCTCGCGGAACGCGTCGAGATTTTCGAGGGCGACGAGGAGCAGGGCCTGTTCCTCGGCCTGCATCGCGGCTGCCAGCCGTTCGTCCACCAGCGCGCCTTCGGGCAGCCCGCTGACGGGGTTGGTGAGCGACCCCTGGCTGATGCGCTGGAGCGCGTTGCGGACGCGCAGGCGCAGTTCCTGGATGTCGAATGGTTTGGTGATGTAATCGTCCGCGCCGAGTTCGAGTCCCTGAAGCTTGTCGGCGCGTTCGCGTTTCTCGGTCAGGAAGATGATCGGGACGTCGGCGGTGCGGCGTTCGCTGCGCAGGCGGCGGGCCACTTCGTAGCCGTCAATGTCGGGCAGGCGGATATCGAGGATGGCGAGGTCGGGATGGCTGGCCTGGCAGGCGCGCACGCCGTCTTCGCCCCAGTTGGCGGTCAACACGTCGTAACCCTGGGCGCGGAAATACGCCGTCAACATCTCGGCAACGTCAACGTCGTCTTCGACAACAAGGATTTTCTGTTTGGCTTTTGGCACGGTCCCTCTTAAGCCAGGGGTTCTTTTTGGATCACGTATTCGCACACGTCGTCGCCCGCGGCCATACACTTCGATTCGTTGACGCGGAATTCATTTCCGCCGGAGACCCATTTCAGACTTTCCTGCAGGATGCCAGTGGCGATAAAGCAGATGGGTTTGTCTTGTCCTCTTCGGCCATAGCATTCGGAGCATTTGTGAATGGTGTAGATGAACTCGTTCTCTCTCTCTTCCACGATGCTGTGCTGGTCGCTGATCTGCGAAAAGATCTTAGCGATGGCCGGCAGACCGATGCGGAGTTTGGCGCCCAGGGGCAGGACTTTGAAGGCCAGGTCGCCCACGCCCGCCAGCGCGCCGAAATTCCGCAGGCCGTCGGCAAAGAGGGCGCGGCCCACGCGCAGGGAAAGGCCGCGTCCGCCGCGAGGCCCGTACATCTCTTCGAGGGCCGTATTCACCGCGGCCACCTCGGCAAAATCGAAGCCTTTTTCCAGATTGTCGGGCAGGGGCTGGTCAATATATTGGTTCAAGCCGGCCAAGTTAAGGATGGCGTTGAGGCCGTTGCGCCCCATGACGTCTTCGAGGGCGCGAAAAAGGATGGCGCCGAATTTGTTGGGATAAGCCAAACCGCTTTTTTCGATGAAGGGCATACAATCTCCACTTATATTAATTTCGACAGGTCTTCCGCGGCGCGGCGCATATCCAGGAAGATCAGGCCGAGTTTGGCCTGTTCGCGCGCCAGCGCGGTCAACACGGCTTCCTGCCCGACCGACATCAGCACAACGTAACCCTTCTCGCCCTTGATGTAGACCTGTTCAAGGGAGCCGCGCCCCAGTTCGCCGGCGATACGTTCGCCCAGGGACAGCATGGCCGCCGACATGGCCGAGACGCGGTCCTCCTCCACGCCCTGCGGCAGCGCCGAGGCGATGCTCAAACCATCCACGCTGACGACCGCGGAGGCTTCGATGTCTGGAGAAGAAGCCTGCAGCTCGCGCAGGCGATCCACCATTTGTTGCGTACGGGACTTCGACAAGGCAACCCTCCTTGCAGGGTTTCGCGCGTATACGTGCGCGGAAACGGAATATCCTTGAATTTGATGACGCTATTTTAGAACACGCAGGGCATTGTGTCAAGTTTTGGATTTAAAATCGGGCGTCAACCCAACAGAATCGTAAGGCGAACATGCTATAATCCTGCGAACTCACAGAGGCTGCATGAGATTTAAAAATATTGTTCGCGTCTTACTTTTGTTGACCCTGACCATAACGCCGGCCCCCGCGAACGCGCAGGGCGCCGCGCCGGACGACGAAATTGCAAGCGGCGCCGTGGTCTGCGCGCCGGGCGTATATCCGTCCGCGCCGGGCGACTGCCTGCTAGCCGGCCCGTCCGCATATCTGACGGAACTGGCGCGCCTCGGCTTGACTTTGCCGCCGCGTCCGCTGCCCGCCTATCCGCCCGACCCCGCGCTGACGCGGGTCCCCTATCGCTACTTCCACGTGGCAGACGACACGCCGGCCCGTTTTTATTCCTCGCTGGCCGACGCGCAAGCCAAATCGGAAAACGCGCTCACGTATACCCCGGGCTTCGTCTATATTTCCTACACCAGCATGGACGACAGCGGCCACTACTTCCTCTCGCAAAGCGGATACTGGCTGCGCGGAGACGGCAACCGCATCGGCGACATCTCGAAGTTTCAGGGGCTGCTCTTCCGCGGGACGCCCCGCGTCGCCTTCGGCTGGACCTTCGAGCAGATTCCCGTCAAATCGGCGCCGGGCTACAACGCGCCGGACACCGGTCAAATTCTCCAGCCCTTTACGGTGGTCCAGGTTTACCGCACCGAAATGGCTAACGAGATGGAGTGGAATATGATCGGCCCCGACCAGTGGGTGGAAGGACGCCGGGTGGCGCTCGTCACGCCGAACCCCGCGCCGCCGGAGGGCGCGTCCACGAACCGCTGGATCGACGTTGATCTCAAAGAACAGACGCTCGCAGTCTACGACAACAACCAACTCGTCTACGCCACCGCTATCGCGACCGGCCTAGAGCCGTTCTGGACGCGTCCGGGGCTGTTTCAGATTTTTGAGAAAAAAGAGACCGAGACGATGCGGAATAACGACCCGTCCGATTTCTACTATCTGGAAAACGTTCCGTACACGATGTACTTCGACGGCGCGCGCGCGCTGCACGGCGCCTACTGGCGGACGCGCTTCGGCTATCCCCAATCGCACGGCTGCATCAACCTGTCCATCGGGGACGCGCGCTGGCTGTTCGATTGGGCAGACGTCGGCGACTGGGTCTACGTCCACGACCCCTCCGGGCAGACGCCGACCGATCCCGCGCTGTATCAGGGCGGGGCATATTGACACGCCTAATTGCGTATGGTAAACTCTCGCCCGCTGTTAGGAACTGGTCCCGTGGTGTAGCGGCCTAACATGCGGCCCTGTCAAGGCCGAGATCGCGGGTTCGAATCCCGTCGGGACCGCCAAAAGAACAACCCGGCAAATGCCGGGTTGTTCTTTTTCATCCACGCCGCAGGATGACAACGCCCGCCAGCGCCCGCATCACAGCGAAGAGGATGAGCGCAACGGACAGGCCGACGGAATCCGCGATGAGCGGACCGAGGAAAGATGCCGCGAGGATGCCCGCGTTAAGCGCCATGTTGTACCACGCCAGATATGCGGGGCGGTCGTGGTCGGGGATATTTTCGAGCAGGTAATTGGCGTACGCGCCGCCGGCCAGTCCCCAGGTAAACCCGCCCAGCAGGGAGACCGCGTAGAAATGCCAGACCTGGCTGGACAGGGCCAGGAAAAACGGATAAGAGGCCATGCCGATCATCCCCCAGCCGGTGACGCGCTGGTGGCCGAGGCGTTTCACCGAGCGCTTAAGCAGCGCGGAGCCGATCAGGACGGTGACGTAGAAGAGCGCCGTCCCGATCCCGATGTTGTCGTCGTTGAGCTTCAGCACGTTGACGTTGAACAACGGATAGATCGGGCTGGCTATGTAATGCGCCAGGTGAAAAAAGAACATGACGCCCACGATCGCCCCGAAGGGGCCGCGCAAAATGTCGAGGCGGAGGGAGGAGGAAACCTGACGGGGCGGATTGGCCGGCGAGGACGCGGCCGGTTGAAGGTCGGGGAGACGCGGGGGACGATCCTTTTTGAGAGGACGCACAAAGTAGAGGTGCAGGCTGCTCATCGCCGCGCCGATGAATCCAATCGCAAAGACGATCTGATATCCGACGGGGAAAGCGACCGTGTCGAGGATGCGTCCGCAGACGAGGGAACTTAAAATATAAGCGACCGAGAGGACGACGTTGCGGCCGCCCGCCACGTGGGCGCGGTATTCGGTCGGGACGGCTTCGGCGAATAACGCGTTGAAGCCCACGCCCAGCGGCGTTAAGGGGATCGCCATCAGAAAGGTGAGGACAATGAGCGCCCAGACCTGTCCCTGCGCGTTGAAGAGCCACGGCAGAGGAATCCACAACGCGTAGCCGAGGCGATAGAAGACCGAAGACCAGAATACCGCCAGGCCGGTGTTGCGCTTCGCCACCCAGCGCCCGGCTGGGATGGCGACAAGCAGGTTGACAACCGCGGAGGCCGCGCCGATGAGGCCGATCTCGAGGGCCGAGGCGCCGAGGCGGGCTGCGTAAATGGTCAGGAAGTTAACAGCCGAGCCGCTTAAAATGCCGAACCAGCCGATATCGAGATAGAGGTGGAGGAAGTTGGAGCGGTATTCACGCGGAATGTCCGCTTGACGGAGGAGACGGGAGAGCATCGAGGTTTACAAGTTGCGATTTTAGATTTAAGACTGGACGGCGAAGCCTACTTCCAAAACTGCGGAAGATAGGCTTTGAATTCGGTCAGATAGGCGTCGAGGATCTGACGCGCAACGCGGATGTCGGGGACGACGGGATCGAGCAGGAGGCATTGCAGCGCTTTCTCGCGTGAACCTTCGGCGGCCGCGTCGACGCAGAGCTGGGCGGCGGTCGTCTCGCGGCGGCAGAGTTCGGCGATCGGTTCGGGCAGCGCGCCGACGTGGACGGGGTGAATCCCCGCGCCGTCCACCACGACGGGAGTCTCGACGGCCGCGCCGAGCGGCAGATTGGAGATCTGCCCGACGTTGGGCAGGTTGGCAGCGAGGTGATAGTGAGTCGTCCCACCGGCGACGTTCTCGATCATTTCGAGAGCGCCCTCGGAGTCGGTCTCCAGCAACCCTTCGACAGAGAGGTTGCCCTGTCCCATCTCGTTCAAGCGGTCGAGTTCAAAATCACGGACGGCGGCCATCAAGTCCCAGTCGTAGAGGCGGATGTTGTATCTCTCCCACGGCCGGGCGGCGGGGTCGCTCATCCACGGCAGGTATTCGCACAGGTGGGTATCGCCCGGCACGGGGAAAAATTCGAAGGCAGAGAACACATCTCGCGTCAGCGGCTCGAAGTCGGGAGAAAGTTCAAAGAAGCGTTTGCGGAAGAGCGGATAGAGGTCTTCGCCCGTGCGCCGGTCGGTGATGGAGAGAATCCACGAGAAGTGGTTCAGGCCCGCGGCGCGGATGTCCACCAGCGGGACGATCCACTCGCGGACGGCGGCGTGCGCGGCAAACTGGTCCACCGCGGCGTGCATGCCCGTCAGGTCGGGCGGGATCTCGTGACCGTAGTCCTTCGCCAGCGCCGCGCCGACCATCACATAACCGGCGTAGATCTGGTGACAGAGTCCTACCGCTTTGATCTTCGTGCGGCGATTCACCGCGTCGCAGATGCGGATCATCGGGTTAGTGAAGTTGACGAACCACGCCTCGGGACAAGCCTGCTCCATATCGCGCGCGATCTGGAGGATCGGGCCGATGTTGCGCGCCGCGTGAGCGAACCCGCCGGGACCGCCGTTTTCGGCGTAGGGTTGTCGCACGCCGAACTGGATGGGGATCTCGAAGTCGCGCCGCCACAGATTTTCGCGCGCGCCGACCTCGATGGCGTTGACGACGAACTTCGCCCCGTCGAGCGCGTCGCGGTGATCGGCATGCGCGCTAATCTGGAAGTCCGCGTCCCACTCGCGGTTGAGGCGGTTCGCCAGGCGATGGACGATGTCCAGCGTGTCGGGGTTGCGGTCCACGAGGCGCAGGGTGGACCCGCGCAGGCGCTCCGAACGGAGGATGGCGGAGAGGGTGTTCTCGCCAAACGAGGCGCTTCCCGCGCCGATTACGGTGATGGCAGTTGGGAGGGTCATGAGGATATTCCAGGTTTCAGGTTTTGGGATTGATGGGGCGAGCGGCGCGGCTTACACGAGGGGGCAATTGATTATACAATCTATGTCTCCTTTTTCCATGAGCCGGTCATCCTCCGGAAAACGAACTCAGATTCAAACAAAACTCCCCGTTTCGCGGGGAGTTTCGGTTACTCTTTGTTCTCCTGCTGGGGCGGTTCCTGCTTGTTCTCTCCCTCGTTCTTTCCGCTCAGACCCTCGCGGAAATTCTTGATGCCCTGGCCGAGTTCTCCCGCGATCTTTCCGATGCGGCCGGGACCGAAGAGAATCAGCACGATGATCAGTAAGATCAAAATTTCAGGCAATCCGAGTCGAATGGGCATAGTTTCTCCTTGCGTGAATTTTTGGACTAATGTACCACAATCAGGATAAATTTGCCATTAGAAGTTAAGGCAGAGTAGGCAGGATTGCCAATCCGACCTACAGAACTACGCGCGGCGTCCCCAGATGAGGCCCTCGATGAAGCGCTCGACGCGACGCAGGACGGAGAGGACGCGGCCCAGCAGCCGGTAACGCCCCACGTTGACTTTGCGCGGCGAGGGCAGCGGTCCCGACCATTCGGCGACGAGCGCGCCCCACGTCAGGCCGGCGCCGAACCCGACGAAGACAACTTTGTCGCCCGCCTTGACGCGTCCCCGCTCGACGGCCTCCACTGCCGCGATCGGGATGGATGCGGTGGAAGTGTTGCCGTAACGGTCTACATTGATGACGAAACGGTCTATCGGGAGTTTGAGTCCGCGCGCCGCGGCGTCAATGATGCGGAAATTGGCCTGGTGCGGGATGATGACGGAGACGTCGTCTTTGGCGAGGCCCGCCGCCCGGAGCGCCTCTTCTGTGGAGGAAGCCATCACTTTCGTGGCGAAGCGGAAGACCTCCCGGCCGTCCATATAGATGTAGTGCCGCCCTTCCCGAATAGTGGCCTCGGTGGCAGGATGGCGGCTGCCGCCGGCCGGAAGCGTCAGCAGATTGCCGCCCGAACCGTCCGAGTGCATCACAGCCGACAGGATTCCGCCCGGCTGTTCGCTGGCCTGCACAACGAAGGCCCCCGCGCCGTCGCCGAAGAGGATGCAGGTGTTGCGGTCCGTCCAATCCACAAAACGGGAGAGCGTCTCCGTGCCGACGACCAGCGCGTTTTTGATCGCGCCGCTGCGGATGGACTGGGCGGCCATGTTGAGGCCATAGATGAACCCCGTGCAGGCCGCGAGGAGGTCGAACGCGCCCGCCCGCGTCGCGCCGAGGTTATCCTGGATCAGGCAGGCTGTGGCGGGGAAGAGATGTTCGGGCGTGGACGTGGCGCAGATGATCAGGTCGAGGTCGGACGGTTTGAGATTCGCCACCGAAAGGGCCCGCAGCGCGGCGCTCGTCCCCAACGTGGACGGGAAATCGTTCTCGCGCGCGATGCGGCGCTCGCGGATCCCCGTCCGTTCGCGAATCCACTGGTCGTTGGTGTCAACGATCCTGGCGAGATCGTCGTTGGTCATCACTGGTTCGGGGACGGACATCCCCCAGCCCGTGATATGTGCGTAAGGCATTTAAACCTCTCTCAATTGGGACAAGCCGCCAATTTGTCCCTATTCAAAACGCGACAGGATCAGCGTGGCGTTGTGCCCGCCGAAGCCGAACGAATTGGACATGACGTGTTTCGGCGCCGCGGGGCGCGCCTGGTTGGGGACGTAATCCAGGTCGCATTCGGGATCGGGCGTCTCGTAGTTGATGGTCGGCGGGAGCAGGTTCTCGCTAATGACTTTCGCGCAGACCACCGCTTCCAGCGCGCCAGACGCGCCGAGCAGATGGCCGGTCATGGATTTGGTGGACGAAACGGGAATCTTGTACGCCTGCTCGCCAAAGATGGTCTTGATGGCGGCGGTTTCGCTTTTGTCGTTCAACGACGTGGATGTGCCGTGCGCGTTGATGTAGCCGATATCCGTCACGCTCAGGCCCGCGTCTTTGATGGCAAGCTGCATCGAGAGGGCTGCGCCCGCGCCGTTTTCCGCGGGAGCCGAGATGTGATAGGCGTCGTCGGAAGCGCCGTAGCCGCTGAACTCACAAAGAATTTTCGCGCCGCGCGCCTGGGCGTGTTCCAACGACTCCAGGATCAGGATCGCCCCGCCCTCCCCCATCAGGAATCCGTCGCGGTCTTTGTCGAAGGGACGCGAGGCCCGCGCCGGTTCGTCGTTGCGCGTGGACAGCGCGCCCATCACGTTCATCCCCGCCATCGAGACGGGGACGATGGCCGCCTCGGCCGCGCCCGCGATCATTACGTCGGCCGCGCCGCGGCGGATCATCTCGGCGGCCTCGCCCAGCGCGTTCGTCCCGGTGGCGCAGGCGGTGGCGAGCGACATGTTCGGGCCGCGCGCCCCGACGCGGATGGCGATCATCCCCGCCGCGCTGTCGGAGATCATCATCGGGACGAGGAACGGGCTGACGCGGTCGGGGCCGCGTTCGCGCAGGGTGTCCACTTCCTGAAGCAGGGTGATGATCCCGCCGATGCCCGAGCCGATGAGGACGCCCACGCGGTCGCGATTCGATTCGTTGACCGTGAATTCGGCCTGCTCCAGCGCCTCCAACGCGGCGGCGGTCGCGAACTGCGCGAAGCGGTCCATTTTGCGGGCTTCGCGCGCGCCGAACAGCACCGGCCCGTCGAAGCCCTTGACCTCGGCCGCAAACCTGGTTTTATGGCGGCTGGCGTCGAAATGCGTAATGGGCGCGGCGCCCGATTTCCCGACGATGAGCGCCTCCCACGTTTCCGCCGCTGTATTTCCAACCGGGCTTACGCATCCCAGCCCCGTCACTACTACGCGTTTTCTCATAAGGCTCCTCGTTAAAAAACAGAACAAGTTGGCGGCTTGTTCCACGGAATACTGGCAGTTATAACACAGCCCGCAGAAAAGCGATACGCAGGCCGGCGACGCTCATATTTTTCTCAAATTCAAGAGGAAACACACTCCAAAAACGTGACGTTTGGAAAGCCGGCCGGCAACGACGCGGCGTATAATGGACGCTGCAAGGTCAAACCCCGCGTCAAAAAACACTTACCAGGACAAGCCAATGGCAAACCCAACCCGCGCGCAAACGACTAAAATGTTCGACCCCTCTCACGACGTTTACCGCTACACCCCGCGCTCCCTGCAGCCCATCTTCTCCCCGAAAACTGTGGCCGTGATCGGCGCCACCGAAAAGACCGGCAGCGTCGGCCGCACCGTTCTATGGAATCTGATCAGCAGTCCCTTCGGCGGGACGGTCTTTCCCGTCAACCCGAAGCGCGAAAACATCCTCGGCATCAAAGCCTATCCGAGCATTAAAGACATCCCCGACCCGGTGGACCTGGCAGTGATCGTCACGCCCGCGCCCACCGTCCCTAAGATCATCACCGACTGCGTGGAGCGAGGCGTCCGAGGCGCGATCGTGATCTCGGCGGGATTCAAAGAAATCGGCCCCGAAGGAGTCCGGCTGGAGGAGCGCATCCTGCAAGAGGCCCGCCGCGGACAAATGCGCGTCGTCGGACCAAATTGCCTGGGCGTGATGAATCCGCTCACGGGGCTGAACGCCACCTTCGCCACCGCCGCCGCGCAGCCCGGCAACGTGGCCTTCATCAGCCAATCGGGCGCGCTCTGCACCGCCGTGCTGGACTGGTCGTTCAAGGAACACGTCGGCTTTTCGGCCTTCGTCTCCATCGGCTCGATGCTCGACGTGGGCTGGGGCGACCTGATCTACCACCTCGGCGACGACCCGCACACCAACAGCATCGTCATCTACATGGAGACCATCGGCGACGCGCGCGCGTTCATGTCGGCGGCGCGCGAAGTGGCGCTGGCAAAACCGATCATCATCATCAAACCAGGGCGGACGGAAGGCGCGGCCCGCGCGGCCGCCTCGCACACCGGATCCATCACCGGGTCCGACGAAGTCCTCGAAGCGGCCTTCCGGCGATGCGGCGTGCTGCGCGTCGCCAACATCGGCGACATCTTCTCCATGGCCGAGGTCCTCTCGAAGCAGCCGCGTCCCAGGGGGCCGAACCTGACCATCCTGACCAACGCCGGCGGCCCGGGCGTCCTCGCCACCGACGCGCTGCTCACCAGCGGCGGCAAACTGGCCGAACTTTCGGCGGAGACGATGGACAAGCTGAACGAGCTGCTCCCGCCGCAGTGGAGCCGCAACAACCCCGTAGACATCCTCGGAGACGCGTCGCCCGAACGCTACGCGCGGGCGCTGGAAGTGACCGCCAAAGACGAAAACAGCGACGGCCTGCTGATCATCCTGACGCCGCAAGCCATGACCGATCCCACCGCCACCGCCGAGGCGCTCAAAGAGTACGCCCAAAGTTACGACAAACCCATCCTGGCGTCGTGGTCGGGCGGCCAGGACATCGCCGCAGGCGAAGCCATCCTCAACAAGGCCGGCATCCCCACATACATGTATCCCGACAGCGCCGCCGAAGCCTTCACCTACATGTGGAAATACACGCGCAACCTGCAATCCATCTACGAGACGGTGGACTTCTCCGGGAGCGGCGAAAGCGCCAACCTCGACCGCGCCGCGGCCGCGGCCATCATTAACGGCGTGCGCCGCGCGGGCCGCGTCCTGCTGACGGAGGCCGAATCCAAAGCGCTACTCTCCACCTACAACCTCCCGGTCACGCCGACCGTCGTCGCCGCCAGCGTGGACGAGGCGCTCGAATCCGCCAAACAGACGGGCTACCCAGTGGCGCTCAAACTGCACTCCGAAACCGTCACGCACAAAACCGACGTGGGCGGCGTGCAGCTCAACCTGCACAACGCCGAAGACGTCCGCCGCGCCTACGACGCCATCCGCAAAGGCATAACCGACAAACACGGCGAGGGGCACTTCCTCGGCGTCACCGTCCAGCCGATGATCAAACTCGAAGGCTACGAACTCATCGTCGGCTCCAGCGTGGACCCGCAGTTCGGCCCCGTGCTCCTGTTCGGGATGGGCGGACAGCTGGTGGAGGTCTTCAAGGATTCCGCGCTGGCGCTTCCGCCCCTGAACCTGACGCTGGCCCGCCGCCTGATCGAGCAGACCAAAATCTACGAGGCCCTCAAAGGCGTACGCGGACGCGCGCCCGTAGACCTGCGCGCGCTGGAGCAGCTGCTGGTCAACTTCAGCCAGCTGGTGGTGGAGCAGCCCTGGATCAAGGAAGTGGACATCAACCCGTTGATCGCCTCCCCCGAAAAAATTCTCGCGCTGGACGCGCGCGTCGTGCTGCATAACGTGGACGACGAAAGCCAGCTGCCCAAACTGGCGATCCGTCCCTACCCGAATCAATACGTCGCGCCGTGGACCATGAAAAACGGCCGCGAGGCGATCATCCGCCCGATCCGCGCCGAAGACGAGATGATGATGCTCGGCTTCCACGCCTCGCTATCCGATCGGACGGTTTACCTGCGTTATCTCTCCCCGATGATGTTGAGCGCGCGCACCACCCACGAACGGCTGGCGCGCATCACGCACAACGACTACGACCGCGAGATCGCGCTGGTGGCCGAAATCGAAGAGAACGGCGAACGCGCCATCGTCGGCGTGGCCCGCTTAAGCAAACTCCACGGCGCCGACGAGGACGCGCGCTACGCCATGCTCATCAGCGACAAATATCAAGGGCAGGGACTCGGCAAGGAAATGACGAAGCGCGCCATTCAGATCGGCCGCGCCGAAAACATACGGCGCATCATCGCCCTGATGTCGCCAGACAACGAGGCCATGCGCCGGCTCTGCGAGGACGTGGGCTTCGCCTCCTTCGAGATCGTCCCCGATAGCAACATGCTGAAAGCGGAGATGAAACTCTGACTCGCCCCATAAAACATCGGCCCCCGTCAAAAAGCGGGGGCCGATTTCATTATTTCACTCTGAAGGTTTAACGCGCCAGGATCTTCTCCATCATTGCGGATACCGATTGGTAAATGGGCGAGTTATCGGGCAGGTCCACAAGCGGCTTACCCGTAAATTCATAACTCGTCAGTTCGTCGTCCGCGGGGATGATTCCAAGCAATGGCATGTCCATTTTATCCACGGCGATTTTCAAGTCGGGATGCATTTCCCCAGACACGCGGTTCAAGATGAGATACGCGTTCTCAATGCGGATGTCCAACTCGCGGCGCATATCGGCGATGCGCTGGGCGGCGACGAGTCCGCGTTGGGTGGGATCGCTGACGATGAGCAGATGCTGGACGTCGCGCGTCGTCCGCCGCGAGAGATGCTCCATCCCCGCTTCGTTGTCAATGACCACATAGGCGTAATGTTTGCTAATCCCGTCAATGACCTCGCGCAGGTTGTGATTGACGGCGCAGTAGCAGCCCTGCCCCTCGCCGCGTCCCATCGCGATCAGGTCGAAGCGGGAGCCTTCCGCCATTGCGGACTGGATGTGATACTCCAGATAATCGCGCTTGTTGACGCCGCCCGGCAAGGTCCCCATGGCCGCGCCGCCCGTCGTGAGCGACGACTTGACCTGCTCGAGCATGTCTTCGCGGATGTCGCCGACCGTCCACTCGAGGTCGAGGCCGAGAACCATGTTAAGGTTGGACGAGGGGTCCGCGTCGATGGCAAGGATGCTGCCCGGCTGGTTTTTCGCCAGCCACTTGACAACCATGGCCGCGACGGTCGTCTTGCCGACGCCGCCTTTGCCTGCGAGCGCGATTATGGTAGTCATAGGGATTCCTTTTGAGCAATCAAATATCTACCCTCTTATTCTACCTCTGATACAGATAATTCAACTCACAGATGCGGTCGCGCAGTTCGTCGGTCAGCGCGGACGAATCCATGCGCCAGTCCCAGTTGCCGCCGAGGCGGGAGGGATAGTTGAAGCGCGCCTCGCCGCCGAGGGCGAGGAAATCCTGCATGGGGGCGACGGCGAACACCGCCACCGACGACCATGCGGCGCGAATGAGATGCGCGGGGAATTCCTTCGCCATGCTTTTGCTGGCTTTCAATCCAAAATAACGCAGGGCGAATTCGCGCTCCTGCTCGGAGGCGGATTCGTACCAGCCGCGCGTGGTGTCGTTATCGTGGACGCCCGTGTAAACCACGCAGTTCTCATGAAAATGGTGCGGAAGGAATTCATTGTCGGGACCGGAGAAGGCGAATTGCAAAATCTTCATGCCGGGGAAGCCGTTCCCGTCGCGCAGGGCGACCACGTCCTCGGTGATGAGTCCCAGGTCTTCGGCGATGATCGGGAGTTCGCCGAGGGATGCTTTCATCGTGGCGAACAGGTCTTCGCCGAGGGCTGGCATCCAGCGGCCGTGTTCGGCGGTCTTGTCCCCCGCGGGGATCTCGTAGTAGCCCGCGAAGCCGCGGAAGTGGTCGAGGCGGATGATGTCCACTTGCGCGAAGGTGGCGCGGAAACGCGCCAGCCACCAGGCGAATCCCGTCGCTTTGTGCTTCGGCCAGTCGTAGAGCGGATTGCCCCAAAGTTGGCCTGTCGGCGAGAAGATGTCGGGCGGGACGCCAGCCACCACTGTGGGGCGGCAGTCCTCGTCGAAGAAGAACAAGTCGGGGTTGGCCCAGGCGTCGGCGGAGTCGTAGGCGACGAAGATGGGGATGTCGCCGACGATCTTGATGCCGCGCGAGTTGGCGTGGGCGCGCAGGGCGTTCCATTGCTGAAAGAAGAGGAATTGATAGAACTTGAAACGCTGGATGGAATCGGCGAGGTCGGCGCGGGCCTGCGCGAGCGCGGACGCTTCGCGCTTTCTCAGGGACGCGGGCCAGCCATCCCAGGCGCCGCCGCCGTTCGACTCTTTCAGCGCCATGAAGAGCGCGAAGTCGTCGAGCCAGTGAGACTCGTCGGCGCAGAAACGCTCGAAGGAACCGCGATCCCGCGCGGGGTCGGAGGAGAAGCGGAGATAGGCGCGCTCGAGCAGGTTCAACTTCCAGGGGATGATCCGTCCGAAGTCCACTTTGCGAGTCGGGAAGTTCGGTTTTTCGACGAGGTCGTTGGGATGCAGGTAATCGTCCCGCAGGAGGAAATCGGGGCTGACGAGGTAGGGGTTGCCCGCGAAGGCCGAGAAGCACTGATAGGGCGAGTCGCCGTAGCCGGTGGGACCGAGGGGAAGCGTCTGCCAGAGACGGACGCCGCTCTCGGCGAGGAAGTCCACGAAGCGGAAGGCCTCGGGACCGAGGTCGCCGATGCCGTAGGGACCGGGCAGGCTGGTGGGATGGAGGAGGATGCCGCTGGAACGTTGGAAGGTCATGGTGTGTCTTTTTTGTACACGGATGGCACGGATTTTCGGATTTTCACGGATGGCAAAAAGATCCGTATGTCTCCGTCCAATCCGTGGCGTCCGCGTACCGCTTTATTTTTCTTTCGAGAGCAGGGACTGATACAGTTCGAAGTATTCCCGCGCGGGTTTGTTCCACGAAAAATCCTTTCGCATGGCCGATTGCTGGAGGGCGCGCCAGCGTTCGCGGTCGGAGTAGACTGCCAGCGCTTTGACGAGCGCGGCGCGGAGCGAGCGCGGCGTGGCGGACTTGAAGCGGAAGCCTGTCGCGTCGGTGATGGTGTCTTCCAGCCCGCCGACCGCGTGGACGACGGGGATGCAGCCGTAGCGCATGGCGATCATCTGGGCGAGGCCGCAGGGTTCGTAGCGCGAGGGCATGAGGAGCATGTCCGCCGCGGCGTAGATCTGGCGCGCCAGCGCGCCGTCGAAGCGGAGTTCGACGCGCACGCGGCCTGGAAATTCGGCCCGCAATTTTTGAGCCGCGTCTTCGAGCGCGGGATCGCCCGTGCCGAGCAGGACAAATTGCCAGGGGACGTCGGTCAATTTCTTCATCACGCCCAGCGCCAGGTCCACGCCTTTTTGACGTTCCATGCGCCCGACCATGGCGATCATCGGCGTGACGGCGTCCACGGGCAGGCCGAGTTTTTCCTGCAAGGCGGTTTTGTTCTTCTCGCGGATGGCGGGATTTTCGGAAGTGAACTGGAACGGCACGACGGGATCCGTCGCGGGGTTGAAGGAATCCGTGTCGAGGCCGTTGAGGATGCCGCGCAAAATTTCGCGGCGGCGATGGATGAAGTCCTCCAGTCCGCAGCCGAATTCGGGCGTGAGAATCTCGCGGGCGTAGGAAGGCGAGACAGCCGCCACCGCGTCGGAGGAGAAAATCCCCAGCGGGAGCGGGAGGGCGCGCGCCCAGTCGGGCAGGTCGGTCTGCGCGATGGGCAGGTTGTACGAGGCGAGGATGTCGGTCACGTCCGCGCCCATGTAGGGCAGGTTGTGAAGCGTCAGCACGGAAGCGGTCCCCTTCATCTCGCCCGCCCAGCGTCGCAACAGCAGGGCGTAAACCGCCAGCGCGGTGTGCCAGTCGTGGGCGTGGAGGATGTCCACATGCCAATTCAAAATGCGCGGCAGCTCCAGCGCGGCCAGCGAGAAGAAGGAGTACTTCTCCGCGTCCACCGCGGGGTTGGACGAATACACCGAGCCGACGGACGAGATCGGGTCGCCGCCGATCAGGTAGACGGGCATCCCGTCCAGCGCGGTCTCCGAGACCTGAACGCTCAACTCCTTCCCGTCCCGTTCGAGCGGGAAGATGGCGAGCGGACGCGCGTCGGCTTTGATCACGCCGTGGTGCGGCAGGACCAGCCTCACGTCCAGGACGGAATCGCCGCGCGCCTCGGCGGGCAGGTTTCGCAGAGCGCGCGGCAGGGCGTTGACCACGTCGCCCAGTCCGCCCACCTTCACAAACGGGTCAGCTTCGGCAGCGAGGAAAAGCACATGGATGGTTTTCGGCATGGCGCAATTGTAACGTGAAACGGATTTAACGGGCGCTCATTTTCGCATGGCATAATTTGTGATGAAAGGAACGTACATGAAACGCATCGGATGGACTGCCCTGGCGCTTCTCTTTACGCTGACATCCTGCGGCCTGGCGCGCGACTCGCGCGCGACGCCGCGGCCCGCGAAGCGCTCCACCCCCACCCCGGCGCTCCCGGCCCCGCCGCAGACGGTTGAGCCCGCGCCGCCCGTATTGAACGTCCGCTACAGCGACGAGGAGATGAAAGTCCCCAATTTGCTCAGTCTCGATATTTACCCGACCAGCGAAAAAGACCAACCCGTGATGATCTTCGTCCACGGCGGAGGTTGGACCAACGGCGACAAGTTCCCGGCAGACGCCAAGCCGGCCGCGTTCAACGCGCGCGGCTGGGTCTTCGTCTCCGTCAACTACCGTCTCCTTCCCGAAGTTGATGTGATTCAACAGGTGAAAGATGTAGCGCGCTCCATCGCCTGGGCGAAACAGAACATCGCTCAATACGGCGGCGATCCCGCGCGCCTGTTTTTGATGGGTCACTCGGCTGGCGCGCACCTCGTCTCGCTCATCGGCGTCGACGAGACCTACTTACGCGGCGCGGGACTGTCGTTCGGCGACATTCGCGGCATCGTCTCGCTCGATACACAGACTTACAACATGGCTAAATTGATGTCCAATCTCGAGCCCGGTCGCGGCGGGGTGTACTACAACGCCTTTGGCGACGATCCCAAACACTGGAGGCGGATGTCGCCGCAAACCTATGTGGAGGCGGGCAAAGACATCCCGCCGTTCGCGATCATTTACACGAAGAGCGAGGGTTTGGGCGGCCGTTTTTCCAAACAATTCTATACGTCGCTGCAGAAAGCCGACGTCCATTCTGTGCTGATCCCCGCCCTCGAAGAAACGCATTGGGAAGCGAACGAAAACTTCGGCCTGCCCAACGACCGCGTCAGCGACATCGTCTTCCGCTGGCTGGGAGAATTGCTGAAAGAACCATAGGACTGGTATACTCGCCGCATCTCAATTTCGGAGGGACGGCATGTCGGAATTCATCGAGCGCTTGCAGGCAGGCGAAATTTTCGTGGCCGACGGCGCCACAGGGACGAACCTGCAAAAAACGGGGCTGGTTTCCGGGCAATCGCCCGAAGGCTGGGTATTGGAACGGCCCGACAAAATCCTCGACCTCGCGCAAAGTTTCGTGGACGCGGGTTCGGACATCATCCTGACCTGCACCTTCGGCGGGACGCGGCTGCGCCTGCGCGAATCTCCGCTGGCGGAACGGACGGTGGAAATTAACCGCCGCGCCGCGGAACTGGCGCGCAAAGCCGCGTCGAAGCGCAGCGGGACTCTCGTGGGCGGTTCGCTCGGACCGACCGGGCTGTTGATGAAACCCTACGGGCCGATGACTCCCGAGGAGGCGGCCGCGGCTTACGAGGAACAGGCCAAAGCGTTGACGGAAGCCGGCGTGGACCTGCTCGTCATTGAGACGATGTTCGCGCTCGACGAGGCGAAGGCCGCGCTGGAGGGCGCGCGCCGCGTCTCGGGTTTGCCGGCCGTCGTCTCGTTCAGTTATGACCGGGGCGTCCGCACAATGATGGGAGTCAAGCCCGCGCAGGTCGCGTCCGCCTTCCCGTCGCTGGGAGCGAACGTCGTCGGCGCCAACTGCGGGACCACGCTCGAAAACATGGAAAGCATCCTTAAGGAATATCGCTCCGCCGCGCCTGAGGCGATCCTGTGGGCCAAGCCGAACGCGGGTCTCCCTGAAATGGGCGCGGACAACCAGGCCGTTTACAAAGTGACGCCCGAGGAGATGGGCGAGTTCGCGAAGAGATATGTGGCGCTGGGAGCAAGGATCGTGGGCGGCTGCTGCGGCACGACTCCCGCTCACGTGGCGGGGATCGTAAGCGCGGTAAAAAAATAATATCGGTTTCGCGCAAGCCGGGGCCGTCACGGAAAGAGACAATCGTGGATATCCTCAAGGAAATAAAGCCGGCCGCGCAGGCCGCGCTGGGCATGCTCCTGGCCGCGTCGGCGGCGCTGTTCCTGACGCGGAATGCGAGCGTCCTGGTTCAGTTGATCCTGATCGTCGCGGCGGGCGCGGCGGCATATCTCGGCGTGATCTGGCTGACGGAAAGAAAAAGTCTCCTGCGGCTGGCGGAGGTGGTTTTATCGCCCAAACATTGAGACGGATTCCGCGGCAGACGCTAAATCCCTAACAAAAAAAAAGAAGACGAGGCGCCTCGCCCTTTTTTCAATCGCTGATCACTACACTCTCTAAAAAGTCTTCACCGCCTCATGGGACTTGCATTCCTCTCGTTGCAGAGCATGGATCTGTTTCCGTGTTAAAATGCGGCATCAACTTCACTAGAAGGCAGAGAAATGAATAATACCCGACTCGAACACGACTTGCTTGGCGACCGCGATGTTCCGGCCGATCGTTATTTTGGAATTCAAACGTTGCGCGCGGTTGAAAATTTCTCCATCAGCGGCATCACCATCGCGCGTTACCCCGGACTCATCAAGTCGCTGGCGTATATAAAAAAAGCAGCGGCGTTGACTAATCACGAACTTGGCTTGCTTGACCGAGAAATTACAGACGCTATTTGCCGCGCCTGTGATGACCTTTTATCCGGCGCGCTATTGGACGAATTTGTGGTGGATGTGATTCAAGGCGGCGCGGGAACGTCCACGAACATGAACGCAAATGAAGTTATTGCCAATCGCGCGCTGGAACTGCTTGGCTACGAAAAGGGACGCTACGATGTTCTGCACCCGCTCAACCATGTCAACATGTCGCAGTCTACGAATGATGTATATCCCACCGCGTTACGCCTCACGCTTAGCCGCGATCTGGATAACCTTGTAACGGACATGGCCTATCTGCGTGATGCATTTGCGCGCAAGTCCAAAGAGTTTGCGGACGTGATCAAGATGGGGCGGACGCAATTACAGGACGCTGTGCCAATGACTTTGGGCCAGGAGTTTGGCGCGTGGGCGATCATGGTGACGGAAGACATCGAGCGCGTGACAGAAGCCCAGTCCCTTATCCGCGAGATTAACATGGGCGCGACCGCTATTGGCACCGGATTGAATTCCCACCCCAATTACGCCGCGCTAGTCACAGAAAAATTGCGCGATTTGACCGGCATCCCCGTAGTTGGCTCGCAGGATTTGGTGGAAGCCACACAAGACACCGGCGCATATATACAACTCTCCAGCGTGCTGAAACGCGTGGCAACGAAGATCTCTAAAATTTGTAACGACTTGCGCCTGCTGTCCTCTGGTCCGAGGGCGGGGTTGCATGAAATCAACTTGCCAGCAATGGCGCCGGGGTCGACCATCATGCCAGGTAAGGTTAATCCTATTATCCCTGAAGTGGTAAATCAAGTAGCGTTTGAAGTCATCGGCAACGACATCACTGTAACGCTTGCGGCGGAAGCCGGCCAGCTGGAATTGAATGTGATGGAGCCTGTGATTGCGTTCAACCTTTTCACGTCGCTCAATATGTTGGGACGCGCCTGTCGAACGCTGGCCGACCGTTGCGTGAACGGCATCACCGCTAACCGGGAAGTTTGCCGCGCGATGGTGAAAAATTCCATCGGATTGGTCACCGCGCTCAATCCTTACATCGGTTATGAAAAGGCCACGCTGGTTGCGAATGAAGCCTTGAAGAGCGGGCGTTCGGTCTACGAGATTGTTCTGGAAAAGGGTTATCTCAGCCAAGCCGAACTTGACGACATCCTCGCCCCAGAGAACATGACTCGTCCACGCTACATTCATAGGCGATGAATGGATGTCATCCATTCATACGGCGATTGCGCCACGAGCCAAAGTCTCCGAGTTATAGCGCCTCGAAATCCGACGGGTTGCCCAGCGCCTGACTCGTGACCGACGGATCAATCCGCTTGACCAGCCCGCCCAGCACGCTCCCGTTTCCCACCTCGACGAAATGGCGGATTCCGCTCGCGATCATCGCCTGCGCCGACTCGGTCCACCGCACGCGCGACTGCATCTGGGCGCGGATGTCGGCGCGGAGGTCGTCGGCGGAGGTCAACGCGCGGGCCGCGGCGTTGCCGTAGACCGGCGCGGACGCGTCGCGCATGGGGACCGCGTCCACGGCCGCGTTCCATTCGGTTTGGATGGAGTTCATCAGCGAGGAATGCGCCGCGATGGAAACCGCCAGCGGGAGGGCGCGCTTCGCGCCTGCGGCTTTCGCCAGTTCCATGGCGCGCTCCACGGCGGGTTTCGCGCCGGAGATGACCACCTGCCCCGGGCAGTTATCGTTCGCCACCTGCACCGTCTCTCCGGCGCGGCTGGCCTCCGCGCAGACCTGCTCCAGTTCGGGTATGCCCAGGTTCAGGATGGCGGCCATGCCGCCGGGCGCGAGTTCCCCGGCGCGCTTCATCAACTGTCCGCGCGTGCGGACGAGGCGAAGGCCGTCGGCAAAGGTCAACGCGCGGGACGCGGCCAGGGCCGACAGTTCGCCGAGAGAATGCCCGGCCAGCGCGGCCGGTTGAAGGTCCGGGAAGCGGAGCGAGAGGACGCGCCACGCTGCCAGCGAGTGGACGTATAACGCAGGCTGGGTATTGACCGTGTCGTTCAGTTCGTCGGCGGGTCCTTCCGCCATGAGTTTCGAGAGGGAGAATCCCAGCAGGGAATCGGCTTCGTCGAAAGTCTCTTTCGCGGCGGGATAGGCGGCCGCGAGTTCGAGTCCCATGCCGACGGACTGCGAACCCTGGCCTGGGAAAATAAAAGCGACGCTGTTCGGATCGAAAGACATGAGCGAATCTCCTCTGGCTTAATGCAATGTGACAGTCGTTTTTCAGGCGACTGTCACATTATACATTCGAGGTCGGGCTTTTACGGCTTCACTTCAAAGACGGTCCCGTCGCCGCGGCCGTACACGTCGGGGAAGTAGAGTTCGTAGGCCGTGGTCGGGATGACGTTGAACGTCCCAGCCGTGCCAGCGCGCGCGATGTAGGTGAAGACGTAGGTCCCCGCGGGCAGGTAATCGGCGGAGAGGACGACCTTCTCGTCGCGCAGTTCGGTGTGACTGAAATACCACCAGCCCCAGCCCTTGCGGGCGAAGTCGAGGACGCTGTATTTGTCGGGGACTTGCGCGTCGGTCTGGAGGGAGGCGTCCACCGCTTCGAGGCCCGCGGGCAGCGGATCGTTCACGACGACGTAATGGAGCGCGGCGGGCGCGACGATGGTGACGCGCACGCGCACGAGTTCGCCGCGTTGGATGGAGGCGATGGGTTTCTTGGCGTCGTCGAGCGTGAAGTATTGCCGCGAGACGATGATGCCGCGGTCGAGCGCCTTGACTTCGTTGACGGACAGTTCGGCGTTGAGATAAGCCGCGTAGTACAGGCTGCCCGTCCCCGCGCCGCGCGCGATGACGAGGTAGTTCACTTGCTCGGAGAGACTCTCTCCAGGAATGGAAACGGCGACAGGCTGGGTCAGGTTTTCGGCGGTGACTTGTCCCTGCTGGAGGGATTTTCCGTTCACGCCGACTGCGTAGGAGTAGTTGGATTCGAATTCCTTCGAGTAAGTCAGCCAGTCGGTGAGGGAGAGCAGCGTCCAGGCGGTTTCCTGCGTGGAGCCCCAACCGTCCGAGCGGCGATGAGCCATCAGCCAGCGGACCGCGTCCACGGTCAGGGGGGAATCGGGGTTGATGCGGATGAAGGCGTCCAGCACGATGGCGGTCGAGCGGAGGTCGGTGTTCCAGTTCCAGAAGTCGGTCTCCGTCTCCTCCCAGTGCGCGCCCGCAGCGGAGAGGACGGCCGCGGAGGTCAGGTCGGACATCAAAGTCTTGACGGAGGCGGTTTCCTTCTCGAGGAAGAGCGCCTGTGCAAGGTACGCCCGTCCGTAATTGCCGAGCCGCGAGCGGTTGCCGTAGAGGAAGTCCGCCGCGGTGGACGGGGTCTTGTCGACGCGGGCAAGCACATAGACGATGAAGGCCTGTCGGTTGTACTGCCACTGCGCGTCGTTGCGGTCGAGTTTCGGCAGGTTCTCGAGCAAATAACTCACGCCGTTGTCGAAGATGTTTTCGTCAATTTTGTATCCAGCCTGCCGCGCTTCGATGAGGCCGAGCAGCACGTAAGCCGTGGTCTGCGCGTCGCTTTTTTCGCCGCCCCACCAGCTCCAGCCGCCGTCATAGTTCTGCTTCGAATAGATCCGCTGAAGCGCGACGCTCACCTGCCCGTCGAGTTTGGAATGGAGTTCGACGGAGGGCTGTCCCGCGAGTTCGAGGGCGCGCAGCCCCGCCACGTTCGGCAGGAAGCGGGAAACGGTCTGCTCCATGCCGAGATATTCGAAGTCTTCGAGGTAGTTCAAACCGCCGACCATGGAGGCCGCCAGGGAGGGCGAAAGCTCGACGTTGACGCTGGCGGATTTGTACGGGATCGTCGTCGGAAGCTGGACGGCCTCGGTGACGGAACCCGCCTCCCGCAGCGCGCCCGACGTCCCGACGGATTCGGTCACGTGGAAGGTATACACGGGGATGCCCTGCCCCTCCAGCGCGCCGAGGGCGGGTTTGGCCGCGTCCGAATATTGCCCGCCCTTCGCGCGGACGGTCAGGTCGACGCGCGCCGCGTCGCCGTTCACCTTCACGTCCCACGTGACGTATTTCTGCTGTCCCGCGGGGACGGCGACGCTTTGCGCGGCCTCCGATTGGATTTCGACGCCCTGCGCCTCGAGCGTGACTTCGACTTCGAGCGGTTCCTTCGTGTTGTTATGCACGCTCGCGCCGACGCGGGCCGAGTCGTTCACGATGAAGAAGCGCGGCGCCTGCACGTTGACGAGCAGCGGCTTGCTGCTGACGATCTCGTTCACCGCCTCGCCGACCATCGAATCCGCGGTGACGGCGCGCGCTTTCATCTGCCAGACGGTCAGGTTTTCGGGCAGCGTCACCGTGACGGTGGCCTTGCCGTTCTTGTCCGTCTGCACCTGCGCTTCGTAGAAGGCGGTGTCGCGGAAGTCCTGGCGGACGGTCATCACGCCCAGGTCGCCTTCGCCCTTTCCGCCGCCGCCGCTCCCCATGCCCTCGCCAGTGGCAATCGAGGCGCGGTAGTTGGCGTTGAAATCGTCCGCGCTGAGGACGATGCCCAACGCGGTGGAGACGCTGAGTCCGCGCTCGGGATAGAACGCCTCCAGGATCGGAGCCGAGTTGGACGGCGCCAGCGCCAGCACGGCTTTATCCACCAGCGCCAGCGAGACTTCGGCCTGCGCGGGTTTGCCAGCGTAATCCTTGACAGTGACGGTGTAGGTCACCTTGTCGCCTGGGCCTGCGGAGGTCTTATCGGGCTGGATGTCCACGTCCAGCGTCTGCTGGTTGAGGTCCACATCCAGCCGCGTCATGCCGACTTTGAAGTCGGGGGCGGATTTCGCGTCCGCGCCTTTGACGACCACCACCGAGACGTACTCGACGGGGGCCATGTCTTTGGTGATCGGCAATTCGTAGACCGTGCTGTTGCCGCTGAGTTTGACGACTTCCTGTTTGTAAATGTGTCCGCGCTCCAGCGTCACCAGCGCGTAATGCTCGCCTTCGAACGGCTGGGCGATGAGCAGTTTCGCCGTGTCGCCGACGGAGTACGAGCCTTTGTCCGCGACGAGTTTGAAACTGCGGTCGTTCGTCTGCTGCCACGGGATGTATTCCCTGCCCGCGACCCAGATGAACTGCGACGACTGCTGCTGGTTGCCTTTCTTATCCGTCACGTGGACGATGGCTTTGTACACGCCGCCCGTCGCGGGCGTGAATGAGACCCGCGCCGCGCCGTCCTTGTCTGTCGTGGCTTTCAAATCTTTTTCGACGGGGATGTCTTCGACCGTCGTCACCCAGCGGAGGGTCCCCTGCTCGTCCTTTTGCTGGACGCTGTTCCACTCGCGGCGGACGATGTCCACGCTCACTTCCTGACCCGCGACGGGCTTCGACTCCCAGTCCAGCACGACCAGGTCGAACACGGACGGGAGATTCTCGATCCCGACATAACTCTGCGCGCGGATCCCCGCGTAGACCAGGCTGGGGTGCACGTGGACGCTGGCCTGCCCGCTGACGAGGTTGCCCGACACATCCGTCACGTTAGCAGAGAAGGTCACGTCGCTGCCGTTGGGATATTTGCCGAGCGCGGAGGTCTCCGTCAGTTCGAGATGACCGTTCGCGTCGAGCGTGGACTTACCCTCCTTCAACAGCGTCGTCGGCGGGACGGGATTCGCCTCGTAGGAGTCGTAGTCGTAATCGGAGAAGGAGAAGGTCGAATAGAGGGGAATCGGGACGAAGTCCGCGGAGGAGGCGGAGAGGAACCAGTCCGCGTCCGCGCCGCCGACGAATCCGCCCGAATAGTAGGACGCGTCCAAAGTCATGGCGTAGGCGTCGCCCGCGAGGATGTCGATCGCGTTGGAGGCCGCCTTCACCTGAAATTCAGGCTTGCGGTATTCGGCCACGCGGAAGAAACTATAGGCGAAGGGACTCTCGTCGCTCTTTGCAAATCGGACGCTGATGTAGTACGAACCGAGGGAGACGTCTTTGCCGAGATGGAAGGCCTCCGCGAACGTGCCCATGTCATTGAGGGAAAGTTCTTTCTCGTAGACGACCTCGCCTTCGAAGTCAATCGTGACGTAAACCGACTTGCGCTCCATCAAACTGTAGTGCAGGTCGTCGTTCTGGCGGACGATGCCTTTGATGAACACGTCCTGCCCGGGGCGGTAGATGGGGCGCTCGGTATAGACGTAGGCAAAGGGCTGGTTGGGTGGAGTCCAGTAATTTTCGTAGATTCCGAAATTGCCGGGCGAAATGCCGCTCCCCCAGGACTGCGCGGCAAACGCCAGGCGGGATTTGTCCTCGGTGCGCGCGTAGTACGGCTCGGACAGGTTGGCGGCGTAGGCCAGCCCGTCCTTGTCGGTGGTCGCCTTGCCGAGCTGCTTCCCGTCCATGTTGTAAAAGACGATGCCCACATTGCCGACGGGCGCGCCCGTGTCGAGGTCCGTCAGCCAGACGAGCGATTCGCTGTCGGTGGTCTTGAACGTCATGTTGTCGGTGGCGACGACGACCGCCGCGCCTTGCAGGAAATTGCCGTCGTAATCGAAAGGTTCGGCCTTCACGCCGATAAAGTAGTAGCCGGGCGCGAGGGGTTTGCCGCTGGCGTCTTCCAGTTTAAATTCGGCCTGACGCGAGTCGTTTTGCGGCACGTCCAGGTCGGGCTTCCAGGTCTTAATGGGATCGCCCTGCGGCTTGAAGTTGCCAGGGTCAATGCTTCCGCGCTGGAAGGCGATGAAGTTTTCGGGCGCAATCGAATAGATGGAAAGTTCCGCCGAGGCGAGATTGGTGTATTCAAAAAAGAAACCCCGGTCGCCGCCCACGCGATAGACCAGCGTCTGCGGGATGACAAGATAGGCGCTTGGATATCTTGCGCTCGTCTTGAAGTCCCACGAAAATTCCGCGCCAATGGCATTGCCGTATAGGTCCGCCGCGCCGGGCGACACGCGCACCACGTAATCGGTGGACGGTTCCAGCCCGACGAGGTTCAACGACCAGTCATATTCGTTATAGTACATCCGCACGTCGGCCTTTGGCTTGGGCGCAATGACGACGCGGTCTTTGAGCGTGTCGAAGTCCATCGGCGAACTGAACTTGATCGAGAACCACGGGTCAAAGTAATCCTGCGTGGAATTCGGCGCGGGCGTCACTTTTTCGACGCGCGGCAGTCCCAGTGTTGAGAAGCGGAACGCGAGGCCGTCCGCCAGCGGGCTGCCGTCCTGCGCGAGCGCCGTCTGCGCCAGGCCGAGTTCGTAATAACCAGAAAGGCGGTACAAGCCGACGGGCGCGATCGTCAACGCGGTGGAATCTTCGTTCCATTTCAGGGTGACTGGGAAGGCCTTGCCCGTGTCGCGTTCCTTCAACGTCAAAGCCGCGTCGGTGGATTTCTCGTCCATCGGCTGCCGGAACGTGATCATGAACGCCTGGTCGAGCAGGACGTTCTCGATGTCCATCTCCGGGTTGGTCTCGCCGTTGACGAGCGAGAGCGTGTCGACACGCGGGGCGCGGGTGACGAACTTCCAGACGTAGGACTCGCCGAGCGACATCCCAAGCGTGTCCTTCAACCCCGCGTCCACGCTGACCATATAACTGACGCCGCTGCCGAGGAGTTTCTCCGGCTGGAAAACGTACACCGACGAGCTGACCCACTCGCCCGTCCCCTTGACCTCGGGCTGGATGGTGAGCGGCTGGGGAAGTTGCGACTGCTCCTCGGCGACCGTCATCGGGACGATGGGACGGTTGAAGATGACCGTGATGGTGGAGGCGAGATCCACGTCCTCGGCGTCGGGCGCGGGAAAGACCTGTCCGACTTCGAGGGATTCGACCGTCTGGAATTCGGCGCGGAGCGCCTCGGTCAACGCGGCGCCGTCGGCGTCTTTCGCGGACGTCGAAACGGCCGCGACGTACTTCGAAGCGGGATCCAGCGTCTCGGTCGGGGTGAAGCGGAGGGTGCGCGCGTCGGGCCAGGAGACCGTCCCCGCGACTTTGTTTCCGTCCGCGTCGGTCAGGGTGAAAGCGGATCCGGTCGAGGCCGGGTCCATGGGGCGGTCGAAGACCAGGTCCATGGGCGCGTCGAGCATGAGACGTTCCTCCACAGCGGGAGTTTGTCCCGCCAGTTGAGGCGCCCGGCTGACCGTCGGGACGACCGGCGGCTGAAGCGTGGGCGCGGCTTTCCCGCAGGAGGTCAGGACGAAGACAACGAGGAGGAGAGAAGCGATGATTTTTTTCATAGCGCACCTTTGCGGTCAGTATGCATTATTCTGGAACCAAAGTCAAGTTTCGGGTCTGGGCGATACGATGTATCAACGAGGCAGGAGAAGAAAGAGTTCCAATCCAGCCGCCGGTTCTAAAATCGAGACCCGTTCGCGAAGAACGGGTCTGCTGAAATCGTTGGGAACTTGCCCTACTTGCCCGCTTCGGGAAGGGCGGCGCGCTTTTCGCGGCGCGCTTTCCACCATTCCACGCCGATCGGCACGAGCGAGACGAGGATGATGGCAACGATGACGAGTTCGAAATTGCGCTTCACAAAGGGGATGTTGCCAAAGACGTAGCCCAGAAAGGTGAAGATCGCCACCCAGACGATGCCGCCGATGACGTTCCAGCGGAAGAAGAAGCCGTAGGACATGCGTCCGATGCCGGCGACGAAGGGGGCGAAGGTGCGGACGATGGGGACGAAGCGGGCGAGGAAGATGGTCTTGCCGCCGTGTTTTTCAAAGAAGGCGTGGGTCTTGTCGAGGTATTCGCGTTTGATCCACTTGATGTTGTAGGCGCGGTCGCCGAGGTAATGGCCGATCCAATAGTTGACAGAGTCGCCCAGCACGGCTGCGGTTGCCAGCAGGAAGAACAGCAGCCAGACGTTGAGCGAGCCGAGCGCGGCGAAGGTGCCAGCCGCGAAGATGAGCGAATCGCCGGGCAGGAAGGGGGTGACGACGAAGCCGGTCTCCATGAAGATGACGGCGAAGAGGATGGCGTACGTCCACACGCCGTAATCGGCGATGATCTGCGCGAGGTATACGTCGAGGTGGAGGAAGAAGTCAATCAGGAATTTGATGGTATCCATGTTTCTCTCTTTTTTTGATTTGGCAGGCGGATTATACCCAGTTTTCGGGAAAGTGTCGGCCGCGCGCAAACCAAGCGGTTAATAAACTGGCGGCGTCAATACAAAGTATCCATGAACAGGGGTTCGCCCCGAATGGTGAAAATTTGGAATCCAGAAGTTCTACTTCGGGAAAACCGCAAGTAGAACTTGCGGAATCCTTTTTATTCATAGCCTTTGGCGTCTCCCAAACGTGAAAACCGCCTACGCAGCTTCTTTAACCAACCCGCCTTCCAGAGAGATCACCTCGCGGCCGTCGTCGTAGGAAATCAACTCCGCGTAGCGGCCCCAATCCACCGCCACGTCGATCTGTTTTTCGGCGTCGGCCGGAGGGAAGTCCAATTCCAGCGCGGTCTGGATCACATCCCATTGAAGTTCGTGTTTGTCCGCTTTGGTCAGAATGCTCAACAGCCAGTGGAAGAGCGGCAGGCGACGGATGCGCATGGCGAATATCTCCTTGCGCGCCAGGATCGAAGCGTCGGCAAAGGTCTGTCCAAGCGGGGTCAGTTGAATATCGCCCCTGTCCACGATGGCGAATCCGAGCAGTTCCACGGCTTCGGTGAGCAGGAGCAGGTGATCCGAATCCACTTTCAGTTCGGAGACGAACTGATAAATGTCGGCGCGGTTGCCGGGTTTCTCAGCGAGAGTCTCCAGCAACCCGGCGATATTGGCCACCGGCACGTCGGGCAGGGAGCGCGTCCGCCCGGGCTCGCCCGGCGCGCTTCCAAGTTCAAGCGTTTCGGGCTGGGTCTGCCCGGCCAGGGTGGCGTAGACCAGGTCCACTTTAGCGAGGAACTCCGGCGATTTTCGCCGGCGGGGATACGGCAGGTCCACGGCGATGTCCGCGACGATGCGGCCCGGTTCCTTCTCCATGACGACGACGCGGTCGGCGAGCATGACCGCTTCTTCGATGTTGTGCGTCACCATCAGGATGGCTTTGGTGGGAATCTGCCCGGTCGTCCACAGTTCGAGCAATTCGCCGCGCAGGGCTTCGGCGGAAAGGACGTCCAGCGCGGAAAACGGTTCGTCGAGGCAGAGCAGCTCCGGCTCGACGGCCATGGCGCGCGCAAACCCGACCTTCTGGCGCATCCCGCCCGAAAGTTCACGCGGGTAGGCGTTCTCGAACCCGTCCAGCCCCACTTTGTCGAGCAGGGCGACGGCGCGCTGGGAGCGTTCTCCGGCGGGCAGGCCGCGCGCTTTGAGAGCCACTTCCACGTTTGCCTGAACGGTCAGCCACGGGAAGAGGGCGAAGGTTTGGAAGACAATCGTGGCGTGCGGATTAACTCCGCTGACCACGTTGTCGCGATAGAGGACAACGCCGGAGGAGGGTTTGTTCAACCCGGTAATGATGCGCAGCAATGTGCTTTTGCCGCATCCCGATGGGCCAACCAGGGCTACAAATTCGCCCTCGTGGATTGACAATTGGATATTCTGCACGGCTATGAAGCGCCGTTCGCCGCTGCCGTACATTTGGTTGACGCCGCGCACGTCCAACAGGGGTGAAACGCTCATTTGCTACTCCATTCGGAAGCGCTCTTCCGCGACGCGGTAGAGCCGCCGCCAAAGCAGGCGGTTGATTAGAGCCACAGCCAGGATCATGGTCAGGGTGGAAGCCAGGAGAAGCGGATAATCGCCGTTGTGGGTGGCGGACGCGATGATCGCGCCGATCCCGCTGACCTGCATGGTCTTCCCGCCGAACTGAATGTATTCGGCCACGATACTGGCGTTCCACGCGCCGCCGCTGGCTGTGATCGCGCCGGTGATGATGAACGGGAAGAGCGAGGGAAGGATCATGGTCTTCCAGCGCTCCCAGCCTTTTATTCCCAGCAGGGCTGTGGTGTATTTTAAGTCCTGTGGGATGGCCGCGGCCCCGGCGATGATGTTGAACAGCAGGTACCATTGCGTGCCCATCAGCATCAGCAGCACGGCCGCCAGATTCAGGCCGCCCGCCAGGGCGGCAAGCGCCGCCACAAGGACGGGAAAGAGCGCGGTGGCGGGCAGCGAGGCGACCACTTGAACGATCGGTTGCAGCCAGGCCGCCGTGCGCGGGTTCGAGCCGATGGCGTAGCCGACGGGGATGGTCCATGCCAGCGCGATGACAAGCGAGATCAGTACGCGCGCCGTCGTCGCGAGAAGCCCCCAGGCGATGTTCATCCACGCGCTGGCAGGCAGGGTCGCCATCCACGCGAAGGCCCGATAGCCGCCAAAGAGGAGGAGTCCCGCGCCGAGCAGCATGAAGATGGAAAGGCCGGCCCCCTTGCGCTGGCTTTGCGCGGCCGGCTCGTCCGCCGCAGGATAACGTTGAATCAGCCAGCCGTCGAAGCGCTCGACGAGCGGAGAGGCAATCCGCCTTTGAAACCAGCCCACCAGCGAGGCGTTACGCAACAAGTCGTAAAACCAGGATGTGGGAGGGTTGTCGCTTTCGACCATTTCGAGCTTGAAGCGGTCTGCCCATGCCAGCAGCGGCCGCCAGATCCACTGGTCCATGACGACGATGACAAGGACGAGAGTCGCCAGCCCCCATCCGATGGCCGGTAAATTATCTTGATAGGCCGCCGCTTGAAGGTAAGCCCCCAAACCGGGCAGGCGAAAGGACTCCTGACCAACGGTGAAGATTTCGGCCGCCATCAAAAAGAACCACCCGCCCGCCCAGGACATCATGCTGTTCCAGATCAGGGAAATGGCGCCGAAGGGCAGTTCCATTGTTTTGAAGCGCATCCACGGGGTCAGGCGAAAAATGGCGCTGGCTTCTCTCAGTTCTTTGGGAATCGTAGTGAGAGATTGATACCACGCGAAGGTCATGTTCCACGCCTGCGAGGTGAAGATCAGCACGACGGAGGTCAGTTCCGCCGCGAACCGCTGGGGCATGACCGCGCTCAGACTGATCAACACGACGGGCAGGAATGAAAGGATGGGTACCGATTGCAGCACGTCCAGAAGCGGCATCAACACTTTTTCCGCCTGCCGGTCGTAGGCCGCCATGCGCCCGTACACCAGCGTAAAAGCCAGGGAAAGCAGGTACGCGATCAGCATACGACCCATCGAATACAGGGTGTAGACCGGCAGCGCGCCCGGCGAAAGCGAGATCTGTCCAGTCTCCGCCGACCCTGTAAAGAAGCGGTTCGCCAGAGTCAGCCCGCCATAAAACGCCACCGCGAGGCTGAGCAGCGCAACCCCGTCCGCGAGGGTCGCCCGTCTTTGGGCGGGGACGTTGACCTGGAATAATTCTTTTAGATCGCTCATGGACTTTGATTATCTCAACCTCGAGACGATCAGCGATTTCCGCCGCCATCGTCCGTCTGCGGCGGCAGGTGGAGCAGCCAGTCCGTCAACGCGAGGAAGGCCAGCGCGCCGACGAGTTCCATTCCGAGATTGAACGGGCCGACCACGAAGAACTCCCAGCCGCGCCAAAGCCCGAACAAATGACCGGCCGCGAATCCCAGCGCGGACATGAAGAGGTACGCCAGCAGGCGCGACCAATCCCCGCCGCGGATGAGGTGGTAGAGCGCGCCGAGGCCGAGGGCGATCAGGAGGGCGAAGAGGAGGAAGGGGAGGGGCATTGGTGGTCAGTGTTCAGTGATCAGTGTTCGGTGTTCGGTGTTCAGTCGACGCAGACGTGGATTACGCGGAGACGAGAGATTTCACGGGTTCAAAAAATCCGTGAGATCTATCAAATCGGCGCAATCCGTGTACGAAAGAACTACGGCTTGAGATATTTCGCGAAGAAGTCAACGATGGCGTTGTAGCAGGTGACGCGGTTTTCGTATTTCAACACGTCGTGACCTTCATCCTCGAAGAGCAGGAGTTCGATGTCCTTGCCCTGCGCTTTAAGTTGCTTCACCAGGTCTTCCGACTCGGCCGCGACGACGCGCGGGTCGTTGCGGCCCTGGATGACGAGCATCGGGCATTTCATCTTTGGGAGGTGGGTCTTCGGGGAGCGCTCGACGAGGAATTTTTTCTCCTCGGGATTTTCGGGATCGCCCAGCGCGATCTTGAAATACGGTTTCCACGTCTGCGGGATGCGGTCGAGGAAGGTCAACAGGTCGTAGGGACCGAACATGTCGCAGGCAGCTTTCCACAGATCGGTGTGCATGGCGGCTTGCATGAGGGTCATGTATCCGCCGTAGGAACGTCCCACCACGGCGGCGCGCTTCACGTCGAGACGTTTGTCCTTCGGCAAAACCTTCGTCATCGCGTGGACGTGGTCGAGCCTGTCCTTGCCGCCCCAGTCGCGGTCCACGTGCTTGACGTAGGAGAGTCCGTAGCCGGTGGAGCCGCGCACGTTCGGGACGAAGACCGCGAACCCGCGCAGGGTCAGGAATTGGATCAACGGCATCGAGAACCAGGCAAAGTCGGGACGCTCCTGCCCCTGCGGGCCGCCGTGGATGTAGTAGACGAGGGGACGCGGTCCCTTGAATCCCAGCGACTTGGCGGGCAGGTAGAGACGCGCCGAGACGCGCAGCCCGTCGAAGGAGACGAAGGACGCGTCCTCGCCCGCCGAAAGATTCTGCGCGGGAATCCCCAGCACTTTCTCGCTGGTGTGCTGGACGTACTGGTTGCGGAGCCGGTCTTCGACGGTGTAAATCTGCGTCGGCGAGGTGGCCGTGGAGAAGGACAGCGCGAACAGGTCGTCTTCCCGGTTGTAGTCAATGTGTTCGAGCGTCCCGCCGTCGAGCGGCGCGGCCCCCACCAGTTCATGTTTGACTGTCATGGTCAAGCGCGCTTCGCTGAAGGTCGTTTCGTAGACCCAGGAGCATCCGTCAATGTTGTACCCGACGAGATAGCGATTCCCGACGAGGTGGGCGATGCCGGTCATCTCGCCGACGCCGGTGTGAAGCAAGCCTTTCATTTTGACGGGTTGAATCACGCCGGGCTTTTTCAGGTCGATGTAGCCGAGGCTGAAAGCGTTGTCGAACACAGCAGAGACGACAACGACGCCCTTCTCGCTCGGAGAAAACGCGCTGCCGATCAACCCGTTCAGCGGGACCTTTTCGCCCGCGGCGCGTTCTTCAATGGGCTTGCCGTAGAGAACAGTTTTTTTACCGTCCCGCCAGAGGAACATGACGTTATCCCCCACCTCGTAGCCCGATCCCAAGATCAATTTTCTGTGGTCCGCCGAGTGGGCGTCGACGCCCAGGCCGAACTCGCTCTCGGCGATCTTGGTCAGTTTGCCCGTCTTCAAGTTAGCGCGATAGGTCTCCTCCATCGGTTTATCGCGCCGCTCCGCCTGAAAATAGACGATGCTCTTCTCTTTGTCGCACGCGCCCAAATGGACTCGGTAACTGGCGAAGAAGTTATCGAAGGCAGGTTCGGGGAATCCGCCCTCCAACGGGATGAGCATAGGCTGGTAGTTCTCGTCGCCGTCCCTGTCAATCATTACCAAAATTTTATCGAGGTCGGGAAAGACGTAAAACGAACGCCCGCCGATCAGGTGCGGATTTTGCAGCGCGATCTGCGGCGGCAGCAACGGCTCAGGGACACTTCCGCCGTAATACATGCCATACAGGCTCAAATGTCCAGAGAGGTTGCTGAGAAAATACACCCGTCCCCTTTCGTACTGCGGGACGACGAAAAGACGAGCGGACATGAACGATTCGACGCGTGGGGTCATGGGAGCCTCCATTTGAAAGTAGGGTTATCTTATCACTACACAGGGAGATTGGAGATTGGAGATTAGAGATTGTGATTCCAACCGCGTAATGTATGGCGCAACTTGGCTGTAATCCATAAAGGTCTGTTGCCAAATGATGGGGCGCGTTATTCTGGCTGCGTAGCGCATATTGCGAAATTTGGCCATAATCCATGAAAGTATTTTGCAAGGTAGAGTCGTCTGTTATTCTGGCTACGCGCAAAGGCTATACGACAATTCCACCGCCGAGAACTTCCTCCCCGACGTAGAAGACCGCGGCCTGACCCGCTGTCACATCCCGCGCGGGCGCGTCGAACTTGACGTGGACGCGGTTTCCGTCTTCGGGCGCGACCTCCGCAGGGACGGCGCGCGCCGTGTAGCGAATCTTCACCAATGTGCGAAACGGCGCGGACGGCGCGGTCCCGCTCACCCAATTTACGTCGCGGGCGACGAGTTCAGCAAAGCCAAGTTCGTCCGCCGTCCCGACGACGAGTGTATTGTCCGCCGAGCGCTTCGTAATGACAAAAAGCGGAACAGGCGAAGCGAGGCCGAGTCCCTTGCGCTGGCCGATGGTGTAGTTGGCGAGTCCTGTGTGTTGACCGATGATCCGCCCGTCGGTCGTTTCGATATCGCCTGGCTGGTTGATTTCGGGCGCGTTCCGTGCGAGGAAATTGCGGTAGTCTTCGCTCGCGAGGAAACACAGGTCCTGGCTGTCCGCGCGGGAGGCGGTCGGCAAGCCGAACGACTCGGCGATCCTGCGGATTTCAGTTTTGGGATAGTCGCCCACCGGGAACAAGGCGCGCTGTAACTTCTCCTGCGTCAACACATGCAGGATGTACGACTGATCTTTCGATTCGTCCACCGCCCGCAGCAACTTCACCTTTCCGCTTTCGTCTTTCGTCGTCCGCGCGTAATGTCCCGTCGCCATGAAGTCCGCGCCGAGAGCCAGCGCGTGGTCGAGTAGGAACGTCCAGCGGATCTGCCGGTTGCAAAGCAGGCAGGGATTGGGCGTCTCGCCACGCGCGTACCCGTCAAGGAAGTATTGGACGACCGTCTCGCGGAAGACGTTTTTCGCGTCCACCACGTAAAAGGGGATGTCCAGTTTTGCGGCGACGCGTCTCGCCTGCGCCATCGAATCGGGCGTGCAGCAGCGGTTGGAGTCTTCCTTCCCCGGCTCGGACCAGAGCCGAAGCATCATCCCGATGACGTCATAGCCCTGCTGTTTGAGCAGGGCCGCGGCGACGGAGGAGTCCACTCCGCCAGACATGGCGACGGCGATTTTGGGCATGGGAAGAGGTAGAGAAAAGAGAGTAGAGAATAGAGAACAGAGAGCAGAGAGTAGAGAGCAGTAATTGGTGATTGGTGATTCAGCGCAGGGCGCGGGATTTTTCGACGAGGGAGGGCAAGAGGTTGAGAAAGGAGTTGATTTGCTCAGGCGTGGAATCTTTGCCGAGAGTGATTCGCAGCGAGCCGAGCGCCCAATCGCGGGAGAGACCGAGGGCGGCGATGACCTCGCTCGGTTCGGGATTTCCCGTTTTGCAGGCCGAGCCGGAGGAGCAGGCGAAGCCCGCCGCGTCGAGCAGCTGCAAAAGCAAGTTGCCGTCCGCGTCTTTGAAGACGAAGGAGGCGTGATTCGGCAGGCGGTTTTCGGGATGACCCGTCAACTGCGCGTCGGGGATTTCTTCGAGGACGCGGCCGATGATCTGGTCGCGCAACGGTTGGACGTGGGCGACGCGTCCCTCGCGCTCCTGGACGGTGAGACGAAGCGCCTCCGCAAAGCCGACGATGTACGACACGTTCTGCGTCCCGGCGCGCAGGCCGAACTCCTGGCCGCCGCCCGTGGTGTGCGGGACAAGCCGCGTCCCTTTTTTGACGTACAGCGCGCCGACGCCTTTCGGTCCGTAGAATTTGTGACCGCCGAGCGAGAGCATGTCCACGCCGAGTTGGGTCACATCCACATCGAGATAGGCGGCGGCCTGCACCGCGTCGGTGTGGAAGAGAATGCCGCGCTCGCGGCAGATGGACGCGAGCGCGGCGACCGGGTTGATCGTCCCGATCTCGTTATTGGCGAGCATGACGGAAGCCAGCGCGGTCCCATCACAGACAGCGCGGCGCATCGTCTCTGGCGTGACCATACCATGCGCGTCCACGGGCAGCCACTCGACCTGAACGCCGTAATATTTCTCCAGTTGTTCGGCGGTCTTGCTGACGGCGTGATGCTCGGCGCGGGAGGTCAACAGCCAGGGACGGTCATTTTGCAGGCCGAACATCATCGCGCCGCGCAAAGCCAGGTTGTCGGATTCGGAGCCGCAGGAGGTGAAGATGATCTCGTCGGGGCGGCAGTGGAGGGCAGACGCGACCGTCTCACGGGCGGATTCGACCGCGGCCTCGGCGCGCTGTCCGAAGCGGTGGACCGACGAAGGGTTCCCGAACGAATCGGCGAAGTAGGGCGTCATCGCGTCGAGGACGCGCGCATCCACGGGAGTCGTCGCGGCGTAGTCAAGATAGATCATGGAATGAATTATAGCAAGGAATGATAAAATATCATGAACAGGAGCAAATTGCCATGACCGACTTACTGACCTTTCTCAACAATGCAGAATTGGACGAGTTGACCAAAATTTCGGGCATCTCGCGCTCGCTGGCGGAAGACATCCTCGCGGCGCGCCCGTTCGAGACGGAGGAAGATGTCTTGAAGACGCGCGGGATGGGAAGCGCGCTGCTCGAGCGCGCGCGGGAATACGCCGAGGCGCAGGCGGACGCGTCCGAAGACAAGGCGCTGGTCCAGGTCAAGGAAGAGGCGGCGCTAGAGAAGAAGTCTCCGCCGAAGGAGGAAGCCGCGCGGGAGGCGCGTCCGTCGTTCGGGTCGCGTCTGGGCGCGGCGCTGCTCAGCGTCTTCCGCGGACTGGTGCGATTGATCGCGGTCCTCATCATCATCGGCGCGCTCGCCGCGCTCGCGCTGTACGGCCTGCCGATTTTGCGAGACTACCTGCTCGCGCCCGCCGAACAAAACAGCGCCGAAATTTTCCTGCTGCGCGCGGACGTGAACGCGGCGCAAACGCAAGCAGCCGACCTGCAAGCGCAACTCGCCGAAGCGAACGGGCGCGTGGATACGCTGGAGCAGTCCGTCGAATCCTACAGCGCGTCGTTGACGAAACTGGAAACGGCCCAGGCCGATCTGGAAAAGACGACCGCCGAGGAGAACGTGAAACTCGCGGCGGTACTGAAGCGCGAACTCACGCTGACGCGTTCGGTCCAATATCTCCTGCGGGCGCGGCTGTATCTTTCACAGAGCAACTTTGGGCTGGCGCGCGACGACATCAGCGCGGCGCGCGATCTCCTGGCCGGGATTCAGGCGGACGAACCCGACTTCAAAACCGACGCGCTGACGCAGACCATCGCCCGTCTCGACCTGGCGCTCGGCAACCTGCCGGCCTTCCCCGTGATCGCGGCCGCGGACACGGATATCGCCTTGCAATTGTTGATGGACGACCTACCCGAAGGCGTCGTCTTCCCGACCGAGACGCCCAGCCCCACAGAAACGCCGACGCCCGAGGCGACGGTCACTGGTACGCCGGAAGCCACGCCAACGCCGTAACGGGCAGAACTTAACGTTATTTTTCAAGGAGACTTCGCATGACATTTAAAATCACGTTCGGCACCGACGGATGGCGCGGCGTCATCGCCGAGGATTACACGTTCGACAATGTGCGCCGCTGCGCGCAGGGATTCGCGTCCTATCTCTTGAAGCGCGGCAAGCAGGGACAGTGGATCGTGGTCGGACACGACAAGCGGTTCGGCAGCGAGAATTTCGCCGTCGCGGTCGCGGAGGTGCTGGCGGGCAACGGTTTGAACGTCCATCTGACCGACGGCGCGACGCCGACTCCGGTCATCGCCTACGCGGTGGTGGACAAGAAAGCCGCGGGCGCGGTCAACATCACGGCGAGTCACAACCCCGCCACAGACAACGGCTTCAAGGTCCGCGACGAGACGGGCGGCGCGATCGACCCCGAAGGGTTGAAGGAGATCGAGGCCTCCATCCCCGATTCGATTGACGGCGTAAAACGCAAAACATATGCGGATGCAAGCGCGGCAGGCGAGATCGTCAAATTCGACGCGGCCGCGCCGTACATCGAGCATCTGACGCGCGACGGTCTCATTGACCTGCAGTTCCTCAAAGACGCCGGGTTGACCGTGATGGTGGACCCGATGTGGGGCAACGGCGCGGGCTGGTTCCCGCGGCTGCTGGCGGGCGGAAAGACAAAGGTGATCGAAATCCACAACGTCCGCAACCCGATCTTCCCCGAGATGAAACGTCCCGAACCGATCCAGCCAAACATTGACGTCGGCCTGCAAGCCACGCTGGACAACAAAGCCGACGTGCTGCTCATCACCGACGGCGACGCGGACCGCTGCGGGATCGGCGACGAGAACGGACAGTTCATCAACCAATTGCGCGTCTACGCGCTGCTGGCGTATTACCTGCTCGAAGTGCGCGGCCTGCGCGGCGACATCGTCAAGACGCTCTCGACCACAAACATGCTCAACAAGTTGGGCGAGATCTACGACGTCCCCGTCCACGAAACGGGCGTGGGATTCAAATACGTCGCGCCGAAGATGACCGAGACGAACGCGCTGATCGGCGGCGAAGAATCGGGCGGATACGCCTTCCGCGGCAACGTCCCCGAGCGCGACGGCATCCTGGCGGGACTCTACATGCTCGACTTCATGGTGAAGACCGGCAAAAAGCCGACCGAGTTATTGAAAGACCTGTTCGCCAAAGTGGGCGGCGAATATTTCTACGACCGCATAGACAGTCCCTTCACCGGCGATCACGAAACCCGCAAAAAGATGATCCTCGACGCGAATCCCCAGACCCTCGGCGGACTCAAAGTCACCGGGCTGGTCACGATTGACGGATTCCAGTTCAAACTCGAAGACGGCGGCTGGATGCTCATCCGCTTCAGCGGGACAGAGCCGATCCTGCGCGTCTACTGCGAGACGCGGCACGCGGACAAAGTGCAGGCGATCCTGCAAGACGGTTTGAAGATCGCGGGAATCAAGTGACCCATCTCGCGGCGTTTCGCAAAACGGACGAGACTCATTCTATGCTACAATAAGACCCAGTATGGAGCCCTCAATGATCGAAGTAGTGATAGACAGCGTACGCGTCAACCTGATGTCGCCGCATCGGCTGGTGATTTTGCGCGAGACGCAGGGCGAACGCTACCTGCCCATCTGGGTCGGGCCGTACGAGGCCGAAGCCATCACCATCGCGTTGCAGGAAGTGGAGATCAGCCGCCCGCTGACGCACGACCTCATCCGCAACATCCTCACGGCGTTCAACGCGCGCGTCGTCCGCATCGAGATCGTCAGCCTGCGCGCCGATATTTTCTACGGCAACATCGTGGTCGAGCAGAACGGACGCGAGGTCAACATCGACTCGCGCCCCTCGGACGCCATCGCGCTGGCGGTGCGCGCCCACGTGCCGATCCTCGTCCACCCGCAGGTGATGGACGCGGGAGGCATCCTCCCTGAGAAAGACCTGCCCGAAGGCGCGCCCAGCCTCCCGCCTGCCGAGCGAGGCGTCCCGCCGCCCCCGGTGGACGAGTCCAGCGAACGTCTCGACGTATTCCGAAATTTCATAGATAAACTCGACTTTGGAAAACTGGACGACAAAGGAAAACCCGACGCTTCGCCCTCCGACCCGAAAACGTGATCCGTCCATGACAGATTATCTCCCCCCCGAGGAATCCCCCTCCCCCGCCGCCCCGACCGTTCCGCACAGCCGTGAAGCCGAAGAAGCCGTCGTTGGGGCGGTGCTGATTAATCCCGAAGCCTACTACGACGTGGCGCAGTTCCTCGCCGCGGACGATTTCTACATCCACCGCCTGCGCTGGATCTGGGAGGCGTTCACGCGCCTGCACGAGGGGCGCGTGCCCATTGACCTGCTCACCGTCGCGGACGAACTGGAGCGCGCGGGACAACTGAACGAGATGGGCGGACCCGCGTTCCTGACCTCGCTCATCAACACCGTGCCGACCTCGCTCAATGCCGAGTCGTACGGGAAGATCGTGGAGGAGCACTCCGTCCGCCGCAAGATGATCAACGCCGCGAACCGAATCGCCTCCATCGCCTACAACACCGAAACGGACGTGGACGAGGTGATGGGCGAATCGGAGAAGGCGGTCTTCAACGTCAGCGAGAAACGGATGAAGCACGACCTGCAGCCCATCAAGCAGGTCCTCTCGGAATATTACGACCGCATCGACGACCTCGCCAAGCGTCCCGACGAAATTCACGGCGTACCGACGGGGTTCGTTGACCTCGACAAAATGCTGACGGGACTCCAGCCTTCGGACCTGCTGATCATCGCGGGCCGTCCTGGACAAGGCAAAACAGGTTTTCTTTTATCTGTCGCGAAGAACGCGGCGTTGACGCACAAGAAGCACGTCGCCATCTTTTCGCTGGAGATGTCGAACGAGCAGGTGGTGCAGCGTCTCATCGCGCAGGAGACGGGGATCGACTCGCAGCGCCTGCGCTCGGGCAAGTTGAACCAGGATGAATGGCCCATGTTCAACCACGCCATCGAAGTGTTCGGCGACACGAAAATCTTCCTCGACGATACGCCCGCCATCACGCCGCTTCAGTTAAGGACGAAATGCAGACGCCTGCACATGGAATTCGGGATTGACCTGATCATCCTCGACTATCTCCAGCTGATGAGCGGCGACACGCGCAACGACAACCGCGTGCAGGAAGTCTCGTTCATCTCGCGCAACCTGAAAGTGCTGGCGCGCGAGTTGAACGTCCCCGTCCTCGCGGCGGCGCAGTTGAGCCGCGCTGTCGAGCAGAGGACGGATAAGCGGCCTGTGTTGTCCGACTTGAGAGAATCGGGCTCTTTGGAGCAGGACGCGGACATCGTGATGTTCATCTATCGTCCCGACCAATACGAGAAGGACACCGCGAAGCAGAATATCGCCGAGATCATCGTCTCGAAACACCGCAACGGCCCCGTCGGCAGCGTGGAGTTGATCTTCCGCAGCGCGCTGGCGAAATTCGAAAACGCAGCGACGAAGCATGTGCAATTTAACGAGTAATGCAAAATCTTTAAACACAAAGGACACGAAAGCAATGAAGGTGGGTTGAGCGATGATTGTGGTATCTTGCTTTCGATCGGCACGTGCGATGGCCAGAGGAAAGTCGCCACGTTGCGCCACTCACTAACCTTTGTATCCTTTGTGTCTTTTGTGTTTAGGCTCTTCCTATGCCCACCTTCAACGGCTTCACCTCCTCCGAGACATTCACCGCCGTCCCCGATACGTTCTTCCGCGAGTTGTTGAGTCAGATTGACGACGCGGAGGAGTTGCGGGCGGCGCTTTACGCCATCTGGCGGATCGAGCATACGGAGGGACCCGTCCGCTTCCTCCGCCGCGCGGACTTTGGCGAGTTCGCTTCGGGCGTGGACAAGGCCGCGGCGCGCGGAATCCTGCTCGAGGTCAGGAACGAGGCGGGGGAGTTCTTCTTCCTGAATTCCCCGCGCGGACGCGCGTCGGTCGAAGCCATCCAGAGCGGGAAGTTCGATCCGTCGCAAGTCGCGTCCGCGCCGCCTGTGGAACGGTCGAATGTGTTCACGTTGTACGAGCAGAACATCGGCGCGCTGACTCCGTTGATCGCGGACATGCTGCGCGAGGCGGAGAGGGAATATCCGAGCGCGTGGTTCGAAGAGGCGTTCGGGATCGCGGCGGCGCAGAACGCGCGCAAGTGGAAATATGTGGAAGCGATCTTGAAACGGTGGAAGGAAAAAGGCAAAGATGAAAGAAAAAATCGGGAAGACGCTGTCAAGGATTTCAAGCGATACACCGAAGGCGAGTTTGCCGAATACTTCCGAGATTAAGGCGACGGCGAGCGCCGCCCCAACGTTGGGCGACCCGAATTGTCCGCATTGCGGCGGCGCGGGGTACGTGCGCTACGATGTGCCGATGGGCGACCCGCGCTTCGGTCGGCTGGAGGCGTGCGTCTGCCGCGCGGCGGACATCGCCGAGGGCGCGCGGACGCGCCTGTTCGAGTTGAGTCGGTTGGATCGGCTGAGCCATCTGACGTTCGAGAACTTCGAGTCGAGGGGAAATAAAAACGCCAGGTTCATGACCCCGCAGGACGTCCACAGTTTGGAAGCGGCGAAGGAGACGGCCGAAAATTTCGCGCGGTCGCCGCAGGGCTGGCTGTTGATCGAGGGCGGATACGGCTGCGGCAAGACGCATCTCGCAGCCGCGATTGCAAATTTCACGGTCAACATGGGGACGCCGACGCTGTTCATCACAGTCCCCGATCTGCTGGACACATTGCGCTTCGCCTACAGCGACCCCGAGACGACCTTCGAGGCGCGCTTCGAGGAAGTGCGCGGCGCCGACCTGCTCGTGCTGGACGATTTCGGCACGCAGAATGCCACGGGCTGGGCGCAGGAAAAATTGTTCCAGATCATCAACTTCCGTTACGTCAACAAACTGCCGACGGTCATCACCACCAACCTGATGTTGGACGAGATCGAGAGCCGCATTCGCTCGCGCTTGCAGGATGAGGAGTTCGTGGCGCACGTGCGAATCACCGCGCCCGATTTCCGCCGTCCCACCGAGACGAGCAACCCTGGCATTTCGATGTTGTCCCTGCCTGAAATGAAGGCGATGACGTTCAAAAATTTTGAGACGCGCGAAGACGAAATCGGCAAGGAAGCGGTGACCACGACCACCACCGAGAAACAGGACCGCTTCGGCAACAGGGTCAAGGACAAGGAGATCATGCGCGTCAAGGTGACGCAGGAGGACGTGAAGACCTTGCGCAAGGCGGTCAACGCGGCGGTGACGTTCGCGGAGGAGCCCGAAGGCTGGCTGGTCCTGCTCGGCGGATCGTTCTGCGGCAAGACCCACCTCGCGGCGGCCATCGGCAACTATCGGATTGACCTCGGCGGGCAAGCCATCCTCGTGGAAGTGGCCGACCTGCTCGACTACATGCGCCAGACCTTCCGCCCCACCTCGGACGTCTCGTTTGATCGCCGCTTCAACGAAATTAAGACCACCCCCATGCTGATCCTCGACGACCTGAAAGAGAGCGGGACGAGTTCCGTCTGGGCGGAGGACAAACTCTACCAAATTTTGAATCACCGCTACTACGCCCACTTGCCGACGGTCATCACGTCCACGCTCAAGCCCGATTCGTTCGCGGTCAATTACCCTGGGTTGTGGAATAAGATTTTGGATGCGTCGAAGAGCCAGGTCCACGTGGTGGATATGCCGCCGTATCGGAGGATGGGGAAGGGGAAGACGGCGCACAAGAAGGCGAAGTAGGGATGATGATTTCAATGCCAAATTTGATGTTGTGTTGAGAGCGCAAACATCATTCTATTCCATCACATTTGACATGAGGGCAGTATGAATAACTGATGTTACGCAGCCTTGAGGACTTGGAGTTCCTCATAAGCCACGCGAATGGCCTTGAGATACAAATGTGAGCGCAAAGCAAAATGCTTGAGTTTCCGTTTGATTTTCAAGCATTCCA
>Ga0116166_1000320_pt1 | contig 46454 bp, 40 predicted proteins | sample AD_JPNMR2_MetaG_FD_89884 | JGI IMG/M metagenome (GOLD analysis project Ga0116166, IMG submission 89884) | Active sludge microbial communities of municipal wastewater-treating anaerobic digesters from Japan - AD_JPNMR2_MetaG | ecosystem: Engineered > Bioreactor > Anaerobic > Digestate | place...
ACTCGCTCAATGGTTACTGGCATACAATACCGTCCTCCCCCATCATTCCCTTAACGGACATTCCCCTCTTCAATTCCTCATCCAACAGAACAAAAAGTGCCAAAGGTACTGGACTTATACATTCAGTTGCATCCCTCCTCATGAGGGTCTACAATCCGCAACGTGTCATCAGCGTCTGAAAAGGAGTGAAAGTTTGTAACGCTGAGGAGAGAAAAGGAGACAGATTAGTGTCTGTATTTGTGCATGTTGCTGCGGTTTCGTTAATTCTCATCAGCGGAGCGGAAATTACCGGGAAAGTGGTGGATGAAACAGGAAAACCCGTAACAGGAGCCCAAGTTTTCCTGGAACCAAGCCTTACCCAGCCTGTTTTAGCCATCAACTCGGCAGAAGACGGTACTTTCCGCTTTTCCAATACTCCGGAAGGTCAGATGGGGGTTTTTGCTATTTCCCCAGGTACCGCTTTTGGAGGGTCTACTGTTTCGATTGGGTTTGAAGAGCCCGAGGTTTCGCTTACGCTTATTCTTAAGCAGCCGGCGATGCTACATGTGACGATTCGTGATACGTCGGGAAGTCCTGTGAGCGGGGCGCGAATAGAAAGGGTGGCACTTTTAGGATCGGAGAAGGTGGGGATCCCGTTAGGCAAGTTGGGTTCCTATGGATTCTCGGAACCTACGAGTGACTCTTCTGGCAACGTCGAGGTGCGGGGGCTTCCTGAGGGGCAAAAAGTGGCGTTAAAAATCATCCACCCGTCCTATGCACCGACTGTTGTGGAAAGTGCCGAAGTCGGGACATCTTTACAAGTGACTATGGAGACGGGGACCATCGTTCAAGGTACAGTGAAGTCTCGCGGAACCGACAGCCCTGTTGCGAATGCCGTAGTGATGATCAGAAGCGATATGCCGCCCTATGACACGGTTACAACGACCACGAATTTTCAGGGGAAGTTTGTGACACAGTTACGTCCCGGTATCTATGCATGCCGGGTCGACAGCGATGAAATGCGTAGTCCTGGGTGGGAGAAGTTTTCCGTTCTTGGATCAACAGGAGCACAAGACGTTGTGCTATACGTTGTTCGGAGCGGTTATGTTCATGGCAGGGTTCTTGATGCCTCGACGAAGGCGCCTGTTGCGGGTGCGCGGATCGCGCTCCGGAGTATGGATAAGCCGTCTGATATGGCGAAAACGGGTTCTACTGGCGGTTATAAGTTACGGGCGGTAGAGGGGGAAAACTTGGTGGAGTTAGTCTCAGCTCCCGGTTATCAACTGCCGCGTTCCAGAGTAATCAAAGTTCATGTTTCTGCTTCGGAGGATATCGAGTTACCCACTTTTTGGCTGGTAAAAAATCCTTCTATTTCTATATCGGCGATTACTAGTGCAGGGGAACCTGTCCCGGGTGCCGTGGTAACTCTGTTGCGTCCAGCACAATTGGGATTGCAGAGAGGAAACGCCGATGGCCGTGTGAGTGTTGATGTAGCGGCTATTCCTACAGACGGAATCATTGTCGGGTTGGTGCAACATCCCCGGGAAAAACTTGGTGCCGTTTTTCAGGTAGACGCGGGGACAAGTCGGGAATATCCAGTCACCTTGAAGCCTTACGGCGCTGTGTCTGGCACAGTTGTGAATAAGAAAGGTAAGCCTATCCCAGGTGCAATCGTTTTTGGCGTTTTGAAATCCGTGTCTGCCACAGAACCTATAATCCTGTGGAGGACGCTGTCCAGGACGGATGGCGTATTCTGTTGGGAGTGGTGCCCTACGGACATAGCTGTAGAATGCAAGGCCAGTGATGGCAAGAACGTTCAAACGGCCGCCGTGGTTTTGAATGTGGAGGCCGAAAGGATGAATAACGCAGGGAAAATGATGCTAGACACGACGCAACGGATGACATCGGTTTACGGAGAGGCGTTCCCTTGGAAGGCTCTCCAACAGGCTGATGGAAGTGCTGTGGGATCGTTCGGTCTAAAAAATCCGACACTTGTGATGTATTGTCCGCCACAAGAGGTTGCAATTATTGGGAGTGTATTGGAAACGCTGCGAGGTGAGTCGTTCTTGTCGTGTAATTCTGTAATCGTTTCAGAGGGTTCTGTTGCACCCTCCGTTACAACCATACCTGTTTTTGTGGGAGACAGGCCATCTCTAGCGGGCACCTATCTCATTAACAAGGATGGAGTGACGTGTCTCGAAACTTTTGGGATTCCGCCTCTGGCAGCGCTGAAGGAAGTGTGCGAGACGGTTCGCGAATAATATGGTACATGTACGCAGTCTTTTTTATATTGGGTTAGTCGTTGCGGGCATCCCCTATGCTGCAAGTGCTCTTGATTTACACGGGGCGGTGGTAGATGTTGGGGGTAAACCTATTTCGGAAGCGGTCGTGTGGCTCGCTCAAGGACATGATGTAAGTAAAACAGTCTCCGACGTGCAAGGGTCGTTTGCTTTTTCGGGTGTTCGAAACGTTTTTTCCTCGCTTGTGGTAATGAAAGAGGGGTATTCTCTTGGCGGGGTATCTGGCTATGTGCTGGGACCTGACACAATCCGTGTCGTGTTAGGGGAGCCAGGTGTGTTAAGCCTCCGACTCATCGATCATCTCTATAAACCCGTAGAAGGGGCCGCTGTAATTGAATTGACGCTGATGGATGCCTGTGTCATTCCGGTGGTGGATTTGGAGGAGCAGGGTTTCCCAGTTGTTCGCAGTGATGCCAACGGTCTCCTTGCGATACCGGCGTTGCCCAAGGGAGGGTTTGTCGGTTTTCAGGTTTCTCACCTCAGATATGCGGACACGCGTATACCGTATCTGCCCGTTGACGAACGCATTTACCCTATTCAGCTATACCCCGGAATTGCGGTTCGGGGAAGAGTCACGGATGAAGCGGGCAAGGGTGTGGCGCGTGCCGAGGTCGTCTTCTGGGACATTACGCAGGAGACGCCGAGAAAGTTTAAAGAGGTTTTTTCAGATAATGAGGGTTTTTACAAGGTGAATCTGAAACCCTCCGAGTACAGTGTGAATGCACATCATAACGATTTTGCGCCCTCTTCTTCGCACCGTTTGTCGTTGTTAGCGAAGACAGACCAGGAAAATGTGAATCTCGTTTTGCGCAAAGCACACATCATCAAAGGCAAGGTGGTTGGAAAGAACAATGCTCCATTCCCGGGGGTGAAAATCTCTTATCTCATGGAGGGTTTTTCTGTAGAAGACACGATGACGGACTATGAAGGCAATTATGTGCTGAAAGTTCCAAAAGGGGATGGAAACGTTCATGTAGTTCCCCCTGATGGTTTCATGTTGGAAGTTCCCTTTGACGTTCGAGTAACTATTATTGACGTTCCTGAAACCGATGTGGGTGAAACCCGAGTCGTTCCGATCCCCAAGATTACAGGAATTGTTCGCGATGAAAAGGGTGAACCTGCACCCAAGGTGTTGATATCTTCACTAAACCTGACCCCGCCGTTGTGGACATTCACGGATGACGAGGGGCAGTTTAATGTGTTCATTCGTCGCGTGCCGGACGATGGCAAGGTGTCCTTTCGGGCAGAACATAGGTTGCGCTTTTTGAGGGCGGATTTTACTGCGGATTTTCGCAAGATGAAAATGTTAGAAGTGAAGATTCGTCCATTTGACCCAGATCTCCGCCCGAACGACCCATCCCGCGCATCCAATAATCTAGACTCCCTTGTAGACAAACCAGCGCCGGAGCTAGCTTGTCAAAAATGGTTCAATTCCGAACCTATCACCATAGAGGGGCTTCGGGGTAAGGTGATCGTCCTGACGCTCTGGGGAGGCTTTGCCACCATGGGACCCGCTCGTGACAGAATTGAGGAGCTCAGAGCCTTATATGATTTGTTCCGTGGTGTGGACGACGTCATTTTTCTCGGGGTTCACGACAGCGGCGTAGAACCTGAGCTAGCACAGAAATATATCCTGGAGTACCGAGTTACCTTCCCCGTTGGTTTTGATATGGATACAGCGGAAACGTTTGACCGCTACTGTACGAATGTAATTCCGCAAACGGTGCTCATCGACAAGAAAGGACACCTCCGATTCTATGACGTCGATGGTAGACTGCTGGAATTAATTAAAAGCCTCTGTCGAGAGTCCTAATGGCCGGCCAAACAGACCAACATTTTGGAAAAGCTTAGGTTATTTCAGGAGTGCTGCTCTTCTCTGAAGCATCGATTTCTTGCGTGCTGCACTGTTCTTGTGGATAACGCCTTTCGATGCCGCCCGATCAATTTCAGACAAAGCCTGAGGCAAGGTTGTGCCCAGTTTCTCCGTGTCTTTCGCGGCAATAGCTTCCAAGGCCTTTTTCATGAAGGTTTTCATGCGGGAACGCACGGATATATTGCGTAGACGATTTCGTTCGTTTTGTTTAATCCGTTTTTTGGCGGACTTGATATTTGCCATTGCATGTAATCTCCACAACTACCTATCATAATACGTTCGGATACTTTAGCAGAAAGCCTCTGTCTCTTGCAACTTCGCCTATTGGTCCAGTAATTTTGACACTTTTTGTTATGTTGCACGAGAAAATGAAGAGAGAGTTTTGCATGAAGGTCAGTAAGGGAAAGCTACCGACACGTGGCACCTTGAAGTGCGTTAGAGTTCATTTACCACCCCCTCTGCCCGCTCAGGATCAGTCGTTTTTCCGCACCACCGTCTATTCCGCTATTTGGCGACTTCTTTTCATTGCGAGGAGCCCCGAAGGGGCGACGTGGCAATCCCCTTGGGGATTCGGGAATGACTCTTCTCCGCCCTGCGTCCTTTTGCGTTATGCGGGTGAGGGGATTGCTTCGTCGCGTCGAGGACTCGCTCTTCGCAATGACAGCAGGGGTACTGAGCGGGAAGGGATTGCCTTTCGTTGGGGCGCAACGCATTGCGCCCCTACAAGAAGTCAAGGGGATTGCTTCGTCGCTTCGAAGACTCGCTCCTCGCAATGACAACCGGGCGTATAAGCCTGGTATACCTCCTCGATGCAGTGCCAAACGTTTGTGAGCTTATGCACTCGCTAAATCTTCTTGCGCGGTCGGATTCTTTTAAAGGGAGGTAGCGAGGGGCATTTCTGTTGGGCATCCAACAGAACACTATCAGCGCAGAAGGTAAAAGACCACGGGAGCAGTGTTGAATGGCGCTTCCCGTTCGTGTCAAAATTTCCACCGTTTGTTAAATTTTTTTACCAACCGATGTGGGTCAAATAGTTCGGTACCGAATGGTATGTTTTCTAGCGAAGGAGTAATTTGGTTTCTGGGATCTGCTGCGAGTGGGGTAGATAGTTTGCAGCCCTGGTTAGTAACTGATGGAAAGGGAATTAAAACGTGGTTATTAGCGAGCTTTTAGACAAACAAGCGAAAGTCTATGGGGAAAAACCCCTTATCATATCCGAAGATGGGATCTACAGTTATGTTCAGATGGCAGAATTGTCCGCAACGGTGGCCGAGAACCTCGCCCGGATGGGGCTCCAAAAGGGTTCCAAGGTGGTTCTTCTTATGGGGAACTGCATGGAGTTCCTTTTCGCCTTCCTCGGGTTGGGAAGAATAGGTGCCGTTGCTGTTCCGATAAATCCGGTCCTGAAGCGTGACGAGATTGTCTATATCCTGACGGATTCGGATGCGGATGCGTTGATTTGCGTTCCAGAGTTTTCTTCGCAGCTGGAAGATTTTCGAGCAGCATCGCCCAGCTTGAAACACGTTATCGTTACAGGGGATGCTCCGGGGAACGCGATGTCTTTCAAAGAACTCATGAAACCGACAACGATACGTTCGCACCACGAGGCGCACCCGCAAGATGACGCGTGCCTGATTTACACCTCAGGAACCACCGGTGCGCCAAAAGGCGTGATGCTAACCCATTCCAACTATTTGTGGAACGCACGGATGTTGGTAAGGGGCGTGGACGTGACCGAGGCAGATCGTTTCTTTTGTGTTTTGCCTTTATTCCATGTAAATGCTCAAGTGGTGAGCCTGTTGACTCCTTTGATGGCTGGGGGCTCAACTGTACTGATGAAAAAGTTCAATCCTTTTGCAATTCTTCCCATGATAGAAGAGCATAAGGTGACTTTGTTGAGCGCTGTTCCAACAATCTACAACGTCATGGCGCGAATACCTCGGGCAGACCAGTTTGACATAAGTTCTATTAGGATTTTTGCCTCGGGAGCAGCGCCATTGCCGGAGGAGACTTTCCGACTTGTACAGAACGTTTTTCATCGCGACCTCATTATGGGATATGGCTTAACGGAAGCCACCTGTGCGAGTGCGGTGGCAAATCCTCTGGACCCCGTCAAGTGGGACTCGGTGGGTTCGCCGTTGCCTTACACGAGGATACGCCTGGTTGATGAAAAAGGGGTTGATGTTCCAGACGGAGAGACGGGTGAAATTATTATCGCTGGGCCTACCGTTATGAAAGGGTACTACAAAAAACCCGAAGCCACCGCGGCAACGATTCGAAATGGCTGGTTGTACACGGGAGACTTGGGACGTTTTGATGAAGAGGGATATTTGTTCATTGTAGGGCGAGTTAAGGATATGATTATCCGGGGCGGCATGAACATATATCCCCAGGAAGTGGAAAACGTCATATCGCGAATTCCAGGAGTAGAAGAGTGCTGTGTGGTCGGGATTGAAGAGCCGCGTTGGGGGCAGGAAGTACTTGCCCTTATTAAGACTACTGATGGTACTTCGTTGTCTGAAGAAGAAATCATCCGGACTTGCAGAGAACGGCTAGCCGCCTACAAATGTCCGCGCCATGTCAGATTTCTGGACTCGTTTCCTAAAACCGCTACAGGGAAAATCAAGAAAAATGAGCTCGTAGCCCGGTTTTCTCAAAAGCTCTAAAGATTTCGCGAATGCTGCGTAATATTGTCTGAGGAGCTTTAGGCTATTCTTCTTCGTTACGTTGTTGCATGCGGTTTTGGAAGGCATTAGCTAAGGGATTCATAGCCGGCGCTGCCGCGGGCGCCTGAGGTGCAGCTGGTGTTGCCCCTGCGGTTGTAGCGGCTCCCGGCGGTTGGTTACGCAAACGCTCTTGTTCTTCTTCCCACCGCCGCCGTGCGGTTTCGGCCTCTTCGATTTTCTTGCTGGCTTGTTCGAGAAGCTTTTGTCGCGTCTTTCCATGTGTAGTGGATGGGTCATCCGGGATTACGGCAAGTATACCCTCCACGGAGCGGTATTTCGCGACACCTTCGTCGAACATGTTGTCATCAACCAGTTTTTGCCCTTCATCGATCGCGTCTTGGGCATCGTCGAGTACCTGGTTCATAATCTTACTGATTTGGTTTTCGGCTTTTGCAGATGTTTCCTTGGCGATATCTCGTTGCGCCTTGAATTCATCCGAGACGCTCTTGCAGAGAGCGATCGCCTTGCGGTAGGTTGTGATAGCGTGATCATACATACGTTTATCGGCCATTTGGTCCGCTTCCATCATCGTCTTTTCAGCCGAAGCCAATATTTCCATGGTCATTTGAAGGCGTTCGTCACGTTCTTTCTTCGCTATTTGAGCCTGGGACAGCAATTCACCCGCCTCTCGGCTGGTACGGTCGGTTTCCAAAGCCATGCGGAACGCATCCACTGCTTCATCAAGGGCTGTTTCTGGTGCGTCAGGCCCTTTGGCTTTGGCCATGAGTTCTTTGCCTAAATCGATGTAGTGCCTCGCTAGCTTCTTGATACTGCTTTGGCGTTCCGGGGTGTCGAAACCCGCAGCTACGCGATATTCCTCAACGGCGCGTGCTTTGGCGCCAAAAGCGTAAAAATGATCGCCGACTCTTTCATAAGCTTTGGGAATTCCAGGATTGACCTTTGAGAAATGAGCGTAAGCGGTCTCCGCTTCTTTTAGGTTTTGTTTTACCAGCAGGAGATACTCAATTTCGTCTACAAAGTACCAGGTCAAGGCTTCTCGTGAAGGCGTCGCGCCTGCAATACCCCCTTGTATGCTTTCTCTTGGGGTGAGAAGTGTGTACCATGTATCGGCAACCGCCTGTACAGCACGTTGATAAAAAGCCTGGGCACCTTTCTGCAAGTATCCCTTGTAACCTATCCCTTTAGCGTAGTCCGCAGAAATCATTTCAGCGGCTTCATTTTGGAACTGCCGGCTTTCTCCAAGGAAATAGTCTGATGGAACACGCATGTATTGCACGCGTTTCTGTGTCGGCTTAAAGGAAAACGTTGCCACTTGAGCGTCAACATCGGCTTCGATGCGACGTTTGAGTTCTTGTTCCTGGGGGCTCCCGCCATACACGATGGAAAACGGTAGATACAGGTCTGCCACTAGGGCTCCCAAAGCCCCCATTCGATAACTGAAATAGCTGCCTACACCGAACTCACGGGCTTGGCGTAGCAATTGCATTTGGGTGGTAATCGCAGAAATGGTGTCATGTATCGACCGTAAGTCGTGTTCAAGGAACGCCGCGGGACCATCCGATGCTCCCCGCAGCAAATCGTCTTGGTAGCGGAATCGGGTGGCTTGGAAGTATCCTTGGGGCATTTCTTGACGCACAAGCTGCAAAGCCGTATTCATGATAGCCCGACGTGTCTCCGGTCCCCAGGCGTATGCCTGGCAAGCAAAAAGCGTAATAGCAGCCCCAAGGATTATTTTCACTGTGCTCTGTTTCATGTACACCTCGCTTACGTTTCGTCTCACCAATTTGTTACTTCCAGCGATTTGTCTATCCGAACAACATTCGCTCTTTTTTGTGCGAGAGGTTCTACCTCTCGCCAGACAAGATATCCCAAAGACGCATTTTGATCATGAGGAAAACTGTTAGTATCCCCACGGTGATAACCCATTGTTTCTAAAGCATGATGACACGCCATTGCCAATTCTGTCAACTAAATACTAGGCAAGGCCCTCACAGGTTTCATTAATACTTCCGTGTGAAGTACAAATCGGAATACATGTTGTCTCTGGGGTAATACCAGTAGCGGGGCTCAAACGCAACTCCGGGGTCTCGATTGCCACACCAGGGTGGAATATTCATCAGCACGGAGTTGTCGTATACATTAGCCTGCTGGAAGTCGACGAAGGTTGTCGTATAGGGCAACTTGTTGAACGAGAACCGGCGCGGAATCTGTTCCGTATCTTGCTGGTATTTTTGAAATTCAACATGCCCATCCAGATAAAGAACGTTACCGCCCAGCGGATAGTGATTGAGAACTTTCCGCCCGAAATAGGTGGTTGAGTCATATAACACCGGTAACATGGAATCGGCATATGCATGTTGTTCAGGGTTGTTGATGTCGCGAATAAAGAAGCGACCTGCGCCAATCTTTGTTCTGAAATACACCGTGCCACCGCCAGGTGCATGTCCTATCGGGCGACCGTAATCGTCGTAATCCCAAGGGATGGTCAAATCTTCCTTCATAAAGTCAACGTCCCGGATATACATCCTTCGGCAAAGTTCATCCCACAGGTAGAGGGCTTCTTCCTCGGTGGAAACTGCGTACGGCAAGTAAGTATACATCTCGCTTGTGATGCAAAGCGGATCGGGTCTTTCTCCTTGCAGTCGGGAAAGAGGGCGCTCATTTCTCGGGTCTTGGAAAAGCACGGGGTCGATGTGTTCCTTAGAGAAGGTCATATCCATGCCCCAGGACTCCCGCGCCGACCGGGTGTTCCCTAGCGCGGAGGGGCAAGCCAAAACACGGATGTCGCTCAAATAGTCTGGAATGACGGTTTTAGGATCAAAAGTGAAGTTGTTACGCATCAATCTTCTAGGATAGGAAAAACGCGGATAGTAATAGTCGGTGAATTCAGGCGGATAATTTAAATCGGGTTCACCCCAGTAATCGTTGGGGCAGCCCGGAGGAAAGGCATCTTTGTTTTCATTAGCAAACATAATGAACACCAAACCGAGTTGTTTCATATTGTTTGCACAGGAAGCCTTTCGAGCGGCTTCTCGTGCCCTTGCTAAAGCGGGCAAAAGAATCGCCGCTAGAATGCTGATGATTGTGATAACCACGAGGAGTTCAATCAGGGTGAAACCCCGCACAGAGCGTTTGTTGTTCATGGCGCTACCCCCTTCTTGTTCTTGGACAAAAGCTCGCTCACGATGCATGTAGTCACATCTTTCAATCGAGTTTCTATCTCACCTATCACGCTATCACAGACCATAAAACATGTCAAGAGTTTCTTTGGGGGCTATAGGCCCCCCTTTTACAAATTCTGTGTCGTATTTTTCATCTAAAAGTTTTTCCTAAAACCGCTATTGAAAAAACAAATATGCAAGGTTGACAATTCCGACAATATGTAGGATACTTGTTTACAGCATACAAAGGCATACAAAGTGTGAGAGGGCTAATGAGGTGGGAGGAATGGTTTGTCCCGCCCCGTAATAGCAACAAAACAATCGAGTCAGCTCTCCAAGCTGACGGAGTCGATCGAAAGAAAGGGAGCACAACATGAAAAAAACAGCAGTGTGGGGTGTAGTTGTTTGTCTTACGAGTCTTTTGTTTATCGTAGGTTGTCCTTGGACTGGTACAAATCCAGCCATAACCTTGGTTGCCACTCCCAATGCGGGGGTAGCGCCATTGAGTGTTGAATTAGATGCTTCGCTGACATGGGGGGCTAAATACAGGGACCCTGGCACTGTCCCCAATTTTCCGCCGTTGGGAGGGGTAGCGCCAGCGCCTCTGTGTGTTTTGTTGTCTTACACGTGGGATTTTGGCGACGGCCAGGTGGTAACTAATTTCAGTCCCACCGTTAATTACACGTACAATACGCCAGGTAACTACACGGCACGGGTCACAGCCAATTTCTTGAACTGTCCGTCAGTATCAGCTACGGCTGCTATTACGGTAGCCGCTGGACAGACGCCGCCCGTTGCTAATGCGGGGCCCGATCAAGTTGTTCCATTCGGTGATGTTTCCGCCGTCAATGTTACGTTGGACGGGACAGCTTCCTTTGACCCGGACGACACACCCAGAAAGTCGATAGTACAATACATCTGGACAGGGACTCCAGATCCCGAAGACATCCCTCAACCTACCGTTTCGTTAACACTCGGTGTGCACACGTTTACGTTGGTTGTGGTCGACGATGATGGGCTTCAGAGTGATCCCGACACCGTAACTATTACTGTAGCCCTTCCTCCTGTGGCAGATGCCGGACCTGACCAGCGCATCATACTTCCAGTGGGTCAAAACACGGGAGAGGTTACATTGGACGGAAGTTCGTCGTATGATCCAATGGACCATGGGCATGAAAAGTCAATTGTGCAATACATATGGACAGGAACTCCTGACCCAGATAACACCATGCAGCCCACGCTGGTCTTAGGAGAGGGCGAGTATGATTTTACACTTGTTGTTGTGAGCAATAACGGTCTTCAGAGTTTTCCGGATACGGTTCATGTGAGCGTTCTCCGACCGCCTGTGGCTGACGCCGGTGATGACCAGGTGGTGTTTCTAGGTGAGTCAAATGCGGTTGATGTTACGCTGGATGGGACCGGTTCCTTTGACCCAACCGGTGCTTTGGCGAAGTCAATAGTGCAGTATATTTGGACGGGAACGCCCGATCCGGAAGATGTGGCTCAACCTACCGTGTCTCTGACGTGGGGTGTGCACACGTTCACGTTGGTTGTAGTGGACGACGACGGACTTCAGAGTGCTCCCGACACCGTGACCGTGACAGTCACTGGTGAGATAGCAGTTCGGTAATTATTTCCGGCTGAAAAACTTACAGCCCGGGTTTTTGGAATGCATCTTTTCTCCAAAGGAAAGGTGCATTTTTTCTGAAAAAAAAGGGAAGCACATGTGTGCGAGGATTCAGTTGAGCAATTGGCAGCTGGGATAACGTAGTGGCGGAGAGAGCGGGATTTGAACCCGCGGAGCGCCTTTTGGACGCTCACACGCTTTCCAAGCGTGCGCCTTCAACCACTCGGCCATCTCTCCGAAGTAGAGCGATGATTGTAAGCATCCTCACTTCCTGAAGTCAAACTGAAATCCTTTTTGCATAACCGCATGAGAGTGTAGTATCATTTTAACTGTTTCACGTCGTTTCGTTACGGCGTTTTCGAATAGTACGGCGTCGGTTTTCTGATTCAAGGCCGTGAATAAAGCGGTACCAAAGAGAAAGAGGGAGGTTTTTATGTCACATCCAGTCGAAGTGACGAGTGGTAATTTTCAAACTATGGTCGGGGCGGGTGTCGCCCTAATAGATTTTTGGGCGGAATGGTGTGGCCCGTGTAGAATGATGCATCCCATTATCGATGAGCTGGCCGCAGAATTTTCGGGAAAAGCCACGATCGGAAAGATCAACGTCGATAACGAAGGGGAATTGGCGGAAAAATTTGGCGTACAGAGCATTCCGACGCTGGTCATACTCAAAAATGGTGTGGAACAAAAGCGATTTGTCGGGGTAACTCAAAAAACCAAGCTTGCGGAAGCGCTGAACTCTGTTTTGTAAAAACTTTTCTTTGTCGCGAAATTCGTAATGTATTGTCCCACGATATCCTTGTATTTTTTTGTTGATTTCGGATTAGGAGTACAGATGGCATGAATCCCAGAAATGTCGCCGTAGTAGGTGCAACGGGTCTTGTAGGCCGTAAAATGTTGGAGACTTTGGAAAAGCGGGATTTCCCAATTCGCACTATCAAACTTTTGGCTTCCGAGCGTTCACGCGGAAAGACACTCCCATTTCGTGGGGAGCAGTTGCCCGTTGAAGTTTTGACGGAGACTTCTTTCAAGGGTGTCGAGATCGCCTTATTCAGTGCGGGCGGTGGTACGAGCAAGAAGTTTGCCCCCTGTGCTGCGAAAGATGGTTGCGTGGTAGTGGACAACTCAAGCGCGTGGCGGATGGATCCGGAAGTGCCCCTGGTCGTTCCGGAAGTCAATCCTCACGAGATTAAGAAACATAAGGGAATCATTGCCAACCCGAATTGTTCTACGATTCAAATGGTTGTCGTGTTGAAACCTCTGCATGATAGAGCGCGGATAACTCGCGTTGTAGTGTCAACGTATCAGGCGGTTTCCGGTGCGGGCAATAAAGCGCTAGATGAATTATACAAGCAGATTCAAGACGTGCTCCAAGGTAAGGAGCCGACGTGCGAGGTCTTCCCACATCCCATTGCCTTTAACTGTATTCCACAGATCCCTCAGAGTGATGCTTTTCAATCGAACGGTTATACCACCGAAGAGATGAAAATGGTCAACGAGACAAAAAAGATCATGGGAGACGACTCCATTCGTATGACGGCAACCACGGTTCGTGTTCCCGTACATACTGGCCATAGCGAATCGGTCAACATCGAAACTGTGGAGAAGTTGACCGCGGCGGAAGCGCGCGAAATTTTACGCAAGGCGCCCGGCGTGGTCGTCATGGATGATCCGTCAAAACAACAATATCCTTTGGCGATCCACGCCGCAGGCAAAGGGGAGACATTTGTAGGAAGGATCCGTGAAGATATATCGCATCCGAGGGCGCTTGACATGTGGATTGTGGCTGACAACCTACTCAAAGGAGCTGCGTTGAACGCCGTTCAGATTGCAGAACTTCTTTAGTTTTGGTAAATCGTAATAGATTTTGGAGCGGGCTCAGCACGCGGAGCTCGCTCTTGTTGTTTTATGCGGACAGGTTTGGGGGATGGTTCACTCGATGGAAGGGGCGTTATCATGGAGGCGGCAGATCGCCAGTGCCAAGGCGTCGGACGCATCATCTGGTTTTGGGATTTCCGGCAGATTCAACAGGATTCTTACCATTTCCTGAACCTGTCTCTTGGTGGCTTTTCCATAGCCGACGACCGCATTCTTGACCTCTAATGGGCTATATTCGCTGATGGGCACGTGGGCTTGAGATGCTGTCAGCGCGATGACACCCCGCGCCTGGGCGACGCTTATCGCCGTTGTTACGTTGCGTGAAAAGTAGATTTTTTCGATGGCGATGGCTTCAGGAGAAAACTGCGCGACGAGCGCGGTCGCTTCATCGTAAATCAACCGTAATCTTTCTGAAAAATGCAGATGGGCTGCTGTTAGGATGCATCCATGGGCGATATGCCGGAGCCGAGTCCCTCGTCGCTCGACAATGCCGTAGCCTGTAGTAGCCGTGCCCGGATCGAAGCCCAGGACACGCATCCTATGACTCCATTAACGCAGCCATCTCTTCCATGGACATGTCGAAGTTGGCGTAGACGTTTTGGACATCGTCATGGTCTTCCAAAATCTCGATCAGACGTAGCAACGCGGCGCCGTCTTTTCCCGAAACCTTTATGGTTGTTTTGGGAACCATGGTCAATTGAACATTTTCAGGCTGCAGCCCCTGTTTGGTGAGTTCTTCTGCAACGGCGTGGACTTGCTGCGGCTCGGTGCGGATTTCGATCATTTCGCCTTCCGTGTCTACATCTTCAGCACCCGCTTCGATAGCCTTTTCGAAGAGTTCATCATCGCTCAATCCAGAACGAGGCACCGTGATAAGACCCTTCATCTCAAAATTCCATTTCACCGCGCCGGTTTCGGCAAGGCTTCCGCCATTCTTGCTTAGAAGGTGACGAATTTCGGATACCGTCCGGTTCTTATTATCAGTCAAGACATCTATGATTAAAGCGACTCCCCCCGGACCGTAGCCCTCATACCGCACCTCTTCGTACGTGACGCCCGGCAATTCCCCCGTGCCACGTTTAATCGCCCGATCAATATTTTCCTTGGGCATATTCTGAGCCCTTGCCGCCATGAGCACCGTTCGCAGACGTGCATTGCTTTCCGGATCGCCACCTCCTATTTTAGCGGCGACAGTGATTTCCTTCGCCAATTTCGAAAAGATTTGCCCACGCTTGGCGTCTGCAGCGCCTTTTTTTCGCTTAATGGTGCTCCACTTCGAATGTCCTGACATAAAGCCGTTTCTCCTGACACATGCTGTTTGATTAGGCGATTATTTTCTGAAACAGCACAATTATATCATAGGTTTTGTCTCTGGCAAAAGAACTTGTATAAGTCCAGTACCTTTGGCGCTTTTTGTTATGTTGGGTTAAGAAATCAAAAAGAGGATTCTCCAGAAAGGTCATTAAAAAAGGGCGCAGACCCGTAGAAACCAGAGATGGGTTCAAGTCAATTTCGAACCTCCGTGACCACTCGGGATTACTCGTTTTTATGTACTGCGTTTTATTGCGCTATGTTCCCACTCCTGTCATTGCGAGGAGTGCCAACAGGCGCGACGTGGCAATCTCCTCAGCAATTCGGGGATGACACCCTAAGGTGACACAGGCATTCTTGCCTGTGACCCCTTGCGCTGCGTGCCCACGGTGTCGTTGCGAGGAGCCCCGAAGCGGGGACGTGGCAATCCCCGCGGGAACTCGGGGAAGTCTCCATCTTTGTGTGGTGCCCTCTTGCGCTGTGCGGTTGAGGGCATTACTTTGGCGCTTGGCGGTTCGCTCCTCGGAATGACAGCGGGGCGTATTAGCCCAGGTCTACCTCCTCAACGTAACGCCAAAGGTTTGTAAACCTGCGTTCTGGACTTCTTTCTGCATCTTACTGCGAGGTATTCAGCGGACTGTTATATATCTAGAAAATAGATCAGATGAGTTTTTCTCTGGGATGGAAAGTATTGGGGATTTTCACTCATATCCTGGGGAATATCACGAGTTCATTTCGATGCCTATGAGGAAGGTTTCAACTCGAGCAACTTAACTAGTTCATATACAATAACTTATAGTTCTACTTGTCTTGTATTGCCTTTCGGTACATTTCTTGCTCATCCCGAGGGGAAGAGGTATGCAACCGAAGGGGAAAGTAGGTTCCATGAGTCATAATCTGAATAGGTCTCGAGGGTTTACGCTCTTGGAGTTGTCTATTGCCGCTGGGGTGATGGCAGTGGCGTTCATTGTCATTATGCAATCGATGGTTAGTATTTCATCCACTCGCGAAATTGTGTCCGATGAAACGCTAGCGGTTGCCGCTTTGTCTAGCGTTTTGGAAGAAATTCGCCCTCTTTCTTTTGAGCAGCTCCTGGCGTATCAACCGACACCGCATGGACTTTTAGGTTCCACGGAAAGGATCCGGGTGTTTTGCTTTGATCAAACAGGTGCGCCGATAGCTCTGCCGGTGACTTCAACGCCTCAGCCGGTTTTCCCCAATCCCGTTGAAGTGCAAGTGACCGTATTCTGGGTGGATCCCAGTGGGAAACCTTTTTCCAGAAGTGTATCAGCTATGATTGGGAGATAAGGGGTATGAAAAGGTACGGGTTTACCTTACTCGAAGTGATGATTACAGTGACGGTACTCACGTTGGTAGTGGGTGCGATTTTTGCTCTTTCGTCTGCCCTTGCACAGTCCACACAAATTCAAGAAAGCAAAGTGACCACCTCTGACGATGTCAGAACGGCGATGCTCTTTTTGGAGAGGGAACTGCGCCAAGCTTCTATTGGTTCGATTAATTGGGCATCCCTTCCGGCGGACCGAATCAGTTACCGTGCTGCTACCGATATTGACGGCAATGGGACGGCGGTAGATGCTTCTGGCTTTTTGGAGCTAGGTCCGGTTTGCACTATTTCGAGAGACATGACCGATTTAAATGGTGATGGTCTTACGGTCACTCAGTTGATTTGGACAGACGGTACGAGTGCGAGGGTAATTGCAAATGGTCTCGCACCAAACGAAGACGTGAACAACAATGGAGTCTTGGACCCGGGCGAAGATCGAAATGCGAATGGCAGGTTGGAACGGGGCATTTGGTTCGCTCCGGCGAATCCCGGACTTCAGATTACAGTGGACACCCAAAGGGCTACAAACGCACGCCGTCTTCAGGTTGTATCTCATTTGGTTGAGGTCATCATTCCGAGGAACTGACTATGGGCAAGTCTTACAGATACCGTCATAGGGCATCACAGCATGGCATGGCTTTACTGACCGCCGTGATTTTCATCACGGTGGCAGCTCTTCTACTTGGGGCTCTAACCATGCGGGTGGTCAATCAAGCGCGGCAGGTGGATAACTACGTTGTCTGCCGCAACTGTTTTTGGGGGGCAGAAACGGGTGTTGCCGCGAGCAAAGCCAGTCTTGAAATGGGCGGAACGGGGTTGGTCGGTCTTGGGACATGGACACCACCGTCAACAACGGAGATTGTGCTGCCTTCTTTTGATGATCCGCGTGTTGCACCGTTGACCTTAGCCTCGATGCCCAGGCTGCAATATATGGGGTATCTAGTTGATTGGGGTAATGATGGCAGGGATAACAACGGCGATGGGGTGGTGGACGACCCTCAAGAGAATTGGTTTTACACGATTTACGGTCTGTCGCGTCTCGGGCAACGTGTCGAGCGTGCGGTTGAGGTGGTTGTTCACGGACAAGATGTAAACGTATGGCGAAACGCTATCTTCGGAGGCACGGGACAGTCCGGCGGCTTAATCAACGGCAATGTGAGCATTCATGGCTCGGTGCATTTGTTGGGCGATAATATTGTTCCCGGAGGTACCGCGGTCACAGCGCTGGATTTAAGTGGGACAAGTCTTATTCACAACAACTATGTGGGTATCCCAGCGGCGTTACAACAAAGGGTTCCGCCTTTACCGACACGGGTGTTCAATGGTGAGGTTGTCGAAACACTTAACGCCACTCTGCGAGTTCGTAAAGGTTATGTTGGCCTTTCAGGCAATTCGGAAATCGGCGAAATTGATACCCCCGGCAATGGGTATAAGGAGACCATGGATGGCATCTACGTCAACGACGGGTGGACTGGAAATGCTGTGGTGCCTGATGGCGGCAGAGGCGATCCGAGAAGCGTTTGGAGTGATAACGGTTGGGATATGTTATATGACCTCGGGAATCGAGTGCCTTTACCCGTTTTATCTGATGACTGGAAAGACATGTATACAGGGCAAACGGTTTTAAATCCGGTGACAGGCCGTAACTATACCCATAGTGAATATTTCCAAACACTTTGCGGCACCCCGTATAACGGGAACTTGACCATTAAAGCCAACCAGGATTTTTACTTTAACGCCACACGTCCGGGGGATCCCAACCCAGCAAACCGTCAACCTACCGATGACTATATTTTATTCAATGCTACAACGAATCGTATGGAAATCAATGGGCAAATTCAGATAAACGGGAATCTTACGTTTACGCGTGGAGCGGGAAACGACAAAACTATTTATTACACAGGTAAGGCGGCGATTTTAGTGAATGGGGACGTTACGCTGGATACAGATTTGCTGACCCTAAATGCAGATGGTTCTGCCGCGAACAGTTTTCCCAAAAATATCATCGGGATTATGGCACAGGGGAATATGACGGTGGGCTCATTGTCCCAGCTGCAGCTTATGGGGGCGTTCTATGCCCAAAACCAGATAAAGAGCGAGAAACAGACTATTACAATGGGAACGTTTGTCTCCAACTATTTTGATATGGGTACAAACGTTCCAGAAATCTATCAAGTCCCAACATTGGCGGACAATCTTCCTTACGGAATGATAGGAGCCTATCCCATCCTTGCTTTTTCGCAGGTGTCATGGAGGGAAATTCCCACATGAACAAAGAGTTCTGGCTCGATGCCTTCAAGAACAACTGGTATCTTGTTGTTTTACTTGCTGTCACGATATTGGGATTCATAGGTTATTTTATTCGGTCTTATGCTGTATCTCCTGCCAGTTTAGATTTGTCAAATTCTGCGGCAATTTCTGCTTCGCCTGAACCTGTGCCCGAGGCGGCTGCTGGTGTTAAGGATGACCGCGAACGAACGGAACAACAAATTGAAGAGTATAGACGTTTAGCCGCCGACCATCCGGACTCCGCTGATGCGCCTTCGTTACTAACTGCTGCCGGCAATCTTTATTATCAAAAGCTTCTGGATTACGAAAAAGCCGCTCAATGCTACGAAGAGGTATTGGGGACGTATCCTGATTGGGAAAATATTCGCAGCGTCTATGTCCAGCTGGCGAGTTGTTACGAACGCATGGAGAACTGGGAAAAGGCACGCCGAGTCTATCGCCGCATGATGGATGCCTTTCCTGAAGATTCTCAAGAGTATCAATATGCAAAAGCCAAGTATGAAGGTGGCTTACCCTAAACCTCAAATCTTTGTCCCCTTTGGGTTTGCGTTTCTACGCTAAGATGATTTCCTGTCTTTTTTTTTCCTCATCTTATGCTCATACGATTTTCATTTTTGGGGTATAGAGTATCTACTAAGGTGATTTTCTATGACTGCTGGGCGTAGAAAAAGGAAGGAAAAGAGGAACTATGTGGAACAGAAAATCAATTCTGCCGATCGTATTAGTGGTATTACTCGTCAGCGTTGTTTTTGGGGCAAAAGTTGCCTATGCGCAGCAGCCCAACGGCATCGCCGTACACGAGCTCCTTCGTGGAAGCCAGCCAAATTATATTGACATACCGTCGGTAGACGGTAACGTTGTTCTCAAGTGTGATTTTCATATTCATACGGTTTTCTCGGATGGCTTGGTTTGGCCGACTTTCCGTGTTGAGGAGGCATGGCGGGATGGTCTTGATGCCATCGCCATTACGGATCACATCGAGGAACATCCGAGCAAGAAATTTGTGGGAGGCGACCAAAATTCGTCGTATGAGGTTGCTTTACAGGAGGCAAAAAACCGCAACATCCTTCTGATTCACGGTGCCGAGATAACTCGAGGCCAGGAGGGACACTACAACGCCCTATTCCTGACTGATGCGAACGCCCTGAACCCAAAAGACTTTTTTGAGGCTGTTAAGGCAGCGGCGGCACAAGGGGCTTTCATCTTTTGGAATCACCCGTTTAGCTTGCGTCCCCCTGAACAGTCTCCTTGGTGCGAAATTCAAGAGAAACTCTTGGCGGAAAAACTGCTCCATGGCATTGAGGTATTCAATGGGGAGGAATGGTATCCAGATGCTCTCCAATGGGCGCAGAAGCGCAATTTAACAGTCTTCGCAAACACCGATATTCATGGGATTGTCTCCGAAAAGTATGATTTGACGCAACGGCACCGTCCTATGACTCTGGTTTTTGCAAAGGCGAAAACGGAGGAGGATCTCCATGAAGCATTGCGCGCCGGTAGGACGGTTGCGTGGTTTGGAGATCAATTAGCCGGAAAGCAGGAGCACCTGACTGCGTTAGTGCGCGCCTGTCTTGAATGGGAAGTTGTCCCTGAAGGCGACGGCTCCAAATTCAGAGTCACGGTTCGTAATCTTTCTGATATTCCGTTCGTCATCGAGAGTAAAGAAGCGAAAATGCGCGGTCGCGTATATCTGGGGCCCAAAGACAGCGCATCGCACGTGCTTCCTTTCAAGCCGAGTGGTGACGTCTTGATTACGAATGCTTACGTGGGTAGAAATGAATGTCTTGCGGTCAATCTTGTCAAGTCATCTCCTGATGCCGCAGAGACACCCCGTAGCCAGTAAATTCTCTTAGGCGGAAGAGATGACGGACGAGGCCACACGCACGAAACGATCGATAACATCGGATATGGAAAATGATTCGGCATTTCGTAAGTACGTGTTGACTCTGTTCCGAAACGGTTTCCACCAATGAGCGGGGACTCGGCTTTTTCCTAATACCGCGCCGAGCAACGACCCGGCAGTGGCTGCGGTACAATCGTTGTCGAGTCCCATCGCTACGGTGACGCCGATCGTGGTGGTGAAATCACCTTGTCCAAGGTACAAGCCGAAGACTGTTAGACATGCATTATTGTTGGTGTGCACGGGGTGCATTCCCGAGAAGCGTTTATCTACGGCTTCGCGGGCTTCACGCCAACTTTTTAAGGTTGGAGCCGTCTTTAGTGCCCATGTAATATCGTGGGCAAGTCGGCACCCCCGGGGTATTTCTGTCAGACCGATTTTTATCGCTTCGATAGGATCCTCCACGATAAAGGCGGCTGAGATCGCCGCGGCGAAAAACATGGCCCCGTAGATGCCATTTCTACGGTGGGATAGATAAGCGTCGCGATAAGCAAATTCCGCTGCGCGTTCGGGGAAACCGGGTGCGGCGTATGCCCAGGGGTCACTTCGTATGTCGGCACCGATCCATTCATGATAGGGATTGTTCATTTCTCCGGCTCTTGAGGGTGGTATTCCTTTTTGTAAATTGTCCAGTGCGACACGCTCCGCGGTGTATGCCAAGGTCAAATAGTCTTTCCACGCGGCAGCGACATGATCGGTGGTAAAACCTTGTCCGTATTGTTCCAAAATGAGCAAGCCCAAAAGCGTGTAGGCGATGTCATCGTCGACAGGTACAGCGCGGATATTGCCCCGAAGATAGTCTTTCATCTCTTCGGGCTTCGGGTGAACGGGCCAATAATCAGTGGGAGGAAATGCGGTTTTTGCCCGTTTTGCGAGTTGTTCCATGTCTGCCACTGCCCAACCTTCTACAGGATGGCCAAGCGTGCATCCAGCCGCTCTGCCTAAGAACGCGCCAGCAATCTTGGCATTTAGTTCACGAAACGAGATCTTGGTCGTTAACCGCCTGGGCCCTTTCGGACGTAGCGCTCTTATGGCTTCCAAATCATCCGGTTCTGATTTCATCGTCTTAGACGATGGAGGCATATGAACGAGGCGTCTTTGCGCTTTCGTAATCGCGTGCTCGAGGTCTTTCACTATGGGAGCAACTGCTGCTTGTTGTTCTTTTCGGAGGTCTGCCCAAAGGAGAGTCTCTTCCAAAGCCTTCTGAATCTTCGCAAAATAGGGCATAAACACCAGATTCCTTTATGGGTTAAACTACATGAATTCACCAAGTCGCCTACGAATACCTTTTAGTCCGTAAGAGACGGGTTCTCTATTTCCGCTAGAACATCTTCATATTTTGATATTCTGTCATTGCATTTTGAAATGGCTTCAATAATTCTCGCGATCTCGGGATCTTTGGGGAGCTGATCTCGCAGACGATATGCAGCGGCTCCCAGTTCTGTATATAGGCTTTCTCTCTTCTTTTTTAGTCTGCCAAGAAGTTCCTTGAGACTTTGAAAGTTTTGTGTCTGCCGAGTTTTCTCTTTGGTCTCTTCGTGTTGTTCGGGTATTTCTGCTGGGAGAGGTTTTTGCTTTTCTCTTGGCGCCTCTTTGTTTTGCTGAACGATAAGAGGAAACGGTTCAACGGGAGTGGGGGTAGGCTCGTACCTTGGCGGACCGGCCGGGGGCTTTTCCGGTGGCGGCGTCACATCGAAGTCTTCTGACTGGATATCCTTGAAAAGTTGGAGGGCTTGGCGAGGTGCTTGTCTTTGAGGAGGTGGGGTTAAAGGTCCTTCGCCCGGCAAAGTGGTGTTGCTCAAAGTGGGCAAAATCTCTTTTTTACAATGGACGCAGTGGCCTACGCGTCCCAAACGTTTTAAGGGGACCCGCATTTTTTGCCCGCATGTGCACCAGAAAACCCTGTACGGTGTATCTTGTTCGGAGGGTTCCATGTTAAGCAAATCGTTTTAATCCAGAAGTTCCCGTATCACAGGTATTGTACCGTAAATTCGTCTTAATTGTTTTGGTGTAGACGCTCTAGTAACGCCAATGCCTCTCGGTGGTAAGTTGGCGCCACATCAAACCCACCGGAGTTTTCCTCGCCGTAGGGGGCGCTGTCGCGGCCATAGGTGAACGGGGGTTTTGTGTCCCATTGGCTTTTCGGGATGATGTAACCAATCTCGTCATTTGCAAGATTGATAACGAGGTTCATTTTCCCTTTCATCACCTGTCGTAGTCCGGGCACTTCCAACGGTGCAGATAGATTGAAATCGTTTCCTGGCGGAGCTTCTGCTTTTCCTTCCGCTATCTCCGGATAGAGTTCCCCGGGACAGGTGAGTATTTCCACATCGCCGATCCGAAACGCATTAACTTCTGTTCGAGCTTTCCCACCCCAGTAATAACCCGGGTGTATCAGCCCCAGCATGATGGCGTATTTATATAGGCCCGCCATGGGTGCGTAAATTGTCTTAGCCGCAACGCGTAGTCTGGGGTTTTCGTTTTTCCATGCGGCATCCGAGCGCAACGCTTTTCCGACGAGAATAGCCACGTTTTCGCCCAGCGCTTGAGCTTTTTGGAAACTGTCGTCTTTAAATACTCCGACGCCATCTCGGTGTGGCACCTCAAGATGGAGCGGTGTCATTAAACCGCCCAGGCTCCCCTGAAAGTATAGGCACATCCCTCCGAAGCCCTCTATTCCATTCGGATCGGGGACACCGTCTTCCAGTCCCTGTCGGAGATAGTGTACAAAATCTGCAGTTATGAGACTATTTCGGCTGCCAAGCGCTTCGGGATGGTTACCCCAGGAAACTAAGGTTGCAATGGTCGCTTGGGTCGTGGGATTTCGAAACCACATGGCGCAGAGGCTGCGATCAAAGCACTGGGGGGCGCGCGTATCCTTTACGAGTCCCTTGGGATCAATTTTCACTTCGGCACAGATCATTTCTGCAGGCTGCAAATTGCGTACCGCTTCTTCTGTTGATTCCTTGCAAGCTTGAATTACTTGTTCCATGTACTGATGGTCAAATAACGGGCGGAAGGGGCTATAACTCCAAATTCCCATGGTGTCCGGCGCTTCATGATCGTGAATGGAAGAGAACATCGCATGGTCTATATGAAGCGTTGGGTCTAACATTTTTCGTACCCGAATGAACTTCTCATGAAAAATCCCGATGCTGTCAATGGTGGTCATAACCAAGGTAACGCCATTGTTTCGAAGAGCGATAGAGCGAACCCACAGATCATCGTGTACACCTTTGGCAGGGCGATTATTCGAAAAACCGGCCAACCACACGGCGTCGAATCGCCCATTGCTGTTACGGTCCTGGTAGGAGTCTCCTTTTCGTGGATTGTAGTGGGCGTCATTATCAGCGTCCGTCCAGGAATCGTATTGCGTCAAGTCCGGCGTGATTTTCCTCATCGCTACACCCACTTCCAACACGCCGGGCGCGGTCGTATTCTGTTGTGGCAAAACGAAGTCAATGTGGTAAGACCGGTAGGGTCCTTTCATACGATAGGCAGCGAAAATAAACAACAAGAGAACGAGAAGCGTGATGGCTGTAAGGATCTTGTGTTTTCCCAGAAATTGTGTCATAAACCTCTCTCCAATTCAGTTCCCAGCGTAGTCGTGCGAACCACTTACTTGTGCGTCCAATACTTCTTTCACGACGTAGGGCGGTCTTTCCTTGACTTCGACATAGACTCTGCCAAGATACTCTCCTACAATCCCGATGAAAAAAATTTGCAATCCCGTGCACAGAATTATCAAAGCACCAAGAGTTTCAACCGCAGGTAACCTACCTAATATCCCTAACAAGCGCAATGCAAGGATCGCAGCGAAAGCACCACCGCCTATCGTCGCCAAAACTCCCCCTGTGTAGAAAGCGAAGCGCAAAGGCAGTGTGGTGAAATTGCAGACGAAGTTGAGCGTCAATCCAATCAGCTTTGGAATGGAGTATTTAGACACGCCAGCGCGGCGGGGGGCATGCGTCACGGGGACCGACCCCCAGCGCCCATAACTTAGCCAAGCGAAAAGCCCGCTGAAATATTTAGATTTTTCATTGAACAGATTGATGGAATCTACGAACGTTCGATTCAGGGCTAGGAAACCGCTGGCACTGTCCGGAATCTCGATATTGGTGATGCGATAGAGAAGATGCGACATACACCACGACCCTATGCGACGAAGCAAAGGGTCTTTTCGGCGTTGCCGAATACCATAGACAATGTCGTAGCCTTCGAGCAGCTTATCCACAAGTTTTGGGATTTCTTCCGGCATGGTTTGTAGGTCAGCATCGATAAGCACGACGACATCTCCTCGGGAGTATTTCAGGCCAGCGGCGATCGCCATCTGTTGTCCGAAATTACGCGCGAATTTTATGGCACGCACCTTCGAATCGCTTGAGTGAAGCCATCGGAGAACTTCATAGGAGTTGTCCGTGCTGCCGTCATCGATGAACAGCAGTTCATAGGATTTGCCGTATAGGTCCAGGGCTTGTTTCAGGCGCTTATACAGTTCTTCCAGGTTCGGTTCTTCATTGAAAACGGGAATTAAAACAGAAATGTACGGATGAGATAAAAGTTCACTGTCGGAGTTGCCGTTCATGAAATCCTCTCCCAAAGGGGATGTTTTCTACATACCGGACATACTAACTTTGTTCTTTCGGTGGCAGTTTTTTCTCGCCTAACAGGTGTAAAGCAATCACTTTCCTTATTGTCCTCACGCGGTCATCATTTGGGTCAGCCGCTGTTATACCTCCATATCCGTCGGCTACGCCGATTATTCTCGTCGGGGAGGTAATGCTGTCAACGATTATATCGCCGGCGTTACCGATAATGCCTCCGGCAACAACAGGTATTTCCTCCCAAACGGCTCGTCCCATGTGGGCATTGACCACTTTTTTCATTCCTATGAGTTCCAGCGCTTTTGCCGCTAAGGTAGGGCGCAAATCCACTCGAACAACTCTTAGGCCTTTTTCTCTGCTGACAGCAAGCGCGTCGGCGTGGATAGAGCCTATGCCGCCGTCGAAGATTAAGGTGTTTGGAGCTAATTGTTCCACAAGTTCACGGTAAATACATGGCTTTCTCTGCGACATACCGACGACGCACTCTGCGCGCGTTGTAACCTCTTCCACGCGGTAAGTTCTCCCATGTGTCCTATCGGGCAAGTTTTGAGGCAAGGGCGTCTTGGTTGCTACATCGGCGCCATGTTCCATGAGAAGCCTTGCCACTATCGCGGAAAGGACTTGATCACCGAGAACTACAATGCACGTGCCCGTCAGGCAGGGACCAAGAATGGCGCCGATTTGCGAGACGACGGCGTGACACCACATGGTCGGGTCGCTGTACATAAGCAAACCGCTTTTATAGTCTGAATACCTTGGAATTAGGTTTCCCTGCAAATCGATTAAGAAAAAATCGACTATACTATCGCATGCATTCAAGATCTCGTTGCCGAGTTGTGGTGTTTCGACCATGACGTTCGAAATGGCGCAACCGAAAGAGCTTTCTACGTAAGGGGACACATGAGAGGGTTCGTACGAACTCAGCACCACATTGAGAACAGACGGCAGACCTTTCTTTTTGGCTTCAGAACGAAGTTTGTGACACAAGTCACGTGCTTGTTCGGTTAAAGATGCGGTTGTTCCGGTTTTATCGTTCTCGAAGACAACGTGCCAGAAGCGGGCTTCTTTTCTTCCGATAAGTTGTTCGGCTTTTTGTTCTAAGATGTCACGCGAGACCGTGAGTTTGCCTTGGTCGCCCAGGGCTAAGATGAGCTGTCGTACATTCAGATTGAAACGGTGTGCGACTTCCATCGCGGTGGTCAAAAACGAAGAATGGAACTGGGCTCTTCCAGCAGTTACACCCAGCGGAGAAGGTTTACTAGAAAATGCCAAGGGCGCGATAAATGCGTCCCCGATGTCGAGCAGACTATCCACGTTTAATGTTGCCAATACACCCTTTTTCTGCAAAACCGCCGCCAGAACCTCAGTAGGACAGTTCCCTTCCGACCTTCCCATGCCCTGTAAAGAAGCGTCCAATGCGACGGCACCGGCTTCGTATGCCGCCAACGTATTTGCCAACGCCATTCGTAAGTTGTCATGACCGTGAAACCCCAAGGATATCTTGGAAAGGCTTCTGGTGCAGGCAAGATACTCGGCAATTTCTTCGGGCAGCATGCCACCAGCTGAGTCAACAAGATAGACGACATCTGCTCCCCAATCCTCTGCCTTCTTTGCGCGTTGTGCGAATTCTTCCGGGGTCACCGCATAGGATTTCATGAAATTACAACAAACCAGCAGGTTGCAACGTTTTGCGACGCGGACAAAGGGTTCGGACGATTCTGATTGAACGATATCGGTCCCTATCCGAAGGACGGCAAGGCCAAGGTCTGCAGCCATTCGAATATCGTCTTCGGTCCCGATGCCCGGGATGAAGAAGACGGCGATTTTTGCATAGATTGCCGCCCGTGTGGCGCTCCGGATGTAGTCCTCGTCCGAAGCAGCGGCTTGCCCCTTGCCTTTACGGCTTGCCCCGAGTCCAAGTCCATGTCCGACTTCAATGTGTCTTATCCCGGCAGAATCCAGAGCAGAGACAATCAGAGCGGTGTCATCAGAAGTGAATTGGAAATCAATGGCATACGACCCGTCTCGAAGGGTGCAATCCAAAATGAACGGCTCTGAACCAAAAGTCGTCGTCATTTCGCGTCCTACTGTTCAACCCAAGACGGGTAAGCTATATTGGGACGTGCTCTGCCGTCGTGATGATCTCGATTTTCTCTGCGGCACGGTGTGCTGCAGAAAAAGCTTCATCCACCGTATTTCCAGCAGCTATAACATACCCGATCTTGTCGCGGGTTGCACAATCGACAACGCGAGGTATGGTTTTGCCTTCTGAAGCTTGCAGCCAAATATCGTGAACGCCCGGCACAGCCGCAGCCTGTTCCACTCCACGGATTTCCCGCACGATTCCGGGCTTTGCCTTTAACCATAAAAGCACGCTGCCTTTTCGGAACAACCTTTTGGACGTCGGTTGTTTCCCCGCTGCAATGCGGAGGCTGTCTGCCAAGTAATCCATGCCGTATGCTAAAGGAATCAGGTCGCTTGGAATACGCCCCCCACCCGGTCTACCCGCCATTTCAACGATATAAACATTCTTAGGCGTGACAATAACTTCGATATGGGTTGTACCGAGCGAAAAGCCAATACACTGTAGCGCTGACGCGACAGTACTGAAAATCCGGTCCTCAAGTTCAGGGTCCGCGCCGGGCGTAAAAATGGCTTCATCGTATCTATAGGGTAGTGGAGAGCGTATTTTGCCGGTCACCGCACCTGGAATATATCGTCCATTAAATACCAAACCGTCCACGTTGTATTCTTCACCCTCCAGGTAACTTTCAATCAACACGGCACCTTTGTTAGAGACTTGAGAGGCAAGCCCAAAAGCTTCGTTGAGATCTCCCGGTGACTCAACTCTGCGGACACCGCGGCTGGCATTTCCGTCCACAGGTTTCACAATCACCGGAAATCCGATCATTTGGGCGGCGTGGCGCGCTTCCTGTAGCGTCTCCACACAAATATATCTGGGATTGAATCCCTCCCTGGCGGCAAGGGCTTCCCGCATCGCAAATTTGTTCCGAACCCGATGCGCCACTTCAGGCAATACACCGGGGAGGTTTAAGCGAGACGTCGCGTGGGCACAGGCTTCTACCGCGTGTTCTGCGGCAGGATAGACAGCGGTAGCTTTGACGTTTTCAGCAACGGCAAGTATGACTTCTGGATTTCGTATGTCAGCGACAACTTTTTCGTCAGCGAAGGGCAACCCGGGGGCGTCTGGGAAGCCATCTACGGCGACCGTCCGAAAGCCTAACGACTTTGCTTTACGTATAATGCTGATTTGGTTTTGGCCAGCGCCTGCGATAAGTATCGTTTCGTCCATGACAATCAGGATTCTTCATTTCCAAGCAGGTTCATGACATTTTTGCCTAATACCCATTGGGCATCCTCTTCGGAGAACCCTGCCTTTCCAAGCATATCCCGGGTGGTCTGGAGCACTACCGGCAAACTTTTTTGAGGATGATCCGAGCCGAAGATAAGACGCCGAGGTCCAAGCTGTTTCAGCACGAATAAGAATTGTTCTTCAAAAGGGGTGCCGGCAAAGAAGGGGAGTGTGACCGACAGCTCCAAGTAGACATGGTCGTTTGCAATTGCGACGGCTAGGGCATCCAGAAAATGGAAACCTCCGGCATGGTTCATGATGATCCGTGCATCTGGGACTTGTTTGCACAACGAGTCGATGTTCAAAGGAAGCTGAACGCGTAAAGGGTAAGGTTTCCACAGAAAAGCGTCGACTGCACAGGGAACATTTCGGGAAGTTGCTATTTGCACCAGTTCCACGCATCGTGGATCATCTGCGGCAATGCCCTGAAACCTCGGATGGAGTTTCAGACCTTTTAGTCCCAAGGTGTCTAAAGCGTATTCTAACTGTCGTGGAGCGTCTGGGTCACCGGGGTGAACCGAGGCAAACCCTATGAGACGGTTTTCATGTTTCGCACAGATTTCGGCAACGAACTCGTTACTAATTCGCTTTATATAAGGGACGTCCACCTCTTCAGCCATAACGATGGCTTTGGTTACGCCCGCCTGGTCCATAGCCTGTAGCAAGTGATCAATCCGCGCGTCGTATTTTGTTCCTAATCCGTCTACATCTTGATGAATATGTGTATGAGCATCAATGATCATCGAGGTCCTCGTTTCACCTCATTCCCCTCAGCTGCAATAAATATGTTAGTACTGATCGGCAACCGATTCTATGGATTGTCGGGCGTTTTCAATGACTTTTTTGACGGTCTGTACGGCTGTGTCGACCGCTATGTTCTCAGATTGTCCTGTGGCGCGATACTTCAGTTCGACGACATGGGACTTTACATTCCGCTCGCTGACGATGAGGCGGAAGGGGATGCCGAGTAAATCCGCATCTGCGAATTGCACTCCAGGACGGGCATCACGGTCGTCAAATAATACTTCGACTCCCGCTTGATTCAACTGATCGTAAAGGCTCTCAGCAGTCTCCCGAACCCCAGGGGCGTCCATTTTTATGGCGTTTAAATGCACCTGCCACGGGGCGATCGTTATGGGCCATATGGGACCATGCTCATCATGGTAAACCTCCATGGTCGAACTCAGTAGCCTACCGACTCCGATGCCGTAGCAACCCATGATTGGAATGCAGGATTTGCCTTGTTCGTCCGTGTAAGACATCCCCATGGCACGCGTGTATTTATCGCCCAGTTGAAAGATATTGCCGACCTCAATACCCCGTTTTAGCTTCAGCACGCCTTTCCCATCAGCTGAAAAATCTCCCTGTTGCACCTTCACAATGTCGACTGTCTCGACCCCAGGAACATCTCGGTCAAGATTAAAGTTTCTATAGTGGTAATCTCGTTCATTGGCGCCGGTTACGAGATTGTTTGATTCACGGACCGTATGGTCAACCACCAAATGTATTTTGTCCAGATCAAGCCCCATGGGAGAGGCGAAGCCGGGCTCTGCGCCGACGCTCCGAATGCGCTCTTCCGACGCTGGTTGTGGTAATGCCCGAATAATCCGCGCCAGTTTTGCCTCGTTGACTTCTCTGTCGCCACGAATAATAGCCATAACCAGTTTACCGTCGCTATCTTGATCGTAGAAGACGACTTTTGCTGTTTGTCTAGGCAATATGCCTAAGAAGCTAGCCACTTCCTCGATACTAGAACAGTTGGGCGTATGTACTTTTTCCAACGGTTTCGGGGGCTCGGGGTAAGCTTGAATGTGCCCCTGAGCAACCTCCAGATTTGCCATATACCCTGTCTCTTCGCAGATAACGATCGTGTCTTCGCCCGCATCGGTCAACAGGATGAACTCGTGGGCGACTTTCCCTCCCATCATCCCCGTGTCCGACTCTACCGCCACGACTTGGGGTAACCCCGCACGCGCAAATATACGTTGGTACGCGCGGTAGCATTCTCGGTAAAACACTTCCAGGTCTGCCTGGTTTGCATGAAAGGAATAGGCATCCTTCATGGTGAATTCTCTGACACGGATTAACCCGCCTCGGGAACGGGGCTCATCTCGGAATTTGGTCTGAATCTGGTAGACCATGAACGGAAGTTGGGTGTGGCTTTTAATCTCGTTTCGACACAAATGTACCACAGCCTCTTCATGGGTCATGCCGAGAACCATGCCGTGTCCTGTTCGATCATTGAACCGCACCAGTTCGCTTCCGACGGCGGCGTATCTGCCGGACTCTTCCCACAATTCTTTGGGTAATACCACGGGCATCAAGACTTCCTGGCCGCCGATTCGGTTCATTTCTTCTCGGATGATCTGCTCAATCTTTCTTGCTACACGAAGTGCGGGGGGCAAGAGGGAATAGATTCCGTTCGCTACCTGTCTGGCGTATCCCCCACGCAAGAGATAGGCGTGGCTGTCTAACGTTGCTTCAGCCGGACGTTCTTTGTATCGTGCGCCAACTAAACGACTCATTCGCATAGCTACGTGATCCTCACTGGTTGTTAAGTTATTAGAAGGTAAAAGGATACCTTTCGAATCGGTATTGACGCAAGCGACGAAAAGGGCTGCGAATTAATGGGAGTTTTAGAAGTTAAGCCTTTTCCTTTTTTGGAACCTGCTGTTGTCATTGCGAGGAGTGCTGTTAGGCACGACGTGGCAATCCCCTTGGGGGGATGGGAGATAGCCCGGGGACAGGACAGGACGCACAGCGGTGCGCCCCTACAAGGACACGAGGGGATTGATTCGTCGCGTCAGGGACTCGCTCCTCGCAATGACAACGGGTCTATGTGCAGGGAAAAGCCCTCTGCCTGTAAACATGGGAATATGCAAAGCCTGGTACCTCTACAGAAACCCATCAGCCCATTTTCTGCTTCACTCGGTGACGCCCTTGCCAAGAGATTTAATTTGCGATTGGTTTGCGGCAGGCGTATACTATACGCTGTTCTTTCTGTGTGAAGACGCAGAGTATTCCCCGTTCTATGTCCCGCCCAAAGCGAGGTTTTTGAGCGTGATGTTGTATGCGTTCTTCTCAACAGGTGGTGTTGTAACGTTCTTAGGCAATTCGAGCAAGGAGAGATGACCATGCCATTAGTACCGATGAGACAGATTCTGGATGAAGCCGCTAAAGGTGGTTATGGAGTCGGCGCTTTCAATGTCAACAATATGGAACAGATTCAAGCCATTATGGAAGCGGCCAATGAAACGAACAGTCCGGTGATTATCCAAGCCAGTCGGGGAGCGCTCAAGTATAGCCGCATGATCTATTTGAAGAAGCTTATGGAAGCGGCGGTAGAGGAGTTTCCGCATATCCCGGTAGCGATGCACCTCGACCATGGCAATAGTTTAGAAACGTTGAAAAAGGCAATCGATTTGGGATTTACATCTGTCATGATGGATGGGTCCTTAGCGGAGGACGGTAAAACCCCCAATTCCTATGAGCAAAACGTTGCGATCACGCTGGCAGCGGTTGAAATGGCTCATCCCCTCGGGATAACTGTTGAGGGTGAACTTGGTTGCTTGGGCGGTATCGAGGACGGCCATGGTGCCAATTTAAAGGACGATGATCTCAATGCCCATCTGACCGACCCGGACCAAGCGGCTGATTTCGTGGCAAAGACGGGTATCGATGCTCTTGCGGTCGCTATTGGTACAAGTCATGGCGCCTATAAGTCTGGTCGCAAAGATCCGAAAACGGGGGAGGTGTTGCCTCCGAAGTTGGCAATGGAGAGGATCCACGAAATCCACCGTCGGATGCCCAACTGTCATATGGTGATGCATGGCTCGAGTTCGGTGCCCAAGGAGCTGGTTGACATCATTAATCAATATGGCGGAAAAATGCCGGGTACCTACGGTATTCCGCTAGAACAAATTCAGGACGGTATCCGTCACGGCGTGAGAAAGATCAACGTGGATACTGACAGTCGTTTGGCAATGACGGGTGCGGTTCGCAAGTTTCTCTTCGAGAATCCCTCGAAGTTTGACCCGCGTGACTGGCTGGGGCCGGCACGTGAAGCCGCCAAGAAAGTATACATCGAGCGGATGATTGCGTTCGGGCAAGCTGGACATGCCGGCGATTACAAACCGATGACGCTGGACGACATGAAAAAGATCTACGCATCTGCCAAAAAGTAAAATCTTTTAGAGTTAAGACCACGAGCCAAGCCCCTGCAAAGGGGCTTTTTTCTTACATTTTAGTACCGTGCTAGAGTTTATGGTGTTGACAATTACGAGAAAATAATGGGGGAGATTATGTCCTCTTGGTTTGAAGCCTTGCGTCCGGAGACAGTTGCGGGCGCGGTTTTTCTCATAGGGATTATTGCGGCTGCCGGTTGTGCTTTAGGTTCCTTTCGTTTTTTTGGTGTTCGCCTGGGCATAGCAGGTGTTCTGTTTGTCGGTTTGCTTTTTGGCCATTTTCATATCCAAGTGGAACATCACGTTTTTGATTTTGTGCGCGATTTTGGTTTGATCCTTTTTGTCTATGCCGTCGGATTGCAAGTGGCGCCAGGATTTTTCTCTTCGTTACGCAAAGAAGGGTTGGCGTTGAATTTGCTGGCGGCAGCCAATGTCGCGCTGGCTGCTATCCTTATTGTTGCGGCAATTTTTTGGGGAAAATTGGGTGCGCCTATTGCCGTAGGAGTTTTTTCGGGAGCTACCACAAATACGCCCAGCCTTGCGGCGGCGCAAACAGTATTGAAAGACTTGGCGTCGGAAGAGGAAAAGGTGATCAAACGTCCAGCCCAGGGTTATGCCGTTGCCTATCCTTTTGGTGTATTCGGGATAATTCTAACGATGTTGTTTGTCAAGAAAGTTTTTCGAGTGGACGTGGCGCACGAAAATCACGAACTGAGCCGTTTGTTGTGCCGGGATGCCCGGCCAGTGGAAAGGAGAAACATCAAGATTGAAAACCCAAAATACGATGGGGCATTGATAACAGAAATACCTGAAGCGCGGGACGGTTTGGTTCTTGCCCGACTTTTTCACCAGGGTGAGGTATCCGTAATAACCCCAGAGACGCGGTTGCACACGGGAGACGTTGTTTTAGCCGTAGGGCAGCGGCATAAATTGCGAGCGTTGGAATCTGTTCTGGGGCGCGAGAGTGAACTCGACTTGCACGAAATGCATGGGGCTATCCGGAGCCGTCGTATCCTAGTTACGCGCAAGGAAGTCGTGGGAAAGACGGTTGATGATCTTGACCTGGATGCCGAACTCTCAGTTCAGATCACTCGTGTTCGGCGGGGGGATGTTGACCTCACTCCCGGTCCCGGGGTAAGACTTCAGTTTGGAGATTCGGTCATAGCCGTGGGCGAGGAAAAATCTCTGGACGCGGCAGCCAAAGTACTCGGAGATTCCGCACAACGTTTGGAGCGTACGGAGATCATACCGTTTTTTCTCGGTATTGCGGTGGGTGTTTTATTGGGCACTTTACCGTTACCTGTACCGGGACTTTCTGCCCCGGTGAAACTCGGGCTTGCGGGAGGTCCGTTGATCGTTGCGATTATCGCGGGGAGTTTGCGGCGTATAGGTCCCCTCATGTGGTTTGTACCTGCGGGCGCCAACTTTATGCTTCGTGACTTGGGTATTATCCTGTTTTTAGCCGCTGTGGGTTTGAAAGCCGGAGACGGATTTGTGGAAAGCCTGGTTCATGAAGGTGGGCTGTCGTGGATGCTTTGGGGGGCGGTTGTCACCCTACTGCCTTTGGTGATTGTGTCGTTTTTTGCACGGATTGTTTTGCACATGAATTTTGTAGTGATTTGCGGTTTATTGGCGGGTTCTATGACAGACCCACCGGCATTGGCATTCGCGGGTTCCTTGACAGGTTCAGAATCGCCCTACGTGGCTTATGCCGCTGTTTATCCGTTGACGATGATTCTACGTATCCTGACGGCGCAATTTTTGATGCTCATGTTGTATGGAGTGAGTTGAAATTTCCGGCTAGTCGTCCACCGTTTCGACGCAGATGCGGTCTTCTTCTTGGATAGAAGCCAGAACGCGCGGGTCTCCTTCCAGTTTTCCCAACACGTTTACAGCCGTGACCAACCGACACTCTTTGCCCTCCGAAACTGGAGTGGGACCAAACGGCAAAGCCAACGAGGATCCTTGTACCCAAAAACAGATCGTGCCCGGTTCCACAACCTGCTTCGCATTACTTTCAAGAGATACTTCCACAGGTACACTAAAGTACACTTCTTCCCCCCAAGTATGGGCGACGGACGTGAATGGTGACGCGTTGTATATTGCGCGAGATGTCGGTGTATCTATCAACGTCCCATAGACTTCGCCTGATTTCCAAGAAATGCGGATCCGCATGTCTATTCCTCCTTTGTCACTTCAGAACGTCGCGGGTTGCCTGGTAACAATTCTTTTTGAATATAGTCGGCTAATTCTTCCCGTGTCATGTTACAAATACTCTCATAAAGTCTCCTATTGAATTCTTCGTACTGTTTCGTTTCCTCGTCACTAACGCGTTTATGGTGCAGATGGAGTGCGTTTGCATCTTTTATCACGGCAGGGGGGTAGCCCATTTTTACAAATCTTGCTTCCATTTCATAGTCTTCCCAAACACACGAAACAAAATGTTCGTTGAAGCCCCCGAGTTCCCAAAATGTTGTGCTCCGAAAGTAGTTGGCTCCACCGACCGAATAAGGGTTAACGCAGACCACTCCGGGTGCATAGTTACGGTGCAGCTCACCGGAAATGACCAAGGGGACCTTTGAAAAATCAAACGTGGCTACCAGGGCGCTTCTTGTAGGTTCATCAACGTCTAAGAATACTCCATTGTAGGGTAAGCCATACGCACACCTGGGGTTCTGACGAAATGCTTCTACCAATGTGACGATTGCTTGAGGATGAAAGAGAACATCCACGTCATGCATTGCGATTATGTTGCGCAGACTGGCGCTTGCCGCTCGGTTCACTAGGCGACATTTCGGGAAAGGGTCCTCCGTGTAGAGGAATTCGTACTGGGTCTGGAAATTGTGAGCGATTTCTTCGCATGTTTTCTCCGTACCTGCCTCCACGACAAAAATATCCAAACTGGAAAAAAACGTGGAGAAATAGCGTAATAATGTTTGAAGATTCTCTTTTCTGTCGGCGTGGTCTATACGCACTGGAATGATAATGGATACATCGGGCAACGGGAATCTTTCTTTATGAATGTAATCCATTCGTCTAACCTATCAAACTGATTTGCCGCGCCAACGTCATGCAATGTTCTTTATAAGCTGCGGCAGACTTTGCGTCACGATTTCTGCCATGACGAATAACGATATACTTCTGTATTTCGTAGAGCAGGTAGAAAAGGTTGCGTATACGGGCTTTTTCAGAAGTATCGCGCCGCGTGCCGTAACCCTCCCAGAAGGCATCCGTTGAAATGCCACAGTAGTCCAGAACAGCAAACTCAATTTCTGGGTCACCCCACAAAGCGCGGTCCCAGTCTACAATACCAGTGACGTGATTGCCGTCCGTTAAGATATTTTGGTCCCAGATATCCATGTGCAAAAGAGAGGCCGGGACATTGCGGTCGAAATAGTGCCATTTTTCTTCGAGTAATTCAGTAAGAAACTCGATCTCCTCTTGGTTGTAATACCCGACAGACGCGACATCCTGGAGGAGTTTTCCCCACATAATTCTAAAAGCTTCATTCCATGTTGACTGGGGCTCCATTGGCCGATGGGCGCCGATGTAACCATAATTTGAAGAGGTTATTTGGTGTACGCGGGCGAGGTGCTGCCCTACTTCGTGATAAATGCTGTCTACATTTGGGGAGGCACATTCAGAAACCGGTCTGCCGGGAAGGCGCTTCATCAACAGAAAGTCCCTTCCCAGGATTTTGCGGGAATCGTCGAAAAAAAGGATAGGAGCTATCGGCACCTCCGTGTTTTTTAAGACCGTCTCATGAATGGCGGGTTCTTGCTTCATCATGTCCCGCTCATAGAAAAGAAAGACAGAATCGGAAGGAGGAGCAATGCGAAGTACGAGTTCCTCGTCGTCGGCAGAGACGTAAAACGATGTATTGAATTTTCCGGTAAATATTCGTTGAAACCGAATGGAGCGATACGGACGGTATGCTCTGACACAAGCCTGGAGTAACTCTGTGGGTAGTAAGGTTTTCTCGCTTGAAGAAGTCATGAGGCAGCTCCATTTTCATCTGGACGCGCATTCTCTTTGCCCTCTTCACCCAACGCAGTGAATCCAAGAATGTTATAGCCAGAGTCCACATGAATCACCTCACCCGTGATTCCAGCAGACAAGTCGGATACAAGAAAAGCCGTCGTTCTTCCCACTTCTTCTTGGGTGACGTTTCGTTGAAGAGGTGCCCATTTCTCGACGATATCCAACATGTGTTTCATGCCTGGAATTGCGGATGACGACAACGTTCGGATAGGTCCTGCGCTTACGCAATTCACGCGGATCCCCGCAGGCCCAAGGTCGTAAGCGAGATAGCGTACACAAGCTTCTAGGGCTGCTTTCGCCACGCCCATGACATTATAACGGGGGACGACTTTTTCCGCGCCGAAATAACTCATGGTGACGATTGCCCCGCCTTGGGTCATAAGTCGGGAGGCTTCACGCGCCACCGCCACGAACGAATACGCGGAAATGTCGAGTGCGAGCAAAAAATTCGAGCGAGGGGTCTTTACAAAAGCGCCGCCCAAGTCTTCTCTGTGGGCAAATGCCACAGAATGAATAACAAAGTCTAGAGTCCCCCAGGCATCCGCGATGGATGAGAAAAGGGAAATAATGTCCTCATCTCGGGCGACATCACACGGAAACAGGAGAGAACCGGGAAGTTCACTTTCGATCAATCGGCTGACTCGTTTTTTTTGTGCATCACCGAGATAGGTGAATGCTAAACAGGCGCCGTGTTCTGCGCATGCTTTGGCGCAGCCCCAGGCAATAGACCGTTCATTTGCCACTCCCAAAACGACGCCTCTTTTGCCAGATAACATAAGTTTTTATCCTCGTCTGTTGCATGGTTTCGTAAATAGAAGTAGTGAGATTTTGGAGTTCATTTTAAGGAATGTCAAATCACCGCTTCGATGCATTCGATTGACTTATATTCGCCGCGGTTCGTATCATAGCACCTTGTTCCGAAGATATCTGACCACGCACTTGGGATTATTTCTATTTTTAGCTTAAGAGGCATCGACGAATAAGTGCAGGGACGTGTTATTGCCATAGCCAACCAGAAAGGAGGAGTAGGCAAAACGACCACCGCGGTCAATTTAAGTGCCTGTATGGCGGCCGCGGGGCGGCGTGTGTTGTTAATCGACTTAGACCCTCAAGGTAACGCTACCAGCGGTTTAGGTATCGACAAAAATACTTGTTCGAAAACAGTTTACGAAGTCTTGTTGGGGGCGCTACCTATACGCGATGTGGTCACGGATACGGGCGTTGATCGTCTCCATTTGATACCGGCAAATAAGAACTTGGTGGGTGCCCTGGTCGAACTGGTGGATTTGGAAGGCCGTGAGTATCGTTTGCGAGACGCCTTGCAAGCTGTTCGTGAAGAGTACGATTCGGTCTACATTGATTGCCCTCCAGCACTTAACCTATTGACCTTAAATGCGTTGGCTGCTTCTGACGGGGTGCTGGTCACCTTACAGTGCGAGTATTATGCTTTAGAGGGTTTGAGTGAGCTATTGAACACCATTCAACTCGTCCATGATACACTCAATCCGCGACTGGAATTGAATGGTGTGGTTTTCACTATGTACCAACACACCAACCTGGCAAATCAGGTGATGGACAACGTCCGAGCGCATTTAGGCGACAAGGTTTATGAAACAGTAATCCCAAGGAATGTGACGCTGGCTGAGGCGCCAAGTTTCGGCCAACCCGTGATATATTATGATCTCAAATCTTCTGGTGCCAAGGCATATTTGGCGCTCACACGAGAGGTAGTTGCCCGTGGCTGACACGAAGAAAAAAGTATTGGGGAAAGGCTTGGAAGCGTTGCTTTCCCCCATTCCGAAAGCAGAAAAAGGCACGGCGGCGGCTTCGGAACCGTTGAGCCAAGGCGAACGTATCATCCAGCTGGACCCGAGAGAAATCGATCCGAACCCGCAGCAGCCGCGCTTGTCGTTTCGTGAAGAATCATTGCAGGAACTCGCCGACTCTATTCGGAGAGACGGTGTTCAGGAACCAGTGATTGTCCGTCGACGGAACAATAAGTATGAATTAGTAACCGGCGAGCGGCGTGTACGGGCGGCTATTATGGCGGATTTGCCGACGGTGCCCGCCATTGTGCGAGATGTTTCTGATGCGGATATGCTGCGGCTTGGCATTATTGAGAATGTGCAGCGTGAGGACCTCAATGCGATAGAGCTAGCCAAAGCCTATCAAAAATTACTGGAAGAGTTTCATTGGACACAAGATGAGCTTGCTCGGCAGGTTGGAAAAAGTCGTGTAAGTGTAACGAACCTGTTACGATTGCTCCATCTTCCCGAGGACGTGCAGCGGCATGTCGCTGATGGAGAGCTTTCTATGGGGCATGCGCGCGCCCTGCTGGCTTTGCCGAGTGCCGATGCTCAGCGCAGCGCGTGCAGGAAGGTTTTGGAAAAGGGCCTTTCGGTTCGAGAAACCGAACGGCTGGCAACTGCTCGTCACAAAGTTTCCAAACAACAGGATAAGGACCCGAATCTTCTTGCAATAGAGGAAGAGTTGCGGAAACGAATTGGGACCAAGGTTTCCGTTAGGGTACAAGGTAAGGCGCGCGGGAGCATTACGATTGAATATTATTCGTTGGATGATTTGGACAGGATACTGGCGTTGTTTCGTCGTTAGGACTTATTTGGTTTTAGATATGGAAAGGAAAGCATTCTAAATGATAGATATTAAACTATTTCGGGAATCCCCTGAACTCATTAGAGAGTCCCTGAAAAACCGCAACAATCCGCTGGACATTGAACCCATATTGTCTCTTGATCGCATGCGTCGGGAGTTATTGTATGAGTGCGAACAGTTAAAAGCGGAACAAAATAAGGTCTCCGCTGAAATCGCTACGAAGAAAAAGGCAAAAGAAGACGCCTCGGACGCGATTGAAGCCATGCGTAAGCTGCGGGAACGCATTAAGGAATTGGAAGATAAGGTGCAAGAGACCGACCAACGCTTACGCGATTTGTTATTGGTTGTGCCCAACATTCCACATACCTCGGTGCCAATAGGGTTGGATGAGACGGCAAACCAAGTCGTGCGGACGTGGGGGGAACCTCGTACGTTTGATTTTGAACCCAAAGACCATGTCGAGATTGGTACGAATTTGGATGTGATTGATTTTGAACGTGCCGCCCGGCTTTCAGGGGCACGTTTCAGTCTTTTGAAGGGGGTGGGCGCCCGCGTCAAGCGAGGGTTGATTAATTTCATGCTCCACGTTCATACGCGGGAACACGGATATACGGAGATCATGCCTCCGTATCTGGTATCTTCGCAGACGATGGAGGGTTCGGGACAGCTACCCAAATTTGCAGAAGAGGCATTTTCCCTGAGTAATCGTGACTTATGGCTGGTGCCTACGGCGGAGGTGCCTCTCACCAACATGCACCGGGATGAGATCCTCGAGGAAGACGACCTGCCGTTGTATTACACTGCGTATACCCCATGTTTTCGTAGTGAAGCCGGGTCCTATGGGAAAGACACGCGGGGGATGATGCGGCAACATCAGTTTCACAAAGTGGAATTATTCAAGTTCACCACGCCGGAACAGTCATGGGAAGAGCTGGAGAAGTTGACGAGGGATGCGGAGAGTATTCTCCAGCGGTTGGAATTGCCGTACCGCGTCGTGTGTCTTTCCACCGGTGATATGGGGTTTGCATCTGCAAAGACTTACGACATTGAAGTTTGGTTGCCTGGGCAGAATCGGTATCGAGAAATAAGTTCCTGTTCGAACTGCACGGATTTCCAAGCGCGTCGTGCAAACATACGTTTCCGCAGAAATAAAAAGCCCGAGTATGTCCATACCCTAAACGGTTCTGGTCTCGCCGTTGGTCGTACATTGATAGCTCTACTGGAGAATTATCAGCAGGCGGACGGCTCCGTGGTTATTCCGCAGGCATTGCGACCTTTTGTTGATGGCCTGGAACGTATCGAAAAGGTTGCATAGATTTTCGTTTCGAGCGGTCGTTGTTTTACAAAGAAACCCCTGGGTACGCGAGTCGTAAGCAGCAAGGCTCTCAACGTGGCGCGAAAAGGTCATCCTTTGTACAGGTTGGTCTATGAATAACAAGGAAATCGCAGCAGTTTTGGATGAAATCGCTGTCTTGCTGGAACTCGCAGGGGAGAATCCGTTTAAAGCTCGGTCTTACAGTAATGTTGCCCGCCAAATTGAACAACTCGAAGAGCCGATAGAAGTACTCGTGGCGGAGAAACGTTTAAGAACGATCAAGGGAGTGGGGGAGGCACTCGAGGAAAAAATAACGGAGTTAGTCAACACCGGGCGGCTGTCATACCTGGAAGCTCTTCGCTCCAAGTTTCCGGAGACGTTGCTGGAACTGTTCGCGATTCCTGGACTCGGTGCAAAACGTATAAAGACGCTTTACGAGGAGCTGGGGATTTCTTCACTCGGGGAGCTGGAATATGCGTGTAACGAGAATCGCCTTTTGACGCTGAACCGTTTTGGACCCAAGATCCAAAAGAACGTTTTGGAAGGTATAGCTTTCCTTAAACGGGGACGAGGTTTGCACCTATTTAGCACGGCGTACGAAGCGGCGAGTTGTTTACTCGAGCATTTGAAAAAAGAGAAAGGTCTTATTCGTATCGAAATCGCTGGCAGTCTACGGCGACGTAAAGAGGTAGTTAAGGATATTGATATCGTTGCTTCTGCGCGTGATTCGACGTCTTTGATGGAACGATTTGTATCCTTTGAGGCAGTAGAAAAAGTGGTAGCGCGCGGCGACACGAAGTCGAGTATTATGCTGAAGTCGGGCATTAACGCCGACCTTCGCGTTGTATCGGATTTGGAGTTTCCTTACGCGCTTCATCATTTTACTGGTAGCAAGGAACACAATATCGCTATGCGGCAGCGAGCGAAAGACCGCGGGCTTAAGATGAATGAATATGGACTGTTTCGAGGAGATGAGAATATTCTCTGCAAGGACGAGGCGGAGATTTTTGCACAGTTAGATCTGCCCTTTATACCACCCGAATTGAGGGAAGACATGGGGGAACTGGAAGTCAGCGATCTGCCTCGTCTTGTGGAGCGGTCTGATCTTTTGGGCGTTTTCCATTGTCACACGTCGTACAGCGACGGCATTGCTTCGGTCGAAGAAATGGCACAAGCCGCCGTAAAAAGAGGCTTTCGGTATATTGTTATCGCGGATCACAGCAAGTCCGCGGGTTACGCTGGGGGACTCTCAGAAAGTGCTGTAGCGGAACAGGCGAAAGAAATTGCCGCGGTCAACAAGAAACTTAAGTCCTTTCGGGTCTTCCATGGTATAGAATCGGACATTCGAGCAGACGGTAGTCTGGACTATTCCGAAGACGTGTTGTCTGTGTTTGAAATTGTGATTGCTTCCATACATACCAAACTGAACATGACAATGGAAGAAGCGACTTCTCGGGTCATTAAGGCAATCGAGAATCCTTATACGGCCGTATTGGGACATCCGACTGGTCGATTGCTTTTGTCTCGGGAGGGGTACCCTTTGGACATGGAAAGGGTTTTTGACGCCTGCGTGGAGCATGACGTTGCTGTGGAAATTAATGCGAATCCCCACCGGTTGGACATGGATTGGCGGCACATCCGAAGGGGAAAAGAAAAGGGAGTTCGATTTTGTATTTCTCCGGATGCACACAATGCAGAGGCACTTAACGACATTGATTATGGCGTGGGTATTGCACGGAAGGGCTGGTTGGAAGCCCGTGATATTTTAAATTGTTGGACAGTTGAGGAATTAGAGCGATGGCTGTGCGCAAAAAGAGCGAGGCGATAGATAAACGGGCGCGCTGTATTGAGGTAATGGAACGCCTGAGAAGCATTTACCCTAAGGCTCGATGTACGTTGAACTACAAAAACCCTTTAGAACTGCTCGTGGCGACAATCCTAGCCGCCCAATGCACGGATGAACGGGTGAATCAAGTTACCCCTGCGCTTTTTCAAAAGTATAAGACTCCAGAAGACTATGTAGCCGTCGATGTGACGGAATTGGAGGAAGATATCCGTTCGTGTGGGTTTTACCGAAACAAGGCGCGCTGCATTCAGCGGGCTTGCAAAGCTATCTTGGAACGCTTCGGAGGTCAGGTTCCCGGGGACATGGATTCGTTAGTGTCGTTAGATGGGGTGGGCCGGAAGACGGCGAATGTTTTGTTGAACGAATGTTTTGGCGTCCCGGGAATTATTGTAGATACTCATTGTGCTCGTTTAGCAAGACGTCTCGGATTTACGAAAGAAGAAGACCCAGTTAAGATTGAAGAAGATCTTATGAAGCTCTGGCCCCGGGAACATTGGGGGACTTATTCTCACACGTTGGTTTTTCACGGCAGATCCGTCTGCCTCGCTCGGTCGCCCAAGTGCCAAGAGTGTGTCGTTAAAGATATGTGTCCTTTTCCTGACAAGCCAAGTCAGACACGAAAAAACCCGAAGACGAAATAGAAACACGGCGGTTTCATGGCAGAAGAGCACATGAAGGCTGAGACTAGTCTCCGCGATGCATCCGGGAACAAACGAAGGCTTCTTTTTTTCGTATTTCTTCTTCTTTATGTTGTGGTTGTCCATTCTATAGACACGCTGTCTATTCTTGGGGTTAAGAAGCCTTTTAACTGGACTTTTTTTCGTTGGATTGTATTTGAAGAAGCTCCCATCCGAGTTTCATCCGAAAGAGGCACCATACTGTATCCCTTACTCGGTATGGACATTTTCAAGTTTGCTGGATGGTTTGTGATACCTTTTATTATCGTTTCGCCTACAATGGATTGGGGGTATTTTGGCATTCGGCGTCTCAAGAAAGCCGATTTCTATGTTCTGTTTTGCTTTGCTTTTTTGGGAGTGTTGGCAGTCGCAACGATTTCATTCATTCCCGGGTTGCGCAGTTATTACCCAGCCTTAGGAAATGCTACCGTTGTTGACAAGTGGAGAGTTGCCTATCATACATTTTTCTATACGCTTTCCTGGATTGTTGGTTGGGAATTCTTGCACCGGTATGTGCTGCTGAAACATGCCACTGACGTTTTCCCGAAATGGGGGTGGCTAATCGTACCCTTGGTCGAGGGCGTGTACCACTTGACAAAACATCCGCTGGAAATGCTGGGGATGGTTTTCCTTTCCATCATTCTTTGTTGGTGGACGTTGAAACGTCGTAACATGCTTCCCGCATTTACCGTCCATTTTCTAATTGAAATGGAGCTTTTGCTCTTTATGCTGGTCCTTTAATGGTTTTCGTGACGTTGCTCTGTTTCGATTGGAGAGAGTGACACCCAAATTTCATCACCTTCCACTTTGACCGTGTACCGTCGTAATGGCGCAGAGCTATGCGATAAACATTCGCCGGTCTTGATGTTGTAGACCCAGCCGTGGCGAGGGCACGTGGCAATATCTCCCTCGATTCTGCCCGTGGTTAAGTCCCAGTTTTGGTGTTTACAAGCGATCTCGATGGCATAGTAGGTTCCGTCGGGCTCTTTGAAAATTGCTAGTTTTTTTGCCAGCAAGGTGTATCGTCGAAATCGTTTTCCATCAAAATCAGCTGTATTTGCAATGCGCACAAATGTCATAGATCAGCGGTCCATGAGACCCACGTATTTTGGCTAATCGTCATATTCCGATTTCTTTCTGAACAGGAGCGCTAGTTCAACATGCGGAGTGTGCGGGAACATGTCCAACGCCTCCATGTCAATGAGTTTGTACTGAGTCAACAAGGTAGGCAGGTCTTGTTGACATAATACTTCCGGTTTACAAGATATATAGATGAAATAATCAGGCGCGAGGTGCATCAGATACTTCAATGCCTTAGGATGCAAACCCGCTCGGGGCGGATCCACGATTACGATATCATCTGGAGTAAACTTGTTGCCTTTTTCATAAAAATCTCGGAGATAATCCTCCACTTTAGATTGTACGAAATCTATGTGTGTCACACCGTTATCTGCCGCTGTTTCTCTGCGAGCCGTAATGGAGTCCGGCATACTTTCGACAGTCACGATGTGCTCGACAAGGTCAGCGCAGGCCAGGCCGATTGCACCGTTACCGCCATAGAGGTCATAGAGTCGGGTAAAGGCAAACGACTCTACCCAGTTACGAACAAGAGCGTACAAGATTTCTGCCACGAATGTGTTCGACTGAAGGAAGCCGAAAGGAGTGACTCGAATCTGGATCCTTCGTTCTCCAGCTACTTTAGGGATCTGGAATTGTTCTGAGATATAGGGTTTGCCATGTAACAACGTCGTGGTTTCTGCGAACGCCACATTGGCGCGGCTGTTCGAGACTGCGTGGTGAATGCTGGTTGCGGGGTAGACCGTCAGCACAGCGTCGCGGAATTCTTCCAAACGGGGCACGTCTTCGCCCGTCACGAGTACCACCATCTTCTCATTGAGTCTTTTGCTTTCGCGTACAAGAAGCAGTTTTAGTGTGCCCTGATGAGTTCGGCTGTCATAGCCTTTGAGTCCTGTTTCGCGCGCCCAGCAGCGCACGGTTTCAAGCAAGGTGGGTGTCAAAGAGGGTCCAATCAGGCATTTGGAAATGTCAATCAGATGAAACCAGCGATTTTTTCGACGGAAGCCTAAAACGGTTTCTCGATCGAACTCTTTTGGCGGGGGCGTGTCATAAAACCGTCTGCCAAAGTTGAAATCCACCCGGTTGCGGTATCCCCATATTATCGGTGAAGAAAGGATAGATCGTGGATATAAGTTGTGCGGCTTCAATAGGGTCTCGAGATGTTTCTCTTTAACTCGAATTTGCTCCTCATATTTTTTGTCTTGTAACGAACAGCCGCCGCACATCCCAAAGTGCGGGCAAAGTGCATTCTCGTTTTGCGGCATGATAGGCTCAAACATTTCCATCATAGAGATGATTCCCGTTGTTAAGTTCGTTTTCAGTCTCGCACCCGTATTTTTCCGGTATGGCTCGACGCTCAAAAACGTGAAGACGTTCGTATAATATAATAACATGCTGGTAGAGATGCCATATATGTTTGTTAACCGTTGAGGAAGCCTAGTCTATGCAAGGCGTTACTAAGGAATACGTGGCAAGTTTGTTACCGGAGAGACCTCTGGATGCGCATAAGGGCACTTTTGGGCACGTCTTCATCATTGCGGGCTCAAGAGGATTTACAGGCGCGCCGAAGCTAGCGTGTGAAGGAGCCCTGCGCTCAGGGGTGGGCTTGGTGACCGTGGGATTTCCGGAATCGCTTGCGCCCTGCATCGTTCCTTTCTTGCTTGAAGCGATGTGGTTTCCACTTCCGGCGACATCTGGGGATACTCTTTCCGTCGGTGCACTCTCTCCAGCACTTGAATTTGCGAGCACAAAACAGGCGGTTGTGTTAGGACCCGGTTTGTCACGCACACCGGCAACAACGGATTTTGTCTTGAGATTTGTAAAAGAATGCCCGAAGCCGCTTTTGATTGATGCGGATGGACTAAATTGTCTAAGTGAAAACCCGGATGTATTGAGGGAAAGAAAAGGTTCGAGTTGTCTTACACCGCATCCGGGGGAGATGGCTCGGCTTTTACGCATCTCTACATCCAGCGTTCAAGGCGATCGTGCGGGGACCGCTGCTCATTTTGCTCAACAGTTTAATTGTGTGGTTGTGTTAAAAGGACGACAGACTATCATTGCGACGCCTGACGGGGCATTGTTTTGTAATCCAACGGGCAATCCAGGAATGGCGTCCGGTGGCACGGGTGATGTGCTTTCCGGCATTATCGGCGGATTGATGGCGCAGGGAGTAAGCATGGTCAACGCTGCTGTATTGGGGGTGTATGTGCATGGTTTGGCGGGCGACCTCGCCGCGGAAAGAATGACCGGCCGTGCCATGCTGGCCAGAGATCTTCTCGATGCTATGCCGCATGCTTGGCGGTGCCTTGAATCATAAGTATAGGGCGCAGTAAGGGAAAAGAATGCAAACGTTAGAAGATACGGGTGAGTTCGG
>Ga0116166_1000325_pt1 | contig 46302 bp, 33 predicted proteins | sample AD_JPNMR2_MetaG_FD_89884 | JGI IMG/M metagenome (GOLD analysis project Ga0116166, IMG submission 89884) | Active sludge microbial communities of municipal wastewater-treating anaerobic digesters from Japan - AD_JPNMR2_MetaG | ecosystem: Engineered > Bioreactor > Anaerobic > Digestate | place...
CCGCTGCTCCGCCGAGGCGATGATCCGTCGCGTGGCGTCGATGGCGTCCGGGTTCACGGAGATGGAGTCGATCCCCCACTCCACCAGGCGCTCCGTGACCTCCGGGTAGACCGACGGCGCCTGCCCGCAGATAGAGCAGCGCATTCCCACGCGATGCGCCCCCTCGATCAGGTCGCGAATGGCGCCCATGACGGCATCGTCGCGCTCGTCAAAGAGGGGGGCCAGGCGCTCGCTGTCGCGGTCCACGCCAAGCATGAGCTGTGTCAGGTCGTTCGATCCGATGGAGACACCGTAGGTGCCCAATGCGGCGTAGTCGGCAAGCCGGTAGAGGATCGAGGGTACTTCAGCCATCACCCAGAGCTGGAATGCCGGGTCGCGGGTGAGGCCCGACTCGTCGATCAGCTCCTTGCAGCGGCGGAACTCGCCCAGCGTGCGCACGAAGGGCACCATCAGGTGCAGGTTGGTGAGCCGCTCCTTCTCGCGCACATCGCGCACGGCGGCAAGCTCCAGGCGAAAGAGGTCCGGCTCCGCGACGTAGCGGAACGCGCCGCGATAGCCGATCATCGGGTTGGCTTCCCGCGGCTCGAACGCCTCGCCACCCTCCATACCGCGATACTCGTTGGTCCGGAAATCGGTGCTCCGGCAGATGATTGGCCTGGGCGCGAACGCCGCCGCGAAGGTGCGCAGGCCCTCGGCCAGCTTCTGGCGGTACTCATCGCCCCTCCCCTGCTCCAGCAACCGGCGGGGGTGGACGTTGTTGGTCACCGAGAGAACGAGAAACTCCAGGCGGAGGAGCCCGACGCCGTCCACCGGGCGCGCGGCTACTTCGGCCGCTAAGTCCGGCTCGCCCAGGTTCACCAGCAGGCGCGTCGCGGTGACGGGTGGCGCCGCAGTCACCGTGGCAGCTGTGGCGCGCGGTTGCTGAGCGGCGGTTTCGGCCCTCTTCCCTCGGTAGACAATCCCCTGCCGGGCATCGACGGTCACGATCTCCCCGTCCGGGATCTTCTCGGTGGCGTTGCCCGCGCCGACAATGCAGGGGATCCCCAGCTCGCGCGAGACGATGGCGGCGTGCGCGGTCATCCCGCCTTCATCGGTGATGATCGCCGCAGCCCGGCGCATCACGGGCGCCCAGTCCGGCGCGGTCATGCGCGTCACCAAGATGTCGCCCTCTTGGACGCGCGCGCCCTCGGTAGCGGAGGCGAGCACTCGCGCGCGACCCACCGCGATCCCCGGCGAGGCCCCCAGGCCACGGACCAGGATGCCATCCCCTGGTGCGGTCTCTTCCTCGGCGGACGTGGCCGCCTTCCCGGTAGCCGTCACCGGGCGCGATTGGACAATATAGACCTGGCCGCCCTCAACCGCCCATTCCACATCCTGAGGCGTTCCGTAGTGCTCGCCGATCCGCAGGCCCAGTTGAGCGATCGCGCGCACTTCCTCATCGGTGAGGGAGGGTGCCTCCGCCTCGGCGTCGGATAGCTCCCGGCGGATGTTCTCGCCACTCTCGCTGCGCAAGTCGGCAAAGCTCTTGTGGGCGATCCGCCGCTGGAGGATCGCCAGGTCCTTTTTGCGCACCTCGAAGTAATCGGGCTGGACACTCCCGCTCACGACTGCATCGCCCAGGCCGAAGGAGGACTCAATGACGAGCACGCTCTCGTCGCCGGTGGCGGGGTTCTCGGTGAAGAGCACCCCCGCCTTCTCGGAGTTGATCATCTTCTGGACCGCGACGGCGATGCTCATTCCCTCTTCAGCCAGGCCCTGCTCCCTGCGGTAGAAAATCACCCGCGCGCCATAGAGGGAGGCCCAACACCGTCGCACCGCCTCAACCACCGCATCGGCGCCGCGCACATTCAAGAAGGTCTCGTTCATTCCCGCGAAAGAGGTGTGCGGCCGGTCCTCCGCAGTGGCCGACGAACGCACGGCCACGAACTCCTCGCCCACGCCGGAACTCTGCGAGAGCTCCCGATAGGCGTGGTGAATCTCCTCCACCGTCTGCCGGGGCACCTCGGCCGCAAGCACGGCGCGCTGTAGCTCCGCGGCCACGCCGTCCAGGGCGGCGGTATCGTTCACATCGAGGTTGCGGAGGCTGGCAAGGATCTGGTCGCGCAGGCCAGACTGGCGGAGAAAGCCGTTGAAGGCATCAGACGTGACCACGAACCCGGGGGGCACCGGCACTCCAGCAGCGGTCAACTCGCCCAGGTTGGCGCCCTTCCCCCCGCCGATGAGCACATCCTCTTTGCGCAACGTAGTGAACCATCGGATCGTTTCCACGGAAGAGAGGTTACCCGAGGGTGGTACCGGGCAAACCCCGGCCAGGCGCCACACCGCGAGGATCGGGCGGCGCGCGAGGTTCAGGGGTGGCGGTCGCGAAGGTTCTGCATCTCGAGCGCGGTGCGTGCCTGCTCCGTGGCGGTCTCCTTCTCCTCGCGCGCGGGGTGGTAGAACTCCTGCACCACAGCCTGGCCGATAGCCATCAGGGGCACCGCTAGGAAGAGGCCGAGGATTCCGAAGAGCGTGCCCAGCACCAGAAGGCCGAAAACGATCAGGACGGGATGGACTCGAAGCGCTCCGCCCATGACACCTGGCAGCAGGAGGTGGTTCTCCAACTGCTGGATGATGATAAAGGCGAGGGTCACCCAGAGCGCCCGGACCGGCTCCTGGAGAAACGCCACGATCACCGGGGGTACCGCGGCGAGGATCGGGCCGATGGTGGGCACCACCTCCAGCAGCATCGCCAAAAGGCCGAACAGGAGGGCATAGGGAACCCCCAGCAGCCAGAGCACACCAGCGCTCGCGACGCCTACGGCGAGCATGGTGATCGCCAGTCCGAAGAGCCAGGCGCGCACGCGGTGAAGAGAGTTCGTGATGCTATGCGCCACGCGCGCCCGCTCAGAGGGCGCCCAGAAGAGCAACAGCCCGCTCACCAGGGGCATCGGGTAGATCAGGCTGTAGAACGCCACCACCAACACCAGAAGGGCGGCAAGCAGCGACCCGCCCAAGGCAAATCCGTAAGAGCCGAGCTTCGCCACCAACTCGGCGACAAAGGCCTGGGTCTGGGGCCCATCGATCTGACGGAGAATGTAGTTGGCCACCTCCGGGTTGCGCCGCGCGAAGCCGCTGAGCCCGCGGTGAAGATCCTCGTAGAGGAGCGGAAGCTGCTCAACCAATTGAAGGGCCTGCACGAGCAGGATGGGGACCACCCAATAGAGGAGCGCCGACACGGCGCCCAGGAGCAACAGCACCAGGAGCCCGGCGAGGATGCCCCGCGGCAGGGGCACATGCTCCTGAAGCCACGTGAGCGGCGGGTGGAGCGCAACCGCCAGCAAGAGCCCCAACAGGAAGAGAATGAGGGCAGTGAGCAGGGGACGAAAATGGATATAGAGGATGCTTGCCATGAGAAGCAGGGCAAGCGCGCGCCACTCCCAGGTGGGCTGGAAACCTCTCGATGCCCGCGCCGGGCGGCGCGGGGATGCGCCAGGCGCGTCGTTCCTCACGGTGCCGGCTCGTAGCGCACGTAAACGCGGGCCAGGGGGCCCCGCTCCCCCGCCCGAATGTAGAGGCGCGGGGGCTCATCACGCCGCGCGCCGCGCTCGTGAAGCAGCGTATAGCCAGCAATGCCGGGCTTCACCGGCGCGAGGCGCTGCTCGTTGCGAAAGCCGCCCAGACCAACCGCTCTCCAGGTCGTGCCGCTGCACAGCAACGTCTGCGGGAGACCCTGCCGCTCGAGCAGTGTCGCCAGACTTCGCTGCGGGTGCGTCACCCGCGCATCCTGAGAGTCCGCGGCAATGTCGGCCCCGCCCGCCAGTTTCATACGCGAGAGGGAATCGCACCCCCCACCCAGGAGAGCCACCACAACCACCCACCACAGACCACTCGCACGCATCACACGCCATCCCATGCGCGGCAGCTTCGCCGCATCACCACGCCAATCTCCCAGAAATGGCTTACCCTGCAACCCGTCTCTGGAAACGATGGGTGCGAGACCCGTGCCAATCAGGCAGGTCGCGCCGAATCCGCGCCGGGGAGCCGCCAGAGGAGGTGTGCCGAACACGTGGGGCAGGTGAGCTCGGCATCGGGGTTCACCTGATACTCCTTCACCAGACGCGCCGGGAGAAGCATACCACACGCCCCGCACGCGTTCTGCTCCACCAGTCCCACCAGCTGCTTCCGCTGGCGTGCCAGCTGGTCATAGCGACGCAACAACTCGCTATCGGCGCGCGCGCGCACCTCATCGCGCTCGGCGACGAGCTTCGCGTACTTCGCATCAAGCGCCGCTACATCGGCGCGAAACTTCGCCACGTGCGCCTGCCACCGAGCATACGCTTCCTTCTCCACCTTCTGGGCGGCAGCCAGGCGTTCGTTCAGCGAGTCCTTCTCCTCCATCCGAATCAGCGTCTCTTCTTCGAGACGCTCGCGCCGGCGGCGCAACGACTCGCGCTCGCCCTCATACCCCCGAAGCTCCTTCGGGTTCGTCACCTTGCCACTGTAAAGGATCGCCTCGACCTTCTGAAGCTTTTCTTCCAGGGACGCCAGCTCTAGTTCGCGCTCTCGTATCGCCCGGTCGACCTGGCGCAGGCTCTCCTGAAGAGAGAGAATATCGCCACGGTGTTGGGTTACCTCCGCTGCCAGGGCCGCGCCATCATCCAACGCCCCCCGCGCGCGCTGCAACAAGGCGATCTGTGCATCAAGCTTCTGAATCTGGTAGATGGGCCATAGGACTTCTTGACTTGCCATACGAACGCACCATCCCTCCGGAAAGAAGCGATCTGTTGCCGCGCCTGTCCAACGGCACCTCCAGCAGGGAGCACGCGTGCCACACCGGGCACGCGCCGTCTCAGATGCCCGGTAATCCACAACCCGCGGCGAGAATCCTTGCCGTAGGCGCCGGGGGATCCGGCGGCAAGGGCCTTGGTACCCCCCCTTTCCACGAGGCGATGCGGACTCCTGCATCCAGGACGCGATCTGCCGGGTGCCCCGACATTTCCTGCCCATACTTCCTGACACTATTCCCGGTACCAGGAGGGGCCGCACATCGTGGCGAATCCAATAGGGAGCCGGGGCTCGTATCCCGGGGGCCGAGAGAGGAGAGACGCGCATCTCGCGGGCCATCGTCTGGCGCGTCCGGCAAGGTATGGCAGTAGAGGCAACGTGGATGGTCCAGCGCCTGGCGATACGGCGGTTTCCCCGGCGGCGGGTCAGCTTCATTAGCGCATGTGCGCTTGCGATGGCGCTACTCGGCGTGGCTCCCGCGCACGCGCGTCTGGCCGAGCGCCTGGAGCGTGGCGAGACGATCACCGTGGTCGCCCTTGGTGACTCGCTGGCCGCGGGCTTCGAGCTTTCGGACCCAAAGCGGGATGCCTACCCATCCATCTTCGCGAGTGTGCTCCAGCGCCGCTACCCAAGAGCACGGATCCGACTTATCCCCGCTGGGATTCCCGGCGATACGGCGCGCGGCGGCGTTCGCCGCATCCCGAGCGACGTTCTCTCGCATAACCCCGACCTGGTCACCATTCAGTTCGGGGGTAATGACCACGGGCGAGGGCGCGCGCCCGCGGAGTTTGAGCGCGATCTGGAAGAGATCGTGCGCTTGATCCGCGAGCAGCCTGGCACCGCGGCCCTTCTGGCCACCCCGCCCATCGTCTCACCCGATGCCGACACGCCGATGGTGCGCGCGGTCAAGGAGATTGGCAAGAGGGCTGGCATTCCGGTCGCCGATTTCGATGGAGCGATCCGAGCGCGCGGCACCGGACCGCGCGGGCCCTTCCCTTTCGGCCGGCATCCCGATGCTCGCCTGCATGCGGTGATGGCGCGATCCCTCTACGAAGCGGTGGAGACGCTGCTCCCCTGCCAGCGCCACGTGCGCGTTCGCATTCAGGAGGGCGCGCGCTACTTCCCGCGGGCAGACTCGGCCCCCGTGGAGGTCCTGGTGGAGGCTCCAGGGCCGGATCCTGTCACCGTCGTCCTGGAGTGTGATGGCGTGGAGCAGCGGCAGGTCGTTGACCCGGGCGCGAGGACGATGGTCCCGGTGAGCTTCCAGGTGTCCCTCGCGAAAGAGGGCGTGCCGGCACGCCGGCGGCTTTTCGCCTGGGCGCGCACGGGCGACGCCTTCGATTATGATCTGCGCTGGCTGACGGCGACCCCGGTGGCCCGCGCGGGGCAGGATGGGCTGGTGATCGATGGTAGGGGGCTTGTCCTTGGCAGGGATGGGTGGCGAGGCCCGGACGATCTCTCAGGGAGGGCGACTCTCATACGCGAGGGGGACTTCCTGCACCTGACGGTGACCGTGGAGGATGACCGTGTGGTGCGCAACCGCCGAATCCCCAACGCGTTCGATTCCGATTGCGTCGAACTCTTTCTCGATTGCCGGCCGGCAGGCACGCAGGCGCGCCCTTACTGGGAGCAGGGAGTTGTCGGGCTGTTCATTCAGCCGGGAACGTCTCATGCCGAAAAAGCGTCTTGGAAACCGCTGGAGCCACTCCCGGATGCTTGGCAAGCGCTGGAGGCCCACAGCGCCCTAATGCCAGGGGGCTACCGGATCGATCTGCGCATCCCCCTCTCCCTCCTGGGCATGCCAGGTGCGCGCTACGTGGGGTTCGACCTGGCTTTGGACGATGCGGATGGGCCACGCGGGCGGCGGATGCAGATGGTGTGGGCCGGAGGCGCAGACGATTTCCTGGACCCTTCACTCTTTGGGGCGGTTGACCTGGAGCCCGAGCCGTGGGCCGAGCCTCAGATGCGCGTCTCTGTCTGGTGACACAAGGAACGCGGTCGGGTACGCGAGAATAGACCAGAAGGATGCGTCTTCGCGGAAATCGAATACGCAGATTGGGATTGGGGACTCTCCTTGCCCGTAAGGAAAGGTGCCGACACGATGGCTAGAGATCTTACAAGAAGCGAACTCCTCCGCCCCTTCTGGTGCGGCAGTCGTTTCACTTGGGTGGCCGCGCTCACCGCGTGCGCACTCCTGAGTGCGATGACGCAGGCGAGCGCCCGGGAGCGCCAGCTCGCGGGGATCCGGCTCGGCCGGCCCGCGAATCAGGTGACCGAGTTGTTCGGCGACCCGACGCGTACCTTCACCGGCGTGCCTACCGGCGGCCAGGCCGGAATGCCAGGAGCCGAGGGGATGGGTGTCCCTGGAATGGCGCCCGGCGGCCCGGCGATGCCTGGCATGGAGGCGGGCATGGCTGGCGACCCGATGATGGGCATGGCGCCCGGCGGGATGGGTGCCGGCGCCGGAATCGCGGTGCCACCTCGCCAGAAGTACGAGGGGAAGATCGCGGCAATGAAGCCGGAGGAGTTTGTCGGCAGGCTCCTGGCCGCCCCCGCGGCGGCGATGCCCGTCGGCGGCGTTCCGGGGATGGAGATGGCCCCTGGCGCGATGCCCGGCGGCGTCACCACACTCTTCCCGTGGCTGTCCTTTCCAGGGCTGTCCGTTCCAGGGGCGACGAAGGCGACGCGGGCAATCGGCCCGCGCGGTGTGACCGACTTCTTCGAGATCGAGGAGCCGGGGGGCGACGTGGTGATCCGCGTGCACAACCCCTACGGGATGGATGCGGGCATGCCCGGTATGCCTGGAATGCCTGGAATGCCCGGCGGCGCGCCCACTCAAAGCTCGGCGCCACCCACTCCCAAGTGGATTTACGAGCGCTCTCGCGATGGCGCCACCTTCGTCTTTGGCTTTGATGAGGATGGACGCGTCAACCTGGTCGTGGTTGGAGACGACACGCCCTACTCCATCACCCGCGGCGGGCGAAAGCCCCCCTTCGCCGGGGCGAAGACCGCGAAGGGGATCGGTCTGGGCGCGGATTTCAAGAGCGTGATCCTCGCCTACGGCTTCCCCGAGGCCACGGAGGTGCTGGGGGATGAGGTACTCCTGAAGTACTTCGAACGGCATGGCGTCGCTTTCACCTTCCGGCAGAACTTCATGAAGGTGACCTCGATTGCTATCAAGTCGCCGGAGGAGTGAAAGCAGAATGGCAGGCGCGCGACCCCGGGTCACGCGACGAGCGTGTGCCTTGCCACGGGTTGATGGGGGCATAGTCCGGATGGCGAACGAGGTGAGAGCGATGAAAGCTGTATGGTTGGCGATGGCGGCGCTTGTTTGCGCAGGTGGCATCGCGGTCGCAGGGCCGGCGCCAGGCGGCGGGATGGAGATCCAACTCGCAGGGATCCAGCTCGGGAAGCCAGCGGTCACGGTCGTGAAGGCATACGGCAATCCGCGGCGTGTCCAGGTGGGCACGGTGACGGCGCCGGGTCAGTCGGGCGGAGCCGGTGGCGCAGGCATGCCCGGCATGCCCGGTGGCGAGATGGGCGGGATGCCCGGTGGGGCTCCGCCGATGGGCGCCCCTGGAATGCCAGGTCCGGAGATGGGCGGTATGCCCGGTGCACCATCGCAGCCGGCGCAGGCTCCCCAAACCATCCACTGGATCTATGAGCGCGAGCGCGAAGGCGTCGTCTACGTCTTCGGCTTCGATGAAGAGGGCACTGTGGTCGCGATCACCGTCGGGGATGGCCTGGAAGACTCCGTCAACCGAGGTGGTACCCGCCGCCCCTTCGCGGGGGCGAGGACCAGCCGCGGCATCAAGCTGGGGGATCCCTTCCGCGAGGTGATCCGTGCCTACGGCTATCCCGAGACGCAGCAGAACGCGGGGGACGAGGTCGTCCTCACCTATTACGAGAAGGCAGGGGTCGCCTTCTCGATGAAGCAGGGTGTCATGCGTGTGACCTCCATCACGATCCGCGATATGGGTGCGCATTAGGCGGATAGTTGTGGGGAGAGCGACGCGTTGTCCATCGCTGAGGAGACGATTGAAGCGATTCGCGCGCGTGCGGATATCGCCGCCGTGGTATCGCAGTATGTGACCTTGAAAAGACGGGGGCGCAATCTTGTTGGCCTGTGCCCCTTTCATACGGAAAAGACACCCTCGTTCAGCGTTTTTCCGGAGAGGCAAAGCTGGCATTGCTTCGGGTGTGGTGAGGGGGGCAACGTCTTCACCTTCCTGATGCGCATCGACCATCTCACCTTCCCGGAAGCGGTGGAGCGTCTGGGCCAGCAAGTGGGCATCCCGGTTGAACGGAGCCGGGAGAATGCCGCGCGCCGAAGCCTGCGGCAGCAGATCCTTGAAGCCAACCAGGCGGCGGCGGAGTTCTTCGCCCGACAGCTGGAGAAGGCGCCCGCCGCCCAAGAGGTGTTGCGCCGGCGAGGCCTCACCGCAGATAGCGTGAAGGCCCTCGGCATCGGCTACGCGCCAGCGGGGTGGGAGACGCTCTCGACCGCGCTGGGCCGCTCCGTGCCACGCGAAGTGCTGGCGCAGGCGGGTTTGGTGCGCGAGAGGGAGGGCGGTGGCTACTACGACTATTTTCGGGACCGCCTCATCTTCCCGATCCGAGACGTGGAGGGACGTGTCCTGGGATTCGGCGGGCGCGCTCTGGGCGATGCTCAGCCCAAGTACTTGAACTCGCCGGAGACCCCCGTTTTCGACAAGAGCCGCACGCTCTACGGGTTGGATCGTGCCCGTCGGGCGATTGCCGATACCGGAATGGCCATTGTCGTCGAGGGCTACATGGACGCGGCGATGGCGCAGCAGGAAGGCGTGCTGAACGTCGTCGCCACGCTGGGTACGGCCCTGGGCGCCACGCATCTGGAGGTGTTGCGCCGATATGCGCCACGCGTGGTGCTGGCGTATGATGGCGATGCCGCGGGAGCCGCGGCCGCCGAGCGCAGCCTGCCGATCTTTGAAAGCGTTGATATGGAGGGCCATATCCTGATCCTCCCCTCCGGACAGGACCCGGATGAGTTCATCCGGAAGCAGGGTGTCGATGCCTTCCGACAGGCCGCGGCGAGCGCGCTACCCCTTGTGGAGTTCCAGCTTCGCCGCCTCATAGAGCGCGGCGATCGGAGCACGCCCGAGGGGCGGGCCGCCCTGATTCGCGCGGTAGCGCCTGTGCTCGCGGCGATTAGGCAGCATCCCAAACGGGAAGAATACGTGAGGCGCCTGGCCGAGGAGTGGAGTCTGGGCCAACCGTTCGGGATGCAGCACATCGCCGACGCTCTCTGGCGCGAAGTGCGCCAGGCCTCCGTGCGTTCCGGATCCGCCGCTCGGCCTGCTGCCGGGCCGTCGCACACCGCCGCGCCACAGGCGCCGGCGGACCGCGACCAGCTCGTGCTCCCGCCCCGCATCGCGCTGGCCGAGCAGTACGTCCTCCAGGGCCTGCTCTGTGGTGCGACCACGTCTGATCAGGTGTTCGATGTGTTGACGCCGGAAGATTTCCAGGTGCCCGCACACCGCGCGTTGGCGCGTATCCTATGGCTGATGGATGAAGAAGTGAAGGACCCGGTCGATGCGATCCGGCGTTCAGGAGGGGAAGATTCTGGAGTGCTAGAGGGACTGGCCTCTCATATGCTGGCGGAACAGGAGAAGCTGCCTGTAACAACGAAAATGGTGACGGATTCTGTGTGGGCTATCAAGGAGACAAAGCTCCGGGCGCGAATCAGTGAACTACAGCTTCGGCTGGCCAAGTTGCAGTCGGAGCCAGGTGAGGAGCGTACCCGAGTCGAGAAGGAGTTGCAGGAACTCGAAAAGGAGTTGAGGGATCGGAAAGCGGGGTAGCCGCGAGGAGGGGGTGAGACGAGATGCCAGTGGAGAGTGTTGAGCAGTCCAAAGAGATGCGACGGCTCATTGACAAAGGAAAAAAGAAGGGTACGCTCACGTATGATGAGATTAGCGAAACCTTGTACCAGGATGAGAACCTGGACGAGGGTCAAATAGAAGATATTCTCCAGACGTTTGCGGATGAGGGGATCCAGATCGTGAATAAGATGCATGGCATCCCGGAGGTCCCCGAGAGCACGCCGGCCCCCGCGGAACAGACTGCTGAGTCGGAGATACGAGACGAGGATCTGGCTGCCGTGGAAGGGATTCCAATCGATGATTCGGTGCGGATGTATCTGCGCGAGATCGGCAAAGTTCCGCTCTTGACGCTGGAGGAGGAGACGTCGCTGGCCAAACGTATCGACCAGGGCGACGAAGAGGCGAAGCGCAAGCTCACCGAGGCCAATCTCCGCCTGGTGGTCAGCATCGCCAAGAAGTACACTGGGCGTGGCATGTCGTTCCTGGATCTTATCCAGGAAGGGAATATCGGTCTCATCCGTGCCGTCGAGAAGTTCGACTACCATAAGGGCTACAAGTTTAGCACCTACGCCACCTGGTGGATCCGGCAGGCCATTACGCGCGCGATCGCTGATCAAGGGCGTACCATTCGCATTCCGGTGCATATGGTCGAGACGATCAACCGCCTCGTGAAGACGAACCGGCAACTGCTCCAGGAGCTGGGCCGCGAGCCAACGCTCAACGAGCTGGCCGATGCGTTGGAGATGCCGGTGGAGCGCGTTGCCGAGATCATCAAGATCGCCCCTGAGCCGCTCTCGCTCGAGACGCCGATTGGCGAGGAAGAGGATAGCCACCTGGGCGACTTCATCGAGGACCAGGAGGCGCTCTCGCCTGCCGACGCCGCATCCAACATGATCCTGCGCGAGCAGATCGAAAACGTCCTCGCCGAGCTGACCGACCGCGAACGTGAGGTGCTGAAGCTGCGCTTCGGCCTGGCCGACGGAAGCCCGCACACGCTCGAGGAGGTCGGGAGCATCTTCAAGGTCACCCGCGAGCGCATCCGCCAGATCGAGGCGAAGGCGCTCAAGAAGCTGCGGCACCCCAGCCGCAAGCAGAAGCTCCAGGATTACCTGGATTAGCGCTGCGGCGCCGCACCACCGCATTCACCGGGAGACAGGTGCCTTCGCGGTGCCTGTCTCCATAGCTATGAGGCGCAGACGCTTGCCGCCAGCGTTGACTCCCCCGCTCGCCCCTTCCGACTGCGCATCTATCGGACTGTACCTCCCGCGAAGCCATCCACGCCGGGAAGCCATGCCATCCCGAAGTTCAACCTGCCGGGCAACACAGGCGCTGCAGCTTCGCCGGCCAGTCTCCCTGTTTGATGCGTCTTTACGGTGCCTGATTACATAGAACCCGTGCGATCGGATCTTCCTCGGGGAGCGGGGGGAAGCCGTCGGCCAGGAGCGCGCGATTTCCGTCGGGGATGTCGGGTCCGGCGCACACGAAGACAGGCGTGCCCCGCGCTCGCGCCTGGCGGCACTCCCCTTCCATCACCCCGCCTCCCCGGATCTCAACGGCCACAATCGCGCTCGCCAGCAGTGACACCAGGCGGTCGCGGCGACGATTGCGCAGGCCAGCGAAATGCGCATCCAGCGGGTACGGCGAGAGCACGACGGAGCGCTCGCGATCAAACGCGTAGCCCCAGATCCGCGCTGAGGGGAAGAGGTCACGGTTGAAGTCGCTCTGAAACGCGTCGAGCAGGCCCCGGTCCAACACGATGATCCGCCCGCCGCCGTGCGCCTTGGCGCCGCTGACTGCCGCGCGATAGCTCGGCCGGTTATGTCCGGCTACAACGGCCACGCCTGCCCTGGCACAGGCAAACGCCAGATTACTGGTGCGTTCCAGGCCGACACGGCTCTCCCCGTTGGAGGAGAGGAGCGCCAGGCTCGGGCGCATCGGCAGTTCGACATTGCCGTAGGCAAAGAGGAGGGGCGGCGCGCCCTCGCACTCGGCGAGCCCGGCCGGATAGCCAGGATGCCCGCGGCGCAGGAGGTGAATCCCCTGCTCCGCCACCGTGCGGGCGAGGGGCGCAACTCGCGCCCAGATTGCATCTAGCCCTCCGGCAATGGCGGCGGCGACGCGCGCAGTCAGCCCGAAGCGGCGTTGCAGCTCCTCCGCTGGGAGTGAGAAGAGGCGCGCGAGGGGAATGCCTGAACGGAGCAATGCATCCAGACCGCGCTCCCCAAGCCCTGGAACATGGGCAAGGCACAGTAGCAGGCGCTCCTCTTCGATCACCGCGCCACCCCCTTGCTGCCCTCTCGGCCGACGAGCGGGCGGCTGCTAGTTCGGCACCAGGCACCTGATTCCTGCAGGGAGTACAACCGTCACCCTACCCACCTCCTTCGGTAGCGAAGTTGCTTCACCTTCGCTGGCGCGTCCTCATCCTGCTCCCTGGCGGCATAGCTTCTGGGATTCCGAGATAAGGAGAAGACCGCCTGCACGCGCGGTGCTCGAAGCTCCGCGCTGCTTTCCGCCAAGGTCCCTTCGGGGCTTCTCATCCCAGCCACCGTCGTTTTGAGACATCTGGGAGTATCCCCAACCTAGCCCGGCAGGGCTTCGCTCGCAAGCAGCGCGGTGATTTATCGCCGCGCGCCGGGTTGCGCGCTGCCCCCGTGGCTTCGGATTCCTTAATGTCGGAATCTCAGGCGTAGCTTCGCCGTCATGGACGTTCCGCAGACGGTATGGTATACTTCAACCAGGCTGAGAGTGTGGGACCGCGCGAGCCTCTCGACGCGCGCACCTCAGAGACGCGGCTTCACACTCGTGGAAGGGAGAAAGCATGCAAACGGATGGAGTCGTGTATCCCCGCGCTCAGGCGACCGTTCCACCGCGAGAGGCCGAGCTGGCGAGCCACCACGAGGATGCCGAGGCGCTGGCCGAACGCTTTCAGGCACTCGCGGATGCCAGCCGCTTGAAAGTGCTCCACCTCCTCTATTCGCGTGGCGAGATGTGCGCCTGCGAGCTTCAGAGCGTGCTCGGGGTTTCAGCATCCAACCTCTCCTTCCACCTCCAGGTGCTGCGCCATGCTGGCTTCGTCAAGTCGCGCCGCGTCGGAAAGTGGACTGTCTACCGCCTTTCTCCCGGAATGCCGAACGGCTTCCTCTCCGCCGTGGCAATGCGCTTCGCCATCAGGTCGGGCTTCTCCTCCGCGAACAGGGAAGAAGCCCCCGCCTGCTGCCTCTGCGAAGCTGGAGAGAGCGAGGAGTCTTGAGAACCCCGGGGCAAAAGCCCGCGGGAGAGTGCCCCCGGCGCGGGCAGGCGCGTGTCGGGCGTTGGAACGATTTGCGAAGAAAGGAGGGGTCGCCCTCTGCGGGCGACTGGCGTCTTGATCCCACCATCTGGGCGCGTGGGCTTCGGGCGCCACGAATTCTGTGATCGTGCGCATTTCATTGACGACTTCATCCCAGGCGGTGCATCGCGCCTGGAACGCCGTGCTGGCCGGATTGCTGCTCGTACTCAGCGTGCTTCTGGTCGCGCATGTGATCCATCTGAGCCAGGGCCCCCGAGCTCGTGGCGCGGGCGCTAGTTCAGTGGCGATGCTGGACCCTGCCCTCTCACATCTGGCATCCCCTCCAGGCCCTCCTGTGACCGCGGATCGCCGCGTCGTTCTTGTCACGCCGGTCCACCCCGCTCCCAATAACGCGGAGGCACGCGAGCGCCGCTGGGCGCTGGCCCGGCTATCGCGTATGCTCGATCGGCTCGGCATCCCTTACGCCTCTCTCCCGGATACTGAGCTTTCGCTGGCCGCTCTGCGCCCTTACGCCGTGGCTATCCTCCCCGGAAATGTGCTCACCCAGGGGAACACCCAGTCGTTGGAGGCCTATGTGGCCGCAGGCGGGCGCATCCTGGCGCTCTTCCCTCGCGGGCCCGACGCGCTCTACACGCTTTTTGGCGTCTCCTGCGAGGGCGTTCGGGGACCGGCCTCGCCGCGGCAGTTCCGAACGCTCCTCTTCCGAGAGCCCGACCAGGTGCTGGGCCTGCCCGAGCAGATGGAGCAAAACTCGCCGCATGCGCTGATCCTCACACCAGCGGAAGGCACGCGCACGCTCGGGTGGTGGCACTCTCGTGGCGAGACGACGCTTCCCGCAGCAACCCTGAACAAGGCAGGGATGCTTGTGGGCCACCTGCTGACGGCGGATGACCCGCATCGGAAGCGAGCCTTTCTCCTCGCGGCCCTCGCCCACCTCGATTCATCCCTCTGGGGCCAGGCGGCGAGCACGCGCCGGGCGGCTGCGGCGAGCCGCCTGGAGGCGCAACGCGCGCGCTGGAAGCGCCTGAGCAGTCACCCAGGTCTGGCCGGACGCGGGCCAGCGGTCGAACGCTACGTGGCGGAGGCGCGTGCTGCGCTGGCCGGCGTGGCGCAGAGGCCGCCATCCGACGCGCACCACGGTCGGGCCGCCTATCAGAAAGTTGAGGCCGCCGAGCGCGCGCTGGATTGCCTGGAGAGCGCCCTCACCCCGGCGCCGGCAGGAGAGCTGCGAGGCTTCTGGATCCACACCTATCAGCCGACGGACTGGGACTCCGTCATGGCGAAGGCGAAAGCCGGTGGGCTAAACGCAGCGTTTGTCCGCGTTGGCCGCGGCGGGAACACCCTCTACCCCAACCCGCTCCTGCCGCTCGACCCCTGGGCGAAGGAGGCCGGCGGCGATGAACTGCAGCGGGCGATCGATGCCGCGCGCAAGCACGGTCTCGCCTTCCATGCCTGGCGCGTGGTGTATCACCTTGGCTCTGCTCCACGGGAATACCAGGAGCGCATGGCCGCCGAGGATCGCCTAGTGCGCGATCCAGAGGGAACGCAACACAACTGGGCGAATCCAGGCGACCCGCGCAACCAGGAGCTGGAATATCAGGTGGCGCTCGACCTGATCAAACGCTATGACGTGGATGGATATCACCTCGATTACATCCGCTACCCGGAGGTGCCCCACACGCGGTTTGATTATGGCGAGGTGTCGCGCCGCGAGTTCGAACGCGCGTCCGGGGTGCGCGTGAAGCGCTGGCCACAGGATGTGCGCACCGGAAGCATGCGCGAGCGCTACGAGGAGTGGCAGCGAGAGAACATCTCGCGCCTGGTCAAGCGGATCTACACCGGGATCAAGGAGGTGAAGCCGAAGGTGCAGGTCTCCGCCGCCGTCTGGCGCAACTACCCATCCTGCCGGGATGGGGTTCGCCAAGAGTGGCCACGGTGGGTGCGCGCCGGATGGCTCGACTTCGTCGTTCCGATGAACTACGTCCTCGACGCGGGCGAGCAGGAGCAGATGGTGCGCGCTCACATTCGCGAGGTGGGCGGTGCGCGCCCCGTGATCGCGGGGATTGGAAGCTGGCAGCTCCACTCGCCGGGAGAGGTGCTGGCTCACGTGCGTGCCGCGCGCGCCGGCGGGGCGAAGGGCTTCGTCCTCTTCAGCTTCAACGACGAGGCGATTGGCGACCATCTCCAGGTGCTCTCCGCGGGTGCGTGTTCGCCATAGCTTCCCGCGCCTGTGCAAGGCATTCGAGGCGCGGGCGTCGAATCAGAGCCCGGCAAAGCCTGGCGCGCGCATCCACGCGCCAGCGATACGGAAGGAACCTGCTCCCATGGAAAAGCTGAATGTGGCCGTGGTCGGCCTTGGGATGGGCCGGCACCACGTCCGCTGCTTCAAGAATTGCCCCGAGGCAAACGTGGTCGCGCTTTGCGATGCCGATCCGACGCGCCTGAACAACGCCGGTGATGAGTTTGGGGTCAAGCAGCGCTTCACCCAGACGGAGGAGCTCTTCGCGATGAAGGACCTCCATGCCGTCTCCATCGCGCTCCCCAACTTCCTCCACGCCCCGGTCACCATCGCGGCGCTGAAGGCCGGCCTGCACGTCATGTGCGAGAAGCCGCTCGCGATGAACGCGCAGGAGGCCGAGCAGATGGTCGCGGCGGCCAAAGCCGCAGACCGGCAGCTGATGGTCCACTTCAATACGCGGTATCAGGAGCCGAGCCGTTGGGCGCGCCAGATCGTGGACGCTGGCGTGGTCGGCCCGATTTACTTCGGGCGCACTGGATGGCACCGCAGCCGCGGCATTCCCGGTGGCCTGGGCGGCTGGTTCACCACCAAGTCTAAGGCGGGCGGCGGTCCCCTGATCGACCTGGGCGTGCACCGTCTGGACCTCGCGCTCTGGCTGATGGACTACCCGGAGCCGGTGGCGGTGAGTGGCGCGGCCTACAGCGAGCTCGGCAAGGAGCTGGCTGCGCGGAAAGGCAAGGAGTTCGACGTGGAGGACATGGCGGCGGGGTTCATCCGCTTTGCCAACGGCGCCACGCTCGTCCTGGAAGCCTCCTGGGCAACCAACACGGGCAAGCGCGAGGATGGCTTCACCACGTTGCTTGGTACCAAGGGCGGCCTGCACCTGTACAACGAGAATCAGGGCTACGAGTTCAGCGGTCGCGCCTACCAGGAGATCGGCGGGCAGCTCGTTGAGATCGCCCCGAAGCAGCCCCTTCCCCCGCTCACCGCGCAGGACGCGTTTGTGCGCGCCATTCTCGCCGGCGAGCCGGTGCCCGCGCCGGGTGAGCAGGGCCTCCAGGTGATGCGCATCCTCGATGCCCTCTACAAGTCCGCGGAAGAAGGCCGCGAGATCCGCTTGTAGACCGCGCGCCACAGCGAGGATTCAGCCTGAGAAGCAACGGGAATGGGCGGGCCGCCAGCCGGTCGCTCATTCCCGTTCGCTTTCACCATCCTTCCGCCAGGCGGCGCGGTCGGCAAGGACGCCGGCGATCACCAGGGCGATCCAAAGCGCTACCGATGCGGCCCCAGCGAGCGGGATGAACCACTTCTCCCGGCCATTGCCGTCGCCGAAAACGAGCACAAAGCCGAAGGCCAGCAGAATCCAAAACCCGAAGAAGGCCGCCACCGCCCCTCCGAAGAGACCCAGCAGCGTGTAAACCGGAACGCGCATCCCCCTACCATCCCTTCAACCTGCATCGCCTTGGGCACGCGTGGCTCCCTGCCCTTCCGATTCGCTACGAGGAAGAGCACATCCTCGCAAGGCCAGCTGTCCTGGAGCCGGCGCCGGTAGTTGTTCGCGGTGGCAAAGACACCCGCGCGAGAGACCGTGCGGCGGTCAATCTCCGCGCGTGTGGATCTGGGATTCCGAGATAAGGAATCCGAAGCCTCGGAGGCAGGGTGCAACCCGGCGCGCGGCGATAGATCACCGCGCCGCTTGCGAGCGAAGCCCTGCCGGGCTGGATTGGGGATACTCCAAGATGTCTCAAAACGGCGGTGGCTGGGATGAGAAGCCCCGAAGGGACCTTGGCGGAAAGCAGCGCGGAGCTTCGAGCTCCGCGCGTGCGGGCATCCTTCTCCCTATGTCGGAATCCCAGCGTGTGGATAGCGAGCCATCCCTAAAGCGGGCGCAGGTGGTTGATCACGGTGGCTGGAGCGGCTATAATGGTCGCACGATGAATGAGACACACACATGGCGCAAGGGAGAGGAACTCTCCCTCGAAGTGACCGATCTCAACGCCGAGGGCGAAGGCATCGCGCGCGTAGGCGACCGCGAAGTAGAACTTCCCCTCACGATCCCGGGCGACCGCGTCCGCGCGCGCATCCTGAAGCCAGGGCGCCAGCCAGCGCAAGCCGCTGTCCTGGAACGCGAGGTGCCCTCCCCTGCCCGGCTGCCCGCGCTTTGCCCGCACTACGAGCTGTGCGGCGGATGCGCCTGGCAGGATGTCGATTACCCGGCGCAGCTCCAGCTGAAGGAGCGAATCGTTCGCGCCAACCTGACCGAGGTGCCGACGGAACGCTTCCGGCCGATCCTGGGGATGGAGACCCCCTGGTTCTATCGGAACAAGATGGAGTACACCTTCGGTCCGGATCTCACGCTCGGCCTCCATCGGCGCGGGCGCTATTGGGACCTGGTCGATATCCTCGATTGCCGGCTGCAATCCCCTCTCGCCAACGAGATCCGAAACGCCGTTCGCGACTACGCCCGGGCGCATGCGTGGGAGCCTTACATCAAACGCACGCATCTCGGAGAAGCGCGCCACCTGGTGATTCGCGAGGGGAAGCGCACCGGGGAAGTGCTCCTCAACCTGGTCTCGCGCTCGGACGCCCTCCCAGGCGTGCCCGAGCTGGCGCAGGAGATCCGCGCGCGCTATCCGGCGGTTGCCTCGTTCTACTGGACGATCAGCCCCGAGAAGGGAGATGCCATCAAGGCGCACCGCGAGACGCTCCTTGCGGGCAAGCCGCAGATCCGTGAGATCCTCGACGGGATCGAGTTCCTGATCGGCACCAAGACGTTCTTCCAGACCAACACGATCCAGGCGGAGCGCCTCTGCGAGGTGGTCGCCGGCCTGCGCGAGGAGGCCGGGCATGGTCCCCGCCCCGTCGTCCTCGATCTCTACTGCGGCGTGGGCACGTTCGCGCTCTCGACCGCGCGCCGCTCTCCCGGAGCGCGTGTCTTCGGAGTGGAGCTGGTCGAGGAGTCGGTGGAGGCCGCCCGGGAGAACGCCCGACGCAACGGGATTGAAGGCGTGGAGTTCCTGGCGGGTGATGTGGGGAAGCGCCTTCCCGAGGCGATCCGCGCCGTTGGCCAGCCAGACGTGGTCATTGTCGATCCGCCGCGCGCCGGCCTTGCTCCCGACGTCTGCCGCGACCTGGCAGCGCTCGCCCCTGCGCAGATCCTTTACGTCTCGTGCAACCCGGCGGCACTCGCGCGCGACCTGGCAGCGCTCACCCCGGCCGGCTACGAGGTGGTCGCCGTCCAGCCGGTCGACCTCTTCCCGCACACGCGGCACGTTGAGTGTGTCGTCTTGATGTCAAGGGTTGATGAATAGAAGGTTGGAAATGCTTACAGATAAAGGGCTTCCAGACAAGGAATTGCGAGGGAGTGTTTGCTTTCCCGTATGATAGTACCATCGAAGTTATGACGAGAGCCTTCGAGGAGAGACCCACGAGGGCTCTCTGATCATATCGCACACTTAGACTTTACTGTGCGAGCGACGAGCATTCCAAAGATGGTTCCGACGAGGCAAAGCAGGACACTCAGGAACACATACGTTGAAGCAGCTAGATATTTGCTATCTTGGATCATGGCCACTGTTTCGAGCGAGAAGGTTGAGAACGTGGTAAACCCTCCGCAAAAACCTGCTTGCAAGGAAACAACTACACCAGGACTAATATCCGTTCTATCTTTGGCAAATTCCGAAACAAACCCAATCACAAACGATCCAGTGAGGTTTATGACTATTGTCATAATCGGGAAGGTTATTGCAACGGGAACCTTACCAAGCCCGTATCTGAGAATTGACCCCACGAAACCTCCAAGCCCAACATAAAAAACTGATTGCATAAACCCTCCCAAGACACAAAAAAAGCCAATGATTCCCCCAATTGCAGAAGTCATCAGCTTTTGCGCGGTTTTGGCACGTGCCATGGGGAGTACTTTATCCCCACAGTAATCGTGTCAGCTTAGGGCTGAAATCTGTCTCATCCAGCCCCGCCAGCACCCGGTCGCTGACATTTTCACGGTAATTATGTCAGCTTAGGGCTGAAATGTCAAATAGAGAATCCTGAGATTCCGACATAAGGCATCGGCCCTGGGCAGAGGCTTCCGGCTCCAATGCCCGGATTTCTTCTGTCCCTTCTCCCATCGCCCCGCAGGCCGCCCCGCCTCAGCCCCGAAGGGCCGCTCAGCTTAGCCCAGGGTGTCCGCACCCTGGGTAACCGACCGCGGGAAAACAACCACGACCCCGAACGGGGTCGCACAAACCGCTATCACGTATTATCGAACCCTTTCAGGGTTCCAGGTCTTTTCTGTCCGCCAGCCCCAGGGTCAGGAGACCCTGGGCTAAGCTAAGGGACCGCTTCGCGGTCCTCAGCGAGTGCCACGTGGTCGCTCCCCTTCCCTGGAGATGGCGTGGGGCCGGAGGCCAGGGAAGGGGCCGGGGTTTAGGCAACCAGGCGCCACGCCCCCTCCATCCGTGGTATCGACACCGGCAGGATTCTCTGCCCTGGCTGGTGCATAGATACGCCAAGGCATGGGTGCGGACCCCAGACATCCACGGGGAGAGCCCCCCGATGCCTCAGAAGCGCTGGCGCAAAGGAGGAGCCATGGCACGCAGGTCTGCGGAGGCGCTCGCCATCAACGGCGGGGCGAAGGCGGTGACGTCGCTGGAGTGCAAGGATGTGCCGAAGATCGGCATCGAGGAGTTCATCGAGCTGGCAGACACCTTCGGGTTTAGCGAAGAGGCGAAGGCGGCGATTCGCGCGGTGATCGAGAAGGAAAACGTGCCCTCGCCAATGCTCTCTCGCTACTACAACCCGCGCCCATCCAAGGTGAAGATGCTGGAAGAGCTGGCGATGCAGCTCTTTGATGTGCCCTACGTCCTCGCGGTGAACTCGGGCACGTCCGCGCTGAACACCGCCTACGTCGCCGCGGGCATCGGCCCCGGGTGCGAGGTGATCGTGCCTGGCTACACCTTCTTCGCCACCGTCGCCGAAGTTGTCACCGCGGGGGCGATCCCGGTGATCGCCGAGATCGACGAGTCGCTCACCATCGACCCGGCCGACGTAGAACGCAAGATCACGCCGCACACGAAGGCAATCGTGCCTGTGCATATGATCGGCACCTGCGCTGATATGGACGCGATCATGGCGATTGCCCGAAAGCACGGCCTCCTGGTGATCGAAGACGCCGCGCAGGCGTGTGGGGCCAGCTACAAGGGAAGGCGCGTCGGGACGATTGGCGATTTCGGGTGCTTCTCCATCAGCAGCTACAAGATCACCGGAGGCGGCGAGGCCGGCCTGGTGATGACCCACGATCCCTACCTCTACACCCGCGCCCAGAATAACCACGACACCGGCGCGTGCTGGCGCCCAGACCGGTATGCGAAGGAGCGAGAGGCAGGCGAGCTGTTCTGCGGCTACAACTACAAGCTCTCGGAGCTAGAGGGCTCCGTCAATCTCGTGCAGCTGCGGAAGATGCCGGACCAGGTGCGCCGCTGGCAGAAAACCAAACGCCAGATCACGCGCCAGCTCCGCCATTTTGCGGGGATCACCCCGCAGCAGGTGCGCGATCCTGACGGCGAGGTCGGCAACCACCTCGTCTTCTTCGCGCCCGACGCACAGGCAGCCGAGAAGACAGCGGCCGCGCTCGCCGCCGAAGGCGTTGGCGCCAGCACTCGCGGGTGCAAGTCCGCGCGTGACTGGCACCTCTACGCCTTCTGGGAGCACATTCTCGAACGGAAATCCGCCACGCCGGCCGGCTGCCCCTGGAGCTGCGAGAAAAACGCCGGCCTGGGCCAGGACTACTCGCCCGACATGTGCCCGCGCACGCTCGACATCCTCAGCCGCGCCGTCTTCATCGGGATCAACCAGTGGTGGACCGAGAGAGACTGCGACCAGATTGCCGGCGCGATCAACAAGGTGCTGGAGGCCTATTACGAGCCTCTCGACGGCGAGATCGGCTGGTAGGCACGCGAGACTCCGGACAGCTGACCGGCCGGGGAGCCCGCGCCCGCAGTCGAAGCGCGGGCTCCCGATAGTCCGGGCCGGGCGTCTGTAAGCGATGAAGGGAGGCCACCCTGCATCCCCAGATCGTTGAAAGCGAAGCGTTCACCGAGATCCCGGAAGTGATCGACGCGCTCGCCTTCCTTGGGAAGGGCCGGCGCCCAGCCACCGCGGATCTCTACGGCCACGACGCGGAGACGCTCCTCGAAGAGATGGACCACAAGGGCGTTCGCGAGGCGGTCGTCCACCACAACCTGTCGTGGCTCTCGCACCCCTTCGATGGCAACGCCGAGACGATGCGCCTCATCGCGGGAAAGCCCCGTCTCCGCCCCTGCTGGGCGCTCCTCTCGAAGGCTTCACGCGAGTATGGGTCGTATGAAGCGTACATCGAGGAGGCGGTCGCCCAAGGCGTACGCGCCTTCTCGTTCTTCCCGCGGTTTGGCGCCCTGCCGGCGGCCTACGACACGTCGCTCCGCGAGGTGGTGCGCGCGGGCACCTTCGCGCCCCTGGAGGAGCGGGGCCTGCCGCTCTTCATCGATTTTTCCGGAGACCCGGGCGCCGGCGTCGACTGCACCGACTACGAGGCGCTCCGCTTCCTTCTTGGCGCGCACCCGCGGCTGCCGGTGATCCTGTGCGAATACCGGCTCCGTGCGGGCAACCGCGTCTTCCCCGGCGTGATGGATGACCACCCCAATCTCCATCTGGAGACGTCCGGGCTGTGGAACTACCGATCGCTGGAGTTCGTGGCGCACCACTGGGGCGCGGAGCGGCTCATCTATGGCAGCCGGACGCCCTGGCGGAGCACCGGCCTGGCGCTGGGCATGGTGACGATGGCCGCGCTCACCGCGCGCGAGCGCGCGCTGATCCTGGCGGGGAACATCCGCCGGCTGATGGAGGGAGCGCGATGATCCCACTACACCGAAAGTGCCTTCTGGGCGAGCGCCTCACCGGCGAGGTGCTTCTGGACTGCCACGCGCACATCGGCCGGCACGCCGACTACGTCATCCCGGATGGCGAGCCGGAGGCCCTGGTGGCGGAGATGCGCCGGCTGAACATCCGCGGCGCGTTCCTCTTCCAGTTCGCCGGGGTGCAGACCGGCGAGGTGGCTTACGGCAACAACCTGGTCGCGGACGCCTGCCGGCGCGTGCCCGGGCGCTTCCTCGGCCTGGCGATGGTCAACCCCCTCTTCGAGCGCGACGTCCTGCCCGAGCTGGAACGCTGCCGTGACCTTGGCTTTGTCGGGATCAAACTGATCAACCGCTACCAGGGCTATCCCGACGACGGCCCGCTCCTCGATCTCATCTGCGGCTTCGCGCACGAGCACCGGATGCCGATTCTGAACCACTCGTGGGGGGCCCCGCTGGAGGAGCGGTTGCGGCGCTACCCGAACGCGCAGTTCATCACGGGGCACTGGGACCCAGGGCGGGCCTCGCTGGTTCGGGAGTACAACAACCTCTGGATCTGCACCTGCCTGCCGATTGCCCACGAGGCGTTCGAGCGCGGGATGCGCGACCTGCGACCCGACCGCGTGCTGTGGGGCTCCGATATGAGCGACCTGAACTTCGGCTGCGGGTTGGGCCCCATTCTCCTGGCACGCGTGAGCGACGAGATCAAGCGCCGCGTCCTCGGCCTCAACATGCGCGAGTTATTGCAGACTTGCGGGATTCCCGAGCCCCCGCCCTGGCCCACGTAGGTGGCGGCGGGGGGTACCTCACGCGCATGTGCCAAGAAGGCGAACGCCCGCGTGTTGGCGAACTCCTACACACCGCGCGCGACGGCGACCGGGTTGCCCCGTGGCGATCCGGCGCACCCGGCACGCGCGTTTCCTACCGAAGAAGGAGAGAGCGATGGGCAAGCTGGCGATCCATGGTGGAGAGAAGGCGATCACGCGTCCTTTGGCCAGGCCATGGCCGGAGCGCGACGAGCGTGAGGAGCAGGCGCTCGCCGAGGTGGTGCGGAGCGGCATCTGGTGGCGCGGGGGCTATGCCAACGCGGCGGATTCGCAGGTGGGCCGCTTCGAGGATGCTTTCGCACGGTTCCACGACGCGAAATATTGCATCGCCGTCACCAACGGTACCCAGGCAATCGAGTGCGCGCTCAAAGCAGCGGGCATTGAAGCCGGCGACGAGGTCCTCGTGCCGGCGCTCACCTTCGTGGCAAGCGCCACGGCGATCGCTCTCGTGAACGCGGTGCCTGTCTTCGTGGACGTGGACGCGAACACCTATAACATCGACCCGGACGCCATGGAGGCCGCGATCACCGAGAGGACGCGCGCCGCAGTGGTTGTGCATAACGGCGGATACCCGTGCGACATGGACCGCATCCTGGAGATCGCGAAGCGCCGTGGAATCGCCATTATTGAGGACTGCGCGCACGCTCACGCCTCTCAGTGGAAGGGCGTCGGCGTGGGTGCCCTCGGATCGCTGGGCACCTTCAGCTTCCAGATGGGGAAGACGCTCACTTGCGGCGAGGGCGGCGCCGTTCTGACCAACGACCCAGAGCTGGCAGAAAAGGCCTACTCCTTCCATCACATCGGCCGGATCTCGGGCCGGCCCTTCTATGAGTTCCACCGGGTGGCATCCAACCTGCGGATGACGGAGTTCCAGGGCGCGATTCTCCTGTCGCAGCTCTCCCGCCTGGAGGAGCAGACGGCACGGCGCGAGCGCAACGCCACCTATCTCGCCAAGGGTCTCAAGGAGATCCCCGGCGTCGACCCGATCGAGCGCGATCCCCGAGTGACGCGCTGGGGTTTCTACTATCTGAACCTCTGCTATCGTCAGGAGGAGTTCGACGGCGTGCCGCGCGACCGGTTCCTTCAGGCGATCCAGGCGGAGGGCGTGCCAATGGCCGTGGGCGCGCATGGCCAGCCGATCTACAGGAACCCACTATTCCAGAGCATGAACTTCGGGCGCACCGGTTGTCCCGTGCGCTGCCCGCTCTATGGCAAGCCGGTGGATTACACGAAGACGGTCTGCCCGACCGCGGAGCGCGTCCACGCGACGCAGGCTCTCTCTCTCCCGCACGCGCTCTTCCTTGGCGAGACGACCGAGGAGATGGATCTCATCCTGGATGCTATCCGCAAAGTGCGTGCTCATGCCGATGAGCTGAGAAGCTGATTTCCCCGCCGGACCCGATAGTCGCGCGTGGTGGGATCACGGGCAAGAATGGAGGAACCCGATGGGAAGCCGCTACCTCTGGGCCATCGCCCTGATGCTCCTGCTTCCGGTCGAGACTGTGTGCGCCGATGTGATCTGGGAGAACGCGGCGATGCGCTTCACGCTCGGCGACAACGCGACCGCCCGCTCGCTCGTCGAGCGGGCGACGGGGCGTGAGTTGTGTGCGTCTCAGGCCAAACTGCCCGTGGCCACCGTTCTCGTAAGTGGCGAGGAACACCGGGCCGTCTCTGCGACCCGCGCCGGGGAGCAGCTCCAGCTGCGCTTTGCCGGCGTGGATACGCTCCTCACCTACGATGTGAGCGTAGAACCGGCCTGGATTCGCTTTCGACTGAGCAAGATCGAGGGCACGCGCCCGGAGCGCGTGACGTTGCTCCAGGTGCCCATCGCCATCACCGATAACGTCGGCCGCCGGCTCAACATCGCCTGGGACGATAGGACGGCCGTCTGCCTGATGGCCGCGAACCGCCAGGTGGACTGCGGCGCATCCACGGCGAAGGAAGGGGCGCGCCTCCGTGCATCCAGCCAGGATGCCCCTGGCCCGCGACTGGAGGGCGCATCGGCTGCGCTTCTCGTCTCGCCGACTACCGAGATCCGCCCGCTCCTGCGCCGGGCAGCGCACGCTTTCGGGCTGCTGACGAATGAGGCCCCCGACGGCACGTCCTCCAAAGAGACCGAAGATGTGCGAGGCGCCTACTGGTTCTTCACCCTCGGCCAGGAGGATGCCGACCGCATGATCGAATACTGCCGGCGCTCCGGCATCCGCCAGGTGCTAATCTCCAGTGGCTCGTGGTGCGCCTCGCCTGGGCACTATCTCTTCAACCAACAGCGCTTTCCCGATGGCGAGGCAGGTCTGAAGCGCCTTGTGGATAAGCTGCACGCCGCCGGCATCAAGGTGGGCATGCATGCCTTCGTCTCCAAGGTCGCGAAACGCGATCCCTACGTCACGCCAAAGCCCGACCGGCGCTTCTGGGTCGACCGGAAGAGCACCCTCGCAGGAGCGATCACCGCCGACCAGACGGAGATCCGCTGCGCAACCGATCTGCGCGACTGGCCCGGCAGCCCGGTCGCACAGCAAAAGACGTGGGAAGGCGGAGTGAAGAAGCACCAGGAGGTGATCCTGGGAGACGAGATCATACAATACGATTCGATTGGTCCCGAGGGCCGTTGGGACACCTTCCTGGGCTGCAAGCGTGGCGCCTGGGGCACGAAGCCCGCGGCGCACCCCGCCGGCACGGAGGCGCTCCATTATGGCGTCGATGGCTGTATCAACGGCTACATCATCGATCAAGAGACGGACCTGATGGATGAGGTCGCCGAGCGCCTGGCAGGTATCTTCAACCGTTGCGGCTTCGATATGATCTACTTCGACGGCGGCGAGGATGTGGACCGCAGGCGGTACTTCTACTATGCCTCGAACTTCCAGGAGCAGGCGATGCGTCGCTTCCAGCGCCGTCCCGTCATTCACATGGGCACGGTGATGACGCACCTCCTCTGGCACTCGTTCTCTCGAAGCGCCACAGTAGATACCTACATCAACACCCTGCGCGGAGCCATCGTCGCCGGCGCGTCCGTGGAGAACTGGCCCACCGTGCGCGGGCACATCGATAAGTCGGTGCGCTACATGCTCTCGATGCGCCAGGATCTGATGCCGGGCGAGCTAGGCTGGTTCGGCATTTGGCCCAAAGACCGCGATACCGACGGCCTCCAGTTCGACGAGTTCGAGTATCTGCTGTGCAAGTCACTCGCTTATGACGCGCCCGTCTCCCTGGAGACGAGCTTCGAGCAGATGGAGGCGCACCCGCTCACCCCCGGATTGCTGGATCTTTTCCGGGTGTATGATGACCTGCGCATGCGCCGCGCCGTGGACGAGGCGACGCGGAAGCAGCTCGCCGAGCAGGGCAAAGATTTCGCCCTCTTGCTCGCTCCCGGGAAGGCCCCGCGATTCATTCCGGTGGAGCCTCTGGAGAAGGTGGGCGGCAGCCGGGATGTGCGCGCCTGCGTCGGTGAGATCGAGAACCAGGGCGTGGCCACGATCTGGCACGCTTTCCGTGATGGCCAGCTGCTCCTCGATCTCCAGCCGCGCGAGGTTCGCGCCACGAATCTGGAAGGCCGTCAGATCCAGGTCACGACCGAGGCCGGCAAGGCCATCGTCCCAGTAGGGCCGGTGCGCACCACGCTTTATTTCCCCGGGCGAAGCGCGGCACAGGTGAGCGCCCTCCTGGAGCGTGCCGCGGTGCGGACCCGCCCCCCGACTCGCATCTTCATTGAAGCCGAGGCCTATTCTAGGATCGAGGGCGCGATGGCGAAGGGATCGACCGTGGGAATCCGGGAGCCAGAAGCCAGTGGCGATGTGATCGTGCCGACGAAGGCGGCCGACCGCGCCCAACCCCAGCCCTGGTACTGCGAGTATACCGTGCAGATCCCGCACGACGGACGATGGACCCTCTGGGCACGCGTCCGCTACCCGAGCGGAGCGGACGACTCCTTTGCCGTCGTTCTGCCCGACGAGGAGCCCACGCTCGCGATGTCGAAGGTGCTAGGGAACTGCGGCCAGCACGACAAGAAATGGCACTGGACCGGGCGTGGGGGGGGGTCGACCACGCCTCCCCCCGGCGTACCGGTCGCCTTCAACCTGAAGAAGGGGCCTTTCACCTTCCGCGTCTACGCGCGCGAGGGCGCTGGCCAGCTCGCGCTCGCGCCCCGCATCGACCGCCTCTGCCTCAGCGATATCGATACTCCGCCCGGCGAGGAGGAGTGACAGGACATCGCTCGCTACCGAAGGCACGTTGTGACGCCCGCGCGGTTCTGCTTCGCGGAGCCGCGCGGCGCGTGCCCGGCTTCAGAGCGGAGTGTCGGCCGGCCGTTGAGAGGAGAGCGGTAGGGGTCACGGGGTGAGATGTAGCGTGCCGGCGAAGCGGTTTTGCTCATCGACCAGGATCATCCGGGGCTCCACCGGCTCATCGGTGAGCACGAACGCCGCGATGATCACCTTATCGCCCACGCGCACGCGGTGCGCCGCCGCGCCGTTGACGCAGATGATCCCGCTGCCGCGCTCGCCGGGCATCACGTAAGTTTCGAAACGCTGGCCGTTGGTCACGTTCCAGACGTGGACCTTCTCGCCAGGCACCAGACCGGCCCGCTCGATCAGGTCACGGTCGATGGTGATGCTGCCCACGTAATCGAGGTCGGCATCGGTCACAGTCGCCCGGTGAATCTTACTCTTGATCACTGTGATGAGACGCACGCTCCATACTCCCTGGGCCGCGGACGCACACCGGCGGCCCAGTGGGAATTATAGCACTGCCTGCCCGCTCCGTCAAACGCGGCACGCGGCGCGCCCATTCCAGGCGGGCGTTGACGCCCATCCCCGGCTGTGATAAGATACGCCCATGGGAAACACCTTCGGCCATGCATTCCGTATCACGACGTGGGGCGAGTCGCACGGCGGCGCTGTCGGCGTCGCCATTGACGGTTGCCCCCCTGGGATGGAGCTCTCCCTCGAGGAGATCCAGCGCGAGCTCGATCGACGCCGGCCGGGTCAGAGCCACATCACGACACCGCGCCAGGAGGAGGACCGCGCGCAAATCGTCTCCGGGCTGTTTGATGGGAAGACGCTGGGAACCCCCATCTGCATCCTTGTCTGGAACAAGGATGCTCGCCCGGAGGCCTACGCCGACTTCCGAACGATTTACCGGCCATCCCACGCCGATTTCACCTATCAGGCGAAGTATGGCATCCGCAACTGGCAAGGCGGAGGCCGCGCCAGCGCGCGAGAGACGATTGGCCGCGTTGCCGCCGGCGCCGTTGCCCGCAAGCTGCTCCGCACCTTCTCGGATACGCGCATCGTCGCCTACGTGCGCCAGGTCCACACCGTGACGGCCAACATTGATCCGGAGTCGGTGACTGAGGAGAGCGTGGAGGCCACCCCAGTCCGCTGCCCGGATCCCGACGCAGCGCGCGAAATGATCGCCCGCATCGAGGCCGCCCGAGAGGAGGGCGACTCGCTCGGCGGGGTGGTCGAGTGCGTAATTCACGGCGCGCCCGCCGGCTGGGGCGAGCCGGTTTTCGACAAGCTGGATGCTGATCTGGCGAAGGCGATGCTCTCGCTTCCGGCGGCCAAGGGCTTCGAGGTCGGATCTGGATTTGCCGGCACGCGGCTCAAGGGCTCGGAGCACAACGATCCCTTCACCAGCGAGGGAGGTCAGATTCGCACACGGACCAACCGCTCCGGCGGCATCCAGGGAGGGATCTCCAACGGCCAGCCGATCCTTTTCCGCGTCGCCTTCAAGCCGACGGCCACCATCTCGCGCGAGCAGGAGAGCGTGGATGAAGCGGGCAACCCTGTGCGCCTGGTGGCCCGGGGCCGGCACGACCCGTGCGTGCTCCCCCGTGCCGTCCCCATCGTGGAGGCGATGGCCGCCCTCGTCCTAGCCGACCACTTCCTCCGCCAGCGCGGCCAGTGCGGAGCGTGAATCAAGTATTAATCAGGCGGCCTGCATTCCCGTAGGGTAGGAAGCACTTCCCCTGCTCTGGCGGGCGGCTTCCCAAAAAGCGTGCCGGTAGCGCCCCCGTCCTCAGACGGGGGCGCTACCGGCAGTACTGCGGCCTATTCCGCTGCTGGTACGCCGGGACTCACCCGTGCGCCAGCCGGCTTACCGACCCCGCGCGGCGCTCACCCGGACGGTGCGCGTCGCCTTCACTCCCGAGGCAGTGTCTTTGAACTCCAGGCGCCATTCTCCCGGAGTGTCATTCAGCGCGAACGGGATCACCGCCGTGCCCTGCCCATTCGGGCACTCGATGTTCGTGGAGTAGAGGCGATGCGGCTTCTGCGCCCCGGGCGCGAAGACGCTGACATGGACCACGTGCCGGCCCGGCGTGCCCTCGGAGGCCGCCACACTCGCGCGCACCGTCACGGTTTCGCCCGCGGTGGCCGTCGCTGGTGCCTGCGCACGAACCTCGCGCACCTGGTAAGGCAACAGCGCATAGAGGAGCGGACGCCCGCGAGAGATCTTCACCCGCCAGGAGGAGGTTCGCCCCTGCCCCATGGGCTTGCCCTCGCGCACGTCGTAGACAAACGCCGGCTGCGGCAGCGTGAGCGTCGCTTCCTGGGCTGGCTGGCCAGGCTCGAGGATATCCTGCTCGAGCGCGAGGTACTTCAGCCCGCCGTCAACAAAGAGCGACTGCTCGATGCACTGCGCCCGGCCAGACGCCGTCCATACCCGCGCGTAGGGCTGCACGCCCGCGGTAGCGATCGCGTTGCCAAGCACCTCGAGAGCCTGGTCGGCGTGGCTGGTCGAGCGTACGGCGCGATAGGTCTGGAACGGCACGTTCACCAGGAGGGTCCGGCCCTTGCCGAAGGTGTGGGAGACGATGATGGGGGTCTCGCCGCTGCTGAACTCGGCATGACCTCCGGCGAGGCGCACGTCCGGTTCCATGATCGAAACCTTCAGCGTCTCGTCCGCGAGCATCGGAATCGAGCTCTCCACCGGCTTGCGAGTGAACGCCGCAAGCCCGGCCGGGCTGCGCACGCCGAAGAGGTCGTCGAACGGTCGGGACTGCCGGATCACGCCGTTGCTGGTGAGGATGCCTGCGCGGCCATCCGCGACGAGCGTGCCTCCTGCCGCCACCCAGTCGCGGATCGCCGCCACCTGCTTATCCGAGAGGCAGGTCGCCAGCGGCAGGAAGAGCACCTTGAACTGAGAGAGCACCTTCGGATCGGCCTCGACCTCAGCTGCGGCGACATAGCGGTACTGGCAGCCAAGATCCTCGATCGCCTGCAGGAGGCCGCGGTGGTCATCCAGCCAGCCAGCGCCCGCGAACGGAGCGTTGGGCACTAGCTCTTCGGCAAGCCGGGCCGCGTAGTAATCGGTGTGCGAGTACCACACGCCGATGCGGCTATCGTCGCGCTTCGCGCCGACAAGCAGCCTGCCAGGCCCAGCGCGGATCTCATCCACCGATCGGAAGAACCACTCGCCCATCGCTGCGACAGAGGTATCCGGGTTGAACGGAGTGTAGTCGCACCCCCACAGGGTCCACCACCATGAGGAGTTGTGTCCCTTGAAGAGGTGGTGCCAGGCGACCGCCGAGAAGCCGTCTTCCTTATCGGCGACGATGTTGCTCCATTCACCCGTCAGCGCGCCTGGCCGCGCGAAGGAGCGGACCAGCTCGCCCTGAGGGAAGTACGTCGTGTACACCTGGTTGAGATCCAGGTTCTGAGAGAGGCGGTGGAAGTCGTATCCCGACTGCCAGTGGTAGCCGAGGAAACCATCCCAACCCACCTTCGCGCCCGGGTCTTCCTTGCGCACGACCTCGGCGAAGCGTTCATGCGCCAGGGCAAACGCCTCGTCCATGAAGGCGCGGTGGTCGAACCACGCGGCGAAGCTCTCCTTTTGTTTGGCGGCCTCGGCGAACCACATCGGCGCGCGGATCGCATCGAACCCGGTGTAGCGTGTCTTCCAGGCCGCATTCAGCGCCTCGATGGTGCCGTAGCGCGCCTGCAGCCACTTTCGGAACTCCGCCATCGTCTCGGGCGCCGCGCACACCTCCACGGTGGACCGGCAGAGGTAGTTCTCATCGCCCAGGGTGTAGGCCGCAGGCCGGTAGGGCACCGCCTGCCGGGTGGCGATCTGGATCGATGCGCTCTCGCGCTCCAGGAACTTCGTATCGAACAGCCCTGGCTTCAGAACATTCCCCTCGCCCCCTTCCCCGGCGATCCGCGTGACGTAGGGCACAAGGCGCAGTCCAGAGCGCGCGGCAAGCGCGTATTCGCGCGCCGCCCCGGCGTCGGTGTAGCCGCGCATGTGGCAGAGATCCATCATCTCCGTGCCCAGGTCGAAGCTCGCGCGATTCGTCTTCCGGATGACCGGGTCGCCACCCGGATAGGACCAGAGGAGGACCGTGAAGTCGTCATACGGGTAGGGCACGGGCACGGTGAACCGCTCGCTCCGGATGGCCAGCACGCGTTCGCCCACGAGAAGCGTGCTATCGAGCTGGTGATATACCGTTACCGCCGGCGGGAGCCTCAGCTGCGCCTGTGCCTTCCCGTTGGCACCCACGGGCGAGACAGCCCTGGCAACCAGCCGGTCGAACGCATCGCGAACCTCCCAGCGCATCGATGCCGCCTGGCCCGCGGGCAGCGAGCCCACCGTCGCCTCGCACGCCAACACGCCGCCGGAAGTCAGCGAGACCATCGGCACCGCTTCCGGATGAACCCGAACCGAGGGGTTGAGCGCGATCTCACGGATCTCCGGGCCACCAGTGACCTCGACAAGCGCACACCCGAAGCCGAGGCACTCGCGCTGAGCATTGCGTGCGGCCACGTCCACAAAGTAGCGCCGACCGGCAGGGAGCGCGGGGAGCGAGAGCTGCGCCTTGCCGTCAGCAGGCTTCTGCGTTCCCTGGTAGACAACCACGTCGTGGTCGTCCTGAACGCGCACGAGCAGGTCAGCAACGCCCTCGCCCTTCACCTGCGCGGGAAGCGCGAACGGCGCGCCCGCGGCGGGCTTAGACTGCGGCGCCTGAAGAGCGACCTGCGCGCGGGCCGGCCGGCTAGCCGCCAGGAGCATGGCGCGTGCGTGCCAGGCGAGGATCCGGTCGGTCGCGCCGTCGAGACCCTCAATGGCGCTGTTCAAAGGCACGAGGCAGGAGTAGGAGCCGAAGCGGGCGGTGAAGACGATCACACGCCCGTTCCCGAAGCGGTATGCCTGGAAGGGAGGCTTGTCGCTCAGCCGGCCGCGCTCGCCCTTACCCAGGCCGTGGAACTGCTCCCAGGGGAATCCCTCGAGCAGCTGCGCCGTCAGCGCCTCGTCCGGCGTAGCCACAAGCTCCTTGGGCCACGCCGCGATCGCTCTGGCATCTCCGGTGAGGAAGAGCCCCTTCCCTGCGCGCACCTGCTCGACGATCGTATCGCGAACCCGCGCCGGGATTGCATCGGCGTTGAGCCCGGCCACGAAGATCACCTCGCGCGTAGGATCGGTGCACGCGCGCGTCGCCAGGCGTTCCACGACGCCCGCGCCGAGCGGACCAACCCCCGTCTGCGCGCGGTAGGGATAGCGCTCCGTGTCCACGAGAGCGTTCGCCGAGTCAAAGTAGACGTGCTTCACATCCATTTCGAGCCGGCGCGCCAGCTCCATCGTATCATAGGCACGCCAGCGCGGCGTCAGGAGTGCCACGCGAACCGGCTCGCCCGGCAGCTGCGATGCCCAAGGGAAGCCGAGCGGCGTCGGATCCGGACGCCAGATCTCCTGCGGGCGGCGGAGCATCTCCTCGTCCTTGCGCGCAATGAGCTTCATCCGCTCCCGATCCGTCGGCATCATCGGGAGGGGCTTCTCCGGATCCGCCTTCGCGATCCGGGCGAGCGCCTCGCACTCTTGATCGGCTGACCGGCGGAAGTAAGCGCGCGTCTCCTCCGGGTCGGGAATGCTCGGGAAGGCGTAGAGCGCCAGGGCGAAGTCGCGTCGGCCCGGGGCGAGCGTCAGATTCACGTACTCGGCATACCCACCGATATCGTCCAAAGTCACGCGCGAGAACGCCGTGGTGTCGCCCAGAATAAGCCCGGCCGATCCATCACCCATCCGGCCCTGGAGAGTGTCCTCGAGAAGTACCCACCGCTCCTTCGAAAGGTCGAGCGGGACGCTCTTCCCTGTAGTCAGCGTCCGCGTGGCGGTCGTGACGCTCCGCTGCCAAGGCTTGGCGAAGGTAGCCGGGTAGGACAGCAGGCGCAGGCGCGCTTCCTTGATCTCCGTCTTCGGTTGATAGCTGCCCACGAAGAGGAGCTTGTCGCTGCCGGCAGTCACCGCGAATCGGATGGTCGCCGTCACCTTCGGGGTATCCCACACGTACTCCACCATGGCGTCTTGGCCATGCTGGCGCACCACCCGGAAACGCGCGCGTGTGTCGTTGATGTTGTGCCCGTCGAAGGTCCAGGCAAAGAACCCCTGATTATACCAGAGGCACTCCGACGGCCCGATGAGCCCCAGGGGGGTGAAGCCGAGCGTCGGCGCCCACTTGGCGAAGTGGATCTTCTGCGGGTCGTCGCTGCGCTCCACGATGTCGTAGCGGAGCGTGTAACTCGCTGAAGCCGTCGCCAGGGTGACATCCTGGGTGACGTTGCGGCCCTTTTGTATCTGGCGCGTCTTTGGCGGATGGACCGTCACCGTGGCATCACGGTCCTCCAGCTGGGGTTGCGCACCCGTCGTGGCAAATAAGAGCATCAGGAGCGGAGCAAGCAATCGCTTCATCGCTGGTACCTCCTCGAACCGGAGTCGCCGCTATGGATGCGAGCGCGGCTTCCCGCGGCTCGTTCTGCCTACAATAGTTACCTAGAAAAGTTGCCCGCAGAGCGAGGTGTTTCCTGCAGGGGCTTCGCGTGTCACGCAGGGCAACGGATAGGACGAAACAGGGCGAACACAAAAAGCTCGCCCTAATAAGCGTTCGTTCGGGTAATCTGGCACCCGCCCCAGAGAAGGGGAGCGACCGCGCGGGTCTCGAACAGGCCGCCGGGGGGAATGTAATCCGAGGGTGCCCTCACCGGCCCATCCATGTCCGTCCCTTCATCCGCGGTATTGACGATCACCCTCTGGGCACGCGCATCCGCACCGCCAGCACCCGGGGGATCTCTGTCGGGCGATACCAGACCGAGTTCAGCGTGGCGGGCTCGTCGGTTGGCGCATACGCGGGCTCCTCGAGGGCATCCACAACCAGACCATTCCGAAAACCGGCGCCCAGCAGCACCTGCAACGGGCGATGGAAATAGTAATGCGTTCGCGCCTGGCCAAGGATGCCGATGCCTCGGTACGCCTCCGGAGTGAGATAGCGGCTCATCTTCACGCCCGTGCTCGTCTTGATGCCCGTTTCATCCTCGACTGACTCGGCGAAGCGGGCCACGCCAGGGGCCTCGAAACAAGGGTGAAACAGGGTGAAAACAAACCAGCCACCCGGCTTGAGGATGGCCGGCAACGCCTCAAAGAGGGGCTCGATGACAGCCATATCCATGAGCGCCATCGTGGCAACGGCGCCATCAAACCGGGCCGTTCCAAGCAGCAGCAGCGCCTCGCGGTCGGCCGCATCGACCACGTGATACTCCAGGCGCTCCGCGAGGTGGGCGGGAACGCGCTGCCTGGCCCTCCGGATGAAACTCTCGCTAATATCGATGCCGACGACGTGCGCGCCCAGCTCTGCCATGCGCCGGCCGAACCGCCCTCCCCCGCACGCCACGTCTAGCACAGTGGCGCCGGCCACGTCGCCGATCAGGCGTTCCGTTGCTGGCTCCACCAACTCCCGCTGGAAGTCATTCCCGTCGCCAATCTTGTCGTCCCACCACTCAGCCTGGGCATCCCAAATCTGGCGCACTTCCTCGCGCAGGTCCTCCCGCTCCAGACGGGACCGCGATTCGTCCAACCTCTGCTCTCCCTTCCGCTTGTCTCCCTCCCGGCCTGCGGCAAAGGGGTGCTCGCCAGGCACGCGAGGCGTACCGCATTCTTTTCGACGCGTGCGCCCCGCGTGCCTCTCATTTCTCCGAGGTCAGCCAGATGTCGTTGGCACCCCCTTCATACTTCCGGAAGTCGGGAGTCGGCGTCACCGGGGGCGCGGCGGAGCCCGGTTGGTAAACGCTGAATTCGGCTTTCAGCCACTTGACATGCCCGTCCGCGAAGGCAAAGTTCGCCCCATCCATGTGAGGCGCATCGGGCGTCTTCCACCCGCAGGCGTCCGTCACGTTTCCGTACGCCGCGCCGCAGGATGAGCCAGCGGGACGCCTCCACGAGCTGGGCAACATGCACTGGTGGAAGGAATCGGCGCAGATAACCGTCTGCGCCGGCTTGGCGATGGTGGCCATCGACGCGGGCACTCGATTCGCCGCGGACCAGCCATGGCCGATGTACTGGCTGTATCCGTACTCGCGCCGGGTGGATGGGCACAGGAGGACGCCGCTGTTCTTGACGTAGGGCTGGACGCCGACGGCATGCCAGCGCAGATCGTGCTTTTCCGTGACCGGGTTGTAAACCAGGTTGTTGATAAACGTCTCGTCGTAGTCCTGGGCGTATTGAAGCAGCGCCATCGCGATCTGCTTGAGGTTAGATTGGCAGCTCGACTTCCGTGCGTTCTCCCGTGCCTTGGCAAAGACAGGGAAGAGGATGGCAGCGAGGATGGCGATAATCGCGATCACCACCAACAGCTCGATCAGGGTAAACCCGTGGCTCCGTCTGGATAGTACAGCCATGGTCCTCTCCTTTCGTCCACGCAACAGGCGGGTAGCTGCTCTGGCAGGTGGCAGCCACCTGCCGAGTGGCAGGCAGACAGATCCAGGATGGCGCCCCTGGGCGGCAAGGCGCCGGCCCTAGGCCACGCTGATCTGCAATAGGGCCCGGGAAGAGAGGCCCGACGAGAGCACCCCGCGCCAGGCTGGCCGGCGAACGGCAGTGCTCCGCGGCATTACTCTGATAGCCGATTATAGCACGCGCGGATCGCTCCCGTCAACGAAAATGGCGGTGGTACCGCGGATGAAGGAGACAGGCGCGGACCCGAAGGCCCGCGCGATATCTCCAGTGATGCCGCTCGCCTCGCGCTATTCGGCGGGGAGAGGCATGTGGCGCTCTCGGAACGCCTTGTAGTCAGCGAGCATCTCTTGAAGCAGGCGCGGGATCTCCAGGCCGTAAGGGCAGCGTGACATGCACTCGCCGCACTCCCGGCACTTCTCGATCCGCATCATCCGCTCGGCCCATTCCTCCGTGAGGAGCGGCTGGTAGGGCGAGCGCCGCAGGAGGAGGCTCATGCGCGCAGCCATCGGGATAGGGATCTCTTCCGGGCACGGCTGGCAATAGCCGCAGCCGCGGCAAAAGTCGCCCGCGAGCTCCTGGCGGTCGCGCTCGATCTCGGCGCGCAGCGCGGCATCCAGCACGGGCGGATCCGAGGCCAGCGCCAAGGACTCCTCCAGCTCCTCCATGCGCTGGATCCCCCAGATCGGCACGACGTTCTCGAACTGCCAGAGGAAAGCGAAGGCGGGGCGCGCTTCCGTCAGCAGGCCGCCACAGAGGGGTTTCATGGCGATCACCCCCACATCCGCCTGCTGGCAGTGCCCAATGAGTGCCAGCTCCTCCATCGACGAGATGGCGGAGAACGGGAACTGCAACGTATCAAAAAGCCCGCTCTCTACGGCCTGGAGGGCACGCTCGCGGCTATGATTCGTAAAGCCGATGAAACGGACCATCCCCTTCTCGCGCGCTTCGAGCAGCCCCGCGTAAGGAGATTCCGGGTCGCCTGGGTCCGGCATGGAGCGAGGGTTGTGAAGCTGCAGCAGGTCCACGTAATCGGTCTTCAGGTTGCGCAGGCTCTTCTCCAGATCCTGGAGGACGCCCTCGCGGCTCTTCGCAGCGCTCTTGGTGGCGATCACGATGCGGTCACGCACTCCGCTCAGCGCATCGCCAATCTTCTCTTCGCTATCGGTATAACCCCGGGCGGTATCGTAGAAGTTGATCCCGGCATCGTAGGCGCGGCACAAGATTCGCGCCGCCTCCGCGCGATCCACGCGCTGCAGTGGCAGCGCGCCAAATCCCACACGCGTGACCATCAGGCCCGTGCGGCCCAATCTGATCTTCTCCATCCATCCTCCCCCAGTCTTATGCCGGCATCAGCCGGCGCCGCCGACGGCCTCAGATGCGCGCGCCAGTGCCCCTCAGACCCTCGTCGTTACGGACAACGTCGCGCCAGGCTCCATGAGGCAGCTTCCGCAACCTGGGCGTCGATTGCGGGCCGCAGCCGCAGACGTAATTCGAGCCGCTGGCACCCAGGCGCTTGCGAAAGCGCTCCCACATCTCCCAGGATTCGGTGGAGAGCGACACCGGCACCTCGCGGTTCCACTTGCGAATCTCCTTCAGGTAGAAGTCGTAGATCTTCGCGCGCATCGCCTCCGGGAAGGGGCGTGTCACCGTCGTTCCCATCTCCTCCACGCTGGCCTCTGCGGCAGCGAGGAACTCTGGATCGATGCGGTCGCGGCCCAGGCGGCGGATCATCTCATCACAATCCATCCACATAAAGCAACAGAGGGAGATCACATCCGGATTGGTGCGCGTCAGCGCCATCTCCACGGTCCGTGCGGCATCCTCACGCCAGCCGCGCACCGGGATGATCGGCTTGAACTTGTAGCGGACGGTGTAGCCCGCTTCCTGGCACTTGCGCGCCGCCTCGATGCGTTCCTCGGTGGTTCCCGTCTTCGGCTCGAGCACCTCGCTTTGCGTCGGCCCCGCCAGGCTCCAAACGATGATGGTGTACCCCTGATGCTTCAGGGGGAGCATCCAGTCCACGTTCCAGCTCTTGGTGTGGATCACCAGATAGCGGTCCTGGAGCGTTCCGAAATACTCGATGATAGGACCAAGGCAACCGAGCTCCGGCTCCAGGCACGGCACATCGGCATCGTCCTCCAGCAGGTAGGTGAGCTGCCAGGGGTGGCGCTCGATCAGCTTGCCGAGGTGGAGCAGGTACTCCTCGACGTTCACCATTGTGGCGAGAATGCCGCCCAGACCGCAATAGGCGCAGCGATGCAGGCATCCCGCCTGGAAATGAATCCGCCAGCATGCCCGGCACACCTTCTGGCGCCGGCGTGGGTCCTCCTTGAGCCCCGCGGGGAACCAGATGAAGGCGCCGTCGCCCAGGAGCATCTCGCGGAGATGGCCGCCGATGCCTGTCTTCGCCTCATCAAAGCGCTTAGCGCGCTCCTCCAGGCGGTCATCAAAGCGGAAAGTGTTGAAGACGAGGATGGGATCGCGCACCTCGGGCTTGGCGCCCATCGCGCCCAGGCCATCGGTCCAGCGTCCGGCCTGGATCAGCTCGGGCAGCTCCTCATCGGTATAGACGACCGGCTGCTGAGGGCGCTCCAGCGCGGCACACACGCGCTCGACGCGCTCGCGGAGGCGTGGCTCGGCCATCGTGCTTTCGTGGGCATACACGGCGGGTGGGTCGATGCGGTACATAGGCGCTCACTCCTTCATTCGTCCTGAAAGCGAACGCGACACGAGGGCGAAGGCTCGCGATGGGTCTGGACTGCATCGCCCTGGCCCTCCCCCTGCTGCACACGGCGCCCCGACAGGGCGCGCCCGTGATCAGCAGATACGCCGGACGGAGATGGAGTTCCTACCGGTTGCCGGCCATCCTGGGGCTGGTAAGTCTTACCCCAACGCGCGAGGAGGGAGCGCCCGCCACGCTGGCAGGCCAGGTCGTTTAGGCCACTTCACGGATAAAGGGGCTGCCACTGGAAGGAGCCGGGGCGCCATTTGACGTGGCCATCCGCCCAGAGGATGACCGACCCCTCGAAGTGCGGCGCGCCGGTATACTCCAGACCAGGCGTATCCCGGTCGCCAGGTTGTCCGGACGGATCGCCGGCGAGCGGCACCTGGTCGGGCGTCTGATAGGGGCTACCCGGAATCCGCTGCAGCCGGTGATGCCAGCGCACGTGCGGGATCACATAGCCAGTGTAACGCTGGTCGATGCCGCACCAGACGACGGACTTCTGCTTATACACGGCGCTCTTGCAAAACCAGATGTCGCGGTTGCCCACGTAGGTATTCAGCGCGTGGTGCAGGAGATCGGCACGGTACTCCGGAACGGCAGCGCCGGCCGATGTCCAGAGGTTGTGCCAGGGTGGAAACCGGCCGTTCCAGTCGCGCTCGTAGAGCGTATAAGCGACGTAGAGCTGGCGCAGGTTGTGGGTGCAGGCTGTCTGATGCCCGCGCGAGCGCGCGCGGGTGAGCACAGGTAGGAGCACTCCGGCCAGGATGGCGATGATGGCTATGATGACCAGCATCTCCATGAGCGTGATACCCGGCGGCGCACTGAGCCTCCACTGGCTTCGTTTCACGGCGCGCCTCCTCTCCTGGCCCTCAGTTTGGCGCTGCAGGACTGAAAGCCTCAACGACGCGCGTCCTATCTGTTCGACGCCCGCCGGCCTGCATCTGTTCCCGATCATGCAAGAGGCAGCCGATTGGCTACCAGAGGATGCGCTCGTCTCCAACGCGACGGGTGAAGCGGATCGAGTCCAGATACTCCAGGATCGGCACGGCGTACTTCCGGCTGGAGCCAGTCAGGTCGCGAAACGCCGCGGCGGTGATCTGCCCATGGGCAGCAATGTGCTCCGAGACCAGCGCCTTGATCCGCTCGATGGCATCGGCGAGCAGGTAGAGATCGGGCGTGACCCGCGCAACCCGGCCCATCTCCGCAAGCGCGTTGAGAATCTCCCGCGCGCGCGGGCCCTCGGTGGCAACGAGCTCCGCCGCGCTCGGCGGCGAGAAAGGCGTCACCCCCAGGCGCGCCTCGATGCGAGCGGCAAGCGCCTCCTGCTCCGGAGTGAGGGAGACGGCATGCCCCGGCCGGCGCACCCCATTCCCCTGCACCTCGACCCGCCCCTCGGACGCGAGCCGCTGCAGCATCAGCCCGAAAGTGCCCCCCGGAACGGCGCGCGCGCCCCGCGTGTGCAGCTCCTCACGGGGCATCCACTCGCGGAGGGGATTGGCCTGATGAAACGCATCCATCACCGCGACCAGGCGTTCCGCCAGCGCGCTCCACCGCTCGCGATGCACCACCGCCTGCGCTGAAAGCGCGACCAACACCCCCTCCTCAACGAGCGTTCCTACCTCCGCACGCACTTCCTCGACGGGGCGGTGCTGCGCCGCGGCGAGCGCCGGCACCGTTGTCCCCGTGTCACCGGCATCATAGACGGCACGCGCCAGCAGATCGAGCGGACCGCCGCTCTCACGCACGCGAAGCCCGGCGAGAACGTCCTCCTGAAAACGCCGATGCTTCCGGGGCGTGGCATCCAGCACAACGCCACCACCCAGGGTGACCATCGGTGAGTAAAGCCGGATCACGAAGGGATCCCCGCGCATCACAGCGGTGGGACTCTCCAGACGAAACTGCACCAAGCCCGTCTCACCCGGGGCCAGCTCGTGCCGGTCGAGGAGCGATACCCGGCCGATCACCTCCGCGGTGCCCGCGTGCAACCGGATCCGCGTGCGATCCGCCAGGGGACGCTCGAGGCGAGGGAGAAGCTGGAGCCGGGCATCGATGAGATGCGTCGCGCGCAGGCTTCCGGGCGTGGCGCACGTATCGCCACGCTCCACCTCTTCGACCTCCACGCCGACCAGATTCAGGGCCGCGCGCGACCCCGCCACGGCCTCTTCGACCTTCCGCCCGTGCATCTGCACCTGACGGACGCGCGTCTGCCGGCCCGCAGGAAGCAGCTCCACGGTATCGCCGACGCGCACCCTTCCGGAGGCCACCGTTCCCGTCACCACCGTGCCAAACCCAGGCATGGTGAAGACCCGGTCCACCGGCAGGCGGAATGGGCCCACGGCGCTCCGCTCGCGCACCGCGCGGGCCAGGCGATCCAACTCCGCGCGCAGGCGATCGATTCCTTCGCCCGTCACCGAGGATACCCGGATCACCGGGGCGTCTGCCAGGAAGGTGCCCGCGATCGCCTGGCGGAGGTCCTCCTCCACCACATCCAGCCACTCCTCGTCAACGAGGTCCACCTTGGTCACGGCGATCACGCCGGCCGGCACATGCAGGAGGCGCAGGATGTCGAGGTGCTCGGTGGTCTGGGGCATCACGCCTTCATCGGCGGCCACCACCAGGATCACCACGTCGGTGCTCCCGGCGCCCATGAGCATATTCTTCAGAAAGCGCTCGTGCCCGGGCACATCCACGATCCCGGCAAGCACTCCGGAGGGAAGCTCCAGGTGGGCGAAACCCAGCTCGATGGAGAGGCCCCGCTCCTTCTCCTCCTTCAGGCGATCGGTATCGATGCCTGTCAGCGCCTTGATCAGGGCCGTCTTACCGTGATCCACATGTCCGGCGGTCCCGATGATGATCTGTTTCATGGCAACTCCCATTATAGCATAGGGCCGCGCGAATTGCTTGACTTGCGGCCGCGGCGGTGTTACACTCGCGGGGAAGAGGATGCCACTCGATGCAGCACGATCCGAACGCCCCCTGGGGAGCCGATAACCCGCTCCCGCCTCGCCGCTCCGGACTGGAACTGATCTGGGAGGGCAAGTATGACGCCTGCGGGAGGCGCCGCGGGCCATCCCTCCCGCCCTTCCCGGTGACCCTCCGCCGCCGCGAAGTGGTCGACCCGCCCCCCGACGCTCCCGCTCGCCCGATGAGCGGGGTGTTCCGAAACCGCCTCATCCGGGGTGACAACAAGCTGGCGATGGCCGCTCTCCTCCCAGAGTTTCGCGGGCGCGTGAATCTGGTTTACATCGACCCGCCCTTCGCCGCCGGCGCCGACTTCCGAGCAGACGTCGCCCTTGGCGAGGATCCGGCAATCATCCGAAAGGCGCGGTCCGCCCCCGAAGCTATCGCCTACCGGGATGCCTGGGGAACCGGCGCCGACTCCTATCCCCAGATGATGTACGAGCGTCTCGTGCTGATTCGAGAGCTGCTCTCGCCGGATGGCAGCCTCTATATTCACTGTGACTGGCGTGCCAACGCCATGTTGCGCCTCATCTGTGACGAGATCTTCGGCGTCGAGTGCTTCCAGCGCGAGATCATCTGGCGGATCGGCTGGGTCTCCGGCTACAAGGCGGCCGCGGCCAACTGGATCCGAAACCACGACACCATCCTCTTCTACACGCGCGACCCAACCCGGTTCACCTTCAACAAGGAGTATCTCCCCTACCCGCCCGGCTATCGTCGGCGGGATGGCTCGCCCCCGCGCGGGCCGGGGTATCCCCTGGAGGACACCTGGAACTGCAGCGAGATGGACCGGCTCGACTCCATCCAGATTAAGAGCTTCTCGCGCGAGAAGGTAGGCTACGAAACGCAGAAGAACGAGGCGCTCCTGCGCCGCATCATCCGCGCCTCCTCAAACGAGGGAGACCTGGTAGCCGACTTCTTCTGCGGATCGGGCACCACGCTTGCCGTTGCCGAGGAGCTGGGCCGGCGCTGGATCGGGTGCGACATCGGGCGGCACGCGCTCCACATCGCGCGCAAGCGCCTGATTGACCGGCAGCGCAGCCTGACGGCCAAAGGATCGCCCTGCCAACCCTTCGACACCTTCGATCTGGAGGACGCCGAGCGATGCTGGTGGTTCTCTCACCGGCTTTCCGCGAGTGAGGAGAACTACCGCCGCACCCTGCTGGAGCACCTGGGAGCCACTCCCCTGGCCTCTTCCCCGGTGCAGAGTGAATCCGGCGAAGAGAAACCCCTGCCCGGGTCAGGTGTCTTGCATGGGCAGCGCGGGGACGAGCTGGTGCACATTGCACCCCCGGGGGCCCGCTTCAGCCGCGCCGATCTGGAACAGGCGCTCGCCGCCGCGCGTGGACGAGGCGGCAATCGCCTCGTCTGCCTGGCCTGGGAGTTCGAGCCCGACTTGGTGCGCCGGGCAGAGTGGCATGGCAATGCCCGCCTCCTCGTGATCCCTCCCGAGGCGATGGAGCCCAACCGGCGGGAGGTGGTCTTCTTCGAGCCGGGCTGGCTGGATGTGGAGATCTGCTGGCGCGAGCCCTTCTGCGCCGACGTGCGCCTCACCGGCTTTCGGCCCTGCCTGCCAGAGAGGGGCGACCCCGAGCTGCGCGCCCGAGCCGCGGTGGCGCCGTTCGACCTGCTCGACTTCTGGGCCATTGACTTTGACCACGACCCGGAGACCGCTCTTTTCCGTCACCACTGGCAGTCCTATCGCACGCGAAATAACCGGCGCCTGGTGTTGGAGAGCGATTGTGGTTATACCTACGCCGGCCCGGGCCAAAGAACCGTCGCCGTCAAGGCCGTGGATGTCTTCGGCATGGAGACGGTAGCCCTCGTCACGCTAGCTCTGTGAAGCCCGATTCACGCGGGTTTCCTTGACAAACCCTATGCCCGAACCTATAATGGGGGCGTGGGACGCACACTTCCGCCCGGCTTCTCTTGGAGGGGCAGCGCCCTCGCGGAAAGACTCATGCATGCGAACAGGCAGAGCGACTCAACGATGCTCACGGTGCTGATACCGGCCTATAACGAGGCCGACCGCATCGCCGAGACGCTCGATGGCGTGATGACGGCGTTGGTGGGCGCAGGGGTGGAAGGGGCCCAGGTCCTTGTCATTGATGATGGTTCTTCGGACGACACTGCCGCCGTGGCTGCATCGCGACCGGGCGTCGAAGTGTTTCGCCTGGAGGGAAACCGTGGAAAAGGAGGCGCGCTCAACGTCGGCCTGCGCCAAGCACGCGGCAAGATCATCGTCACCCTCGATGCCGATCTGGGCGCCAGTGCGGCCGAGATGGGCTGCTTGCTCGCCCCTGTCTTCGCGGGGGAGGCAGAGATGACGATCGCGGCGTTTCCGGCAGCGGGACGCAGCGGCGGGCTGGGATACGTGGTTGGCCTGGCGCGGTGGGCGGTTCACCGGGCAACGGGCCAGGACGTATCGGCGCCTCTCTCCGGCCAGCGCGCTATGACTCGCGCGCTCATCGACGCGGTTGGAGGCTTCGAGGAGGGCTTTGGCGTGGAGACGGCCCTGACGATTGAGGCCCTCCGCCGCGGCTTTCGAGTGCGCGTGGTTCCGACGACGATGCGGCACCGTGCGCTGGGCCGAACCCCGGCTGGCTTTCTCCACCGCGGGAAGCAGCTGCTATCCGTGGCCCGGGTGGTGTGGCGCAAGCGCGCCTGGCGCCGGCAAGAACGCTGATGACCCCTTTTCTCCCCCAGCGACCAAACTACCGCGGGGAGTCTATCCCTGTGGGGGCCGGCGTCTTTTTCGTGGTGCCGGCGCTCGCCCTCCTGGCGGGCCTGGCGGTCCTCACAGAGCTGCGCCGGTCGGCGCTGTTGCACGCCTTCGCTATCGCCGCCTTCGCGGCCTTGGGTCTCTTGGATGACCTGCGCGGCAGCCGCGCCCACAGCGGCCTCCGCGGGCACGTGACGGCGCTCTTACGCGAGGGAAAGGTGACCACGGGGCTGGTGAAGCTTGTTGGCGGCGCGGCTACTGGGGTCGCCATTGGCTGGCTGGTGCGACCGCGCTTCCAAGAGGCGCTGTTGGATGGCGCCTTGATTGCTCTCGCGGCAAATCTGATCAACCTGCTGGACCTGCGCCCGGGAAGGGCATTGAAGGGGTTTGCCCTGGGCGCGCTTGCGCTGGTGCCGGCTGCTGGTTTTCCCGGCATGCTCCCGCTAGTCGCGGTGATGCTTCCGGCTGCGGGTTACGCGCCGGCGGATCTCCGCGCGCGTATGATGATGGGAGATACCGGTTCGAATGCCCTGGGTGCCGCCCTGGGAGTGACGGCGGTGCTGCACCTGGAGTGGGGCGCGCGTTTGGCGATCCTCACGCTCCTTCTCGGCTTGCATCTTGCCAGCGAGAGGGTCTCGTTTTCACGGGTGATCGAGCGTCACCCGATGCTTCGGTTCCTCGATCAGTTGGGCCGGGAACCGCGATGATGAGATGAGAGGTCTTCATGGAGGAGAATCGACCAGTGCTGGACGCGGAGACCGTGCGAACGCTCGTGCGCCTCGTCGAGGAGAACGCCCTGGCGGAACTCACGGTGGAGGACGTCGACTTCGCGATCACCCTGAAAGCGGAGGGCATTCTCCAGAGCGTACTGCTCCCGGCGGCACAGCCTCGACAGGAAGAAGGCGAAACCGTTGAAGAGGGGCACGCGTTCGTGCGCGCTCCGATGACCGGCGTCTTCTATCGGGCGCCAGCGCCCAAGGAGCCGCCCTTCGTGGAAGTGGGCGACCACATTGAGATCGGCCAGCCGATCGGCTTGATCGAGGCGATGAAGGTCTTCAGTGAGGTCCCTTCCGAGGTGGCCGGCCGGGTGGTCGATATTCCTGCGAAGAATGGGGAGCTGGTTCAACAGGACCAGGTGTTGGTGGTTGTAGCGGTTGAGGAGTAGCGGATGGCAGAACATCGGCCGATCCAGATTGGGATTCTTGGTCTTGGCAATGTAGGCAGCGGCGTCGTTCGCGTGTTGGAGAGCAACGCGGAGGCCATCGCGCACAAAGCAGGGGGGCCGATCCAGGTCAAGCGGA
>Ga0116166_1000336_pt1 | contig 45538 bp, 38 predicted proteins | sample AD_JPNMR2_MetaG_FD_89884 | JGI IMG/M metagenome (GOLD analysis project Ga0116166, IMG submission 89884) | Active sludge microbial communities of municipal wastewater-treating anaerobic digesters from Japan - AD_JPNMR2_MetaG | ecosystem: Engineered > Bioreactor > Anaerobic > Digestate | place...
AATTACCCGTGTTTTTCGGACAATTACCTATGTTTTTTTGGACTCCTTACAGGCTTTGCGGTAATTGGCCGGTGGCATGCCCACCACGCGCTTAAAAATTTTTGAGAAATGCAAAGGATCGTTATAGCCTATCGTAAATGCAATCTCAGCAATTGTCATATCGGTTCGTTGCAGAAGTTCCATGGCATGTTTTATTTTTACCATGGTTTTCAGTTCAATAAGATTCAGGCCTGTTTGAGCTTTTACCTTTCGTAATAAATTTCGCTGGCTGGTATTGGCAACTTTTGCCATATCGTTGACGGTAAAGTTGGGTTTTTCGAGGTTTCTTTCAATTTCCTCGATGATTCGCATAAGGGTTTGCAGGTCGCGCTTATTTTCCACAGCAATCATGTTTTTTAGGTTGAAGGGTTGGTCTGGAAAACAAAAGGGAAAGTTTGGGGTAGGAATAAAGCTGCCCGCTTAAGAAACGGGCAGCGGGCTAACTAAAAACTTACTTTCACACAATACTCTGCGGCAATGTTTACCGAATTTAGCTGTAAATAGGTATTTTTCTTCTTAAAATCGGGTATGGCGTTGGATGGAAGGTCTTGCAAAAATTTGGCATCGGGATAAATGGGGCGCATGTAAATTACCATCTCGGGCATCGATTGTGTGATAAACTTTTTTAAGCCAATAGTCCATGGTTGACCATAGTAAAAATCATCGGCCACCAGTTTCCCATCGATAAAGGCCATGGCTACGTCGGCCACATAGTTTATGGTTAAGAAATAATCTGAAACATAAGGCTTTGGGTCGAGCGAAAATTGTAGCAAATATTTGTTGTCGGCAATTTTTTCGGGGCGCACCTTGGGAAAGACTGCGGGTAACCGTATGAGATAATGGGATATAAAGTCGCTACCTACTGTTTCCACTTTGCCGAAATTTGCCTGAGGCATTACATTGGTTTTTGGAAATACTGAAAAAGCTATGGCCGAATCTGCCTTTTGAGACAATCTAATATTTGTGCCTTCGTCCAGTATCAAAGCGCTCGAGAAAATTAAGGAGGTATCGTTGCCCTGTTTTACAATCCAGGTATTTTCTGCGGTATTTCGGTCGATGATCAAAATCTGGACTCGTTCTTGGGGAAGTGTAACCAGCGCAGGCATGCTGGAAGGATTCATCGTTATCAGGGTACCCCTCTTGTGAGCGTTTAGCGTGGCATTGGTTGGCCGTATCCTTTCGATGGGTTGATCGATGAGTACCTCAGGTGTAATGCCCTTTACCGCAAAAAATACGAAGTAAGTGGTATCGTTTCGCTGAAAACGGGTTAGCGGTTGAACGGTTGCATAGCGTATGCGGCTTTTTCCCAGAGAAAGATTAATGGGGAAAATGGCATTTTCTTCACTTTTTAGTGTAAATGGATTTTGCGGCAAAAGTATTGATTCACCGCCGATATTAATTTCAAACTGTATATTCTGGATGTCGGTAGTTTGGGCGTGGTCCTGAAAATTAAGCATAAACAGGAAAGCGGATTTACCATTGCTGCGGATGGCATATCGTAACTTTTGCAGATTTTCGGGAGTAATTTTGCCTTCGTTACCGGTTGGGATGTAAGTCATTGTAGCCAATTGGTTTCCAAAGGCGTGGATGAAATGGTGCAGTACTTTCAGGCGGAGGTACGACGGACGTATCTGTCCAAATTCGCCAATAGGTGCCTGAAAGTCGTAGGAAATTTTGGGATATCCATAGGCTTCGTCGGAATACCAGACATTTTTTCCCATGGGGGTAGAACCGCCGTGGTACATGTAGTATCCAATACCATTGGAGCCGCTACCCAGAAAACGGTTAATGACTGCGTCGAGGCTCTGGGGTGGGACGGTGGGGCGACGTTCGTAGCGTACCATAATGCCACCTCCTATTTCGGCGGTGATATTTGGGTAGTCATCGGGCACATATCGTACGGGCGAATAGTCGGGCTCGTGGTGTAGGTCTTTGTATAGGAAGAATGGGGAAAGACTCAGGGGTGCCCACGTGGGGTAGGGATAGGCACCGGTAACAGGGATGGTTTCCTGTTCAATTACTGCGGCATATCCCCAACCCGTAGCAGTATAGATGGGGGCATCGAGACCAGCCTGTTGGGCCAGTTGCTTGAGAATACGCATATGTCGATTTCCGTATTCGAGGAAAGTATTTTGTAAAGCAGTTGCTGTACCTACGCCTGCTTGCGTTATGCTTCTATCCTGTTCGGCTGCTGTCCAGTCGTCGGGCTGTCCTGGATAGGTGAGTCCCCAGGGCGAAGCCGAATGCTGATATTCGTTTTCGAGCTGGATACCAAAGACCGGTCCTCCATCGCTAAACAGCAACCCTTCGAGTTGATGTGCTATTTGACGATACCAGCGTGCAACGTAATGCAAGTATAGGCTATCGTTAGAACGTATAGAAAGCGGTCGGCCAAGTAACCAGTCGGGTAAGCCACCATTGCGAATCTCTCCATGGCAAAAAGGACCTATGCGTACAATGACCTTCATCTGATTGGCTGCACATAATTCGATAAAGTGGCGTAAGTCTTTATCGCCTTGCCAGTCAAACTTCCCCTCTTCTTCCTCGTGCATAATCCAGAATACATAGGTAGCTATGATATCTACCCCCCCTGCTTTTATTTTCTTTATCGATTCATCCCAATATTTTGCTGGATACCGCGAAAAATGAAATTCGCCCATTACTGGTAGGTAGGGTTGTCCATTTTTTACCAGATAATAATTGTTTACGGCATAGCTTTCACCCCGAAAATTACTCCCTCCTAACTGAAGGTGTCCACTTTTTACCTTTAACTCCTGGGTGGGTATATCAATTTTATAAAAATTTTTAGGTGCTTTTTGTGACCACAATCCTCCGCCACTAAGCAGCATTCCCGTCATTAAAAATACATGCAGTTTTTTCATGATTGAGCCGTTTTTATCGTTCGTGAATACCTAACTTTTTGCCAGTATTATTTTTTTAAGAAATACTCCCTGTTGTGTTACGATTTTTACCAGATACAATTGCGAAGGCAAATCGGAAATATCAAATTCGCCTACATTCGCCGAAAAAGTTTTTAATCGTTTGCCCATGCTTGAGAAAATTTCAATGGTATCGATGGAAATAGGATAAATGGTTTTAATCGAAAATTTTCCAGTGGACGGATTAGGAACGATATCCCAGGGATTGAATGTAGGACGATAAATGCCGACAATGATGCTATCGCACGACCCGAAAACATGTTTGACAATTGTATCATTTTCGGGGACAATCAATTGGCGGTCGGTTCCCCAGGCTTTTGCACAGGTCGATGGAACTTTTTCGCGGTAATCCTGGTAATTTGTCCAGCTGTTGTTTCGGATGAAGTAGTAGGCAATGGTGTCGCCAATGTGTAGTGAGGTCGAGTAGGTGTAAATGTTATTACTTTCAGGGGTCATTCGAGCAAATGTCCAGTTTGTAAGGGTTCCTGTAATAAAAACACCACGGGTCACATCCTGTCCGGTCATATCTACTTTAAAAGTGACTTTCGATTTTGTTTTTGGAAGGATGGGGCTACATGAGCCAAATGGAAAATATAGAATGGTATCTTTAGCCTCGATAATGTATTGACGATATAAACTTCCACAAGAGTCCAATACATTCTCTTTGCTGGTGAAAGTGGAATCGGTAAGGAATAGATAGCGAATGGTATCGCCTGTTTTTAACCAGGTAGCATGGCTAAATTCTGCATTTCCCAGGGAAATCAGGCGAACAATCTGTGTGTCGATGGGGGACGATAGCCACAAAAAGGCTTTTGGGGTTGAGGTATTAAATTTTACTTTAAAGGTGACTTTGAAAGTCGAATCGATGTTTTGATAAAAGACAGGTTCGGTCCATCGGCCACCGCCGTTTTCCATAAAATTGGTATTTTTTGGGTCAAAGAAGGCCAGATGGTCGTGCGAGCTACCGATGCCCCATGGGGTTCGGCAGGGGGTGGAAACCCAGGCTGGTTCCCAGAAAATAACTCCAATACCGCCGGCTTTCATCACTGTGCGGGTATAATCGACCATGTATTCGAGTTGTTTTTCGGGACATACAGGTAAATATTGTGGATCGGGGGTGGTAACAATATTGGGCATGGCATCATAGTTGGCCGTCGACCAGGGATAGCCGGTTTCAACCGCCATTACCTGATATTGCGGAAATTTTGTACGAAGGTTACGGATAGCGTCGCCTAAGGCTTTAATGCTATACCCGTGCCAGGCATAATAATATGAAAATCCTATGATGTCAAAATCGGTTATTCCGTAGTTTATAACATTCTGATACCAATCGGCAAGATTTTTCAAGCCGGCATAATGTAGGCAAATTTTAGGATTGATGTACGACTGGTTACCCACTTCGCGGATGGCTTTAAAGGCAGCATTGAACAATTTTGCCTGACGGGTCCAGCTGTAGCTGATCAGGCCGCTGGCAGAATAATCGCTATTAAGGGTGGTATGGATCATCATACCGGGATTCGACTCGTTGCCCACCTTTACTATTTCGGGCATGAGCGTGTCGATATTTAGCTGTGTTAAGATTCTTTTGACAAATTGATATACCGAGTCGGCCAGCAGGCTGTCGTTACGGGCAACCGATAGCCAACTTTTTGGGACAATCTGATGCGAAGGATCCGCCCAGAAGTCCGACAGGTGCAGATCGAGCATGACCTGCATGCCATTGTGTTTGGCTCGTTGGATAGTTTTTTTTACATCGTCGAAATCGTTGTAATGCTTTTTTACACCAGCAGGCTGTACCAACGAATCCTGCCACCACGAAGGGTCATTCCACAAACGCACCCGTACCAGATTGGTTCCATGGTCGGCAAAGATACGGAAGGGATCCTTGGGTTGCATATTTTCTTTATACACTGCCCCGCAATCTTCCATCTGGTTGACGTAGGAAAGATCATTGCCAAAGTAAAATGTTTGAGCCAATACAGCAATGTGAATCCCAAAAAATCCCAGTAGTACAGCTATTTTTCTCATGGGTGTAAAATTTTAGCTATTCTGAAAATGTGCATTTAAGGTCAAAATTAAGGTAACTTAATAAAACTCCTTCCCGATTTTGATTCGGGAAGGAGTGACACAACCTAACTATTCAACCAGAACTTTACGAAGGAAGGTTTGTTTTCCACTGGTGGCTTTTAAAATGTACATGCTGGAGGGGAGCCCAGTGAGATCGATGTTGATAGATTTTCCGCTGGTGGCAATGCTTTTTATGCGTTTCCCTGTCAGGTCATAAATATCAATTTTTGAGCTGGCTGCAGGAAGAATAACGGTAATGCGGTCTTTGGCAGGATTTGGAAATACGTCGAAAGCAGCTACCGAGGTACCCGAAACGGCAGTACTGCTGAGGCTACCGCATAGTGCCCATTGAACATAGATGACGGTATCCTTGTTGGGAACTATCATCCAGCGGTCGCCTTTCCATTTAGCCCAGCTGGGGTTGCAGATGACATCGGCTGTGTCGGGATATTCGCGATAACGCTTGTAATAGTTCCAGTCCTGATTGCCAGCACTATCCCAGCTATTTACCAGAATAAAGTAAAAACTCAGGGTATCCCCTACATGGAGGGTAGTGTCGAAAATGTAGATATGATCGCCCAGATCTTCCATAGGACGGAATTGCCAGCTGGTTACATCGCCTACCAGGTATACACCTTCGGTGGTGTCGACGGCTACCCCTTCGGGGTTGATAGCTTTGAGCTTAAAGCTCACGTTTACATTTTGTGCAAAGAGGCCTAATCCAAGGCTCAAGACGAAAAGTAAGGCAGTAATTTTTTTCATAGTTGTAAATTTTTAGTGATTAATGTTAGGTAAATTAGTATCCTTCGTTTTGTTGAAGTTGGCCTTGACTGTTGATGATGGCATAATCGGGGATAGGCCAGAGGGCTGGGCCTACATTTTTGCCAAATGCATTCATGTAGTTGTTGTTCCATTTACCCATGCGAACGAGATCGAATTTTCGGAGTCCTTCGAAAAAGAGTTCATGCCCTCGTTCCACGAAAATAGCTTCGCGCAAGGCTTCTTTTGAGCTGGTCTGGCTGGCATTTAATCCGGGTAATCCAGCTCGTGCACGTACCTGATTCACCAGGTCGATGGCTTCGGTGGTTGGACCAGCATTTTCGTTGATGGCCTCGGCGAGCGTTAGCAGTACCTCGGCATAGCGAGCTATAACGATATCGTTGCCCTGTAGCGAATTGGCAGCTCCTTCATCGGGATATTTGCGGATAACGGCTCCACGAAGTTTTGTGCTATCCTTTACGGTTTTCTTGTCGGTATTGGAAATGTACGAGGTGATGAGTAAACTGCGACGTACATCGGCTGTGTCGAACGAGCGGTAGAACTGCCAGGTAGCACTCATGGCACCCCCTGCCTGATCGCCCCAACCACCGCCGGTAATTTTAATGCCATCCATATCGGTGGGATAGCAATAGTAAGCCAGCGCATTAAAATTCTGTCCAGTTTCCTTGCCTCCTACACACGATACTGCCCAGATAGTTTCTTTATTGATTTCGGTTGCTTCACGAAACAAACTTGCGTAATCGTTTACGAGCTGGTATTGGTTCATGGCAACTATCTCGCGAGCCACTTTTTCGGCATTTACAAAGTCTTTTTCATTCAAATACAATCGCATCAGCACCACCAGCGCTATGCCTTTATTGAACCGACCATAATTAGCAGGCTTGACGGGTAGATTATTGGCAGCATAGTTCAAATCGTCGATGATATACTGAACAAACGTGGTACGATCGGGACGGGTAAGTTCGGCTTCCGCATCGGTGCCAATTTTAGCTGGGTCGATGATTACAGGAAGGGGTCCATAGATATGAAGCAGGTAAAACATCGTCCATCCGCGAGCCATTCGTGCTTCGGCTATCAACTGTTTTTTCGTGCTTTCGGTGAGTATGGTAGCTTTCTCCAGGTCGTCGATAATTTTGGTAAAGCGGGTGATAAACCTGAGTTTTTCGATATGATGCCGCATAGCATCCATCGAACGCATGGCTGCAAAATTACCCGAGCTTATTGCCTGCCAGTGCCCGCCCCAGAGGGTAAAGGTAGGCATCAAATCGGTCGACATATCAAATATTTCGATATGACCCAGTTCGGGCGAAAAAAATCCATATTCCCATCCCTGGGGATTTGAAGAGGGGTAGCCCCATTTGCCTTCGAAAGGAACATAAACCTCCATGGTATACAGTTCATATTCCGAAGGGGTCGAGGGAAATGTGGCCGGCGAGAGTACGCCATAAAATTCCGGATCAAAGTCTTTGGTACAACCAGATATAGCTATTGCAGCAATGGTAAGGAAAATCCACATCTTTGCCCGCATCGAACCAACCTTGGTAACGATGTTTCCGGGAATCATTGCAGGGTGTTTTTTATGATATATGCTTTTCATAATTGTATTCATTTAATGGTTGCGCATTAAAAATTAACCGTAAGTCCTACAGAATAAGTTCGAGCCATGGGATAGGGAGCCGAACCACCTTTTACCGAAATGTATTGAATTTCGGGGTCAATGATTTTGAAATCGGTGATGATGAAAGGATTTTGTACATCGGCGTAAATGCGTAAGCTGGAGAAATATTTTTTAACGCTTGGTTTAAAGGTGTATCCCAGGGTAATATTCCGACAACGGATGAAATCTTTGCTCTGGACAAATACATCGCTACGGGCAGTCATACCCAGCGATTCTTCGTCGTACGAGGCACCCGGTAAGGTTCCATTGGGGTTATCGATACGCCAGGCATCCTTAATAGCTGCCGTTGTACCATTAAGATTACCGCTACCAAAGTTCTTGGCATTAGCCCATGCGTAGGCATTGTTAAAATCTTTTGCTCCAAATTGGCTGTAGAAAAATATACCCAGGTCGAAGTTTTTATACCGGAAGTTGCTCCCTAATCCGATAATTAAATCGGGGTCGGTATTGTACATCACGACATCGGCATTGGTAATAGAGTCGTCGCCATTGCGATCGACAAAGATGGGGCAACCGGGTTTAGCGGCCATACCATTGGCTACGGTGTACTGTGAGGCTGGAATGCTGTCGCCTATCTTAATAATTCCTTTAGTGGGGAATACGTAAATAGCATTGACCGGGTCTTTTTCCCCTACATACGATTGAAGCCCCATGTTGGAATAACGTTCTTCCCAGCGGAACAAGTAGTGCGAGGCGTTGAAAATCAGATCCCATTGGAAATTTTTGGTACTGACGTTAACGGTTTTTAGCGATACTTCCCATCCCTGTCGAATTTGTTGTCCTCCATTAGCGTAGATGGTTGTTAACATCGACAGTTGAGGGGTCGTTTTGCTGTTGAGCAGGTTGGTAATGCGGTCGCGGAACAGGTCGAACGAACCGGATATACGGTTTCGGAACAATCCAAAATCGATACCTATGTTGGTATTCAGCGTTTTTTGCCATTGCAGATTGGGCAGGTCAATAGAAGTGAGATAATACGGAGTATATACCGTAGCTCCATTATCGAAGTAAGCCTGGTCACGTACATCGGGACTGAATACGCCATAAGCAGCATTGATGACATTCGAAGCATCGCCTGTAATACCAATACTTGCCCTGATTTTTAACAGATCGATGAAGGTGAGATTTTGCATGAACGATTCCTTAGAGACTTTCCATCCCAGGGCTGCCGAGGGGAAAGATGCGTATTTATTATCGGGGAAGAATTTATCGATACCATCGTACCGGTAGGTGAGTGTCACGAGGTAGCGATCGAGTATATTGAGGTTGGCGCGGGTAAAGTACGACCGTTTTTTGTTGACCGATTTCGATGATGACAATTGGTCGCGGTTGGGTGCAGCGCCCATATTGTAGTTGGCCATGGCGTCGAGCATTCCCGAGGCTGATAATCCGTTCGACAGGTACTCGGTCGTATTTTGTTCATATCCGGCCAGCACATCGAGCTGTATATTGTCGCTCAGGTGAGGGGTAAATGTTGTAGTAGCCGATAGCGTTTGACTTTGTCGCTGGCTGTTGTCGATTGCCCCGCGTGCCTGAAATAGCTGATGGTAGAAAACCGTTGAGGGTACAAAAAAGTCGCGTACAGCTGTTTCGTAATTATTCCCATACAGCAAGCGTGCCGAAAGAGTTTTGGGGATAATCTCTACATCGATTGAGGTATTGATAAACAGCGTCGATTGTTGTGTTTTATCTTTGATAGAGAGCAGCGATACCGGATTGCCAATAAGCTGGAAACGCGAGTAGTTGCCATCGGTATCTTTAACGGGCAGGAGCGTTGGATAGGCAATGGCAGCCTGCAAGGCACCATACCCCTGCGAACCCGAACCAGCCAGCTGATAACCCGACATACCATTGGTATAGTTCGAACGGCTGGCATTCATGGCAGCATTAAATTTTATCGACTTTGAGAGGAAAAGGGTAAGATCGAGTTTGCCCAGATAACGGGTTAGGTCTGAATTTTGAATGGTACCCAGCTGATGAAAATAGTTACCCGAGGCATAGTAAACGATACGTTCGTTGCCGCCCGAAACGTTGATATTGTGGTTGTCAACGCTTCCCTGACGCAGTACCATGCCCAACCAATCGGTGGCCTGTGGGGGATTGGCTATGGCCGAGTCGGAATAGAGAAAGATATTTTTTGGTACGCGCGGCTCAAGGCTACCAAAGGGTTGCATGTTTCGGCTTGCCCAATAGAATTCCTTGTTGAACTCATTGTAAAGCGTCATGTAGTCGACCGGCGAAAGGGGCTCGAGGTAAGGCATATTTTCTACCAGCGAACGGCTACCGTCGTAGGTAACATTAATGCTACCTGCTTTTCCTTTTTTGGTTGTGATGAGAATAACCCCATTGGCAGCGCCAATACCATAGATTGAGGCGCTTGCATCCTTAAGAATTTCTATCGATTCAATATCTTCGGGGTTGATGTTGGTAATGCCGCCGCGGTTTACGTTATTTAGCGAAACTACCCCGCTAGAAGGGTTAAGCTCGTCGGATGGGTAGGCAACCCCATCGATAATGACAAGCGGATTACCGCGTCCACGTATCGACAGATCGATGCGTCCACCGGGTTCGGCACTCTGTTGGGTGGTTTTTAAACCAGCAGCTCGTCCAAAAAGCAGCTGGTTGACGCTGTTGTTGGCGGCCTTAGGTACCTCGTCGGTCTTGACCTTGGCTACCGAGGTGGTAATATTCTGCCGGGTTACGGTACCATACCCGATTACTACTACCTCGTCGAGCGACTTGATTTCTGGTTCAAGTGCAAAATCAATCTGTGTGCGTCCATTTAATGGCTGACGCTGGGTAGTGTAACCTACAAACGAACATACCAATACGGCCTCGGATTTATCGACGCGAATGCTGAATTTACCCTCCGCATCGGATAAAACCCCTGTGGAGGTATTTTCGATAACGATACTGGCCCCAATAACTGGTTCTCCCGTTGTAGCATCAGTAACCCGACCAGTAACGGTAAGCACCTGAGCATTAAGCCTTAAAATGCTACTGAATAGCAGGCATACAAACAGAAATTTTTTCATCATCAATTGGTTTTTGGTTAGTATTAGTTAGCTATTTAAATATCCCTGATGAGCAGGAGTAAAATGCCCATAACTATAATGACAATGGTAAGGCTTAACAATAATTCTTTCCGATGCGTATGAATGAGATTCCAAAAGCGTTTCTGTAAATCTTCCTTTATCAGCATGACTTTCGATTTTAATCAAAAATAGTCCTGTTGTCCATCCACTCTGCGATACATTTCTTACAGGGATGGATACAAATCCTACATTTTGGACACAAATCTTACATCGAAAGGCAAAAAATCTTACCTGGAAAGAGTGGTAAAATTTTGGTATGGGTTGTTTTTATTAGGATTCAATGAGACAAGGAGTCCGATGGCATTCGGGTGAGCAGTATGGTAAAATGTGTGGGGAAAACAGGCGTGGAGATGGAGGCACTTACCGCAGTGTCGGTGGCCCTGCTGACCATATACGATATGTGCAAGGCCATCGATAAATCCATGCGTATAGAAAATATTCAGTTAACCGGCAAAACAAAGACAAGCCTGTAACTGCAAGCTAATTTGGGTAATATGGCTTAATCAGGGTACCAGCCAGTATAAAAATCCACCTGGTGCTATCCCCAGCCACACAATAATCAATAGAACAATGGCCATAGCAATACCCGATAGAATAGGGACACGAACTTTTTCGGTGGTTTCTTGCGTTTTAAAAACTACAGCAACCATACGGGTATAGTAGTACAGTCCTATTCCGCTGTTGATAACCAGGAGTATTACCAACGTCCAGAGCGCTGCTCCGGCACCTGCGAGCGCAAGATATATCTTCGAAATAAATCCAGCCGTAAGCGGCATACCTGCTAGCGAGAATACCGAGGCTACAAATACACTACCCAGCAGGGGCGAACGCTGTAGCAAATAGGAATATTCGCTTACTCCAGCGGGTTCTCTTTGATTTTGTGAAAGGAGGGCAATGCTGCTAAAAGCCCCCACGCTGCTTATCATATATACGACCAAATAGAACATGCCTGCCTGGTAACCATTGTTGCCGCCAGCCAGCAGAGCAATAAGCAGGTACCCCATATGAGCTATTGACGAGAAAGCCAGAATGCGTTTTACCTGCGTTTGTCCCAGTGCTAACAAGTTCCCCACCAACATCGACGCAATGGAGAGTAACACCAGGATGTAAAAAATTGGGGTGTGGGACGATATATTTGACTCCTGGACGAGCCGTAATAGGAATACAAAGGCACCGGCTTTACCAATAGAAGCAAGGTAGGCGGTTACTGGGGCAGGGGCGCCCTGATATACATCGGGAGTCCATACATGGAAGGGAGCTAATGCCAGCTTAAAAGCAATGCTTCCCAGAAACAATCCTATACCTACCAGTACAAAGGAGGGCATCTGGTGGAGTTGCGACAGATATATGGCAAAAGTATACAGGTCCATCGTTCCCGAAGCACCATACATGATCGCCAAACCAAATACTAAGGCTGCTGTCGAGGCGCCTGCCAACAGCAGGTATTTTATCCCCGCTTCAACACTTTCGCGTTTTGTGCGATGATAGGCAACCATGGCATATAACGGTATGGATAGAAGCTCAAGCCCTAAAAAGAATGTCACAAAATTGCGGGCTGCAATCATAACCATAGCCCCCAAAAGCGAGGATAGTAATAATAGATAGTATTCTTCTTTTTTGTCGGCAATTTGTTGAAAATAATTGTAGCCAGTAATGATGATTACCAGGGTTATCAGCAGGGATATGCCCAGCATAATGTTGGTAGTACTATCGGTGATAAGCATATCCTGAGCCCACCAGGGTAAGCAATTGCAATGGCTCAACAGGGTGGTAAATGCTAAGGCTGTGCCTGCAAATGTTAGCAAGGCTGTTAAAAAATGGTTGCGATAAAACGATACAACCAGCATCACCACAAGTAGCGTAACGAGGATAACGTAAAAAGGTGCTAAAGCTACAAACATAACTAATCGATTTGAGGGTTTGAGAACAATTTTACAGAGGCCGCATTATCGGGTAGCTGATAGGTTGGTTGTTCAGTATCCAATATCAGCGTTTGTTTAAGCATTTTTTCGGTGGTTTGAGTAATGGGGCGGCTATACATACCGAGTACGACCAAAACTATGGCTAAAATACCCATGATCAATTTTTCGCGCAGGGTGAAATCCGATATTTGTTCGGGTCCTTTATATTCGCCTACATACACTTTTTGTACGATACGCAAAGAATAAGCTGCAGCCACTACAATACCCAGCGAGGCTAATACAGCTACCGTAATACTTTGCTGAAAGGTTCCAGCCAGAATTAAAAATTCGGCCACAAAATTGGCAAGTGCAGGTAACCCCAATAGCGCCAGCGAAATAAACAATCCGAACCCCGAGAATACGGATGCTTTACTCCATAGACCACCCATCTGGGTGATATCGTAGGTTTGGGTTCGCGTATACAACGATTCGGCCAAAATGGCAAGTCCACCCACGCTAATAGCACTGGCTATCATCTGGTATATTACACCCTGCCACGACATCAGGTTGAATGCATATAACCCAATGATTATAAAGCCTGTATGGCTAATACTGCTGTAGGCTGCTATGCGACGAATATCGTTGCTCGAATAGGCGATAAAACCTGCATAAAGTATTGTAACCACTCCCAGCGCCATAGCGGTGGGGGCAAATAAAACCGAAGCTTCAGGGAAAAGTGGAATAGCCAATCGTAAAATACCGTATGCCCCTGTTTTTACCAGAATGCCAGTTAGTATTACAGCTAAAGGCGAGGCACTAAATGCTGCTGGCATCCATCCCTGAAACGGAATGACCGGTAGCTTTACCAGAAATGCCAGCACAAACGACAACATGATAAGCAATGAAATAGGCAATGGTAGCGTGGTATTTATCAGTTCTGATAGCTCGAACGTATAAATGCTGGTTTGCCGTCCATGGATGAAAAATAGCGTTAAAATACCCAACAGCATGATTAAACCGCTTACCTGCGTGTAAAACAAGAATTTAAATGGTGTATTTTCGCTTTGACTTGTATCGCGGTATCTGGCCATCAAGAAATACATGGGTACCAGCATCATTTCCCAGAAGAAGAAGAAAAGCAATAAATCGGCGGCCATAAAAATACCATTGATACCTGCCAGCAGTATGAGGAACTGAAAGTGAAAAAAGCCTGGTTGAGGCAGGTTTTTGCTTAACCACGACCCAATCAGTCCTAAAAACAGGGTAAAAACAATGAGCAAAAGACTCAACCCGTCGGCCGAAAGGTGTAGGTTGGCGCCAATTACCGGTATCCAGCTAATATTTAAATCGTATATCGACTGGGAAAAGGTAATATGGCTGGCCGAAAAAAGTAGCCCCAGCGCCAGTCCAAAAGCCCCAAGTTGGCTCAAAATCGAAATATAGAACGATAAACGATTTTGCCATCGCGACGTAAGGGCTGCCAATACAGCTCCTGCAATTAATATAAGTATGATGTACGAAAGTATCATAACTGTTTTTTTTTATTACCAGATCATAAACACGATAAGAATGATGAACCCAATAACCATGCTGGCCAGATACCAGTTAATTTGGCCGTTTATGGACATGGCGAGGGTGTTACCCAGTTTTTTCAATTGCAACCCCACATAATCGAACACTTCGTCGATTGCATCGCTGGCATTGGTTTTCGAGACCCATACAAAAGGACGGACAAAAAGCGTATCATATAGTTTGTCGAAATTCCATCCCTGTAAAAAAAACTGACGTACAGGGCTTGTTTTGTAGGTTGGCTCGGTTTTATAGTACAGTTGATAGGCCAATCCAATACCGGCTAGCGAAAGAATTGCTACTACAAGCTGAAGAATTCCTTCGGGGGGTAGCGTCGACTTAATGGATACAGCAGGTAAGGATGCTGAGAGAAATTCAGAAAAAAGCTGTACATGGGCAATGTTGTGGGGAAGCTCTATGTAACCGCCAAAGGTGGTAAGGATAGCAAGTACAATAAGGGGAATGGTCATGGTTTTGCCGGGAATATAATGTACATGGGTTTTTTCGGTTCCAAAGAAGGTTATGAATATCATGCGGAAGGTATAGAGCGATGTTATAAAGGCACCTACGGTGGCCAGTGTCCAGAGCAGTATGTTCCCGTTGGTGCTGGCCAGGGCATACCAGATGATACTGTCTTTACTAAAAAACCCACCCGATATAAAAGGTAAAGCAGCTAGTGATAAGCTTCCGATAAGAAAAGTCCAGAATATTGTAGGTAATTTTTTGTACAATCCGCCCATTTTAAACATATTTTGCTCGTGGTGAAGGGCAAGGATTACTGCACCTGCGGCAAGAAACAGAAGGGCTTTGAAGAAGGCATGAATGACAAAATGGAAAATGGCTGCACTCCAGGCGCCTACACCCAGTGCCAGAAACATGTAACCAATCTGGCTGATGGTTGAATAGGCCAGTACGCGTTTTATGTCGTATTGAAATAGGGCACTTATGGCAGCGATCAACAGGGTAAGAGCGCCAATGATGGCAACTGTTTGCATAGCCAGGGGCGAAAGGATAAACAGGGCATGGGTTCGTGCCACAAGATATACCCCGGCAGTAACCATGGTGGCTGCGTGAATAAGGGCACTCACAGGCGATGGACCTGCCATGGCGTCGGGAAGCCATACCTGAAGCGGTAACTGTGCCGATTTACCAACAGCGCCTCCCAGCAAGAGCAATGCTACGGCAGTGGCAAGAGCCGTGTTGGCCCCAAGTACCGATGTTGCATTGTTGCTGATAGTTTGAATGTCGAGGGTGCCAAACTCGCGTATCAAAAGCAGTAAACCAATAAGCAGCGCAGTATCGCCTATTCGGGTTACAATAAAAGCCTTGCGTGCCGCATAGTTATTTGCCGGATCGCGATAGAAAAACCCGATAAGCAGGTACGAACACAAACCTACACCTTCCCAACCCAGATACAGTACCAACAGATTGCTGGCCATCACCAGGGTAAGCATAAAGCCTACAAACAAATTCATGTAGGCAAAAAATCGGGCATACCCTTCTTCTTCGGCCATATATTCGGCCGAGTACCAGTGGATAAGCCCCCCTACTCCCGTGATGACCAGAATGAAAATATAGGTCAACGAATCGATGCTGAGCGATAATGATGGGACAAAGGAATCAATGCGTATCCATTCCCATAGGGTAAATTCCATTCGGTGGGCAGGGTCGGACAAAAATGCTGTACCCAGATAAAGGGCATAGAGGAAGCTCAAGGCAATAGCTCCAATACCCGTGGCAGCAATGCCTTTTTTCGGTAAATATCGACCGGCAAGGGCCAGTACTAAAAAACCCACAAACGGTAGGGCTGGTAATATCCATATGGGTTGTGTCATATTCATCAGTTTTTAAGGCTATTGAGTTGATTGGTATCGACAGTTTTAAAATGTTTGTGCATGAGAATGAGCAATGCCAGCGCAACGGCCACTTCGGCAGCAGCAACGGTAAGGACAAAAAGAAACATTACCTGACCATCGGCTTGTGTCCATCGGGCCCCCGATGCTACAAAAGCAAATGCTCCAGCGTTCATCATGATTTCAACGCTCATGAGCATGAAAATCAAATTGCGGCGGGTAAGCAGCCCTATTAGCCCAATGGCAAATAGGAATGCGGCAACTAAAATCTGTATCTCATAGGGTATCATAGCTATCCTCCTGATTTTGCAAATAACGATGAAGATTACGTTTACGGGTACGACCCAGATAGTAGGCTCCTACAATTGCTGCCAATAGCAGTACACCAGCCAGTTCTACCGGTAGCAGATAATGGCTAAACATGAGCCTGCCGACATGCTTGGGCAGAATGACCTGATGCAAGCCTTCCCACGAAGGATCGCGTAAAAAGCTTATGGCCATTATGCTCAATAATACAGCACCCAGGATGAGTGGGAAAATCCATGTTTTAAATCCGGTTTTTCGTTTTTCATCTTCAGGGCTAACGCTAAGGTTGAGCATCATGACGGTAAATACAAAAAGCATCATGATAGCCCCGGCATATACAATGATTTCGAGAATGGCGGCGTAAGGTGCGCCAATGGTGTACATCATCATCGATACGCCCATAAGCGAAACAATCAAAAAAAGAAGAGCATGTACAGCATTGCGCCGGGTGATAGCCATGGCACTTGCTATTACTGCTACTATTGACGATACGATAAATAAAATGTCCATGTATGTGTTTTTTTGCATTTTAATTTTTTACTACAATATTCAATGCTGCCTGATAGGATATGCTTACAATTACAGCCCACAACAGGCTTACAAGCGATCCCAGCAAAAAATATTCTGTTAGCTTGCGATTGTTTTCGTTTCGAAGATTGCCAAATCGAAAAACCGATTTAGCTGTGACCAGCAATCCAATGGCTGCCCATTGATTGAATAAGATAAAAGTGAATATCAATATGCGCTCAACGATGCCAATGTATTTCCCTGCATTTTTCAACGAATAGCTTAGCTGTTCTTCTGTTTCTTGTGCCCATCCTCGCATGATATGATTGATGGCTACAGCCGCCGGATAGGTTAACAGGCAGATGGCAGTCGCCAGAAGCCATATTTTAGGATGGTTGAACCATTCGAATAAAAATGGTGGTTGTAAAATGATCAACGTGATGGCAATGAGGGTAATCACGTGAGCTATTTGATCGTGGAAAAACCAGTCAATTTTTGGGTATCGTCGGGTAAGATATAACTTTGTTATGTCTATTGCCAGATGCACAATGGCCAGCGCAACAGCCCAGGGCCAGAAAGTGATGTTGGCTACAAAAATCAAAGAAACAACACCGTGTAAAAGGGCATGCACGTAAAGTTGCCAGCTGGCAAGGAAATGACGACGTTTTGCTTCAACCCAGCGAGTGGGCTGCAGCAAAAAGTCGGTGATCAGATGTGCCAGCAATAACTTTACAAACAAAATCATAGCCTCAAGTTTAACTTTTCCCGATACATCTCTATCAATGCCAGTATTTCAGCAAAATATGCTCGTTTTAACCTGGCACTTACCGTGTTTTGTTTTATTCCAACTAATTTACCAAGTTCTTCCTGCGACATTTGCTGGTGTTCCAGTGCGAGCAGCACCATATTTGCTCCATTCGTTGTCCAGTTGTCCATGGCTATCAGTGCCAGTCGCAGGTAAAGGTTCATCTCTTTATCGAAATCGTTCCACGGACTCTGTATGCCCAGGTTAATTTTTTCCTTGTCCAGGGCATCGAATTTGCGCCCCGAATGTACATAAGCGCTTCCATTACTTTCGGTAATCCGGGTTGCTTCGTACGATTTTTCGCCAATACCAATAGCCACCCGTACATCCAATCCCTTGATGGCTTTAATAGCAGCTTTTATTTTTATACTTGTTTGCAGGGCATCCAGGGGATTAGATACTTCGGCCTGAAAGCTGTCGCCTCGGAATATCTCCCAGTATCGGGGCGATTCTCCGAGCGATTGTAGTATCCTCGTCAGGCTTTTCAACCATTTTTCGGGACTAACCCGCGACGAGTGAATGATATCCCCTGTTAGTACAGCTATCATCAGCTATTATCCAGTTATTTATTGATAATTCTAATTATCTCATTATTTATTGATATTCGTATTTATCGTGTAAATATAGGATATTTAGTAAAGTAAATCGTGCACATCGGTAGGGGGTTCCTCGTTAGGACCTTCGCCTTTCTTTTTCCCGCCTATCTCAATCCCCGCCTGGGTGTAGAAATTATACTCGTGGTATTTTCCCGGGCCGTTGATGAGCAAATGCTTTTTCTCGTAAACCAGATTGGGACGATGATATTCGGCCATTTCGAAGTCGGGGGTAAGCTGAATGGCGTTGGTAGGACAGGCTTCTTCGCAATAGCCGCAATAGATGCAACGCGAGAAGTTGATTCGGAAAAAGGCAGGATAACGACGACCGGTTTCGTCTTCAGTAGCTTGCAGGGAAATACAATCGGTAGGGCAAGCAACGGCGCACAGGTTGCAGGCAACACAACGTTCCTTGCCGTCGGGGTCGCGGGTTAAAATAATGCGCCCCCGGTACCGGGCAGGTAGAAAAGGTGCCTTTTCCGGATAGTCCTTTGTTTCCCTTTTCCTGAAGGCATGGGTGAAAGTTATCGCAATGCTTCTAAGTATACTCCACATGGTTGTATTTTTAAATTCTCATCCTTTGTATAAAAGTATGGCTGCTGTGATCAAAATATTTATGAGCGAAATGGGAAGCAGTATTTTCCAGCCTACTGCCATAAACTGGTCGTAACGTGGACGGGGCAAACTTGCCCGTAACAGAATGATGAAAGCAATAAAAATAAACGTTTTGAACATGAACCAGAAGAAGGGCGGTAAAAAAGCTGGCCCCAACCATCCGCCAAAGTATAGGGTAACGATAGTTGCAGAAATGAGGGTAATGCTAATGTATTCACCGACGAAAAACATACCGAATTTGATTCCCGAATATTCGGTGTGAAATCCAGCCACCAGTTCGCCTTCGGCTTCGGGTAAATCGAATGGGGCACGGTGCGATTCGGCTACGGCAGCTATCAGGAAAATGATAAAACCCGGTAGCTGAGGAATCACATTCCACATTTCTTTCTGCGATTCGACAATTTCGCGCATACTAAAGGAACCCCCGGCTAACATCACTACGCCCATGAGGGATAATCCCATGAAAACCTCGTACGATACCATCTGAGCGGCTCCACGCATGGCTCCAATCAACGAATATTTATTGTTCGAAGCCCAACCTGCCAGCACTACGCTATAAACTCCAAGCGACGAGTTGGCCAGAAAAAACAATAGCGCTATGTTGGAATCGACTACCATAAAACCTGGCGCAAAGGGTATAATTGCAAAGCTTAGAAGCGTTACAATCATCACGATGGTAGGTGCTATGACAAATACCGTACGGTCGGCAAAAGGCGGTATCCAATCTTCTTTCAAAAATATTTTGATCATGTCGGCGGGAACCTGTAGGATTCCCCAGGGACCTGCTCGGTTAGGACCTCGACGATCCTGCCACAGCGACAGCAAGCGTCGTTCGATATAAATGTTGGCAGCAGCAATGGTGATAACCATCAACAGGACAATTGCAATGATAAATCCTATAGCCATAAAATTTTGATTTTAGCTATTCCATATCCTTATTCCCGTGCTACGAGCATTGACCACCTGATCGAGCTCGCGCAATATTTTATTGGTGGCTTGAACCGAATGCCAACCTGGCATAAGGTAAAAGCTTATAAGCGATCCGTGCGTATTTTGTCTGGTACCTTCCATAGAGTAGGCAAGGGGTGAATTCTTATCCTCGGCTGGTTTGGGTTCGTGGACATTTACATGGGCTAACATAGAGGTACGTCCACTGAAACGGGGTGTCTGTCGAGGTATTTTCATGCCATTGATACGATAACCTGCACCTGGTGCTACTTCGGTTATCTGCCTGTAATGAGGAATATCGTTGGCTATGGCTGTCAGCAAGTCGTCGTAGCCAATGTTTTCTTGTTTAACATCTACAAGCCATTTCCAGGCAGCTGCTATCCCTTCCTGTGGCGGCATTACGCTAAAGTAACGTTGCATGCGACCCTCGGCATTGACCAACGTACCTTCCGACTCGGCGACGGTAGCTGAGGCAACGACAAGGTTTGCAATGCCGGTAAATTCATTGCGACTGTGCTGCATGACGGTGATATTTTTACAACCATTCAGCCACGATTTTACCTCGTCGGTGAGTTCGAATACTGGTTCCAGGATGATTACATGTTCAGCAGTTGGGCTTTTTGTGAGTATATCCAGCGATTGTTCGGTCAAAATGCCTAAACCCATGCTGTTGGCCCTGGGGGTTATGCAGTAAATACCGCTGTTGATGTTATTTTTTCGAAGCAATGAAGCTATTTTGGCCGATAATTCTACCAGTCGCTTATTTTTTAGGGAAGTGCCGCATACGATGGCTACCGAGTTGCAGTCCGACCATGCATTGAGAATATGGCGGGCTTCCTCGTTGAGCTTATTCGGTGCCAATGCTTTTCCTTCCAGTAGGTCGACTATTGCTTCTGCCAATTGTTCCAGTTCGCCTGCATCTTTCCGATATGTCTGTAACGACATTTCGTCGAGCCAGGTGGGCTGAGGATGAGCAACGAACAAGGGACCTCGTTCTGTACCAATAAATGTTTTCACTGCGTTGGCATGCCAGGCCGGAATGTTTATTTTGGAAGCTTTTCGTAAAGGTTTGTTACGGATGCTCTGACGAATTGCCAGGGCTAAACGCGGTGCCGATTGATATACATCTTCGCCCAGTACCAGTATGCCTTCGGCCTGTTCTATCTCTTTTACAGTCAATACCCTTACCTCAGCACTGTCATAGATTTTACGTAGGGTAGTTATTACTTCCCAGCTATCGGCAGGCATGTCGGCATAAAAATTTTCGGGTCCCACCAGCTGCCTTAAAAGGTAATTTGCTTCTACCGAGGCTACCGACGATCCTATAGCTACGGTACGTCCACTGGAAAGACGGCTACGAAATGCTGCTAAGGTTTCATCTTTGACGGCAGGTTTACCATTCAGCTGGCTTTGCAGTATTCGTGTATCGGGGTTATTGATGTATTCGTAGTGGAAACGTCCTTTATCGCAAATGAAAAATCCGTTCACGGCATCGTTATATCGGTTCAGCACCCGACGTACCTGACCATATCGTTCACCCAGGATGAGGTTACATCCTACAGCACAATGGGTACAAATACTTGGGGCATTTGTAAGATCCCATTTTCGGGTATAGTGCGAGCGAAGCGTTTTATCGGTAAATACACCAGTAGGGCATACCTCAACCAGATTGCCGCTGAAAATACTATCGAATGGACCTTCTTCGAAACGTCCAAAATAAAGCTTATTATGAACCCCGGTTACGCCAAAATCTTTACCTCCTGCATAGTCGGCATAAAAACGCACACAACGGTAGCATTGGATACAACGGTTCATTTCATGGTGAATGTATGGACCGAGGTATTGATTTTTGAAGGTGCGTTTTTTAAACTCAAACCGTCGATAGGTATGCCCCGATTTCACTACCATATCCTGCAGGTGGCATTCACCACCTTCGTCGCAGATGGGGCAATCGTGTGGATGGTTGGTCATCAGGCTTTCGATGACAGCGGCACGAAAATTTTTAACCTCTTCGTCGTTTACCGACACTATCATGCTATCGGTTACCGGTTCCATACAACTCATTACGATACGCCCATTTTTATCATTGGCATCGCGATAGCGCTTCACAGCGCAGAGTCGGCATGCCCCCACCGAACCAAGTGCCGGATGGTAACAAAAATAAGGAATATCTATTCCCAATTTTATGCAGGTTCGAAGCAGGTTGTCACCTTCTTCTACTTGATAGCTTTTGCCGTCGATATAAATAGTAATCATGGTTGCTGCAATTATTATACGTCTCCGCATCTAATTATTCATGTTTCCAGGGACATTTTTTTTCGTGAATGTGCCTGTAAAAGTCGTCGATAAAATATTTCAGGGCACTTTGTAGGGGTTCCATGGCTCCGGGCGCCAGGGCACAGAATGTATTACCAGGCCCCAGATATTTGGTATGGAATCGAAGGATATCGATGTCTTTCTCAGTACCTTCGCCACGTTCAATTTTTTCAAGAACTTTTTCTACCCAGGGAAGTCCTTCCCGGCAGGGGGTGCACCAACCACACGACTCATTAGCAAAGAATCGAATGAGGTTATGTACAAAGGCTACCGGGCAGGTTTGGTCGTCCATGACAATCATGGTGCCTGTACCCAATCGGCTACCTGCTTTGGCCACAGAGGCAAAGTCCATGGGGGTGTCGAGGTGTTCTTCTACCAGAAAATCCGTTGAAGCTCCTCCTGGCAATAATCCGCGAAATTTATAGCCATCCTGCATGCCGCCGGCATAATCGAAAAGCAATTCGCGAATGGTAACACCCAGGGGCAGCTCCCACAGACCGGGATTTTTGACTCTACCGCTTACCCCATATAGCTTGGTGCCTCCTTCACTGCTCCGGCTGAGCGATTTATACCATACCGGACCATGCTTAATGATATGAGGAATGTTGCAATAGGTTTCTACATTGTTTACAATGGTAGGTTTGCCAAATAAGCCGCTAATTTGTGGGAAGGGGGGTTTAGCACGCGGATTAGCCCTTTTTCCTTCGAGCGAATTGATGAGTGCTGTTTCCTCGCCACAAATGTAGCGTCCAACGCTGGTATGTAAGTGTAATTCAAAGCTGAAGTTAGAGCCAAAAATATTATTACCCAGCATCCCTGCCTGATAGGCTTCGTCGAGGGCTTGCTGGATGACACGATGAGCTTTTTTGTATGCCCAGCGAACGAAGATGTAGCCTTTGGTAGCCTGTAACGCCTTAGCCGCAATGATCATTCCCTCTATCAACTGATGGGGGTCGCCCTCGAGCAACATACGGTCTTTAAAAGTACCTGGCTCCATTTCATCGCCGTTGGCAATAACGTATCGTTGTACGTTGGGATCGGAAATATCGACGAACGACCATTTCATGCCCGTATTGAAACCTGCCCCACCTCGACCCAGCAAGTTGGCATCCTTGACGGTTTGAGTTATCTGTTGCGGTTCCATCTCAAGCACAGCCTTACGTGCAGCCTCATAACCGCCATTGCGTCGGTATTCGTCCAGCGTACAATAGCTTCCGTCGGATTTGATATTTTGTGTCAGTGGTTTTTCCATCCCTCCACGTTTTATTTGTACTTTTCGAGAATTTCGTCCAATTTTTCAGGTGTCAACCGATTGTAATGATCGTGGTTGACCATCATGGCCGGGGCATGATCACAATCGCCCAGGCATGGGTTGGGTAGCAGGGTAAACCGACCGTCGGGCGTAGTTTCCCCCCATTTAATCCCCAGCTTTTTCGAAAGCGTTTGATAAATACTTTCATATCCCATCATGTAGCAGGTAACCGAGTTGCACACGTAAATCACATTTCGTCCTACGGGTTTACGGAAAATCATGTTGTAAAAAGTGGCAACTCCGTCAACTTCTTCGTACGACATGTCGAGCAGCTCGGCAATATCTTTAATTTGCTCGTCGGGAACCCATCCCCGGTGCTGCTGAACAATTTTAAGGGCCTCAATACATGCAGCACTTTTTACGGGATAGAGGGCTATTTCTTTTTCAATTTCTTTTATTTCGTGCTCTGTCAGCATATTATTGTTTTTTAGACATAATATTTATCGGTCAAGGTCGGCCAGAACGAAATCTACGGCTCCGAGTATGGCCAACAGGTCGGCAATGGTGTAGCCCCGACTGATGTAAGGTACCATCTGGATATGGGCAAAGCTCGGAGTTCGGATACGGCAACGGTAGGCCGAGGTATTGTTGTCGCTTATGAGATAGTAGGCATTACTTCCCTTAGCTGCTTCGATTTGAATCATGGCTTCGCCTTCGGGAATGACGGGTCCCCAGCTTACCCCCAGGAAATGATTGATGAGGGTTTCGATGTCGTACATGGTACGTTCTTTCAGGGGTGGTGTGGCCAGTGGATGTGTGCTTTTGTAAGGCCCCTCGGGCATTCGACGCATGCATTGTTCAATAATTCGGAGGCTTTGCCACATTTCCTCTACCCGTACACGTGCTCTGTCGTAACAGTCGCCGTTTCTACCGGTAGGGATATCGAATTCAAATTGATCATAGCCGCTGTAAGGTCGTTTTTTACGAAGGTCCCATTCGAATCCCGTAGCTCGTAGGGCAGGACCCGTAGCCCCCCATTCAATGGCTTCGTCGGTATTGAAAACGCCGATACCAATGGTGCGAGCTTTGATAATACGGTTGCGCATTACCACTTTGTCCCATTCGCGTAGACTTTTGGGAAAATGTTTTAAAAAGTCGGCAACCATTTGTTGCCAGCCCTGTGGTAAGTCCTGTGCTATCCCACCAATACGAAACCAGTTGGCGTGCATACGGCCACCCGTAATGGCCGATATTATATCAAATACTCGTTCCCTGTCGTTGAATGTATAAAATACTGGAGAGATTTGTCCCAGGTCCTGGGCAAAGGTACCATACCATACCAGGTGACTGGCAATACGGTACAGTTCGGTGAGCATAATGCGAATTACCTGGGCACGAGGGGGTACTTCAATACCAGCCATTTTTTCAACCGTAAGCAGATATGCCAGGTTGTTTATCACACCGGCTGTATAATCAATGCGGTCGGTATAAGGGATAAATTTGTGCCAGGTTTGTCGCTCGCCCATTTTTTCGGCCCCACGATGGTGGTATCCAATATCAGGGACTACATCGACAATTTCTTCTCCTTCGAGTTGCAGTACCAGACGTAGCAGACCATGGGTACCCGGGTGATCGGGGCCCAGATTAAGAAATAAAAAGTCGGCATCGTCGCTACTACGGGACATACCCCATTCTTCGGGTTTAAATTGAAGCATCTCATCGGCTGCAGTGCGATCGTCTTCGGTAAAAACAAATGGACCCATTTCGGTGGCACGTGCCGGATGCTCTTTCCGTAGCGGATGCCCCTGCCAGTTCCGCGGCATTAGAATACGCTGCAGAAAAGGGTGTCCATCGAAACGAATGCCAAACATGTCGAAAACTTCACGTTCGTACCAGTTGGCATTAGCCCACAGCTTTGTAATGGATGGCATAGTAGGATATTCGCCCTGTAGCGGCACTTTTATGCGGATATCTTCGTTACGCCCATAAGAGGTAAGATGATATACCACAGTAAAATCGCTGGATACTGGTAGGACTGAACGATTACTACGTTCGCGCTCGTCGATGGCGGTGAGGTCATATAGCATACGATAGGGACGCGATACCTCGTTTTTCAAAAAGGAAAGCACGTCAACAACCTTGCTTTTATCAACCCAACAGGTAGGAATACCATCAACAGTAGGCTGAGAAATTATTGCTTCTGCCCCAAAACGTTCAGTTAGCAGTGATATGATTGAATTGTTCTGCATACCCTTGTGTACGTGAGGTTCAACTATAAGTCTTCATCAAGAATTTTATCTGGAGGGGTCAGCTTATTGGCTGCCATACGTCGCGCATTGTTGAGGTCACGCAGGGAAGGTTTTTCGGGTTTATAAACTTCCTGTGGGCCTACTACCCAGCTTAGCGGTCGTTGTTCTTTGCCAATGGCTTCCTTGAGCAAAAGCAATCCATGCAGGAATGCTTCTGGTCTTGGAGGGCAACCAGGTACATAAAGGTCAACCGGCATAACCTTGTCGATACCCTGTACTACACTATAAATGTCGTACATTCCTCCAGAATTAGCACACGAACCCATTGAAATTACCCATTTGGGTTCCATCAACTGGTCGTATAACCTTTTGATGGTAGGAATCATTTTGATGAATGGGGTTCCAGCAATAACCATCAGGTCGGCTTCGCGAGGGGAACCTCTAAGTACTTCCGCCCCAAATCGTGCAATATCGAAACGACTGGTAAAAGAGGTGGCAAACTCTACAAAACAACACGAAAGCCCAAATCCAAAAGGAAAAATGGAATATTTTCTTCCCCAGCCTATCAAATCGTCGAGGTTAGCAAAAAGAACAGACTTTTTTACGGCCTGATCGAGTGTTAGGCGAGGGTAATCACCCATTCCCACTCGTTCTGGAGGATTCAATGAAAACTTCATCCGTAATTATTTTAAATGTTTTTTAATAGTTGGATGAAACTTGCATGGAATGAGCTTGCAAACACATCGGTAAGCATAAAAATGAAATTATTCTCATACTCGTTTGTGAATACTGCTACACATGCTCGTTTCATCCGAAAATATTTTTTAATTTTTTATAGCGGTCGGATGGAACTCGCAAGTGATGAGTTTCCAGTACATGGCAAGTACGAAAATGATAAATATTTCCATACTTGTTTGTGAATACTGCTACACATGCTCGTTTCATCAGCAAATTATAATTACTTAAGAACATTCGTACTATAAAACCATATCGTGGTCATTCCATGCTTTTGCGGGTAATAATGCTATCGGGCATGGCCTTGAGTATCTTTTTAGCCTGTGGCCCAAAGTTTAAGGCTCCTGTTCGGCTTTCATATACTATTACTACCAGTAGCAACAGGATAAAAATGGCCACACCGATGTAACCCATCCAGCCAACTTCCCTGAAAGCAACCGCATAGGTGATGATAAAGGCTGCATCGAGGTCGAAAATGACAAAAAACATGGCAACCATATAAAAATGGGAGGGATAGCGAACCCGTGCATGGCCGGTTAATGGCATCCCCGATTCAAAAGGTTCGTCGCGATGTCTGCCCTTGTGGTGCTCACCTAAAAAATGAGAAAAAATGACCATAAATGCAGCTATTCCTATCACGGCAGCTGCGTAAATTAAAAAAATCAGGATGGTTGGCATATTTGTGAATTCTTTGATGAAAGATAACAAACTTTCCTGTGAAATGTTTCACAAAAGTACGACAAAAGATTTTTTTATATCAAAAAAACTATATGTTTTTTGATGATGATATGGATTGCCATCTGGGTGATTATAATTTTTTTACACGTCATTTCAACACGCTCTCTAAAAAAATTATCGGATTTATTGGAAGGGCTATTCTGCCTAAAATCATAAAACAGTATTGTATTATTTGTGTTAAGGCTTGATGTATAAAGCAGATAAGCTTCCACTGATTCGTTTTGTACCGAATCTACAATGGTTATCCCACAGCCATTTTTTGCAAGGGATCTAAAAGTTCCACGGAGGGTTGTTAGTGCTTATGGGCGGATGAAATTTCTTGGGCAAGGAAATGGGCTGTATATCCTTTCTTCGATTTTATTATCTCTTCGGGTGTTCCGGTAGCTACCACATATCCTCCTTTTTCGCCACCCTCGGGGCCTAAGTCGATGATATAGTCGGCAACCTTAATGACATCAAGATTGTGTTCAATGACAATAACCGTATTTCCTTTCTCGACGAGTTGATTGAGAGCGTCAAGCAGAATACGGATATCTTCGAAGTGTAGGCCAGTGGTGGGTTCGTCGAGGATGTAAAGGGTACGGCCGGTATCCTTTCGAGCCAGTTCTGTTGCCAGTTTCAGGCGTTGCGATTCACCACCCGACAGGGTGGTAGAGGGTTGTCCAAGGGTCAAATAACCGAGTCCCACTTTTTGTAAGGTTACCAATTTTCGATGAATTGAGGGGATATGACTAAAAAACTCAACTGCCTGGTGAATGGTCATATCCAGCACGTCGCCTATCGATTCCCCCTTATATTTTACCTCCAGTGTTTCGCGGTTGTAGCGCTTACCGTTACAGCTTTTACAGGGCACATAAACGTTTGGCAAAAAATTCATTTCAATGGTTTCAACACCAGCGCCTTTGCAGGTTTCACAGCGTCCGCCTTTAACGTTAAAGGAGAAACGTCCGGCTTTGTATCCCCGGATTTTGGCATCGGGGGTTTGTTCGAAGAGTTTTCTGATATCGGTAAATAAACCCGTGTAGGTGGCTGGATTCGACCTGGGGGTACGGCCAATGGGTTGTTGGTCGACATCGATAACTTTATCGATATGTTCAATCCCTTCAATAATATCGTAGGGTAGGGGTTTAGTTAGTGAACGATACAGACGATTGGCCAGGGCAGGGTAAAGCGTTTCGTTTATCAACGTGGATTTTCCACTGCCCGAAACCCCAGTGACGCAGATAAAGGTTCCCAGGGGAAAAGCAACCTCTATATTTTTTAGATTATTACCCCGAGCTCCCTTTATTACCAGATTGTTACCATTGCCCTTTCTACGGGTGGCTGGGATGGGTATGCTCTTTTTCCCGCTTAGATATAAAGCGGTATGTGAGTTTCCCGAAACAACATTTTCCCATTTTCCACTGGCTACTACTTCGCCCCCGTGTCGTCCGGCATGCGGGCCCATGTCGATGATGTAATCGGCAGCTTCCATCATTTCTCTGTCGTGTTCGACTACGATAACCGAATTACCTGCATCGCGAAGGTTTTTAAGCGAATCAATGAGTCGATGGTTATCGCGAGGATGCAAGCCAATACTGGGTTCGTCGAGAATGTATAACACATTGACCAACTGAGAACCAATTTGGGTAGCCAGTCGGATACGCTGGCTCTCGCCACCCGAAAGGCTTGAGGCCTGACGGTCGAGTGAAAGGTAACCAAGTCCAACATTCAACAAAAATTGCACTTTCGTTCGTATTTCTTTGAGGATTTCCGTTGCAATGGTTTTTTCCCTTGCAGTCAACTTGTTTTCGAGCTGGTCAAGCCAGATCGCAAAAGCTTCGATATCCATTGCCGAAACCTCAGCGATGTTTTTTCCATCGATTTTAAAATGAAGGGCTTCAATATTGAGTCGTTGGCCATTACATTGGGGACAGGTCACCTGTGTGAAGTAAATCTCCTCGATTTTTTTGTCGTTGTCGTCGCTATCGTTCAATCGTTGTAGGTAAGCTGCTAAACCATCGAAATTAATCGTATACTCGAGATAGCCAGAGAATATTGCAGGTAGTCGTAACGGTTCGTCGGTGCCATTGAGGATTACGTTCATGGCTTCTTCGGGAATGTCTTTAATCGGGGTATCGAGCGTAAAACCGTATTTTTCGCCAATAGCTGCCAGGTGGTAAAAAATAAGCGAGTGTTTGTAAGGCCCCAATGGTGCTATACCCCCCTTTTTGATGGATAGAGCAGGATTGGGAAACAACCTTTTTTCGTCGGGAACAACAATATATCCTAATCCATTGCATTTCTGACAGGCGCCGTGCGGCGAATTAAACGAAAAAGTATGGGGGGCAGGTTCGTTGTACGATAATCCTGTGGTGGGGCACATCAGACGTTTGCTGAAATATCGAGCTTTATTGGCTTCTATGTCCAGTACCAACATTATTTCTTTGCCATGTTTCATTGCGGTTTGCACCGACTCTTTCAGTCGCTTCATCGACTCGTCGGTAAGGGTGAACCGGTCGATTACAATTTCGATGTCGTGTGTTTTATATCGATCTACTCTTAAGCCAGGTACCAACTCCTTTATTTCGCCATCGATACGTACATGCAAAAAGCCTTTTTTTCTGAGCTGCTCGAATAGCTCCTTGTAATGACCTTTTCTGCCCTTGACCACTGGCGCAAGAATCATGATTTTTTTGCCCGTATACTGTTCCCATATCAGCTGAATAATCTGTTCCTCAGTATACCTTATCATGGGTTCGCCTGTATGGTACGAGTATGCTGTTGAAGCTCGGGCATACAACAAACGCAGGTAATCGTATATCTCGGTGATGGTTCCTACGGTCGACCGGGGATTTTTGTTGGTTGTTTTTTGCTCAATGGAAATAACAGGGCTCAGGCCAGTAATTTTGTCAACGTCGGGACGTTCAAAACCTCCGACAAACTGACGTGCATAGGCCGACATGGTGTCCATGTAACGACGTTGCCCCTCGTTATAAATCGTGTCGAAGGCTAATGATGATTTGCCGCTACCACTGAGGCCAGTAATAACCACCAGGGCATTGCGTGGCATTTCTACGTCAATGTTTTTCAAATTATGTTCGCGCGCCCCATACACGCGTATGTGATCCGGATCTTCAAGATAAGTCTCGGGCTTATGCTTTTCGCTCATGGTTGTCGTAACTCATTACTTTCAAACATCTTTCGTTGCTCCTTGTTCATGATGCGCAGGATATAAGATTTTTTTTCACTGGCTTTGAGCGTATTACCACGTAGCCATGGATTGAGAATCAGAAGAAGCTTAAAATTGGTTCCCTGCTGCAAAGCAAATTGACACAGGTCGTTAATCGTCGTATCGATCTTGATTTCGTTGTAGGGAAGTGGCCGATAAAGTTCGGAAGAGTCGACAATGAAACCATATTGTGCAGGGTTGGTGAGTATGAGCTTTATGGCAAGAATTCGGTAAACGTAACGGGCTGTTTCGTCGTTGAGTTGCAGATCGTAATACGACTGTTGCTGCTGCGACGATAACGCTTGCTTGATGGCATTGATTCCGGCATTGTAGGCTGCTGCTGCAAGAGTCCAACTGCCCAGTTCATTGTAGGCATTTTTGAGATATTGACAGGCTGCACGCGTAGCTTTTTCCAGATGATAACGTTCATCCACCTCGTCATTGACCTCAAGGCCATAATCTGTCGCTGTTTTTTTTAAAAACTGCCAGAAACCTGCCGCTTTTGATGGAGATACCACATTTTGAAGATTGCTTTCGATTACGGCCAGGTATTTAAAATCGTCGGGAACATTTTCCTGTTGTAAGATTCTCTCAATTTCGGGGAAAAAACGTGCTGCTCGTTTGATTACTAAAATAGTTTGCGAATGAAAATACGTATTTACCTGTATTTCTCGGTCAAGCGATTCACGCACATCGAAATATTCGAGGGGTACGGGTTCACCTGCAAAGGTCAATACCGATGGAATACTGATTGCACTGACCGAATAGGTAGTATGACTTTCGCTCGATTTGCCTGGCGTTGAGGTGAATATTACGAGCAAAATGATACAACCAATTACAAATGTATACTCCACCGTTCGAACCCATTGTTTCATTTTCCCTGCTTATTTTAAAATTGCAAAGGTACAAAACCTCCCTGTGAAAAAAAATCTGTTTACCAGATGATGATTTTTTCCGACTGAACATGATTGGAGTAGGTCAAGCGTACAAGATATACACCGTTGCGGATAGGGGTGAGGGAAACACTATTTTGCTGTCCAAGAATTTTGAATTGCTTTACTATCCTACCCTGTGTATCGAAAATTTGAATTTCGGCTTTTGAAATTCCTTCCGCTAACTTTACCTGTAAAAGATGGGTGTCGGGATTGTACCAAATGTAATTTTCTTGGCTTTTCGGGGGAGAGGTTATACTATTTTCGTTACAGCGGGTGTTTTCCTCAAGGGGGGTTGGATGGCAGTAGAGTAAAAAGTTGCCGATGATATTGGGATAACGTCCCATAGCATAGGGCCCGTATTGTTTTTTTATTGCTACCTTATCGACCAGCATAAGCTGTGAGCCTACCTGCTGGTATATGGCGAAAGTTTGTTCGGCCTGTAATTTAAAAGGCAGATGTAAGGGACCCTGCCAGGATTCTCCATCAGCCCATAGCAAAAGATACTGATGGGGGGATACATAGGCTTGCTGCGAATGCCAGCGAGCGATCTGATATTTTTTAGGATTTTCAATCGAATCGGTGAAGTAGAAATTTGTAAGCCAAAGGGTATCGTTACCTGCATTATATAATTCAATCCAGGGGTCGTAGCTTCCAAATTCGTCAGGCAGGATGGCATTGTTGAGGGTTACTTCGTTGATAACCAATGGACTTTTTTGCGTGATAGGTTCGTACTCAGCCCAGTAACTTACGGCATTGTTTATGGTATCTACAAACGATTGTTGCGTAAGGTAACGTTGAGCAGCGCTACCGGTTGTTGTATATCCAATGAGTTCGAGGTCAAAGCTTATGTCGGAGCTGGTAGGGCTACTCTGGTGTATCTCTACGGCAATGGTATTGATACCAGGTACCACCCAACTGGGGTCCACTGCGTATTCGTAGTATGCTGTTTCGTCTGCAACGCCATTGGCAAAGGTATTATAGGTAATAGTATCGACAGGAAAATTCAATACCAGGCGACGGGTTCCGTTCAGGTATACAACAGCCCCGTCGTCGTATTTGATGCGTAACTTCAATGAGTGAAGATGCAGGGTAGTATCATAGGTAAACTTTTTTCGAAAATAGTAGGTGGGATATTTATTGTTAGCATCAGGACCGTAGGAAAGGGTGGTTTTTTCATCCCCATCGCCATATCCAAGCTCCGAAATGCCTTCGGCCCAGTCTGTGTCGACGTATGTGGTGTCGTACCAGTTACTGCTGGCAACTTCGCCCTGGTCCCAATATTTCCAGGTATCGCCTGTTTTAATAAGGTAATTGGCAACTTCCGATTGCTGACTAATCCGAAGAGCACGCTTGAATCGATAACCCTGAGGGGGTACAAAACGTACCGAAACGATACTTCCCTGGGGGAAAGCACCATTAAAAACCGTATCGGCCGAAATTATCTCATCGAAAGCAATTCGTCCCTTCGCCGTTGAAAGGTTATGATACGTTACGCCAACAGGGCTATTTAGGCCAAACCATTGGATGAGTTGATTAACGACTATTGCCGGTCGTTGACGGGCTGCATTCTTTAAGTTGTCGACATTTGCTAACCACGAATTATAATTTTTCCCCCAACGGTTGCAATGGTAAGGCATCTCGGGTTGATACAGGGCAGCAATGCTATCGATGGTTTTGATTATCAGATCGGGCGTAAAGGTGGAGTAGATGTGAGCAAAAAAGCGATTTAGAAAAGTCTGTCGGAACTGAGGATTTTCGATCAGCCGTCGAGGCAAACGGGTTGCCCACAGTGGATTTGGCCAGTCGGCTGCCCGGGTTGAGTCGAAGACCAGTGGTACGGTCTCATCATAAACACTGCTGTATAGACCAAATCCAAAATCGGTATCGTAAACGATCCACCGCCATTTGCTTTCGGGCGTTCGTTTTTTCCAAATTTTTATATTGTTGCCTGGCCAGTCGTGATTGCCTATGAAAATTTCAAAGATTAAATAATCGATGTAATTATCAATGTCTATGCGATCGGTAACGTATTTATAATACGCTGGATTACTAAGGTTTCGGGGATAAATATAGTCCATTAAGGAAATATAGGCAGTTGATGAGCCCGCAATGACGTTTCCCCAAAGGTCTACCATGTCAATTTGTTCCTCGGTAAGTCCATATTTGGCTTCAATTAAATCGGTCCCCGAACGTTCATAAAGGGTTTGAATACCGTAATATTGGCCGTTGATAAAAAGGACAGCTGGTTCAAATGACTGGTGATCGAGGTTCATGGTACGATCGGTGAGTTTTTGAAACATGGCATCGCGAAAGATGGTATTGTCGATATCGTTGCCGCCATTTCGTAAAAAGAGCGCGTTAAAATTTTCGTAGGAACGGTCATGAAAAAATTTATATTCAAATCGTCCCTTTCCGTATTTGCCCCGTGCATGCACATGCAACGATTTTTGGGGTTGCGTACGGCTGCAGGCACCAGCAATTTTGATGCCCGTATTCTGGTTGACTTGTATTTGTAAGTTTCTGTCGAAAAATTCAAAATTGGCAGGTCGTTCCCAATCGCGGTTCCAGTTGGCGCGTCCATAGCAGTTGCCATCAATGCCATTGGTCCCTTCTACATAAATTCCAATACGGTTGTCGAATAAATAGGCGGGGTTGGTAGCTAAAGAAATAACCGGTAGCTGAGGTTTTCGCTGGATAAAGTAAGAAGCAGTAGTGATGGTACTGGGGGCTTTACCTGGGGCAAAACAACGTGCGCGTAGTGTGGTATTGGTGGCAATTTTTATGGGACTGGTATATACCAGCGAAAGTTCAGTAGGTTCCGAACCGTCGGTGGTGTAGTATACGATACCACCAGGGGTTAAATTGGTAATTTCGACCAACAGGTTGGAAAGGTAAAAACCACTTTTTTGATTGAAAAGAGGTGGCAGCGCCTGTCCATGTATCGTATCAGACGAGTTGGCGGCTCTGCGGGATGGTTTCAGAAAAAAACAAAAATGGTCGCTCCCATCGGGGTATCGTCCAAATGAAATGTTGTACACTTGACGTCCATAGGCCACTCTGTCGATTACTGTTCCATTAAAACGACTGAGCCACAGTACACCTCCGTCGGCATCGGGTTTAAAATTGGTGTGATATCCCGTGTTGAGCCCATCCACGTAAATGATGAGAAAACTTCCTGCCGCGACCGTGGTACTCGGAATAGCCCATTTCCGAAGATTCGTTGAATCGTCGGATAAATAATAGTCTGTCATGCGTACGGAAGTGGTGCCAGCATTGTATAGTTCAACCCAGTTGATATAGTTGTAATCGGGGGTAACCATGTCGGCTGAGCCGTTCATCAGAAAAATTTCGTTGATTTTTATCTGAGAAAAAAGTCCTACCTCTCCCTTCGTTATAAGTATAATCAACAAAAGCCAGCGAATATGAGCCATTTAAGCATTTTTTACAATCTTTGTGTAATGATAGAATTTTTTTACAGTACAATGGTAGAAAAAGTGATAAAAATTACCTACAATGTTAAAAACATTTGAGGAAGGTGCCTTTTACCCATTCCCATTTCCAGTCATGATACTCGAAAAAAATCTCATTTTTCGAATAAAATATTGCCCAACGAGGCTTTTATTGAGGATGAGATGCGAAGCAGGAAATTTTTCTTTAAGGTAGGCATGCTGTTTACGGAATTGTCTTAGCACTTTTATCGATCGGAGAAAGTCTCTGTGTGCTTTTAGAACTGATATAAAGAATGAGAATTTTCGCTGTGCCAGGAACATTGCTGCGGCTACATAATCGAGCAACAGCCGTTGGAGGAGGGTAGCGAGAAAAAGCTTTGACTCGAGGTTTTTATAAAGCAAGAACAGGTTATTGCGGAAATTTAGGTAAGTTTTGTAGGGATTTTCAGCGGGCAGAGCGCCACCACCCACATGAAATACCGTTGATTGGGGGATACAGTATAATTTATAACCTTTCCAGAGCATACGCCAGCAAAGGTCAATTTCTTCCATGTGGGCAAAAAAACTTTCATCAAATCCCCCACAGGCATGAAAAACCTGTGCACGAACCATCATGCAGGCACCAGTTGCCCAGAATATTTCGGTTGTTTTGTCGTACTGTCCCTGGTCGGTTTCCAGCGTGTTAAAAATTCTACCACGACAAAAAGGATAACCATATCGATCAATATAGCCCCCGGCTGCACCAGCATGTTCGAAGTAATTGCGTTGGTGCCACGAACGTATTTTGGGCATTATCGCGGCAACGTCGCGATGCTTTTCCATGAAATCGAGCAGAGGTTCGATCCAGCTGGGTGTCACCTCAACATCGCTATTGAGGATTACATAGTATTCGGCATCGATTTGCGATAGCGCCCGATTATATCCCCCCGCAAATCCATAATTGCGATCGAGCTGTATTATTTTGACTTGCGGAAAATGCTGCTGTAAGAGCGTTATCGAATTATCGGTCGAAGCATTGTCTGCAACCACTATTTCTGCCCAGTCGTAATGGGTATGGGTGAGCAAAGGCGGCAGGAATTGTTGCAAAAAATGCGCACCATTCCAGTTGAGGATGACAATGCTAACTTTCGGCATGGGCAGGCTTTTTATGTTTCCAGCGGCGATGGGTCCAAAGCCAGTACTCGGGTTTTTCGCAAATTAGATTTTCGAGTTCCCGGACGTGGGCCTCGGTTATCTCGTGCTCGTGTACCTGATCAACGTCCTCAAATAACTTAACCACTTCAATCTGGTAATACCCCCTTTGGGTGCGTATAATTTTAAGGAAGATGACAGCTTGATGAAACGCCCTGGCGAGTTTTTCGGGACCCAGGTATATGGGCGTATCCTGATTTAAAAACCTTGTCCAGTATTGAATATGCGATCGCAGCGGTGTTTGGTCCGAAATAAAACATGAAAGTACCCGGGTGCCCTCCTGGCGGTAACTTACCATACGTCGCATGGTATCGTTGATTGGAACCAGATGCGCTCCAAAACGTGTTCGTATGCGGGTAAGAACCTTCTCGAAATATTTGTTACTCAATGGCTTGTAAAGCGACATGTTTTGATAAGGGGTGGCATTCGATACACCACTCAGCCATTCCCAATTTCCATAATGCCCCGTTACGGCAATAATATTGTAGCCTTTATGGTAAAGTTCTTCTATCACTTCGGGGTTTTTAAACCTGATACGACGTTTGTATTCTTTCTCTGAAATATGGATCAACTTAATGGTTTCGACCAGTAAATCACAAAAATAATGATAAAATTTCCGGGCTATTTGTCGCCGTTCTTTCTCGCTTTTTTGGGGAAAAGCATTTCGTAGATTTTCAAAGACTACCTTTTTACGATAACGTATTACATGATATACCAGCGGAAAGAGAAAATAATCGGAAATAAGATATAATATCCTTAAGGGAAGCAGTGAAATCAACCATAACAGTGGATACGATAAAAGAAATCCTATCAGATGCATTAAAGAAATTGCTTTAAAGTAGCCACAAAGTTATCATGAATTTTGCCATTTGAAGCTATCATTTCCATTCCAAAAAGAAAATTTTTTCCACCTTTAAAGTCGCTGAGATGTCCACCGGCTTCTTTGACCAGTACAATGCCAGCAGCAACATCCCAGGGGTTAAGGTTGTATTCATAAAAAACATCGAAGCGTCCGCAGGCAACATAGGCCATATCGACAGCAGCTGAACCTAAGCGTCGAACCCCATGGGAATGAACGAAGAAATGGCTAAGGGACTTCATGAAGCCCTCCATCCGATGGAAAGCTGTGTATGGGAAACCTGTTGCTATAAGCGCATTACTTACGCTATCGGTATCGGATACCCGGATGGGCTTGCCGTTGAGGTAAGCACCACCATTCTGCCACGCATAGAAACATTCGCCCGACACTATTTCGTACACTACTCCCAGTAATATGTCGTTATTTTCGTTAGCCAGACCAATGCTTATGGAATATGGAGGCACCCTGTGAATGAAGTTGGTGGTACCATCCAGGGGATCAATGATCCATTGTAACTGTCCTTTGTCGGTGGCAGTACCTTCTTCGGTAATAAATCCTGCTTCGGGCAGGATGCTCCGTAACCCATCAACCAGCCTTTTTTCTGAGGTTTTATCGACGTAGGTCACAAAATTATTGATACCTTTTACCTCTACCTTATCATTTCCAATACGCTCGGCTTCCTGACGTATCCAACGACCTGCTTCAATTGCAAGTTCGCATACCTGTCGACACATTTCCGCTAAATCCATATCGTATACGTTTTTATAAAATTAGAGCTTTACAACTTTCGTTTCCTGTTAATTTGCCAACCTCAACCCGAGTTACTTTTCCAATTAATTCTTGATTGTATGGAGCTTCCACTTTGATGTAGTTAGAAGTAAACCCATACATGTAATTTTTTCGTATTCGGGATTCAAAAATAACTTTTTCTGACCTCCCCTCATTGAGCTGATAAAATTTTTTTCGTTTTTCACGTGATAGGTCAAGTAGTTTTTTGCTTCGCATTTCTTTTATGCGAGGTTCAACTTTGTTTTTCATTTCGAAAGCCTTGGTGTTGGGTCGATCGGAAAAAGGAAAAACGTGCAGATAGCTTATGTCGAGGCTCTGGATAAAATGGTAGGTTTCCTCGAACAGTTCGTCTGTTTCGCCCGGGAAGCCGACAATTACGTCAGCACCAATGCATGCAAAGGGCATAGTATGTCGGATGTAGTTAACTCTGGAGGCAAAAACTTCGCGACGATAACGGCGTCCCATAGCAGCCAATATCTGATTAGACCCCGACTGTAAGGGGATATGAAAATGAGGTACAAATCGTTGCGAGGTTGCTACAAAATCGATAATCTCGTTCGATAGCAGGTTAGGCTCAATAGATGAAATTCTGAATCGGTCGATCCCTTCTACGGTGTCGAGCTGTCGAATGAGCTGAAAAAATGTTTCTCCCGTTGAATGGCCAAAGTCGCCAATATTTACTCCGGTAAGCACAACCTCCTTTACCCCCTGCGCTGCTATGGTTTTGGCTTGTTGCATGATTTTCTCGATGGAAGTGTTGCGACTTATCCCACGTGCTAATGGAATTGTACAGTAGGTGCAATTGTAATTGCAACCGTCCTGTACCTTCAGGAATGCCCGCGTACGCTCGCTGATGGAATAGGAGGCATCGAAGTCCTCGACATCAAAAATATCGCATGAGTGTATTTTGGTCGTATTGCCCGAAAACAGGGCTTCTACATGGTCGATTACGCGAAACTTTTCACTGGTGCCCAGTACCAGATTAACCCCTTCAATAGCTGCTATTTCTTCGGGTTTAAGCTGAGCGTAGCATCCCATTACCACCACCCTGGCACCCCGATGGGTAGCTTTTTTTATCGCCTGTCGGCACTTTTTGTCGGCTACATGGGTCACCGAGCAGGTGTTGATTATATACACATCGGCTTCATCGTCGAAATCTACCGTACGGTAGCCTCGTTCCCTGAACCGCTGCATCAGCATGGCCGACTCGGCAAAATTAAGCTTACAGCCAAGCGTGTGAAAGGCTACCTTACGTTCGTGAATGGGATGCAACAATGGTTCTGTCACGGTCTGCTCTATTTTTGTGGCAAAGTTACTACGATTATCCATTTATCTTAAATTATTGGTGAATCGTCCTGCATTTGGACTTCTGTAACAATTATTACGTTAGAATGTTGTGGGAGGATGTTGATGCAAAAAAAGTGTCTGGCTTTGCCCAAAGTGAGCCTATGCCAAAATTAAAAATGCTTATTTGAATGCCAAGTGGGGGATATATGGTTTAAACTTATTTTTTGCGTTAAAATTTTCGCTACCCTACTAGTTGAGTTATGTTTACTTTTCAAATTCTATGGGCAACAAGTATTCTTGGCCAAATGCGTGCGAAACAATTTTTAGATGCCTTAATCGTCCAATAATAATTGCGGGATGTGTGTTGAATTTTCGAGCAAATTCCAGAATATCTTCTTTGTTTATGGGATTTTTTTCTATTATTTGCTTTTCTTCTTCTTTCGACAGCGTCCACTTAACAGCAAATTCGTTGGCTTCTTCTTCTTTATGCTTGTCTTTATCAGAATAATCAATGTTTTCCAGGAAAATATCTTTTTTGCCATGCAGTAATATGTGTCCTGCTTCGTGAAAAAAGGTAAACCAGAAAATATCATTGCGCTTATATCTTCCGGTTAATTGAATTAAAGGGGTATCATTTAGCCAACGAGTACATCCGTTGAGGGGTGCTTTTTTGATACAAGGCGTATATACGACTTTCACACCTGCTTCCAAACATATATTTTGTAACTGTACAAAAAAATCTTTGGGCTGCTTTGCCATAATGCTTTTTATAGCGGGCAGTGCTAACCTAAATTTTTTTTCATCATATGGTTTGGACGGTATCTCGTTAGCTTGTAATTCGCCTTTACGTAACCACGCAGAAATGGCATAGGCATCTTTGGTATGAGCCAATGATATCCGAAAAGATACTTTAAGTTGCGAATTTAAATAATAATCTTCCCAGGCATGGTGATTGCTTATGCCGAAAAAAGATAACAATGCCTGTGTTTTTTCCTCTATCGTTTTTTTAGGGGGTAGCCAACCCTTTTTAATCATATCGTCAACAGGGAATTGTTTAGCCCACTGAATGGAATCTGCTATGATTTGCTTTTGCTTCTGTCTGGCAATGAATTCGTCATAATCGCGCTGCATGTTTAGCCAGAAGTGAGCGGGTATTTTCAGTACATTTTCAAATTGAACTGCCATTTCGGGGGTAATGCGACTTTTCCCTTTAAGTATGGCAGTTATGGTTTTTTCGGGCTTGCCAGTTCGAACAGCAAATTCCTTTGGTCCCATATCGATTTCTGCTAATTTTTCAGCCAGGGTTTCGCCCGGATGGAATACTATCGGAGGGTGATATTGATTTTTTTTAGTTTCCATAGTTCGATATTCTATTTGCCGTGATAATTGGTTACTTCAATGATTTCTACTCCTTTGATTTCACACCAGATGTATTTGCCGTTATCATCGGTAGGTATGGGATTTTCGTGGGGCTTAAATATCAATCGGTAAGGTTGGTCAAGATTACAAGCCCATTGACCTTTACGGTCTCCTATAAGCTCATGGTAACTTCCAGGCAAATTTCGAACATCCTCCAGAGTTTGCGCAGAACGTAACTGGTTAAGTCGTAGTTGAAATAATCGTGACCTGTTATACCCCATTTCTTTTTGGCATCTTTTATAGTCATTTGCCAGTTTCTCTAATTTTTTATTTCCAAAAGTTATTATCACAGCAAATATATATTTTTTAATTTACAGAAAGTGTTAATTAAAAAAAAATTAACATAATCTAAGTTTTATAAGGTAAATATAAAATTTTAAACTCGTTGAACTTAAGCGAAAACGTATTTTGCAACAAAGTAAGCTATCAGGGATAGGATACCCAATGATTATAAGTCGAAAAGCTCTATTAATGCTAATGAAAAATGTATTAGATAAGGTATGTCTGAAAAAAGGCGGTCCTTGAGTTCCTTGATTGATAGTATTGTCTATCAATTTTGCCATTGATTTCTTAAAATGCAAATAAAATAGGTCTGTGAGTGTTTGTTTAATCAAAATTAGAAAGCCTCTAACAGCTATTGTACTAAAGTGAACAGGAAACTCCTCTATCATGTTACTTTTTTATCAGTGTATCTTTGTATTATTTTTCATAACTTTGCATATATTTTTAAAAAATCAATCGAATGGAAAGGGTCAAGGTCCTATTCATTTCTCAGGAAATCACCCCTTACCTTCCTGAAAGTGAGATGTCGGTAATTGGTCGATATTTGCCCCAGGGTATCCAGGAACGGGGGCGCGAAATACGAACTTTTATGCCGCGTTTCGGTTGCATTAACGAGCGTCGTAACCAGTTGCACGAGGTAATACGTCTTTCGGGAATGAATCTTATCATTAACGACACCGATCATCCCCTCATCATCAAGGTGGCGTCCATTCAGTCGGCTCGGATGCAAATTTATTTTATCGACAACGAGGACTTTTTTCAGCGTAAGGCTACAGTAACCGATGAAAACGGAAATTTATTTCCCGATACCGACGAGCGCATCATATTTTTTGCGCGTGGTGTAATTGAAACGGTTCGAAAATTACGCTGGGCGCCCGACATTGTTCATTGTCATGGTTGGTTTTGTTCGGTAGTGCCTATTTACATTAAAAAAGCCTACCACGAAGACCCATTTTTTGCTCACTCGAAGGTGGTATTTTCAATATATAACAATGCTTTCGAAGGAACTATTAATCCACAAATCGCCGATAAAGTGTTGTTTGAAGATATCGAACCAAAAGATGTGACCTTACTTCGGGAACCAACCTACAATAATCTGACTAAATTTGCCGTTCAGTATTCGGATGGAATAATTTTTGGAAGCAAAGAAATACATCCAGAGATTGTAAATTTTGTAAAAGAATCGGGTAAGCCAGTTTTGCCCTATCAAACCTTAGAAACATATATTGATGAGTATTCAAAGTTTTATGACCAGCTTCTTGAGAAGAAATAAGTTTTCTCCGATTTTTCTTTTATTTTTTTGTTGCGCTATAGTTTTCGTGTCGTGTGATGATGAAGCCACGGATTTGGGGATAAACCTTCTGCCGCCTTCGGATAAAATGCCTGCTTATTATATCGATACAGTAGAGGTTACGCTAACCCCTTACACTTCTACATTTTATTATGCTAACCTCAACAATCCCTTCGTGGGTATTGCTACCGATCCCGTTTTTGGCAAAGTCACAGCAGCATTTGCTTCGGACATCTATTTCATCGACCCCTATGATACAGCCACCTGGGGGAAACGCCGGATTCTCGACTCGGTTAAGATTTATCTTTTTTTCGACTCGGTTGTATATCACAATCCCAATCCTGCTAATCCGCTTGATCATTCTTTCCGATTAGCTTTTTATCCGCTTACCCGACCCATCAAAAAAGATTCGAGCTATACTAGTGCTACTAAGCCTGCTGATTTTCTACAGGGTGCTCCATTGCTTACTTCGCAGTTTTTTGAATACCCGTTGAACAATCAAGTCTCTTTTTATCTGCCTAATTCAACCTTGAGCTATTTTCAGCCTTACCTTGATATGGATTCAACACAAATAACTTCCGATACCTTACGACACGAAAAGGGACTGTACGGTCTTATGTTTTATCCACAATATGTGAATAACGATATCATTTATCGCCTACAAACCAGCGATTCGCTCACGGCTATAGAATTTACATATCATATCGAGGGCGATACGGTTCTGTATAAACTTTATGGCTATTTCCCTTCCTATTATGGGGATAAAAAAGTATCTTCAGGTTATAATAATGGCGGAATTAGCTTTATTCAGTGGGATCATACTAAGGCTAAGGTAAGAACAAAACTAAATGGATGGAATGAAGATACGCTTATTTACATTTTGGGTGAAAGTCCCTATCGAGCAAAAATCAACTTTAGCCGTTTGAATCCTTTGATAAAATCCAACAACTATAATGTCATTAAGGCCGATTTGTATGTGGCCTTTGAGGACTATTTTTACAAGACATCTACCAATAAAACGTATACACCACGATTGACGAATGTCGATTTAAAGATTGCGGCTGCCACCGATTCATTTGTTTCGTATAGTACTGTGTTTGGTGCCCCATTGGCCAACACTGCCATTGATACAGCTAGTAAGTCGTTTTTGCTTGATGTTACCGACTACGTTAATAAGCGATTGAATAATGCTACGACTGTAGAAGAGTTGTATTTTTTCCCTACATACCGGTATAGCTTACAATCGGCTTTTCTGAAAAATAAGTTGAAACTTAAAATTAAGTATCTAAAGCGTTAAATCATGTGTGGAATAGTAGGATATATTGGCTCTAAGGAAGCTTATCCGATTCTAATTAATGGACTTAAACGTCTAGAGTATCGAGGATACGATTCGGCAGGTATAGCCATTTATCATGGTGAAACGAGCATATATAAATGCAAGGGTAAAGTTAGCGATCTCGAGACGTATACTGTATCAAAGGGTCTGTCGGGCTGTGTGGGAATAGGACATACACGTTGGGCCACCCATGGCGAGCCAAACGATATCAATGCGCATCCCCATCAGTCGATGTATGGCAAATTTATCCTCATTCACAATGGGATTATTGAGAATTATGCCCATTTAAAGAAGATTCTCGAAGAAAAAGGCTATAAGTTTAAGGGAGAAACCGACTCTGAGGTTCTGGTGAATTTTATAGAATACATTTATTTGCAGGGAAAAACAACGGCCGAGATAGCTGTACGGGCAGCTTTGTCGAAGGTTATAGGGGCCTATGGGCTGGTGATTATGTGTAGCGACGAACCCGAACAACTTATAGCTGCTCGTAAGGGAAGTCCGCTGGTTATTGGTGTGGGTGACGGGGAATATTTTATAGCTTCCGATGCTACCCCCATCATAGAGCATACCAAGAGCGTTATTTTCCTAAACGACGACGATGTGGCTATAATCCGAAAGGATGAACTCACACTAAAAACAGTCAAGAACGATAAAATTATTCAGCCTACCATCCATCAGCTCGACCTCGATATAGACGAGATTGAAAAGAACGGCTTTGACCATTTCATGCTGAAAGAAATATTTGAACAACCCCGAGCTATCCACGATACCTTCAGGGGGCGTATTTCGCTCGAAAAAAAGGAAATTCATTTGGGAGGATTGTATAATGTCCTTCCTCAACTTGTAGAGGCAAAGCGGATTATCTTTGTGGGTTGTGGCACCTCGTGGCATGCAGGGCTGGTGGGCGAATACCTGTTTGAGGAACTAGCCCGTATACCAGTTGAGGTTGAATACGGTTCTGAATTTCGTTACCGCAATCCAGTAATCTATAGCGACGATATTATCATTGCCATAAGCCAGAGTGGTGAAACAGCCGATACGCTGGCTGCTATTCAGTTGGCTAAACAACAGGGTGCCTTGGTGCTGGGTATTTGTAATGTTGTAGGTTCAAGTATTCCGCGCGAAACGCATGCGGGCGTATATACGCATACTGGTCCTGAAATTGGGGTAGCTTCTACCAAAGCTTTTACCAGCCAGGTTACCGTACTGGCAATGATGGCTATTTTGCTTGGAAGAAAACGTAATGTGCTCTCGAACGAGCGATATGAACAGTTACTTACAGAGCTAGCCAATATTCCCGATAAAATTGAAAGAATATTGCAAGACAGCGAAAAAATTAAGCATATTGCTTCCATTTATCAAAATGCTACCAATTGTCTATATCTGGGAAGAGGCTATTTGTACCCTGTAGCGCTTGAAGGTGCGCTTAAGCTTAAGGAGATATCCTACATCCACGCCGAGGGGTATCCAGCTGCAGAAATGAAGCATGGTCCTATCGCCCTTATCGATGAAAACATGCCAGTGGTGTTTATCGCTACGCAGGACAAGACATACGAAAAAATTATTTCGAATATACAGGAAGTACGTGCGCGCAAAGGAACCATTATCGCCATTGTCAATGAGGGGGATACCAAAATTAAGGAGATGGCCCATCATGTCATTGAAATTCCCCATACCGAAGAAACTTTTCTGCCGTTGCTGGCGGTAATTCCACTGCAATTGCTTTCCTATTACATTGCTGTAATGCGCGGCTGTAATGTTGACCAGCCTCGTAATCTGGCTAAGTCGGTAACCGTTGAGTAGGTTTTTAGAAGAATAAATACCCTATTCGCAGCGAAAATCGATTCAGTACGGTTATTAGCATATAATCGTAATAGGGATAATAATTCCAATCAATGTTTTCTCTTTCCAATCGTTTTGCGCTGGTTCGTTGATAGCGGTATCCAATGCCAATCATGAAAGCATGTTGATTACCGATACTGTGAAAAATATATGAGATTTCGGGATTGAAGAAATAACCCTCGTAAAATTTATAGTCATAGCCATCATTGAAAGTCACTCGGCGGTTAAGGGGAAATGTGTAGCCACCCGCAATCGAAAAGACAACATTGCGGGCAAATGGTTTTAAATATGCAGCCAGATAAACCGGAACATAGGTGGTTTGAAAAAACTCAATTCCCGTCCCCATTCCAACATGTACATTTTTCGATACCTTAATGTTGAAATCGGACATGAAACTAAAGGGCGCTTTCATTTCACTTTCAACATTTCCTATCAAAAAACCAATGTTACTTTTCAAAAATATGGGCGACAAGCTGTCTGTCGAAGTTTGACCGTTTACGGTTTTTAAAAGTAACAGCATAAGACTGAAAATAAATAAATTTTTCATCCGAATAAAATTATTTAATATGTTGAATATTAATTATTTAATCCATTTTTCTATTTCGTTATAGGGATAATATTCCCCATTTTATTCATTGTGTGTTTGTGCTTGAGCACAATCA
>Ga0116166_1000344_pt1 | contig 45110 bp, 41 predicted proteins | sample AD_JPNMR2_MetaG_FD_89884 | JGI IMG/M metagenome (GOLD analysis project Ga0116166, IMG submission 89884) | Active sludge microbial communities of municipal wastewater-treating anaerobic digesters from Japan - AD_JPNMR2_MetaG | ecosystem: Engineered > Bioreactor > Anaerobic > Digestate | place...
ACCCGTTGCGGTGGCATAGCCAAACGTACTGAGCAGGTAATCGGTGTACAGTTCTAATTGGGCTTTGTCCATGCTCCAATCTTATCCGATTTTCCAACTGCTCCCTGCGTAACATCAGTTATTTAGATCAATATAATAGCGGAGTATACATACCGTTGTTTACGGGAGAAATACCAGAGCAAAGTTACAACCCGTTTATTAGACCTTTAAACGGTCTTCAAGGTGGTGGCGACTACAAAAACGGACTTTTACAAAGCCTGGTTGACGAGGGCAAAGAGGCGGTTATCACGCCTGAAACGGAAAAGATAATCTACTATGGAACTTTCAATTGATAAAAAGCCACAACCTGCTAATATGAGATTATGGAGGTTCTTCGTAGAATAAAGAACGTTCTTTTTGGAATGCTTATCGTTTGCTTTTTGTCTTTTGTATTTATCCCGCAGTTTTTCAGACTCTATGCCCAAGAAGGCAAAAAATGTTGTTCTCAATCGCAATGTAGCTTTGGCTACACTTGTGTTAATATTCCAGACCCTTGTCCTAATATAAGAGATTACGGCTCCTGCACGCAATCTATAATTGAATGCCCTAACGGTTACGGCTGTCCGGCTGGGATGTATTGTGTGGACTATGTTTGTGTCGGGTTCGGTTCCGGCACGCCGACTCCGGGCGGGGGAAGCTATGAGTATCAAAGGTGTCCCGACGGACAGGCGCTGTCCTGCGGGACGGTGGCGGAGGCGGGGTCGCCCCCACCAACTGTCCCTGCCTGAAACCGGCCTAGCCCAAATTAATTTTTTATTGTATAGTTGACCCCATGACAACCGCCAATCTCTACGAACAACAGATTCTCAAATTCCGCGCGGAACGCGAAGCCCGCCTGAGGGACAATGAACGCAGCTGGCTGTCGCTCGCGGGACTGTACTGGCTGGAGGAGGGAAACAACGCCTTCGGCAGCGATCCAGAAAACGACATCCAATTGGGCTATGCGGCGGTCCCGGCCCGCGCGGGCGTATTCCAATACAGGAATAGCGCGGTCGTCCTCCGAGTCAACGACGGAGTGGAAATGACCTGCAACGGCGCGCCCGTCAAATCGAAGGCCCTCCGCATGGACATCGAGGAGAATCCCGATTTCATCGAGTTGGGAAACCTCCTTATGGTGGTCCTCAAGCGCGGAAACAACTGCCTGATCCGAGTCTGGGACAAGGCCAATCCCGCGCGGACGAATTTCACCGGCCTCAAATATTTCCCCGTCAACCCCGATTACCGCGTCACGGCCACGTTCATCCCCTACGAGCCGGCCCGCATCCTGAAGATCCGCGACGTGATCGGGGAGGAATACGACGTGCAGTTTCCCGGCTTCGCCGTCTTCACCCTGGCCGGCAAGGAATGCCGCCTCGAAGCCGAAAAAACTCCCGAGGGTCTCTTCTTCAACTTCTACGACCCCACCAACGGGAACGGCTCCTACCCGGGCGGGCGTTTTCTCTCCGCCGACCCGCCGCAGGGACGCGACCTGATCGTTGACTTCAACCTGGCCTTCAACCCGCCCTGCGCCTACACCGACTACGCCACCTGTCCCCTGCCGCCCTCGCAGAACCGGCTCCCGGTCCGCATCCCCGCGGGGGAAATGATCTATCGTCGCCACCACGGATAGCGCGGCGGCGCGAGACAATCTCTCGCGCCGCTTTTTTTATTCGACAACCGTCTCCCCACTTTCTTCGCGCCCGATATCGTCAACCCAAAACAGGATAAAATTGCCTGAACTTTTATCGGGAGATGCCCATGAAACTAAGACCCTGGCAGATCGTCGTCTCGCTCGCCCTGCTCGTTTTATTTTTCTTCCTCGTCCTGACGCCCGGCGCGCCGGCGCATCCCTATTATGAGGGACTGTCCGCGCCGCGGGTGATCGCCCACCAGGGCGGCGACGGCATCTGGCCGGGCGACACGCTCTTCGCGTTCGAAAAAGCCGTCGAAATCGGGGCGGACGTCCTGGAGATGGACGCGCACATCACGAAGGACGGTCAGATCGTCCTGATGCACGACGAAAAAGTGGACCGCACCACCGACGGCGCGGGCCTCATCGAAGACCTGACGCTGGCCGAATTGAAACAACTCGACGCGGCCTATCGCTGGAGCGCGGACAACGGAGCCACGTTCCCTTACCGGGGGCGGGAAATCCAGGTCCCCTCGTTGGAGGAACTCTTCCAAAAATTCCCGCAACTGCATTACGTCATCGAAATCAAATTGACCGAGAACCCGATCGAACAACCCCTGTGCAGCCTGATCCGCAAATACGACATGCAGGATAAAGTCCTCGTCGCCTCCTTCCACGACGAGGCGATGCAGAACTTCCGCGCGGCGTGTCCCGAAGTCGCGACCTCCGCCTCGCGCGGCGAGACGACGAAATTCGTGCTGCTCGGCAAGATCTTCCTCAGCGGACTGGCCGCGCCCGGCTACGAAGCGCTCCAGCCGCCGTACGACCCGGCAGAGTCGTACAACATCCCCGTCATGACCCGCCGCTTCATCCGCGAGGCGCACGCCAAAAACATCAAAGTCGAGCCGTGGACGGTGGACGATCCCGAATTGATGCGGCAGTACATCGAATGGGGCGTGGACGGCATCATCACCGACCGTCCCGACCTGATGATGGACGTGTTGAAAAGTTTAGGTTTGCGGTGAAAGTCTTTTACTCCGAAACCCACCGCCTGCACAACCCCGCCTTCGAAGTCTTCGACGGCGGGCAGCGCATGCCTTATTTCGAATCGCCCGAGCGAATGGAGCGAATCTTAAAAGCCCTGCGCGCTTCCGGCTGGGCGGAGATCGAGCCGCCGCGCGACTTCGGACTCGACCCGCTTCGCGCCGTCCATTCGGACGCGTACCTCGACTTCCTCGCCTCCGCCTGGACTGAGTGGCTGGTTGCCAATCCCGAGGCCGCCGCGGCCTCCGACAAGACCGCGCTCCTGCCCGCCACCTTCGCGGCCAAACGCGACCAGATGCCCGAGTCGATCCTCGGCAAAGCGGGATTCTTCCTGCTCGACCTGAGCGTCCCCGTCGTGGAGGGGACCTACGCCGCGTCGCTCGCCTCCGCCAACTGCGCGTTGAGCGCGGCAGAATTTATCTCTCAAAACATCCAGGCTCCTTCCACCCGCCCATCTTCTATTCTTAATTCATCGTTCGCGCTCTGCCGCCCTCCCGGCCACCACGCGGGAAGCGAGATCGCGGGCGGATACTGCTTCCTCAACAACGCGGCCATCGCCGCGCAATGGCTGACGCGCTTCGGCAACGTCGCCATCCTCGATGTGGACTATCACGCGGGCAACGGGACGCAGGACATCTTCTACGCCCGCCGCGACGTGCTGACGATCTCCATCCACGCCGACCCTTCGTTCGAGTATCCCTACTATTCCGGTTACGCGCAGGAAACGGGAGAGGGCGAAGGCCTCGGTTTCCATCACAACTTCCCCCTCCCCGCCGGGGCGGACGCCGCGTCTTATTTCGCCGCGCTGGAAGAGGCCTGCGGGATGATCGCGTCGTACCGACCCGCCTCGCTCATCGTCTCGCTTGGGATGGACGTTTACGGCGGCGACCCGCTCGGCAAGTTCAAGATCACGCGCGAGGAGATCACGGAAATCGGCCGCCGCGTCCGCGCGCTGGGGCTGCCGACCGCCGTCGTCATGGAAGGCGGATACAACACGGACGAGTTGGGAAACAACGTCGCCGCGTTCCTGCAGAATTTTGCGTAGCCCGATCTTCTCACAATTCCATTGACAAATTAGACCATCCGTTCTAATATCAAGGCGTGGACGCCATCTCCCGCCTGAAATTGCTTTCCTCCCAAATGTCCTTCGAGGCAGACGTGGAACGCCGCGCCGAGGCCGCGCGTCCCGCCTGCTTTTCCCCAAAAGAACAAGATCAGGCCTTCATCCACCCCGCGCAACTCCCCAACGGAAAAAACATCCTCCTGCTGAAGACCCTGCTCTCCTCCGCCTGCGAGCGGGACTGCTTCTACTGTCCCTTCCGCGCGGGGCGGGATTTCCGCCGCGCCACCTTCAAGCCGGAGGAGTTCGCCAATCTGTTCGGCAAGTTGACGCAATCGGGCGCGGCTGAAGGCATCTTCCTCAGTTCGGGGCTGGCGGGCGGAGGCCCGCGCACGCAGGACAAACTCCTCGACACGGCAGACATCCTCCGCCGCAAACTCGGCTTCCGCGGCTACATCCACTTGAAGATCATGCCCGGCGCGGAGAAAGACCAGGTCTACCGCGCCATGCAGCTGGCGGACCGCGTCTCGATCAACCTTGAAGCGCCGAACACAAACCGCCTCGCCAAACTCGCGCCGCACAAAATCTTCCTCGAAGAACTGCTCCAGCCGTTGAAATGGGTGGACGAGATCCGCAGGACCGTCCCCGCTCACAAAGGCTGGAACGGACGCTGGCCTTCCTCGGTGACTCAATTCGTCGCGGGCGGCGCGGACGAATCGGACCTCGAACTGCTTGCCACGACAGATTGGCTGCACAAAAACGTCCGCCTCAGCCGCGCCTACTTCTCGGCGTTCTCTCCCATTCCAAACACGCCGCTCGAAAACAAAGCCGCGGTGGATCCGCTGCGCGAACACCGTCTCTACCAGGCCTCGTTCCTGTTGCGGGACTACGGCTTCGACCTCGAGGAACTTCCCTTCGCGGACGGCGCCAATCTCCCCCTCGATTCGGACCCGAAACTGGCGTGGGCGCGCAAGAACCTGACCGGGCGGCCGGTGGAAGTCAACCGGGCGGACCGGCGCGAGTTGATGCGCGTCCCGGGCATCGGTCCGAAGGGAGCCGAGGCCATCTTGAAAGCGCGCCGCCAGGGACGTTTGCGCGAGTTGTCCAATTTGCGGAAACTCGGCATTGTCGTCCAGCGCGCCGCGCCGTTTGTGTTGGTGAACGGAAAAAGAGACCCGCAGCAAATGCGGCTGTTTTGACCTATCCCCTCAACTTGCGATACGCGCCCTCCCAGGGTTTGCCGAGACGGTGATTCTCGCTGACCTGCACCTTGCCCAATCTCTGCGCGATCTGCGGCAGGAGCATTGCCACCGCGCCCCAGTCGTCGCCGAGGACGGCGGCTTTCATCTTTTCGGCAATTGTTCCCGCCCACATCCATTCCATGCGGAAGCGGTCTGCCTTGACCCAGTAATCGCGCTTCTCCCACGCGGCCACAGAGGCGTCAATCCCCTCCGCGATGGCCGAAAGCGCCAGGGCGATGAACGCGGCCAGGTCGCGCGCGGCCGCCGTCGGTTCAGATTGTTTCGCCAGTTCACGGATGGCGATCACGATGGCTTTGGTCAGTCGGGTACGGTCTTTCCCCGCAGAATCGGGGTTGATCACGCGGCTCAATGAAACGCTCCAATGCAGATATTTGAAACGAGGCGGGATTATACCTGAAGTTCCACTTGACGCCATTCGCAAAACTGTGGACAATGGGGATGCCAATTGGAGGCCCACATGCAGACCGATCCCCAGCGTTCGACTCAAAAACCCGCGCCCATCCCGGCGGACAGGACGCCTCGTTCCACGCCCGCGCGGGGTTCGACATCCCGGGCCGCGTCTCAGCCCCGGCCGGCGTCTCCCCCTCCCGACGGATACACTCCCCTCTACCTGAACTTCAGCAACAAACCCCGCGCCATCCTCGACAACATGTCCGCGCTGACCGCGCAAGCGGACAAAGTCAACGCCGCGAAGACGCGCTGGAGCAAGGGGCCGCGCGCCCTCTTCTGGCTGGGACTCGGCCTGATCTTCATCGAGGGACTCATCTTCCTGCTCGGATACACGCCCTCGTGCGCGTTCCTGACCGGCGGACTGGCGTTGTGGACCGCCGCCATCGTGCTGGGCGTTTCCCTGCGGCGCTCGCAGGTGAAAGCCTTCCCGCCCGCCTTTGACGAATTCGAGCAGATCGTGGAAACCCTGCGCGACGACCTCCGCCCGGGGACCGGCTTCCTCGGCGAACTCGACCTGACGGGCGCGCGGCGAGCCTCCAAAGTGGCGCGCGAGACGAACGACGCCAAAGGACGCACGACGCAATATTTCCGCGACCAGTGGTTGAATTTCAAAGCCAAACTCTACGACGGGAACATCCTGCGCGTGTCGGGTATCCAACGCGTCAAGGAACGCAAGGGGTATTACGGCCGGGGCAAAGTCAGCGGAAAGTCCAAGTGGAAGCCCGCCAAGTTCAAGGGCGCATACCAGGAATTGAAAGTCCGTATCGCGGTGAACCCGGAGTTGTACAGCATCGTCCCGAACAGCGAGATCAAAGTGAACGAGCAGATCGGCGAGTACACCGTCAACGCCGTGGACGCGGCAGGCGGGATCGTCACGGTGCTGGCGTCCAGCCCAAATGAGAATGTGTCGGCGGAGAGCGTGCTGGGGGTGTTGAAGTCCGCGTATGGGTTGCTGCAATTGAAAAAGGCATGAGGCGGATTCCGCCCTGCGAAAAGAGGCATTTTATGAATTCCCGTTCCATCGTTACGATCGTCTTTGCGTTAATTCTGGTCGCGCTCGTCATGGGCGTTTCCGTGCTGTTCGCGTTGAACGGCTCCGCCGCGGCGGAGAAATATTCCGCCACTTCCATCTGGCAGGCGGACTTTGCCAACGCGGAGAGCATGAAGATCATTGACCTGACGGGCGACGGCGCGAACGATCTCTTCATCCAAAGCGGATCCGCCGCCTCGATCTACGACGCAGCGGGCAGCCGCATCGCGAACTTCGACATCGGCTTCGGCAAGTCCACGATGGGCGACCTCAACGGCGACCGCGTGGAAGATATTGTGCTGTTCCAGCCGTTCATGCCGATGGTGCAACTGGTCAGCAAGGGGCAGGCTGTCCCGCTCGTGGAGACGATTAGCATCGGCTCGCCCTCCCGCGTGGCGATCGTCAAATTCCCGCAGCAGACCGAGATCGTCCTCGGGGACGAAGGCGGCAACCTGGTCAGTCTCGCGCCGGACGGAAGGCAACTCTGGCAGAACTCCATAGGATCAGAGGAACTGCGCGGCCTGGACGACGCTCGCGTGAACGGGAAGATCGTACTGGCGGCCGCGTCGCACAGCGGAGACTTCGGCGTCCTGGACGGAAACGGCCAAATCCTGTGGATGAACACAACCGAGCAGTTGCGCCGCATGAGGGCCTACGATCTCTTCGGCGACGGCACAAGCGAAATCCTGACGGGCGGCGAATACGGCGAGTTCGCCATCTGGGACGCCGCGACGGGCACGCGGACGTTCGCCAAAGGCATGGGACAGCCCGTCTCCGAAATCCGCACGGCGGAGGTGGACGGCAATCCCTCGTCCATCGAGATCATCGTCGGCGGGAAGAACGGCGGTCTCTGGGCGTTGACGGCAAACGGCAAGGAACTATGGTCGCGCTCCGTCTCGGATAAAGTCACCGAGATCGCGGGCGTGGACTTCGACGACGACGGCCGCCAGGAGATCATCGTCGGCGACGACAGCGGCGCGGTCAACGTCTTCTCGCCCGAGGGTACGCGCTCCAAGCTGGGCAGTTACGGAAGCGGCATCACACGCATCGACGAGGGGCGGCTGGGCAGCCAGCGGGTGGTGGCGATTGCAAGCGGGACGCGGCTCGAGGTCCAGGAAGCGGCGCACGTCGAACTTCCTGGATTCCAGTTCACACCGATCCTCGTCGGCCTGATCGTGTCGGCGGCCATTCTCGCCGTCGCGTGGATCCTGGCAACGCTGCCGAAGAAACCCGAGATGAAAGTCTCGATCCAGAGTAAGAGCCGCGAGTCGCTGGAGGCGGAACGGCGGATGATCAAAGAATCGATCGCGGACGTGGAACGGCTGAGGCGGTCTGGCGAGATGACGGGCGACGCGTACCTGACGCGGCTGAAACGTCTGCGCGGAAACCTGGCCGAAAACGAGGCCGCGTTCAAAACGCAGAATTTCCCGATCCGCGTGGAGACCATCAAATGTCCCAATTGCGGCGGCGCCCTCGAACTCGGCATGGACAAGTGCGAGTATTGCGGGCATGTGATCCTGACGTAAAAAAACACGCCCCGCTGAATGGAATCAAAGACGCGCCTCGCGGGAGGCGCGTCTTATTTTTGCGGACGATCTTACTGCACCGAGTAAGTCACCGTGTTGATCAACTGGCCGTTCAAATACCATTCCACGGCGTAGGTTCCAACAGGCCAGTCCTGTCCTTCAGAAAAGAAGAAATACACCGGACCATTGAAGGAATCCTCGTCTATGGTGATCTCCACGTCGTCAATGAACGTGTTGGGGTCCTGACCTTCGACGCTGACCGCGTACCACTTGGACGAGACCACCGTCCCCTTGGGCGCGTTGGACAGGTCCGCCACCGAGTAGACCGCGTCGTTGGGACTGAACGACGTCGTGACGTTTTCGCCGTCCTCGTCGTGCGCCATGCGGAAATTCGCCAGGTCGAGTTTGCCGCCAAACGCGCAGGCCAGGCTCGCCAGGATCAGCGCGGACAGGGCCAGAAAAATTGGAAGAGTACGTTTGTTCATTACATTCTCCTTTGGGATGCGTGGACGGAATGCCCGTCCGAATACGCCTATTATACAGTCCCTCTGCGGGCAGCGCTTCCCCCCTTTCGGGTTAATCGGGCGCGTCATCTTGCCGCGAACACACACGCGCCCTGTCCCTTTTCGATCTTCCCCGCCTGACTCACCGTCCGCCCCAGCGCGTTCCCCAGCAGGGACGCGTCCATGCGGCACAGTTCGGGATGCCCCTCGATCACCGCCGCGTAGGGGCAACGCCCAAAGATGACGCGCGGCCCCTCCGCGCCCGCCTCCCAGCGCGCCTGATAATGCCTGAAGTTCAGCTTCTCCACCAACATAGCGAGGCGTTTGGGAATCGGCAGATTGGAAAACGGGGCCGCGTCCAAAATACGACTCGCCAATTCTTCAACGTCCAGCGCGGGACCCGCGGCCGCCAACAACGCCTCCGCCAGTCCCGCCAGATTATCGCCGACCAGCGCGGGGGCAAGCGCGTACACCTTGACGGGGCGGCCGCGTCCCTCCGCCCGACTTTGAACGACGACCGCCTGCCCGTCCGCGGCAAGGACGCGCAAATGATGGCGCGCGCCCGCCTCCGAGAGGCGGAGAGCCCGCGCCAGGTCACGCGGCGAAGCGGAGCCAAGTTTGGTCAGTTGCGCCAATACCTTCTGGCGAACAGTTGTCACAGACATGGGATGATTATACTCACAAGTTGATTTATGTAAACATATATTTTTATAATTCGGTTGACGAATCCATCTTCAATGCTATAATCCGCCTGCTTGTGACAACTCCCACTGATAACCGAACCTGATGAACTGGGAATCCACCTACGCCATCGCTTTGGAACTGCGCCGACTTCATCCAGATGCAGACCTGGAAAAAGTCTCGCTCCAGCAGATCCACGATTGGACGCTCGCCCTCCCGAACTTCGAGGACGATCCCCTGCTCGTCAACGACGACATCCTTTCCGCAATCTTTCAAGACTGGTTCGAGGAGAACATCCATGGACAATAACGATTTCAACCTGCCCGGCTACGACATCCCCGATGAGTTGAAGAACGCGGTGTCCATCACCACGCTCGACCGCCTCTACAACTGGGGACGGCGCTCGTCGGTCTGGCCGCTCATGTTCGGGCTGGCCTGCTGCGCCATCGAGATGATTGCCGCCCAGGCCTCGCGCTACGACCTCGCCCGCTTCGGCATGGAAGTGATGCGCCCCACCCCGCGCCAGGCCGACCTGATGATCGTCGCGGGGACCCTCACCAAGAAAATGGCCCCCGCCATCGTCCGTCTCTACAACCAGATGCCCGAACCGAAATACGTGATGGCCATGGGCGCCTGCGCCTCCAGCGGCGGCCCGTTCAAAGAGGGATACAACGTGGTGGCCGGCATCGACAAATTCCTGCCGGTGGACATCTACGTCCCCGGCTGCCCGCCCACCCCGCAGGCCCTGCTGAACGGCCTCATCATGCTCCAGAAAAAAATAGACAAAGAAGCCATCCGCAAAGTGCGCTGGTATCGCAAAGGCGCCGACACCGTCGAAGTGCCGGTGCCGATCCTCGGCCCGGACCTGATAGACGTCCGCCGCATCCCCGACATCAAAACCAAAGCCGCGGAACTGACGACCACGCCCGCGCAGACCGCTGAATAGGAGGCCGACATGACAGCGCCCGCTTCCACCCTGACTGTTGACCTGGCCGCGCGTTTCCCCGGCATCGTCTCCGCTGACAGCCGTCCCGGCCACGGCGGATTCCTCGTCGCCCCCGAAAAACTCATCGAAGTCGCCACCGCCATCCGCGACGAATTCGGCTACGACCTGCTCTCCTCCGTCACCGGCGTGGACCAGATCGCCGACGGCAAAATGGAGGTGGTCTATCACGCCTACAAGACCACCGGCGGCCCCGCCCTCGTGTTCAAGACCCAGGCGCCGCGCGAAAATCCCATCGTCCCCTCCCTCGTCGGCGTCTGGATGGGAGCCGAGCTCCAGGAGCGCGAGGCCTGGGACCTGCTCGGAATCAAATTCGAGAACCATCCCGACCTGCGCCGCATCCTGATGTGGGAAGGCTTCGAAGGACATCCGCTCCGCAAGGACTGGCACGAGCCGTTCTTTGAAGAGGAAGCCAAACCCTTCAAGAGCCGCTGGCCCGGCGGAAAGCACTTCTTCTCCGAAGCAAAGAACCCCTTCCACGACAACATCCAGTTCCCGGCGGGATTCGACCCCGAAAAATACACCTTCGAAGATCCTGAAGAGGCCCTGTATACCTCGTTGAAGAAATACCAGATCGCGGACACAGACGGGATTCCCACCGACCACATCCTCGTCAACATGGGGCCGCAGCACCCGTCCACGCACGGCGTCTTCCGCGCGGCGGTAATGCTCGACGGCGAGACCGTCGTCAGCCTGAAACCGGTGATGGGCTATCTACACCGCAACCATGAGAAGATCGGCGAGCGCAACACCTTCCTGCAAAACATGCCCTACACCGACCGTCTCGATTACTTCAACTCGATGAGCAACAACTTCGGCTACGCGCTGGCGGTAGAAAAACTGATGGGCATCCCCGTGGCCGAGCGCGCCGACTACATCCGCGTCATCATGGCCGAGCTCAGCCGCATCCAGAACCACCTCATCTGGGCGGGGATGATGCTCAACGACCTCGGCGCGATGTACACCCCCGCGCTGTACGCCTTCGAGGAACGCGAACTGATCCTCGACATCTTCGAAATGACCGCCGGTTCGCGTATGATGTGCAACTACTTCCGCTTCGGCGGCGTGGCGCGCGACATGAGCGAAGACGCGCTCCGCAGGACGCGTGACCTCGTGTTCGACCGCCTGCCCGCCAAAGTGGACGAGATAGACCGCCTTCTGACCGACAACGAAGTCCTCGTCTCCCGCCTGAAAGGGATGGGCTACCTCAGCGCCGAGGACGCCATCCGCGCCTCGATGACGGGACCGATGCTCCGCGCTTCGGGCGTTCCGTACGACATCCGCCGCGCCGACCCGTACTCGGTCTACGACCGCTTCGACTTCGACGTGGTCAGCCGTCCCGAAGGCGATATGTACGCCCGCTACATCGTCCGCATCGAAGAAATGCGCCAGTCCCTCCGAATTTTGGAGCAGGCGCTGAAGCAGATCCCCGAAGGGCCGATCATGAGCGGGAAACCGCAGTACCAGGTCAAAGTTCAAGCCGGCGAAGCCTATGGACGCATCGAATCGCCGAAAGGCGAACTCGGCTACTATGTCGTCTCCAACGGCAAACCCAATCCCTACCGCTATCACGTGCGCGCTCCGTCGTTCATCAACCTGACCGCGCTGGAAATGATGTGCGTGGGCGAAAAGATCGCCGACTTCGTCGCCATTCTGGGCGCGATTGACATCGTGCTGGGCGAGCTCGACCGCTAACAGGAGAACTTGACTATGTATGGAAAAGGATTACTCAAAGGTCTGGGCGTCACCTTCGTGCGCTTCTTCAATACTTACTGGGACGACCTCGTCTGGTCCTGGAAGCGCGTCACGACTGGCGAGAAGCGCTATCGCTCGGCGGAAGGGATCGCTCACCGCTCCAGCAAGGACGCGCGCGGCATCTTCACGGTGCAGTATCCCGAAGAGAAACTGCCCGTTCCCGAAGAATTCCGCTACGTCCCGTTCCTCGTCTATGACGAAGGCGCGGACGGCTCGAAGGAGATCCGCTGCACCTCGTGCGGCATCTGTCCCAAAGTCTGCCCGCCGCAGTGCATCTGGATCGTGCGCAGCGCCGACCCCGCGACGGGCCGTCCGCGCCCGCAGCCGGCCGAATTCTACATCGACGCGGACCTGTGCATGAATTGCGGGTTTTGCGCGGAGTACTGTCCGTTCGACGCCATCAAGATGGACCACGACTACGAACTGGCCTCTTATCACCGCAACCTTTTCGGCCTCGAACAGTTGATGAAACCCGCCTCGTATTACGCGGGCATCCGTCCGCTGAACGCGGCCCGCGAGGACGAAGCCCGCCGCGCCAAGGAAGCGGCGAAAGCGGCCAAGTCGGAGGCGCACGCGGCGTAAACGTTCGAGCGCAGGCGGCGGTTTCTAACGTCGGCCTCGCTGCGTACCGTCAAATTACAAATCAGGAAGCGAAAGTACACGTTGAAGGTTGCGGGGAAACCCGCAGCCTTCAACCATCAAATTTAATCGGTGAAAAACATGGCAAACGCAATCACGAAAGAATCCGTTCTGGCGGCGCTGTCGAAAGTGCAGGAGCCGGAGTTGCACAATGACCTGGTCACGCTCAACATGATCCGGGACCTGGAGCTGGACGGCGGCAAAGTCAAATTTACCATCATGCTGACGACGCCAGCCTGCCCCCTGCGCGGCCAGATCGAGAGCGAGGCGCGGCAAGCCGTCCTGTCTGTCGGCGGCGTGGAAAGCGTCGAGATCAAAATGTCGTCCGACATCCCCAACGACGGGCGGATGCGCGGGCTGGTCAACGCCACCGTCAAGAACGCCATCGCGGTCGGCTCGGGCAAGGGCGGCGTGGGCAAAAGCACGGTCTCGGTCAACGTGGCGATCGCGCTGGCGCAGAGCGGCGCGCGCGTCGGTTTGATGGACGCGGACATCTACGGCCCCAACGTCCCGACCATGATGGGGATCGAAAAACTCCCGCCCCCCAAAGCGAACAAGATCACCCCGGCAAAAGCCTATGGCGTGGAAGTCATCTCGATGGGACTGCTGGTGAAGCCCGGCCAGCCGCTCATCTGGCGTGGACCGATGCTGAACTCGGCCATCCGCCAATTTTTGAGCGACGTGGAATGGAGCGAACTGGATTACCTCATCATTGACCTTCCGCCCGGCACAGGCGACGCGGCCCTCTCCCTGGCGCAGGCCCTGCCATTAAGCGGCGCGGTCATCGTGACGCTTCCGCAGCTCGTCTCGCTCGAGGACGCGAGCCGCGGCCTGAACATGTTCAAGCAGCTGGAAGTCCCCATCCTCGGCGTGGTCGAGAATATGTCGTACCTGGAACTGCCCGACGGCACGCGCATGGACGTCTTCGGTTCGGGCGGCGGGATGCAACTGGCGCTGGGCGCGCAGGTTCCGTTCCTCGGCCAGGCCCCCATGGACCCGAACGTCCGCATCGGCGGGGACAGCGGGAAGCCCATCCTCGTGTCGGAGCCAGATTCGCCGGTGGCAAAGTCGTTGCGCGAGATCGCGGAGAAACTGGCCGCGCAGGTCTCGGTCGCCGCGCTGGGCGGAATGAACGAGTTACCGATCAATATTGTGGAGTAGGAGAGAGAGCGGGGAGTAGAGAGTAGAGAGCAGTAGAGCAGTCCCGACGATTGAAGTCGTCGGGACTGTTTATTTTTCGCCCGCCTGCCGGCTCGCCAATCTTGCGGGCGGTTGGCCGCGCCACATTTCGATGCGTCGGAAGGATTCCACGTATCCCATTTTGTAGAAGGCGGGCAGGTGCAGATCGCCGACCTGGATGTTTTCAAGATGCGTATCCAGGCGCGGGTACTGGTTGTGTAAATGCGAAAGGAAGGCCAGCGCCATGTCCACGGGGTTGCCGGTCTCGGTTTGGTAGATGAAGCGGGTCAACGTGAACTTCTGGCGTTGATAGACCAGCCAGCCGCGGCTCCCGTCTGCCAGCATGAGACGCAGTCCCGACACCTCCTGCGCGTTGTACAGCGACTCAGACTGGTTCGTCCACGGCTGGACGCCGCGGTCGCGGCCCACCAGGTCGAGGGCTTCGACGCGGTCGAGGCGCTGCGCGTCCGCCACGACGGGGTCCGGCGGGAGGCCAAACGGTGGATGCCGCAGGATGAGCAGTTCGCCCACCTCGTAGAAACCGAGTTTCAAAAAGAGTTGATGCGCCGGGGCGTTATTCTTGATGACTTCGAGCATTTGGAAGTGCAGACCGAGACGTTCCGCCTGTTCGATCAAACCGACCGTGAGCGCCTCGCCCGCTCCCGTCCGCCGCGTAGACGGCAGGACGCCGAGGCGGGTGATCCAGGCCCGGTCTTCGCGCACGCCGAGCATCGCCACGCCCAGCACGCGGTCGTCGCGCAGCGCCACGAGAGAATGTTCAAGGTCAACGTCGTAAGTATGGACGTACTCCGCCAGGCGCGCTGCGTTCATTGGCATCGGCACCAGGTAATCCACGCGGGTCTGGTTGTAGATGGCCGTCAATTCTTCGACGGAAAAACGGCTGGCCGGGACCAATTTTGTCGTAACAAAGTCGGACAACATAATAATTTGTATTTCGCTCTGAGGCTTCAGGGATTGTAAACGAACCCACGCTGGACGGTCATCCCAGTCGCCGCCGAAGTTAGATTAACGACGCGCTTTCCCGCAAGTTCGCAGTATGTTTCGTCTATCTCGATGCCTATGCCTTTTCTTTTGTTTTGGGCGGCAGCTATAACCGTCGAGCCGCTGCCGCTAAACGGGTCAAGAACCGTATCTCCAACATAACTGAACATTTTTATACATCGTCTGGGAAGTTCCAGCGGAAAAGGCGCCGGATGCCCGATTTTTTTTCCGCTTTCGCCGTTGAACGTCCAAACGCCGTTCGTCCATTCCAAGAATTCGGCTTTTGTAATATCAGACTCTTTGCTTCCGCTGTTTTTTTTCCAGCGGCTTTTATATAGCACAATAATCACCTCCACCGGCGCAATGACAAACGGGGCAGAGGCGCTCATCCAGGAGCCCCACGCGGTTCTGCGGGATATATTTCCCTCATTCCAAATAATGGTTGCGTGATATTGAAAGCCGATCTGCTTGGCTATGACGGTCATGTCCGCGCCAACGCTTTGCTGCCCGCCCTTATTCTTGTCCAATGGGACGTTCAGGCAAAACCGCCCATCGTCTTTCAGCCATTCAAAGCAGCGACGCATCCACTGGCGACTAAATTCGAGATACTCCGAATAAGTTAAGTCGTCTTTATGCGAGTTGTATTGAATATCAACATTGTACGGCGGCGATGTCACAATAAGGTCAATGCTGTCGTCTTGAACGAGCGTAGTGGAAATTACGTCGTCGTTCAAAATCCTGACCGTATCGCTATCAAAGAATATACAGGGCTTTGGCATCTCGACCTTCCGAGTTGATTATAAAGCGTTTGTTCTAAACAATTTCAGGACGGTTCCAGCGGCGAGGAGCCGCCCGTTTACGCTTGAACCGGGCCAAGAAACGACCGGATCTGACCGACAAATTCATTGACGCTGACGATTGGTTTGCTGATATACCCCGCGCAGCCGTAACTCTCGGCCATCGTCCTCCCCGTCTCCTGCGGCCAGGCGGAGAAGGCGACAATGGGCGTCTCCGCCAGGGACTCTTCGCCGCGCAGCCAGCCCGCCAGCGTCTGCCCGTCGTAGTCGGGCAGGCCCAGGTCGAGGATGATCAGGTCGGGACGTTCGACCAGCGCCAGTTCCAGGCCGCGCTCCGCGGTCGCGGCGTGAGAGAGTTCGAATTGATGGGCGGTCAATATCCGATGGACGAGTTCAACAGTATCAGGGTCGTCTTCCACGAGAAGGATTTTGGTCATGGCGGCCTCACGCGAGATATGAGATATTTCAATGAGTATAGCACGATGTTTTCCCGCGCGCTTTTTTCATACGGTATAATTACGCCCATGCAACCAAACATTATCGGTGTCCGATTCTCGAAAATCGGAAAAATCTATCACTTCGACGGGAGCGCCGTCCCCGATGTGCAAGTCGGCGAACATGTCATCGTGGACACCTCGCGCGGGAAGAATCTCGGCGAGGTGGCCGTCCGAATGACCGAACCGCCTCCCCCTCCCGACGGAAGCGGGTGGCGCCGCATTGAGCGCCGCGCCACCCCGCGCGACCTCCTGCTCAGGCAGAACTGGCAGTCCAAGCAGGTGGAGGCCATGATCGAGTGCCGCGCCCGCGCCTCGGATCTGGAACTGAAAGGCGTCAAGATCGTCGCGGCGGAGTACAACTACGACGGCACGCGGCTCGTCTTCCTGTTCAGCACGGAGACGGAGGATAAGCCCGAGCTGAAGTCCCTCAAGCGCGATATGCAGAAGAAGTACCCGCGTCCGCAGGTGGAACTGCGCCAGATCGGTCCGCGCGACGTGGCGAAACTCCTCGGCGGCATGGGCGCCTGCGGGCTGGAAACGCGCTGCTGCTCCAAATTCCTGACCGACTTCAGCCCCATCTCCATCAAGATGGCAAAAGAACAGGGTATCTCGCTCACGCCCAACGAGATCACCGGCATGTGCGGACGCCTGCGCTGCTGTCTCGTCTACGAATACGAGCAATACGTGGCCGCCCGCAAAGAACTGCCCAAACGCAACAAGCGCGTCGTCACGCCGCGCGGCGAGGGCAAGGTGGCCGACGTGATGCCCATGACCAACACCGTCCTCGTCCTGCTGGATAACGACGAGCGTCATTTCCCCGTCCCGTTCAGCCGCGACGAGATCCAGCCCTGGGACGAACTCGAGGCCCTGCGCCGCAAATCCGAAGCGCCCTGCGACCGTCACGAGGGCGGCGGATGCACCTGCGGAAAAGCCAAAAAAGAGAGCGGCGAGAAGAGAACAGGGAACAGAGAAAAACCAATCCGTAAAAGATGATGCGCGACTTGCAACCTGACACCTGACACTTGACACCTGACACTTGACACTCGACACTCGACACACCCGACGCATGACTCCTGAACCCTGGGACTCCCCCAAAAACATCCTCGTTATTCTGGCTCATCCCGACGACCCGGAATTCTTCTGCGGCGCGACGCTCGCCAAGTGGGCGCGCGCCGGTCACAAGATCGCCTATTGCCTGCTGACCTGCGGCGACAAGGGCTTCAACGCCGACACCCATTCCGACATGACGCCCGACAAATTGTGCGGCATTCGGCACGACGAACAGCGCGCCGCCGCGGCCGTGATCGGCGTGCAGGCGGTCCGCTTCCTGGACCTCGAAGACGGCTACCTCGTCCCCGACCTGAAACTGCGCCGCGAGATCGTCCGCGTCATCCGACGCGAGAAACCCGACATCCTCGTCACCTGCGACCCGCAGAATCTCTTCGCCGTATACGGACTCAACCATCCCGACCACCGCGCCGCGGGACAAGTCGTCCTCGACGCGGTCTTCCCCGCCGCGGGGAGCAAGGTCTTCTTCCCCGAACTCCTGGCCGAGGGACTCGAACCGCACATGCCGAAGGAAGTCTGGTGTTCGCTCACCAGCCAGCCAAACACCATCGTGGACGTGACCGACGTTTGGCCGGTCAAGCTCGAAGCGCTGCTGAACCACAAATCCCAGATCGGCGACGTGGAAAAATTCAAAGAGCGGATGAAGTCCCGCCGCGCCGAAGGCAGTTCCGAAGAAAACCCGCGCTACGAAGAGACCTTCCGCGTGGTGAAATACGCCTGACAAACCGCCCGTTTTCTTCAAGAAAGCGGGCGGACGGTTCTGTCCATGAACATCCTCGACCTCGGCTACCGCTCCACCCATTACTACGCCCTCGAAACCAAAGACGGCTTCCTGCTCGTGGACTGCGGCTGGGCGGGCATGATGGGCGAATTCGCCGCGACTGCAAAACGCAAAGGCTTCGACCTGAAACGGATCAAATATCACCTCGCCACCCACTATCACATGGACCACGCGGGGCTGGCGCAGGAATTGAAGCGCCTCGGCTCGAGGCTGATCCTGATGGAAAGCCAGGTCGGGTTCCCTGAAAAACTGGGAGACTTTCTCAGGCCGAAAAACATCGGTTTCGTCGAAATCGAACCGACCGACAACCTCCTGCTCAAATTCTCCGAAAGCCGCGCCTTCCTCGCGTCAATCGGACTGGCGGGCGAGATCATCTCCACGCCCGGCCACAGCGACGACCACGTCACGCTCATCCTCGACGACGGTTCCGCCTTCACCGGCGACCTGCCGCCCCGCTCCATGGTCATGGAGGGGCAGATCGAGCTGGCGGCAAGCTGGGATCGAATCTATCAACACAAGATCGCGCGTCTATATTCTGCCCATGGACAATGAGCAAAAACGCGCCAGAGCGCGCGCTTTTATGTCCGGCGCAAGAGACCTTCGCCCGCTACATCGTCCCGATGTCTTTCGGGACTCCAACCTTCAACCGAAACAGGAGCCTCCCGTGAACGAATTTCTCGACCAGGCCAAAGAACTCTTCCCCTACACCCAGGCTCTGCGCCGCGACTTCCACATACACCCCGAACTCGGCTTCCGCGAATTCCGCACGAGCGGAATCGTGGCGAAGGAACTCGAAGCCCTCGGCCTCGAGGTGACCAAAGGCGTCGGCAAGACGGGCGTCGTGGCGCTGCTCGAGGGCGCGCAGCCGGGACCGACCCTGCTCCTGCGCTTCGACATGGACGCCCTCCCCATCACGGAAGACACGGGCGCGGAATACGCCTCGCAAAACGCGGGCGTGATGCACGCCTGCGGCCACGACGGTCACACCGCCATCGGCTTGACCGTGGCGAAAATGCTCGACGCGCGCCGCGGCGAATTGAAAGGCGCGGTCAAATTCATCTTCCAGCCGTCCGAGGAGGGACTCAACGGCGAGGAAGTGGGCGGCGCGCAAATGATGATGCGCGACGGCGTGCTGGAAAATCCCAAACCCGACTTTGCGCTCGCGCTCCATCTCTGGAACGACAAACCGCTCGGCTGGGTCAGCGCGGCCGCGGGACCGATCATGGCGGGCGCGGAAATGTTCACCGTCAAACTCACCGGCAAAGGCGGACACGGCGCCGCGCCCCACGAAACCGTGGACCCCATCGTGGCCGCGGCGCAGATCGTCTCCGCGCTGCAAAGTATCGTCGCGCGCAACGTCTCGCCGCTGGCGACCGCCGTCGTCAGCGTGACCGCCGTCCGCAGCGGCGAGGCCTTCAACGTCATCCCGCAGGAAGCGGAGATGAGAGGCACCATCCGCACGTTCGACGCGAAAGTGCGCGAACGCGTCCTCCGCCGCTTCCGCGAGATCGTCGAGGGCGTGGCGCAAAGCCTGGGATGCGCGGCCCAAATCGAGGTCAAGCGCGTGACGCCCGCCACCGTCAACGACGCGGACGTGGCCGCGAAAGTCCAGCAGGCGGCCCGGCGCGTCCTCCCCGAATCCGAAATCAGCGACGCGCCCTTCGTCACGATGGGCTCGGAAGACATGGGTTTCATGCTCGAACAAATCCCCGGCTGCTACTTCCTGGTCGGCTCGGCCAACCGCGAGCGCGGCCTGGACTACGGCCATCACCATCCCAAATTCGACTTCGACGAGGAGGCGCTGGCGCGCGCCGCCGCATGGATGGCAGCCGCCGCGCTGAAAACGCTGGGGTAGGGAACTTTCGGCAGCGCGCGGGCGTCTGGACTATGACTGCGAGTTGCCATGCAAAACCCACAAAATCAAACGCCGCAAAAAGTGAACTATATGCCCTTGTTCGCGCTCGGCTGCGCGACCGTGGGGCTTCTGACGATTCTGTGCGCCGTCGTTTTTGGCGCGATGAGCTACCTGAACGGGACTTCCCTCCCGCTTCGGCCCGCGCTAACTCCGACCTCGACTCTGCTCCCGACCGAGACGGCCTCGCCCTCCCCGACCTTCGCCTCCACGCCGACGTTCACCGCTTCGCCCCTCCCGACCGAAACGGGCTCGCCCTTCCCGACCTTCATCTTCCGCCCGCCGACTTCCATCCCCACGCGCACGCGCACTCCCCGCCCCGCGCCGACGAAGACGCGCACGCCGACGAGCGTGCCGCAAGTCACCACCTACCACGACGCCCATTTCGTCATCGCCTACTCGGCCTGGGAGGGCGCCCTGAACGGCCGGGCTTTGGGAAAGACGCTGCGCTGCGCGGCCAAAAAGAATCAAACGATGGTATTCGTCCCCGACAGAAATTCCGCCGCCGTCAGCGTTGTCTTTTATCGAGGGCCGAACCAGGGCAAGGCAAATATCTACATTGACAATGCGCTGGCGGATACGCTTGATCTCTATCACGCCTCGCCGCAATATGGATTCGAAAAAAAATATACGGGACTGGATCCGTCCGTCCCTCACACGCTCAAAGTAACGGCGCTGCGCCAGAAACGGAACGCTTCGTCGGATTTCCGCGTGTGCGTGGACGGATTTCGGGTCGGCAGGCAGTTCGTGGACGAGATGCAGCCGAGCGTCCGCTACGGCGCGTGGGCTGGGGCGCTTAACAACCGCGCCCTGGGCGGCGCGTACCGCGTCTCGTCGCAGGCCGATTCGTCCGTGACTTTCACAGTGCAGGGTCCCTCCTTCCAGTGGATCACCGCCCGCGGCCCCAGGTATGGGCAGGCCGCCGTCTATGTGGACGGGCGACTCCTCGCCAAAGTTGACCTGTACTCGCCGTCGCAGCGCTGGCAGCAGGCCATCCCGTTTACGCGGCTGGGACGCGGCGCGCACACCGTCCGCATTGTGACGCTGGGGCTGCGCCATCCCGACGCTGGCGGCGACGCGGTGGTCTTCGACGGGTTTCGGACGCCGTAGAATCTTTCAGCGAAACAAAGCGGCCGTCCCGGCAGGGACAGCCGCTTTTTGTTTCAACCAATCAGCGCGCGGACGTTACGCCACTTCCAAATAGCGCTCGATCTCGTAATCGGTGACGCTCAGGCGATAGTCGTCCCACTCCTCCCGCTTGGCGCGGGCAAAAGCCTCGTATGTGACCGATCCGAGCGCGTCGACGATCACCTTGTCCTTGTCCAGTTCGGTCAGGGCTTCCACCAGCGAGCCGGGCAGTGAGCCGACGCCCATCCTGGCGCGCTCCTCGGCATTCAAGTGGTACAGGTTTACGTTGTTCAGCGCGGCCGGGGGCGTCATCTTCCTGTCAATGCCGTCCAACGCGGCGGCCAGCATTGCGGCGAAGGCCAGGTATGGATTTGAGGAAGGATCCGGGAAGCGCAATTCTGCCCGCATGGATTTATTGCGGCCTTCGGTGTAACGCGGGATGCGGACCAGCGCCGAACGATTGCTCTGCGCCCAACCGATGTAGACCGGGGCTTCGTAGCCGGGGACGAGTCGCTTGTAAGAATTGACCGTCGGCGCGACCACGGCCGACAGCGCGCGCGCGTGTTCCAACTGACCGGCGATGAACGCGTAGGCGGTGCGCGACAATTTGAACTCGTCCTGCGCGTCGAAGAACAGGTTCTCGCCCTTGTCGTCGAAAAGCGACTGGTGACAGTGCATGCCCGAACCGTTGATGCCGAACACGGGCTTCGGCATGAACGAGGCGACCAGTCCATGCTGGGCGGCGATGGCTTTCACGGTGTATTTCAAGGTCAGCACATTGTCGGCAGCCTTGAGCGCGTCGGTGTAGCGAAAGTCAATCTCATGCTGACCGAGAGCCACTTCGTGATGTCCCAATTCCACATTGAGGCCCATGTCCATCAAGGCGTCCATCAACTCGGTGCGGACCGTCACAGCTTCATCGAACGACGAGAAATCAAAGTAACCGCCCACGTCGTGCGGGACGGGATGAACGCCGCGCCCGTTCGTTCCTTTGAAGAGGAAGAACTCCGGTTCGGGGCCGATGTTGTACGTCCAGCCGCGCTCGGCCAATTTCGCCAGCGCCCGCTTCAACGTCCCGCGCGGATCGCCCTCGAAGGGTTTGCCGTCTGGCATGAAGATGTCGCAGAACACGCGCGCCCGGAGGCTGTCTGCCGGCGACCACGGCAACACCGCGTAGGTCTCCGGGTCAAGCACGAGGCGCATGTCGCTTTCCTGAATGCGGGCAAAGCCCTCCACCGAGGAGCCGTCGAACCATACGCCGTCTTCCAGGGCGCCCTCCAGATTGTGCAGAGGGATGTCCACGCTCTTGACCGCGCCCAGCACGTCGGTGAACTGGAGGGAGATAAATTTCACACGGTCTTCCTTCGCCTGCCTGATCAAATCCTTTGCGTCCATTCTTCTCCTTTTTGAATATTGGTTTAATTTCAGTTCAATACACCGATGACCGAACCTTGCTCACTCTCCAACTGTCGCCTCGACTTTCTTCGCCCCCGCCTGTCCATCCGGGCGACTCTTGTTGATGAATATTACCGACCCGACGATGATCGCCGCCGCCGTCCAAACGCGCGGCCCCAGCGATTCGTCCGCGAACCAGTGGCCGAGCAGCGCCGCCACGATGGGATTGACGTAGGCATATGTCGCCGCCAGCGAGATCGGCGCGTTCTGCAACAACCAGCCGTACGCGACAAACCCGATCAGCGAGCCGACGAAGATCAGATAGACCAGTCCCAGCATGGATTTGCCCGTTACAGTCGAGACGTCCCAGCGCGTCAACTCGCCTGAAACGACGGACACGATGAACAGACCGGCGCTGCCCATCAGCATCTGCCCGCCCGTGGACACAAGCGAGGACTTCGGCAGGTCGGCGTGTTTGCTGTAGACCGAGCCGAGCGCCCAGAATAAACACGCCAGCAGTAACGCGCCGACGCCAAACAGGTTCAACCCCGAGCTGCCGGTCAATTCGCCTGGGCCGATCAAGATAAAAATGCCGATGAAGCCGACCGCCAGCCCGAGAATCGTCCAGCCGTTTGGCTTCACGCCGCCAGGACGGAACGCTTCGGCGACCACGATGAATAACGGGATGGCGCCGATTATCAACGCCGCGATGCCCGAGGGAATGGTCTGTTCGGCCCAGGACACGAGTCCATTCCCGCCGAGCAGGAGCAGGCTGCCAACGATAGCCAGCGAACGCCACTGCCTGCGCGTGGGCATGGATTGTCCCGCCGCGCGCTGCCACGCCAGAAGGATGATCCCCGAAACGAGGAAGCGGATCCCCGCGTGAAAGAACGGCGGGATGCTCTCCACCGCGAATCGAATCGCAAGGTAAGTCGAACCCCAGACGATGTACAGCGCCAGTAAAGCGATCCAAATTTTTATTTTCATTTTTTCCTTGATTAGACTTTATTGGATGCCGAGAAGCCTGTTTCCAAAGGATTCCATTAAACAAAAACGGGCATGCGCGGGCATGCCCGTTCAACCGCAAACCGGTTTAAAAAAGACAGCCCTTCCAAACGCAAACAGACCCGATGAGTCTGTATCACCGCGCCGCCCTGTCCCACGCGTCGCCGCGTGGTTTTCAGCAGTCGCTTGCTTCGGAAGGGAGAAGGGAGCCAATGATGTGGCTCCAGAGGCATCCGCTGATCTATCCGATGTTCCGCTGCCCCCGCCGTCCCTTTTAGGACGCCTCCCTCATCTTCTGCGAAAATGGGGGAAGCTGGGAGGGGTAACGTTAGCGCCCCGTTCGCACGGGGGAACCTCCACCTCGTGATCTTGTCGAGCAATGATTTGCCCGCGAGACCCAGCCGCTAATTCTCCGCGTATTCAATTGTTAACCCTGCCCGATATTGCGGGGCATTGTACTCCCGGCAAGGATTTGAGTCAAGCATTAAAAAGTTACCCCGCACATGCCGTGTGCAACCGGGTTTTGGACCTGCTTTCGCAGGTGGGCCCCAATCGGGAAACGCCGCCTTGGCTCAGGCCTATCGCGTTATTTCCTCGAAACATGGAAGCCCGTTGGGAGGATGTTGGCCCAAAACGTTAAAGTCACATCACGAACACAGCAGGGTAACAATCTTATACCATAAACCCAAACGAGAGGGGAGAGAAAAATTAGAATCGTCACATCCAGGCCGCGTCAAAAAACCAATGCGGATATAGTAAAATAAAACGATGGTCAACCGCCCCGGACGAACAACATGACCGTCTCACCCGCTTCTCTCATCCTCGTTGCATTCCTCCCGACGCCGCGCGACCTGGAGATCGCGCGTCTCTTCGGCTGGTATCGCATCCCGCTGCGGACCTCGCCCAAAGTGGTCGCGGTGGACTACCTGGCGTTTTACCAGCCCGCCAGTTTCGGCGTGCGCGGCGGACGGATCGAATTCGTCAGCGAAGCGCGCGGCCACGAACTGACCACGCGCGCCGAGCTCCTGCGCGACGAGGCCGGCCATCCCCGCGCCCGCGAAGAGTACTACAAGATCCAGATCGGCGCATTGGAAAAATTGCCGGTCCCCATCCTGGCAGACAAGTGGAAGCGCGTCACCTTCCTCTACACCACAGGCGAACGCCTCCTCCGCGCCCAAACCATCCATGACCTGGTCGTGGACGGCGATGAACGTCAGTTGCTCTGGCGCTCCCTGCGCGAACGCGCTGAGAACGAACAACTCTACAAAGTGGGCCTGCCCGAAGCCGACCTCCCGCCGGAGGTTTTGATGGCCCTGCTGGGAATCAAAGAAGCGGCCGGCGGCTACGGCTCGGGAGACGACTGGTAAACATGACGCTTCCACAATGGCTGCTGATCTTCATCGTCTGCGCGCCGCTGGCCCTGGTGATTGCCAACCGCCTGCGCATTGACCTGGCCGCGCTGATCATGATTGTCGCGCTGGGCAGCCTGCAATTCGCGGGGATCGGAATGCTCGGCGAGGCGGGAGACCGGGAAGCGACCATTAACATCCTCTCGGGTTTCGGCCAGCCCATCATCATCATCCTCATTTCCCTGTTCATCCTGACGCGCGTCCTCGAAAAAAGCGGCGTGACCCGCTGGACCGCGCGCCTGCTGCTCAAAGCTGGCGGGACGAGTCCGCGGCGGCTGATCGGTCTCTTCGCCGGCGTCACCGCCCTCCTCTCGCTGTTCATGAACAACCTGGCGGCGGGCGCGCTGGTGCTGCCGATCGCGATGGAAGTGTCGCGCCGCACGCGCGTCAAACCCAGCAAATTGCTGATCCCGGTCGCTTATGGAAGTCTGCTCGGCGGCTCCGCCACCTACTTCACCGGCGCCAACATCATCGTGGACAGCCTCCTGCAAAGCGCGCATCCGCCGCAGGCCGCGCTGCGCGTCTGGGACTTCCTGCCCGTGGGCGGGTTGATCGCCATCGCGGGTATTCTCTACCTGACGTTCTTCGGGCCACAGTTACTGCCCGACCACGAACCCCTCGACGAGCAGGGATTCGCGCGCCTGACCGGCGCGGAACTGGAAAAACACTACGCCCTGGCTGAGCGGCTGTGGACGGCGCGCGTCCTGCCTTCCGCCGCGCTGGCCGGCAAAACCCTGGTCCAATCGGGAATCGGCCGCGAGTGGGGCGTGACCGTGGCCGCCATCTACCGCGCCCGCGAGACCTTCATGCTGCCCCAGCCGCAGCAAACGATCCGCGAAGGCGACGAACTCGTTCTGGTGGGACGGGAAGAAAAGATCAAACACCTGAAAGAATTGGGACTGGACATCCGCCTCGAAGACAGCGACCGCGACCTGAGTTCGCGAGGCGTCACATTCGCCGAGATCATTTTGACGCCGCACTCCAAAGCCGTCGGGCAGACCCTCAAAGAGCTCGACTTCCGCCGCCGCTACGGCCTGAGCGTGGTGGCGCTCCGCCGTCTCCAGCGCAGCCATCGCACCGACGTGGGCGACCTCAAGTTCAGTTTCGGCGACGTGCTGCTCGTCGTCGGCCCCGCCTTGCAGTTGGAAAATCTGCGCGGCCATGCCGACTTCATCGTCATCGAACCGCACTGGAGCGACCTGCCCATCAACCCCAAAGAGACCATCTCCGCCGTCGTCATCGTCATGGCCGGCATCGCGGCCGCCATTGCGGGCGTCCCCACCTACCTGGCCATGCTGGCCGCGGCGGTGGCCGCGCTCCTGCTGGGCAGGTTGACTTTGGAAGACGCCTATCATTCCGTGGAATGGCAGGCCGTGTTCCTCATCGCGGGCATGTACGTGGTCAGCGAGGCGATGCTGGCGACGCGTCTGGCCGACCTGCTTGGAAGCTCCATCCTCCAGATCGTCCGCCCGTTCGGCGGGCTGGGACTGGCCGCGGGCGGCTACCTCCTCACCGCCCTGCTGACCCAGTTCATGGGCGGGCAGGTGACCGCCCTCGTCACCGGGCCCATCACCATCAGCGCCGCCATCCAGATGGGAGTCAGCCCGCAGGCGGTCGCCATCGCCACCGCCATCGGCTGCTCCGCGTCCTTCTTCACGCCCCTGGCGCACCCCGTCAACATCCTGATGATTGCCCCCGGCAACTACACCTTCGGCGACTTCTTCCGCAGCGGCTGGCTGCTCACCATCCTCTCGTTCGTCATGATGTTGATCGGACTGATCCTGTTCTGGAAACTATAGGATTTTCCCATGACCACCCTGATCAAAAACGGAACGCTCATCACCGCCTCCGAAACGTTCGAGGCGGACATTTTGATCGAAGGCGAAAAGATCACCCGCATCGGCCTGGACCTCGAGCCGGGCGCGGCAAATGTAGTCGACGCGTCGGGGAAGTTCGTCACCCCCGGCGGCGTGGACCCGCACACGCACTTCGACCTGCCCATGTTCGACACCGTCTCCTCCGACGACCACTACACAGGTCACAAAGCCGCGGCCTTCGGCGGGACGACCACCGTCATTGACTTCGCGGTGCAGGAGGAAAAGGGATTTCGATATTCCATGGACCGCTGGATGGAGAAAGCCCAGAAAGCCGCGATTGACTACTCCTTCCACATGAACCTGACGCGCTTCGACGAATCCGTCGCGAAGGAAATCCCGTCGCTGCGCGGGATGGGCGTCACCACGCTGAAAGTCTTCACCGCCTACAACGGACGGCTGCGCCTCGACGACGGCTCGATCTTCAAAGCGCTGCGCATCGCCAAAGAAAACGGGATGCTGGTGATGGCGCACTGCGAAAACGGCGACGTGATTGACACACTGATCCCCGAAGCGCTGGCCGCGGGACACACCTCCCCCGAATGGCACGCGCTGACGCGCCCCGCGCCAGGCGCAGTCGAAGCGACGCTGCGGATGGCCGCCATGTCCGAGACGGCGGACGCGCCCGTCTACATCGTCCACATGAACGCGGGCGGCGAAGTGGACATGCTCAAGTACGCGCGCGAGCGCGGCGTCAAAGTCATGGGCGAGACCTGTCCGCAATACCTCTTCTTCACCGTTGACCATCTCCGCCGTCCCGACGGGGCGAAGTGGGTCTGCTCGCCGCCGATGCGCACAGAGAAAGACAATGCGCGTTTGTGGGAGGGACTGCGCGCGGGAATCCTGCAAACCGTCGGCACGGACCACTGCCCGTTCTTCTTCGACGGGACGAAGCCGATCCTCTACGAGGGGCAGGAGGTCGCCATCCCCGGAAAAGAACTCGGCAAAGACGACTTCACCAAAATCCCCAACGGACTCCCCGCCGTCGGCGACCGCCTCCCCATCCTGTGGACCTACGGCGTGCGCGCGGGACGGATCTCCGCCAACCAGTTCGTCGCGTTGACCGCCGCCAACCCCGCCAAGATCTTCGGGCTGTATCCGCGCAAAGGCGCGCTCCTGCCCGGCTCCGACGCGGACATCGTCATTTGGGACGCGGAGAAACGCGTCCAGTACGGCGCGGCGCACAGTCATCACCGCACGGACTACAACCTGTTCGAAGGCTGGGAAGTGGTCGGGATGCCCGAAAAGGTCTTCCTGCGCGGCAAGTTGATCGTGGACGGCGAGACCTGGCTCGGAAAGCGGGGGCAGGGACAGTTCCTGCGGAGGAATCCGGGAGAGGTCCTTTAAGATTTCAGGTTTCCGAAAAAAAAACCGCGGCAGGGAAAATCCCACGCCGCGGTTTTGCTGTCCAGAACTCTCTATTCTTCCAGCGTTGAAACGTCGCCCTCGGGCAGTCCCAGCGCGCGCGCCTTCAACACGCGCCGCATGATCTTGCCCGAACGCGTCTTGGGCAACTTGTCCAGGAACTTCACTTCCTCGGGACGCGCGATCGGGCTGATGACCTTTGCGACGTGCTGGCGCAGTTCCTCGCTCAACGCCTCGGACGGGGCGAACCCCGCGCGCAGCAGGCAGAAGACGTGGATGCCCGTGCCTTTGATCTCGTGCGGCAGGCCGATCGCGGCCGCCTCCGCCACCGCGGGATGACTCACCAGCGCCGACTCGATCTCCGCCGTGCCGAGGCGATGCCCCGAGACGTTGATCACATCGTCCACGCGGCCGATGATCCAGTAATAACCGTCCGGGTCGCGGCGGGCCGAATCGCCCGCGAGATATTTCCCGGGGAACTTCGACCAGTATTGCTTGACGTAGCGGTCCGGGTCGCCGTAGACGGTGCGGAGCATCGCGGGCCACGGGCGCTTGAGGACGAGATAACCTTCATCCCCATCTTTGACCGGATTCCCCGCCTCGTCCACGATCTCGGCCTCCTGTCCGAAGAAGGGAAGCGTGCCGCTGCCCGGTTTGAGCGGAACGGACGGCGTGGGCGTGATCATGAACATCCCAGTCTCGGTCTGCCACCAGGTGTCCATGATCGGGCATTTCTCCCCTCCGATAACGCGGTAGTACCACTTCCACGCTTCGGGGTTGATCGGCTCGCCGACGCTGCCGAGCAAACGCAGCGAGGAAAGGTCGTGTTTGTTGGGCCAGGCCTCGCCAAAACGCATCAGCCCGCGGATGGCGGTCGGCGCGGTGTACAGGATGTTGATGCCGTAACGCTCCACGCATTGCCACCAGCGGTTCGGATACGGGTAGGCGGGTCCGCCCTCGAACATGAACGAGGTCGCGCCGTTGAGCATGGGGCCGTAGACGATGTACGAATGACCGGTCACCCAGCCCGGGTCGGCGGCGCACCAGAAGCGGTCTTCGTCGGTCAGGTCGAAGACGTATTTGAGCGTCGAGTAGATGCCGACCATGTATCCGCCGTGGACGTGCAGGATCGCCTTCGGTTTGCCCGTCGAGCCGCTGGTGTAGAGGATGTAAAGCGGGTCTTCCGCGTCCATCACCTCGGTGGGACATTTCCCGTTTGCGACGGGGAGTTTCGCCAATTCGTGATACCAGTGGTCGCGCAGCGGGTCCATCGGGATCTCGTGGCCGGTCCGACGTACGACCAGCACGTTCTCCACCGAGGGGCATTTTTTGATCGCGTCGTCCACGATGCGCTTCAATTCGACGATCTTGCCGTTGACGTAGTTCCCGTCCTGCGTGATGACCAGCTTCGACTGGCTGTCGTCGACGCGTCCCTGCAGGGCGTCTGCAGAGAAGCCGCCGAACACCACTGAATGGATGGCGCCGATCTTGGCGCAGGCCAGCATCGCAAAGACGATCTCGGGGATGCGTCCCATGTAGATGGTGACGCGGTCGCCTTTGCGGACGCCCATCGCCTTGATGATGTTCGCCATGCGCGAGACTTCCCGGTTCATCGCAAAATACGAGAACGTGCGGTGGTCGTTTCCGTCTTCGCTCTCCCAGATCAGGGCAAGTTTGTTCTTGCGATGGGTCTTGAGGTGACGGTCAATGCAGTTGTGGACGATATTGACCTTCGCGCCGACAAACCATTTGAAGAACGGCTTGTCGGAATCGTCCAGCGCTTTGTCCCATTTTTGGAACCATTCCAGCTCGTTGGCTTCGGATTCCCAGAAGCCCACATAATCCTGGCCGGCTTTTTTCGCGAGGGAATCCCAATCCTTGAGGCGCGCCTGGTCAATGACTTCCTGTGAGGGGTAAAAGACTTCACCTTCCATTGAATTTGCTCCTTTATCGGCTAAATTTGGCGGAATTGGTTTAATATACAGGAAAACGCGCCTGCGGACAATACCTCACTTTTCGGGCAGAATCACAAAACCGCCGCTTTTTCGGGCGGCGGTTTGCTTGGGATGCTTCGACGCAATTACTGCGGAATGGCCGAAGACTGAAGATCCGGGTCCATCGGGACGGCATTTTTCCAGAAGTCGAAAGTTTCGATCAGGCCGTCGGCTTCGGCGTTGGCGCGCAGGTCTTCCATCCACCTGGCGAAGGCGTTTTGTTTCGCCTGGTCGAACTGGTCGGCGGTCAGCGGGCGCATCTCATGGCCGATTGCCTGGATGATGTGCCAGCCGCCGGGCGTTTGCACAGGCTGGCTGTATTCGCCCGGCTGGAGGGCGAACGCGGCCTCCGCGAAGGCCGCGCCAAACGCGGACTGGTCCTTGCCGAACCAGCCCAGGTCGCCGCCGTTGTCTTTCGTACCCGTGTCGGCGGAGAATTCCGCCGCGAGCGCGCCGAAGTCCGCTCCGTCCGTCAGTTTATCGTAGACGGACTGCGCGGCGGCCTCGTCCGCGAGGAGGATGTGCCTGGCCCAGACCTGGTCTTCGACCGCCTGGATATCGCGCGTAACGAAGTCGAACATCTTCGTCCTCACGATTTCCAGCAGGACGAGATGGCGATAGTCCGCCTCGGAGAAACCGAGTTTTTTGAAATTGGACAGGCTCTCAGCCAGACTGGCCTCGTAACCTTCCTTGCTGACCGGGGTGGCCGTCGGTTGGGGCGTTTTGGTGGGGACGGGCGTCGAGGTGAACGCGGTGGAAGGCGTGGCGCTCGGCTCGGGCGTGACGGTCGGCTTCAGGGTGGGCGTGGCGGTCGTCGTCAGGTCCAGGGTGGGGGTCACGGTGGGCGTGGACGTGGCGGTGGGCGCGGCTGTGTTGGTGGGGCCGGGCGTGGGGGTAATGGTCACGATGGCGGCTTCGGCGGGGGAGATCGTCGGCAGGGTCACTTCGGTGGGCGTGACCGTCGCGGTGGGCTCGCCTTCGGGATAGTAGTTGTAGAAAGCCTGCAGGCGGTCCTGGACTTCCTGGTCGCTGGCGCCGATGCCCTCCTTCGCGGCCTGCTGGAGCAGCAGGACTTCGTCAATCATCTGGTCGAGCGCTTCCTGGCCGAGGTCTTGGGCGCCAAGGCCGGAGAGCTGGTATTGGATTTGCTGCAACTGGCTGGACAGGTCCATTCCAAGCATCTGGGCATATTGCTCGTATAGGTTGTACTGGCCGATCAGCTGGTTGCGCTGCAGGCGGACGCGCGCCTGGAATTGGGCAAGCGTGATCTTGTCCGCGCCGATGCGCGCCACGGTTTTGTTTGGCTGGATGAATTTCTCGTTGAGATACCAGTATCCGAACAGCGCGAATACGACGACGACGACGGCGGCCGCGATCCCGACGATCCAGCGCGACTGGCGGCGTTCCCGTTCCAGCCGGGCAATGTGTTTTCTGGATGGCGAACTGCGTTTGATGGGTCTGGGAGCCATAATTCCTCTAGGCGAAAAAACAGGGCATGGGTTTCGCCATGCCCGTATTTCTGGTTAACGGTTATCGTCCCAGAGCCTGCCGGTGAATGGCAGAAGGGCGATGTGACGGGCCTGCTTGATGGCCCCGGCCAGCACGCGCTGGTGACGGGCGCAGGTGCCTGTCTGCCGGCGCGGGCGGATCTTGCCCTCGTCAGTGATGAAACGCCGGAGCATGTCCACCTTTTTGTAGTCAATGGTCATCTGCTTATCGGCGCAAAACTGGCAGAATTTGGGTTTGGCGTAATAACGGCGCTCGCCGCCTTCGCCTTCGCCGCGTCCGCCGCGGGCGTAATCTTCGGACATGGTAAAACTCCAATCTTACTAGAACGGAAATTCGTTATCGGTTGCGGAGGATTCGGTCTCGTCGGCGGCCGGCGCGGATTCCTGGCTGGCGTGTCCGCTGTCGCGGCGTTCGAACATCATCATTTCGTTGGCCACCACTTCCACGCTGGAATGCCTGACGCCTTCCTTGTCGTCCCAGCGGCGGGTCTGCAGACGGCCCTCGATGTAAACCTGCTGGCCTTTGTTGAGGTACTGTTTGCAGGTCTCCGCCAGGTTGCCCCAGGCTACGATGTTGAACCATTCGGTCTCGCTGTGGCGCTCGCCGTCGCTCGAATTCCAGGTGCGGCTGACGGCCACGGTGAACGTGGTGACAGGCTTGCCCGAGGGCGTGTAGCGCATTTCAGGATCACGGCCCAGGTGGCCGATGATCATTATTTTGTTCAGGCCTCGACTCATGTCAGACTCCTTGTTAAAACCGAATCCGAAAAAACTAATCCGCCACGCTGAGCATGTGGCGCATGACCGGCTCGAGGAAGCGCAGGTTGCGCTCCAGTTCAACGGTCGCTGTGGGAGGGATGGCGATGTTCAGCAGGACGTATTGGCCGTCGCGCTGCTTGCGGATGGGGGTCGCCAGGCGGCGCTTGCCCCATACGTCCACTTTGTCCACGTTACCGCCGGCCTCGCCGACCCAGCCTTTCACTTTGTCAACCACGCCATTAAACGCGGTCTCGTCCAGTTCGGGCTGGATGATGCAAACCAGTTCGTAATTACGCATTGGGAAAACCTCCTTTCCACGGGTTTGCTCCCATTCATGCCGTAGGCAGGCTGGGAGCGGAAGGAGACACAGGATTGTGTCTTGAACGGGCGAGAGTTTATCACAAAGACGGGAGTTTCGGAAGGGGCGCGCCAAGCCGCCCCGACGCGCCGGCCCGGGCGGGCAAAAACGGCTCGACGTCGGGCGCGACGACCGCCATGTTGGACCGACTCGAAAAGGCGGGGTTGATCGAGCGTCGTCCAAATCCCAACGACCGCCGCGAGAGCCTCATCGCCGCCGCGCAAGGGAGTTCGCAAATAGCCGCGTCGTGGTTCGAGTCGGCGAGACGGGCGCAGGATAGATTGATTTCCAGTTACTCGGAAAGCGAGCTGGAAATCATTTCGGATGTCTTTGAACGGTTTGCAAAGCTATGGGACGACGAGCGCGAAACTACGGGGCGGCAAACCCAACCTGTAGGTTCAGGCGGGCGCGCCTGCGATTAGACCGAAGACGGCTGACCGAAGACGAAAGACCGTCGTCCATCGTCTACCGTCCTCCGTCGAATGATTGCGCCAGCAGGGACTGGAACAGCCCCTCCCCCTGCCGCGCGGACTCGTCCATGCGCGCCCGCAGCGCCTCCAGAAGCAGCCATCCACGAATAGACCGCGAATGCACGAATACCGCGCCGTCCATTCGAGTATTCGTGAATCATTCGTGGACGGCTCACCCAAAACTCTCCGCCAGCAGAGACTGGAACAGCCCCTCCCCCTGCCGCGCGGACTCGTCCATGCGCGCCCGCAGAGACTCCACCCGCGCCACCACCCGCGCAAATTCCTCTTGCAGTCCAAGCGGGGGAATGGGACATGGAAATTCATACAAGGCATCCTGTCCGATTGTTGTCATCGTAGCGGTTTTAGCCCGTTTCATAATTTCGGATTTGCCAAATTGAGAACGAAATAGACCAAGCGCATAATAGGGATTAATTTTTGTTTTATCAACTCTTGCTCGAATAATATGTGATTCAAACATCGTTCGTTCTTCTAATTTTGGAACAATATTAGCTTGACCAACGCCTTCTGCCACCAGTGATGAACGGGTAAACAATAGATCACCCTCAATCACTTCATATTTTCCTAATTCTTTCTCGGAAACTTGAACTCGACGTAAAGCCGAAATGTCAATTATGTTTGTATGATACAGATTATCTACCCAAATAATTGGGTTGCCTGTACCATATTTTTCATTTTTCTCAAAAAAGCCATTAGTTAATGGAATTTCTAAAACATCAGCAAATTGGCACTCGATCTTATTCAGATAATCCCCAAACATCTCCAAAAACACGGACTGCAACAGCGAGTCGCACTGCTCGCGCGCCACGCGCCGCAACCCGCGCAGACGGTCCGCCCGCGCCAGCAGAGACGCAATCCGCTTTTGCTCGCTCAATGGCGGCAGGGGGATTGGATACTCTTTCAAAACCGCCTGTCCAATATTTTGCTGCGTATTTCCCTTGCCTAAATCGAGAAGTTTTTCACGTGAATAAAGCAGATAATAAAACAAGAAATCTACATCGACTAATTTGGGATCATGACGACAGAACGCGATAGCTTGATTCGTTGCGCATCGAATTCCAGTAATTCCAAGTTTTCCAATACTGCCATACATGGCAATGAGCAGAGTTCCAGGCTCAACAATTTTTGCTGAACTATTTTTTAGACCAAGTTCAGTAATTGTTTTCTGAGAAGATGTCACAATGCCATCATTTAAATCTTCAATGATTAGCCAAGGTATTGTCCCATTGTAATATTCTGGAATTGAAGACAATGGAGTTCCCCCAGAACCCCATTCACCTAAATCTCCAAGAGTGCGTAATTTCCACTTCATTTCAAGAACTCAATCTTCCACCGTCCCGAAGGTTTAAGAACCTTCGGGACGTTTCTCCTTCGGGACGTTTTCCTACTTCCCATTCACCAACTTCCCAAGTTCCCGAATCTCCTCCAACATCACGCCCTCCAGCCGCGCCAAACGCTCCAACGTCACCGCAGGCGCTTCGTGATACGCCGCGTCCGCTTCCACTTGGCGGTAACGGCTGGCAGAAAGGTCGTACTTGTTGGCGCGCACCTGCTCCGCTGTCACCCAAAACTGGCGCGTCAGGCGGTCGAGTTCCGATTGCAGGGGAGAGATTTCAGATTCGAGATTCACAAGTTCGGCTTGCGCGTCATTAAGAGCATCAAACACGACGGGCACAAAGGTCTCAAAGGATTCTTGACGGGCTTCCTTTTGGTTTTCCTTCGTGACCTTTGTGTCCTTTGTGTTTAAAACGGATTCAAATTGCAACCGATTGACCTCCGCCTGCAACTTCAAGCGTTTCTCCTTCAGCGGAGTCAACTCTGCCCGTAGTTCCACTACTCTCTGTTCTCTGCTCTCCATAAACTTCTTATCCCCCCGCCGCTCCCAACACGCCAGCGCATCGGGGATGTCATTCTCATCCACCTTCACGCGCTTATCATCTAGCGAAAAGCCGTCGTGCGCCATATCGTAAAACCAAATCTCCTTCGTCTGCGCGCCCTTCGTAAACAGCAACACCGCCGTGCTCACCCCCGCATACGGCTTGAAGACGCCCGAAGGCATCGAAACCACCCCGTCCAGCCGATTCTCCTCGATCAACTTGCGCCGCAAATCCACATGCGCACGGCTCGACCCAAACAGCACGCCGTCTGGCACAATCACCGCCGCCCGTCCGCCCATCTCCAGCGCCCGCAAAATCAGATGCAGAAACAACAGCTCGCTCTTGGTCGTGTCGCTCGGCAGCGACGGATGCACCGTCCCCTTGTCCACCGCGCCCTTAAACGGCGGATTCATCAAAATCACATCGTACTCGCGCTCGTCGTCGAACTCCTTCGAGAGCGTATCCCGATAAAAGAACTGCGGCGACTCGATGCCGTGCAGAATCAGATTCATCGAACCGATGCGCAGGATGGTCATGCCCGAATCGTTGTCGAACCCGCGCAGATACTTCGGCGACGACATGAACGCTCGTTCCTGACCCGTCAACTGGTCGCCGATTAAATGATGCGGAATCCCGTCCTCATCGTAATCCAGAATCCCCGCCGACGTGTGCCGCTCCAAAATATGCTGGTGCGCGTTGACGAGAAACCCCGCCGTCCCGCCCGCCAAATCGCCGATGCGTTCGCGCGGCTTTGGGTCGATCATCTTCACCATCATGCGGATGATGTGCCGCGGCGTGCGGAACTGTCCGCCGCGCCCCGCGAACTGCATGTGTCCCAGCATATACTCGTACAAGTCGCCCTGCACATCCTGATTCTGCTCCGAGATTTTCATCTCGTCAATCAGGTTAACCGCCTCCACCAGCAGGCTGGGCTTGTTGATCTTGCACTCCGCGCCCTTCATGTACTGCCCAAACGACGACTCGCCGTTCGACAGCTTCGCCATCCACGGGAAGACTTCCCCCTTGAGATGCTTCAACATCTCCTCGGCTTTTTTCTGCTTCCAAACGCCCCAACGCATCTCCTGCGGAATTTTGGGCTGATACGCCGTCCCCTTGCGCTTCGCCTGCCGCTCGGCGGCATTCTCGCGGTCATCCAGGCGCTTCAAAAACAGCAAATACGAAAACTGCTCGATCGCATCGAGCGGATTCGACAATCCCCCCGTCCAGAACTTATCCCAGAGGGCGTCTACTTGCGAGCGGAGTTTAGGGTCGGTTAGCATGAGATTCCACGAGTTTCAAAAAATGTGACAAATGACGCTTGCAATTATCTATAGATTTGTATATACTGTATATATCTCATCTACCATGGTAGAAGGAGAACGGATACCGTCCTTTCAAAGGGCGGTATCGGCTTTATATCGTTCAAACTCCTGTTGTAGTTTGCGCTTTTGGCTTTGCCACGTCACGAGGTAAGCGGTGATTAATAAAATCATTCCTTTGTGTTCTGCCAATACGACCAGATAATCATCTTTCTCGAAGATAAACCTCAGCAAAATACGCTTTTCCCGTCCGCGCATCGTTTCCCAAACCTGAACAACTGAATCACTGTAGTTTTCGATGATTGCCCGTGGCCAGCGAATGCGCTTACATCGCTCAAAATCGGGGATACGCTCTTCTTCAATTTTCCCTTCGGAGATCAAATGCCAAAATGTCGCTTCTTTCCCTTGTGAATAGGGATGCTTCGTTATACCGACGGGCACATTACGAAACGAAGGCTTTGATTCGAAAAAATCCCTACGGAAGAACCGATAGAGCGTTTCGATATATTTGTCCCAATCACCATCATAATCAGATATCAGAATCAGATTAGGAAGCCAGCCTGGTTTATTTGTCATTGTCTCGTCCCCAATTTGGCTGCCAGAGAAATAGATTTACTTTGTCTTCCCAATACAGGGTTTTATTGGTCAAGCGGTAGCGAGAACGTTCACGCATTCTTTTGACTAACTCAAGTTTTGCCTGGCTGGTTTGCAGATTTCGATTTGCATAAGCAACAGTGCCGATTAGCAAATCCGCTAACTGAAGTTGCTCGACCTCGTGCGAATGGACCGCCTGCACTCTTTCGATAACTTCACGCCGAAAGTCGTACATATTATTGCTCAGCACCTCATGGAGTTTTTGTAGGTTCTCTACCTTACTCTTGCTCTGTGTGTCTTTGATATCTATGTATATCCGATAACGAGAATTGGGAAACAAGATGACTTTCAGCATGTCAAAATACATCTTGTAATACCAATCATCATGAGTTTGATGATATTCTTTGTGATCAAGTTTGGTCTTATCGGCAATCAACCCGCGAAAATGCAAGTCGTCATCGTCAAAGAAGTAATCCATCACGGCAAGGTAAAAATCCAGTTTTGCAGGTGAAACTTTTACCCACTTAATTTCAAAGTTGGGTGGCAAACCATGTTGTACTTTTATTTCACGAATACGAACGGCAATCTCTCGCCTTTTTTCGAGCGGGCACCACACCGCGCCTAAAACCATAATTGGTAGGCGGTCGTTTTCCAAATGGCAACTCTCATCACAATAGATATTGAAAATTTCGCTCATGGCTTTCCTTGTTCAATCGCAAGACGATTGGCGAATTCTACCACCTCGTTAATTTTCCTCTCCGTAAACCACCGTTCCATCGCGTCTTGATTAAATCAGGGTGTATCAATCCTTCTTCTCAACATATTTCACGCCATCCATGCCCTTGAAGTGCGCGTCCTGCGTCCAGAGTGTAGCGTTATTGACGCGGGCAGTGGCGAGGATGATGCTGTCTGCCATGGCGAGTTTCAACTCGCGCGAGATTTGCGCCGCCTCAATGGCAATATTGCGATCCAGCTCTATCTCGTGTCCGTGAGACATGAGTCCCACCGCAAGCAGGGCGGAATCCTCGTCCCGTTCCGTTAATAAGCGTTTGAAGACCTCGTAAATACAAATCGTCGGAACGATCAATTTTTCGACATCCCGAATCGGCGCGGCAAAGAAATCCGCATTTCTCCCATCGGTGAAATATTCGATCCAACCCGATGAATCAACCAGATTCATCAACGTTCCTCGTCAACTTCTTCGCGGAAATTATCTATATTCATTCCCTTGAAAATCCCCCGCGCCTCCTTGATGGACGGGACGATAACGAGCCGAATGGAATTCTTATACGGGATGAACAATACCTTCTGCCCAGGCTTCAGGTTGAACTGCTTGCGAACCTCGCGCGGAATCATGATCTGGTATTTGGTCGAAATTGTCGTCAGGGCTTCCATTTTTACATCTCCTTCATCGAACGATAACCGTAAAACAATTATACCGCCATCTTATTCGCAAACGCCACCACTTCTTGCACTTCCTTCTCCGTAAACCACCGTTCCACCGCGTCTTGACCGAATCCTACCAGCGCGGGCGCGTCGTACAGGTCGGCGGTCTCGAGGCGGCGTTTCTGCAAGAATACGCTCTGCACCGCGCGCAGGAAGCGAATCTGGTCGGCGTTGAACTTATGCTCGATGGTGTATTTTTCAAATTGCCGCGTCACCAGGTCTTTGTAATCAGGCAGGGATTGAATATCCAGCGCCTGCCGCACCAAATCAAGAAAACTATCCGTGGACGGCGAAAAAACTTTCGTCAGGTTTTCGAGCGTCACTTCCAGATCGCTTTCGCCAAGTTCTTTGGTCAGCGTGCGCTCCAGTTCGAGCAATTGCCAGTCGTCAATATTCTCGCCATTTTGAATCGCTTTGATAGTCGGATGATCGGCGACTAATTTCAAGATGCGCTCCTCCACCAGGCGGCGGTATTCCGCCACGTACATCTTCTCTCCGCTCTTGGTGAGAAGAATATATCCGCTAATAGCGATGGAATCCACCAGATCGAGTTCAAGGAAAGTGTCGTACCGCGCTTTGTTCTTCATGCGCGGCGCAAGCGTGTCGCGGATCAGGTTCAGTTCGTTGCTTCCAAACTCAATCAATTTTTCTGGCACGCAGACGCTTTTGGCTTTGCGCTCGGCGTCGGACAAAATGGTATCGCGCAGACTTTGAGCGTCCTCCACGATGGATTGAATGGTTCCGCTGGCTTCTTTGTTCGTGCGTTTGAGCAGCTTCAGCCGTTCCACCTTGCTGATGAAGGTCGCCGCGGCGACATCCACGCCAGGGACGAGGCGCAGATACGGCGCAACTTTCACTTTCAGGAAGTCAATCTTGCTTGGGATCAAATAATCCCAGAAGGCGTCCGTCCACGCTTCTTCGATCTCTGGCATGTGTTTGCGGATGGTGAACGAGTCGGTTGGAATCTGTTGAATCTGCCCGCGCAGGTCGGCGATCACCTGTCTGCAATCGGGATTCTGCTGGTCGTTGAGATAAGTCTCCAGCAGTTTCAAACGCGTGTTGAAAATCGTAACCAGCACAGGCGTAGACTGATCGGCGACTTCCTTAGCGTCGCGGTTGAAGTTGTTTTCCCAGAAGTCAATGATGAGAAAACCCTTCTTCTCGAAATTTGGCAGCAACGCTAAATTCCTGCACGCCGCCTGCGGACGCGTGCCGCGTCCGATCATCTGCTGCAATTTGATCGGCGATTGGACAGGCTTCATGAAAACCAAATTGACCACTTCGGGGACGTCAATGCCCGTGTCGAGCATGTCCACCGAAATGGCGATGCGCGGCATGTCTTCCTTCTTGAACGCTTCCACCAACTTGCCGCGGTATTCCGATTTATGAGTGATGACTTTTGTCAGTTCAGGGAACTGCGGATACATCTCATCGAAAATTTTCTGCAACCGCAAGGCGTGTTCCTGCGTGACAGCAAAGACGATCGTTTTCCCTGGCAGTTGCCCCGAAGCGTCCTTCTTGCAAACCTCCCAAATCTCCTCCCACTGCCTGCGAATGGTGTCGAAATTTGTCACGGTTCTTTCGAGTTCCGTGCCTTCGAAGTTGATGTCGTCGGGATCGATCCCTTTTTCGATTAAGGCGTTGCGCTCTTCCTCGGTCAGGTCCACGCCGTGGATGCCCTCGCGCTGAAACTTTGTCCGCGCGGCGTAGAGTTCGTAATCCACGAGATACTTATCTTCAATGGCTTGTTCGTAAGTGTAGAGATAGGTCGGCTTGCCGTCCGCACAATCGAAAGCGAGGAAGGTGTCGCGATTTATGTAGTTGGCGGGCGTGGCGGTCAATCCGATTTGCCTGCCGTCGAAATATTCCAACACTTCATTGAATTTGTTGAAGATCGAACGATGGACCTCATCGAAGACAATCAAGTCAAAGAAAGCAGGAGAGAACTGCTCAAAGATGTTGCTCAGCGTTTGAAGCGTCACCGCGTAGAGTCTCTGGCTGGTCTCCACGTTCCAACTTCGCAAGCGAGTGCAAGGTTCTGTTGGCAGATACTTCTGAAAGCCGTCGTCTATCGCCTGCTCGACTAACGCGTCGCGGTCCGCCACAAACAGCACACGCCGCGCTTGATTCGCACGCATAAAGACGTCAATCAATCCCATCGTAGTACGCGTCTTGCCCGTTCCCGTCGCCATGACGATCAAGGCTTTGCGCTTGCCGCCAGAACGTCCCGAAGGTTCTGAAACCTTCGAGGCGGTTTCAAACGCCTCACACACGCGGCGGATAGCTTCATGCTGATACGAACGGTCAACGATGGCGTTGTTGATGCTCACCGAACTCAGCGGCTTGGCATTCTGGCGAATGTAGAGCAAATTCTCTAAATCTTCGCGCGTGAAAAAGCCGAACACTTCGCGCTTGGGGGCGTTGCCCACATCCACAAAATAGATTTCACGCCCGTTGGCTAAAAAACCAAACGGACGAAAGCTTTGATGCTTTTCGATTTCCGTCACGTAATGCCTGAGTTGCGCCTCCGCCAAACGGACATCCACCGCCGTCTTTTTCGCTTCGACCACCGCCAGCACTTCCCCATTTGCGCGATAGAGACAATAATCCGTCACCCCGTTCCACGGTGCGGCGTCGTAACCATCCACAGGGATTTCGATCTTAACCCTGGAATGGTCGCGTAAATACCAACCCGCCTTCTCCAACTGCGGGTCGATCCTTTCCTTACGGGTGCGTTCTTCGGAGATATTCTTCAAAGCCTGCCGCCCAAACTGGGGTTGCCCTATTATAAAACTGAAATCACCCTGGCGCGGCCTCAAACGATACGAAACAACGCCTTCCTCACCCATTCAATCGGATGCCGCGCCTCCGCGTTCGCGCCGTGGCAAATCTGCATCCTGCACGCCGCGCCAGAGGCAACCATGCCACTATCTCCAGTCTTCAATCTCAAGTCTCTCACAATAGGCAACAACCTCAACTCACCCACCTTCATCGAAACCTCATAATGCTCCGCTTCAAAGCCGAACGTGCCCGCCATGCCGCAACAGCCAGCGTCGCTCAACTCCACATCGCAGCCGAGAGATTGCAGCAGGGAGACCGTGGCCGCCGCGCCTGTGGGAAGTCCGTCCGCGGCGGGAGGTTCGGCGCGCTGGTGACAGTGCGGCTGCAGGTAGATTTTCGGTTTGGGCGTTTGCAGGGACGGAGCGTCTGTTATTCTGGCTACGCGCAAACGCTGGAACGCGTCCGAGCGCAGGAGGAACTCGTCCAGCAGCCAGACGCGGGCGGAGAGCGAAGCGGTCGCCTCGGCGCGGGACGGAAGCAGGTCGGCGTAGTCGTTCTTCAGGCAGTAGACTTCCGACGGTTCGATTCCCACGATCGGCAGGCGGCGCGCCGGATCGAGTTCCTCCAGCGCGTCCAGGACGCGGCGCGCGTGACTTTGGGCGGATTCGATAAACGATTTGCTCATCAGCCCCGCCCCCGCTCCCACGACGGGCAGGACGAAGACCTCGTATCCGCACGCGGACAAGACGTCGAGCGCGGCCTGCTCCGCCTGCGGTTCGACGAAGCGCGTGAACGGGTCGCCGAGGAAGATGACTTTGCCGCGCGGGTCGTCAACCCGGCTTGCCTTTGCCCGCTCGCGCGTGAACTTCGGGAAGGGGCGCGCCGGCGCGAGTCCCAGAATTTTCGCGGCGAGATTTTTTATCGGCGCGAGGGCGGTCAGCGCGTTGACGAGCGGCGCGAACGCGGCAAGGACGCGCGCTGTGACGTGGAAATATCCAAACAGATAATCGCGCAGCGGACGGCGATGCGTCTTGTAATATTCGTGCATGAACTCAAACTTCAGTTTCGCCATGTCCACGCCGCTGGGACATTCCGCCTTGCAGCCTTTGCAGGCGAGGCACAGGTCGAGAGCCCGATAAGCGGCATCCATTATCGGATGCGGACGAGCGCGGATGGACGCGGAAATTTTCTTCCCCGCGTTTTCGGCGCTATCCGTGTTTATCCGCGTCCCAATCCCCGAGATCATCGCCCGCAGCAAATTCGCCCGTCCCCGCGTGGAGTTGCCCTCCTCCCGCGTCGCCTGAAACGAAGGGCACATCACGCCCGTGGACTTGCGGCACACGCCCTGCCCGTTGCACTGCTCGACGGCGGTCTGTAACCCGCCGTTGCGCGAGAAATCCAGCGCGGGAGTCCACGGCCGCGCGGCGTACTCCGCGCCGTAGCGCAGGCGCGAATCCATCGGCGGCGCGTCGAACATCTTGCCCGGGTTGAGGATGTTGTGCGGATCGGCGGCGCGCTTCAACAGGCGCATGGCCTCGGTCACATCGTCGCCGTAGGTCTGTCGCAGCCACTCGCCGCGCGCCATCCCGTCGCCGTGCTCACTGCTCATCGAGCCGCCGAGTCGCAGGGTCAGCGCCAGCGTCTGCTCGGCGATGCTCCGCAGCGAGCGCGCGCCCTCGCCCGATTTCAGATTCAGGATGGGGCGGATGTGCAGACAGCCCGCCGAGGCGTGCGCGTAAATCCCGCCCTCCGTGCCGTGCGCGGCGAGGATCCGCTCGATCTCGCGGACGAACTCCCCCAGCCGCTCCACCGGGATGGCGCAATCCTCGATGAACGCGACGGGACGCGCGGCCTGCGGCCGCGAATCCAGAATCCCCAGCCCGACTTTGCGGACGTTCCAGACGCGCGCCTGCTCTTCGGGCGACTCGGCGACATACATCAGACTGCCGATCCGCTCCACGCTTCGCTTCAGGACTTCGGGGCGGTCGCCGCTGAACTCGACGACCAGCAGCGCGGCGGGATCGCCCTCCAGCCACTCCATCTGACGCGCGTACGCGGGGACGCCGCGCGCCAGCCGCAGGATCATGCGCGGGACCAACTCCACCGCGCTGGGGCGGAACTCCAGCAGGCGCGGCGCTTCGTCGCACGCGGCGGGGATGTCGTCATAAGCGAGGATGCCCAAGATCGTATATTTCGGCTTCGGGACGAGGTTCACCTTCGCGCGGCGGATAACGGCCAAAGTCCCCTCGGAGCCAGCGAGTAATGAAGGGTGAAGGGTGAAAGACGAAAGATGAACTGGGGGATAAGCGCCATCCCAGAAAGGCGGCGCGGAATGGGAAAAGGGCAATAGATAGTTCAGACGATAGCCCGCCGAGTTGCGCCAGGATTTGGGATAGTTCTGCTTAATTGCCTCCGAGTATCTCTCACGAATTTCAGCGATAGATGAATAGAGAGCAGACAGCAGAGATAAGTCGCCTCTCCACTGCTCTCCGCTCTCCGTTCTCTGCCCTCCAAACACCGCCAATGAACCGTCCGCCAGCGCCACATCCGCTTCGAGCAAATGATCTGCAGTCATGCCGTACAAAATCGAGTGCGCGCCCGTGGCATTGTTCCCGATGACGCCGCCCATCGTGGCGCGTTCCGCCGAAGCGGGGTCGGGACCGAACATCAGCCCGAATTTGGCGGCGGCCGCGTTCAGGTCTGCGAGGACGACGCCCGGCTCGACGACAGCCGTCCGCGCTTCGGGGTTGATCTCGATGATGGAATCCAGCCAACGCGAGCAGTCGAGGATCAACGCCTCGCCGATAGCCTGCCCCGCGAGGGACGATCCCGCGCCGCGCGGCAGGATGGGGACGCGGTATTTTGCGGCCAATTCCACCGCGGCGTGGAGGTCTTCCTGCGTCTTCGGGACGGCGACGCCCAGCGGCTCGATCTGGTAGATGGACGCGTCGGTGGAGTGCAACGCGCGGGAGGCCGCGTCCAGCCGAACGTCGCCCGCGAAGCGTTTTTTCAGTTCGTGGATGAAATCGGGATGGAGAGTCATGGGGCAATTCTAACGCACGAATGTCCCCACGAAAGATTCGGCGAAGCGGGAGCGTCTACCGAAGATGCGGAACAAAAACGCCTGCAATTCAGTCTACGATGGAGCGTCAAAACCGCCCGTCGAAGTTGTAGACAAAATTCCGCTGTCCTGCTATACTTTCGGCGCAGTATTGAATTTCCCTGCCTCTGGCAGTTTTCGTGACTACAATCCATGTCGCACGCGAACATCCCCGGCAGAACGACGGCCGGGGCGCTTTTTTGAAAACGTCATCCGTGATACACGGACGACGCGGAGCGCAAAGGCAATTTGAACTTAACCGCCCATGGCGGATAATTAATCTTTGAAAACGAGGTAAGTACAACCAAATGAGCAAGAAAGAAAAACTGAAGATCATCCCTCTCGGGGGGCTGGGAGAGGTCGGCAAGAATATGACCGCCTACGAATATGGCGGCGATATTCTCATTGTAGACGCGGGCATCATGTTCCCTGAGAACGACATGCTCGGCGTGGATTACATCATCCCCGACTTCGAATATCTATTGGACAAGGCCGACCGCGTGCGCGGCATCGTCATCACGCACGGACACGAAGACCACATCGGCGCGGTGCGCCACGTGATCGAGCAGATTCCCGTCCCGGTCTTTTCCACGCCGCTCGCCCTCGGCCTGATCGAGGGCAAGCTGGCCCGCGGCGGCATGGCAAACAAGGCCGACCTGCGGCGCCTGAAGGCGGGCGAAAAAGTGCAGATCGGCAAATTCACGGTGGAGACCTTCCACATCTGCCACTCCATCCCCGACTCCATCGGGCTGGGGATCACCACCGGCGCAGGGCTGGTCGTCCACATGAGCGACTTCAAGCTCGACCAGACGCCCGTGGACGGCTGGCCGACGGACTACGCCAAACTCGCGGAATTTTCCCAGCGCGGCGTGG
>Ga0116166_1000345_pt1 | contig 45059 bp, 37 predicted proteins | sample AD_JPNMR2_MetaG_FD_89884 | JGI IMG/M metagenome (GOLD analysis project Ga0116166, IMG submission 89884) | Active sludge microbial communities of municipal wastewater-treating anaerobic digesters from Japan - AD_JPNMR2_MetaG | ecosystem: Engineered > Bioreactor > Anaerobic > Digestate | place...
GAGGCCGTAAAAACACCTACAACATCACCCACCTGCATTTTTCAGGGCGTACCTCCCAGGATATGACCAGCCTTAAGGTCCTGCAGCATTTCTCCTGCCACGGCAGCAGCTACACACACGATAGCTGCCACACCCAGTACCGACGCAATACCCTCGGTACCCCGGACCCCAATCAACACCATAATTAGCGCAGTTACCACAAGTCCCGTCAACGTAAGTCCACTGATGGGATTATTACTCGAACCCATAATACCTACCAGATAACCCGATATTGCCGCAAAGAAAAATGCCAGGATAATCAATACCGTAGCTGATACCAATGCAACGGTGAAGGTCGTTTTGAAAAAATAAAAAGTAATAAAAAAGGTTAATATGGCTATACCAAGAATACCCAGCATAATAGTGCGAAGACTCAGGTCTTTTTCAGTACGTGGAACATGAATTTGATGTCCTTGCATCGATTTTTTTACATCATTGACCGACCGGGTAATTCCGGCAAACAAATTTTTTCGCATGCGGTAGAGGGTATAAAAAGCACTAACCAGCATCCCCCCAATAGCAATGGGTTTAACTATGTATCGTGCAATCTGTCCAATAATAGATAAGGTAACTCCCTGTGCTGCTTCCTCGGGTGTCATACCAGGATTATTTGCCATAAGTGTTGCCTGCAGCGCAGCAACATCGATGGAAGGCAACATAAAATATAGTATTACCGGTACAAGTATTCCCCAGGCAAGTATTCCTCCGCTAAAATTCAGCGCGCCCAGCCGAGGTCCAATAATATAACCTACCCCCAAATAGGCAGGACTTATCTCGGGGGAACCAATGAGCATTCCTCCTTTTGCAGAGAATTGCGTACCCGATATGGTTTGTTTTGCAAAAGCTATGAACTTTTCCCAATATACGGCAAAAAACTTAAGCTCGCCCAATAGCTTGACCAATGCCCCAATCCCCATGGCCAGAAAAAGATATTTGGAATTTTTAGCATCGGTGCGTCCAGCTTTATGTATCTCGGCAGCAGCAATTGATTCAGGAAAAGGAAGTTCGCTGTCCTCCACCATAATGCGTCGCAGTATGGCCACGAAAAGAATACCCAATACGCCGCCTGCTACCAGGATAATACTGGCAGTGATATAGTTGGTCGGAGAAAAAAATGGCACCCACAATCCCGCAATGTAAAATGCCGGCAGGGTAAAGATAGCGCCTGCAGCTACCGATTCCCCAATAGACCCTACCGTTCGGGCAAAATTTTCCTCGAGTATATTCCCCCGCAAAGCCTTCAGTATGGCCAAACTGATAACAGCTGCCGGATAGGTTGCTGCTATTGTCATCCCTGCTTTTAAACCAAGGTAGGCATTCGCCGCACCCAAAACCACATTCAAAACGATACCAATAATGAAGGCTCGAAGCGTCATTTCCGGAAGTGATTCTTCCGACGAAACAAACGGTACATATTTTTTCCCCGACATAATTACAAGATTTTTTTTAATTACATTTTACTGCAATACATATTGGGGCTCAAAACTAAAATTTTCTTTCAAAAATGGCATGTGTTATATAGCAGAATTTATCTTTACGACAATAAAATATCAATCCACACCAGCAGAAAAAACACAAAATATACGGCAGATCAGCTCAACGAATTATTAGTGTGCTAAATACATATCAGGTACCAGTAGCGCTAAATCCACCCGAAAGCTGTTTTGGACGAGGGCTGATGACCATTACAGGTATCCTGGCATCGTTAGCAATGATAGCCTGTTCGGCAGGTCCCATCAAATAATCAGCAAAAGTGAGCGTTTTAGAAAGAGCTATCAAAATTAGGTCGGCATTAATTTTCTTAGCATAGTCAGTCGTTTCCCTGGCCAGGTCTTTGCCAACTGTTTCAATTGTGTAGGGAATGTCAGTGTTATCAAAATATTTTTTGGTAAACACCATGTTTGAATAGATTCGTTTTTTAAAAGTCGAATCAGAAACTCGTGGATGAATGATGTAGACCTTCCCCTTGAATAAACTATGCAGAAAATGGGCCCACTTAATTTTCTCAATGTTTTCTTTTTTGAAGTCAACTGGGAAAAGGATGTTGTTGTATTTTTTGCTCTGTGGCATCTCCTGAACCACAAGAAAAGGCACCTTACTTCCCCGGATTACCTTAATAGCCCAGCTACCTGTGAATCGTTGAACGCCTCTTATACCATGGGTACCCATCACTACCATTTCGACATGACTGTGAGAAGCATAGCTACTAATACTCTTAAAAATACTACCCGTAATAATCTGGGCATGTACCAGTATTTTAGCTTCTGCTGCTAACTTTTCTGCGACCTCGGTAAGTTTCTGTTGGGCAGGTTCAACATCTTTTTCCCCTTTTACTACGTGCAATAATGTAATGTCAACCCCCGTCGCCTCGGCAAAGTTTACTGCGTGAGCAAAAGCACATTCAGCTTTAGGGCTAAAGTCCCACAACACTAAGATGGTTTTATTGGTATTTTCCATACAATTATGAATAAATTAGCAATTTATGCTCACCGATAAAGAAAATTCCCTATTTTTGATAAAAAATATTCTCCAAATACTGGCCTAAGTTATGTATTTTTTAGGGAAAAAACGCTATGCGAGAGCTATTTTTTTATTGCTAAGCATTTTGCAAGCTCAGCATGCTTATTCGCAATATGTGCCAGGTGCTCCGATTATTCAAACGTTCACTTTTCCCGATTCGTATCAATATGTCGATACTATCTCAGTTTATGAAGATCCTCAGGGTTATTTCCTTCTTGGTACCAGAGAACAGTTGGTGTTATTTTACGGAAATGAGTTTGTACCACTACGCATGAAAGGACAGATTTATGTATCTGCCAATCAACAATCGGTATTTTACACAGGATATAATCAATTGGGCATTATAAAATTTTATAAAAACAGCCAGCCCCAACTCATCCCTTTAATCGATGACACTCGCACCAAAACTAACTTTGGACAGATTTTTAATGTTTTTCTTTACCATAACAGTCTGTATTTTAATAATTCAAAAAAACTTTTTGTCACAACCGAAGGGAATGAGATTAAGGTAATAGATAGTAGCCAATATTTTTTGCAACTCTTCAGGATAAACGATACGCTGTTCGTTTACAAACCCGAGACTGGGCTTTGTTGGTTGGATCAGGAAAGATGCATTCCACTGCAGTTGAAAAATGAAATAGGAAATGAACATCTACAATTTATATTACCTTACCAGGAAGGATGGTTGCTAAAACCCAGCCGACAGGATCGCTTTTTGTATCTAAAAAATCAAAAAACAACACCAATATCCCTTGGTTTTGAATCGTCATTGAAAAACGCTGGTATTAATGATTTGCTTATTTTACCCAATAATACTTTTGTCATTGCAACAGCTTCGGCCGGTGTATTCTATTATAACTCAACCACTCGAAATATTCGAAGAATAGGTGTTTCTCAAGGATTACTCGACAATACCGTACTTACTCTCCACCTCGATGGTGGAAATAATATATGGGCATTTCATCCCAACGGTATAAGCCGCATCGAAGGACAGTATAATATTTTTGTACTTGGAAAAGAAAGTGGATTACAAGGCGAAGTATTGGATATAAAGAAATTTAAACAAAAACTATGGGTAGCTTCCACAGATGGACTGTATATTGAACAGTCTTTCCCCATTAATAAAAGCTATAATCAGCCTGTTTTCTATAAAGTACCTGAAATTATCTATAAATGTATAAAAATCCTGACTACACCCCAACAAGCATATGTATTTACACCAACAGGCATTTTTAGGTTTGGCACCAATGAGCTAACTTCCCATTTTATTCCAATTACCATACGGGATGTTGAACATGATGTGACTAGCCAACAGGTATATATTGCCAATAATGATGGTTTAATAGTTGGCGAAGTTAAGGAACAAACTATTGTATTTACCGATACGTTATTGCGTGGTACTGCTATTAACCAGCTTGCCTGGCACCCACATGAACTTTGGGTTGAAACTACCAACAAACAGCTCTGTAGAGTTGTAGCCCAACAATACAAAATCGATCATAAAAGTAGGATAACATACCTTGATATACCCAGTAACGAGCCACTTCCTTTGCATATAGTATCCACCTCAAAAGGGATCCGCTTTTGCATTGGACACAAAATATATGTTTACGATAACACGAAGAACAAACTCATCGACTTGCCAAGTGTACTTCCGGTAAACCTTGAAGAAATACCCTTTGTACTCGAATTGTATACTGATAGTCAACGCAAATGGTATGGCGTGACTGGAAACCTGGAAAACCAAAAAGGGATTTTACTATTTCGACGTAACAAAACCCAAGAAGGATTGGGATCGTATTTTTTCCGGACAGGTTCAACCTTCAGCCCTTTATTCATCGATTCACCCTATGTTTGGATTGGTGGCAAAGACAAGTTATTTTGCTACGATCTTTCATCAGAGCTGGCAAGTAAAAGAAATTTTGCAACCATTATTAAAAGGGTCGTCATCGGCAATGATTCTATCCTGAGAATTCAGCTCGAAGACCCAGAAATAAGTTACCGTTACCGTAACATCAAATTTCAGATAGCCTCTACACGTTTTGAGTCTGAACCCTTTGTGCGTTACCAATATCGTTTGCTCGGCTATCAGGACGATTGGTCAGAATGGTCACAACAAACCACTTTTATTTTCCGAAAACTTTCACCCGGATACTACACTTTTCAGGTCAGAGCCCTCGACCTCGACGGGTCACTGTCGGAGCCAACAGAACTTAATTTTTACATCCATCCTCCTTTTTATCGTACTTTACCTGCTTATATTCTTTATGTACTTGTATTTTTGTTTTCAGTATTTGTTCTGTTACGTTATAGCACCTGGCGTTTTATAAAAAAGAAACAAGAACTCGATGAGCTGGTTCAAAAACGAACCGCTGAAATACTTCGAGAAAAAGAGAAAAGCGAACAACTGATTGCCAACCTGCTTCCCAAAACTACTGCCGATGAATTGAAACAAACGGGCAAGGCCTCGACTCAAAAATTTTCGATGGTAACTGTATTGTTTTCCGATATTCAAGGATTCACGAAAATTGCCGAGCAAATGAATCCCGAATTACTCATCGACCAGTTAGACTCCTTCTTCTTCCACTTCGACAGCGTAATTGAAAAATATAACATCGAAAAGATAAAGACCATCGGGGATGCCTACATGTGTGCTGGCGGTTTACCCAATAAAAATTGTACCAATCCTGTGGAAGTTGTTCTGGCAGCTCTGGAAATGGTACAGTACATGGAAACTCTGAAAGCATCCAACGCACATATCTGGGATTTAAGAATTGGTATCCATACGGGGCCTGTCATTGCCGGAGTTGTAGGGCATAAAAAATTATCGTACGACATCTGGGGCGACACGGTAAATACCGCAAGTCGAATGGAATCCTCAAGTGAAGCCGGCAAGATTAACATCTCCGGCCAGACTTACGAATGGGTAAAGGACTTTTTTGTTTGTGAATATAGAGGAAAAATGCCTGTAAAGTACAAAGGAGAAATAGACATGTACTTTGTAAAGGGCATTCAACCCGACCTTGCCGCAGATAGTCCTTATATGCCTAACGAAAAGTTTTTCCTCAAGCTACAGTTGCTGCGGTTACAGGACCTGGAAGAATATGTATTTGGCCTGTTACAGCAAAAGCTACCCCAAAATATTTACTTCCATACAGCCAAATGGCAAGAAGAAATCTATCACCTGGTGGAACTTTATAGCCGTGCGGAAGAGATATCTCTGGAAGAAACCTTATTGGTTCATACAGCAGCTTTACTCATGGATGTCGGCTATATCTGGTCGTACGACGAACATGAAAACGAAAGCATACGGTTTGCCCGGGAAATACTTCCCCAATACCGCTACAACGAACAGCAGATTCAGGTGGTTGTTAATTTAATTGAAGCCACTCGTGGCATGCGAAAGCCAGAAAATAAGCTGGAAGAAATCCTACTGGATGCCGAAATGAGTTATCTTGGCAGGGCCGACTTTGAAACCCTCAATGAACTATATTTCCGCGAAATGTACGAACATCAAAAAGTAACGTCGTGGGACGAATGGGCTAAAATGCAAATGGTTATCCTCTCCAATCACCGTTTTTACACCCATGTAGCCAATGTACTGCGCGATGTAAGCCCCGAAAAGCAAATTGAAATCCTATTAAAGAAAGAGCACATATAGTAAATAGTAAACAAGCAGGGGAAAAACCAAATAATTGCTATACCTGTCAAAATATCCATACTGTATTATCTGTGACTCATCTACAAGTAGTGCCAACTTTTCACAGATTCAGTAACCTATTCTGATTTATTTGTACAATTTAACAATATTTTCGAAGAAATTTAAGTTCCCTGTAAAAAAATTGTATTATTTCTGGCTTGAATCTATTACCTTTGAAGGGAATTAATATTTTGTAATTGCATCAACATGAATACCATTGATTGGAAAAATTTACCATTTAACTATTTTAAAACCGACTACAACGTTCGTTGTTATTGGCGGAATGGTAAATGGGGTGAGCTCGAAGTAAGCAGTTCTGAGTATATCGTAATGCATATGGCGGCTACCACCTTACATTACGGGCAGGAGGCTTTTGAAGGATTGAAAGCATATACGGGTAAAGATGGTAAAGTACGGTTATTCAGGGTTGAGGAAAATGCTCGTCGAATGAATAATACCGCTCGATACATTTTAATGCCAGAAGTACCCGAAGAATTATTTATTGAAGCTATTATAAAAGCTGTTAAGCTTAATGCCAAATACATTCCACCCTATGGAACAGGGGCAACCTTGTACATCAGACCTTTACTTATTGGGGTTGGTCCCGAGGTAGGAGTACGTCCTTCTAAAGAATATTTGTTTATGGTATTTGTCACTCCTGTCGGGGCTTACTTTAAAGAAGGGTTTAAGCCGGTTAACATGATGATATGCCGGGAATACGACCGAGCTGCACCACTGGGTACGGGTCATGTAAAGGTAGGTGGCAACTACGCTGCAAGCCTTCTGTCGATGGAACTGGCTCATGAAAAAGGGTTTGCCGCTGCCATTTATCTCGACCCAAAGGAAAAAAAATACATCGACGAAAGTGGTCCTGCAAATTTCTTTGGAATAAAAAACAATACCTATATAACCCCTGCTTCACGCTCTATTTTACCCTCTATTACCAATAAGAGCCTGATGGAATTGGCACAGGATCTGGGCATGAAGGTCGAACGACGTCCTGTTCCCCTGGAGGAACTGGAAGAGTTTGAAGAAACAGGCGCTTGTGGAACCGCTGCGGTAATTTCCCCTATCAAATCAATCGTCGATCCCGATAATCAAAAAATATACGTGTATTGCAAAGACGATAAGCCAGGCCCTGTCTGTACACGTTTATATGAACAACTTACCGCTATCCAGTTTGGCGAAATACCCGATCGATTTGGGTGGACAAGAGTAATAGACTTATAGTTTTCTTACGCAAAACGTAAAGTAGCGCCTTATGTCCCGGAAAAACAACATATCGAGACGTAACATCACGAGTGCGTATATCCTTACAACTATTAGTCTTACGTTGGTACTTTTTATGCTTGGCATTGTAGGCTGGCTGGTACTTAATTCCAAAAAACTATCGGATACCGTAAAAGAACACATAACACTAACCATTGTTCTGCAGGATGAAATAAATGCTGAAGATCTCGGGCTTATTCAGGATGAATTGCGTTCGATGAAGTATATTAAAACGCTTCGATTCATTTCTAAAGAACAGGCTGCTGAAGAATTTTCAAAACAAGTAGGAGAAGATTTTGTAAAACTTATCGGCTATAATCCTTTACTTCCAAGCATTGAGGCTACCCTTCACGCACAATATGCCAGTACGCCATTTGTACAACTTATTGAATCAAAACTCAAAAAAAATCCACTGGTAAAAGAGGTAATATACGAAAAATCGCTCATTCATCTGGTCAATCAAAACATCCGTAATATTAGCATCATTATTCTGGGCTTTACAGCTTTATTGTTTTTAATAGCCATTTCCCTTATCAATAACAATGTACGATTACTCGTTTACTCTAAACGTTTTATTATTCGCACCATGCAGCTGGTAGGGGCTACCCGTGGGTTTATCCGTAAGCCCTTCCTTTATAAAAGTTTATTGCAAGGACTCGTATCGGGGGTGCTTGCTAATGGTCTTATCTGGGGTATAATATACCTTATTAATAAGGAACTAAAGGAGATTAATTTATTTCTCTCCTATGATTTGCTTGCATACCTCTTCATTGGAGTTGTCACCACTGGTATCGTTATTAATTGGATTTGTACCTTTTTTGCCTTAAATCGCTATTTGCGCTTAAGTACTGATAATTTATATCGATTATAGACCAACAATATTTAAATTAAAATATCAACGTTCAAGAAACGAGCATGTATCTTTAAAAAACATTTAAAAACTATATCCGGATGAAACGAGCATGTATAGTAGTATTCACAAATGAGTATGAAAATATTTATCAATTTCGTACTTGTCTATGTGTAGAAAGCTCATCACATGCGAGTTCCATCCGACCGATTTAAAAAACATTTAAAAATATTTTCGGATGAAAAAGAAAAAACCAACAACGCCTTCACAGAACTTTGCGCTGGAAAAAGAAAATTTTAAGTTAATCGTCATTGGTTGCCTCATTATTCTGATTGGATACATACTGATGTCCGGGGGAAAATCTCCTGATCCGAATGTATTCAACGAAAATGAGATTTTCAGCTTTCGTCGTGTTACGCTGGCGCCTATAGTGGTATTGGCAGGGTATATTTTTGTCCTATATGCTATTATGAAAAAGCCCCGTCAGAAAACAGAAAACTGACGCTTTACTGGGCTGCTGGCGTGGCAGAAATGGTCCCCTTAAAAGTTTTCTGGAATTCTTCCAGGGAAACTGTACGATATTTTTCAAAAGCAATATAATTGAGGATCACCTCCATCTGTTCGGGTGTCTTGTAGCCAGGTATTACACCCAAATATTCCATTCGTTCTGTGAAGTATACAATGGAAGGATAGGAGGGACGCCAGTTAAGCAACGATAAAGCCAGGGGATGTGTACTCCGCTGGTTTCGTACCAGGTTGATGTATTTTGCGCCATTAAATTGAATGGTATCTGTGGTTTCGGCGTTAAATTTAACCGTATAAAAATATTTGTTCAGTAGCTCAGCAATAACAGGATGTGAAAAAGTAGTTTGATCCATTTTCTTACACCAACCGCACCAGTCGGTATATACATCAATGAGTATCTTTTTGGGCATTGTTCTATTAAGCCTTTCAGCTTCCTCGAGGCTATACCAATGAACCTCTTTAACGGCTGTTTGCGCATAAAGACAACCCGTACCAAGCACTAACAACAACACAATTGCAATACTTCTCATCCTTGAATTTGTAAGTTAAACAAAAATACACAATTATTTTTTTATCGACTGCAAAAATACCGTTAAAGTCCTGGCAAGTTTTTTCAGACCTTGATAAAGGGTATTCTAAAATTACGCATTGATGTTATGCTGCAATTGGAAACCTGTGTGGTAAACATAGGAGAAAAGCGTGCCCCCTGGAGAGTTGATTAATTGAAAATGGATAATCTTATTTTAAAAACTACAACCTATCATCGTATTTACTTGCCTCGACATGGAAATAATTTTTGTACTTTTACAACCAGGACTAAATGATATTTTTAGCGCAAAACTTTATTATTAGTATATGAAGAGTGAACACTGGGATCTGGTAATACGTCCACGGCGAAGTATATTCGATATCGACCTAAAAGCCATCTGGGAATATCGTGACTTGCTGGCCATGTTTGTTCGTCGCGATATTGTTGTGGTATACAAGCAAACCATATTAGGTCCTCTCTGGTTTTTTGTCCAGCCTATTCTCACCACCCTGATATATATACTTGTATTTGGCCGTATTGCTAAAATATCCACCGATGGCGTTCCCATGATTCTTTTTTATCTTTCAGGGGTCATCATGTGGAATTATTTTTCGGAATGCTTCAACATCACCGCCAAAACCTTTACCGAAAATGCCAACATTTTTGGCAAGGTGTATTTTCCTCGTCTTATCATGCCGCTCTCGAAGGTAATCTCAGGCCTCATAAAATTTGGAATTCAATTTGCACTCTTTCTATTGGTATATTTTTATTTTCTGTTCAACACCAACTCCATACATCCCAATTTCAATCTGCTGCTTGTACCCTATTTAGTGGCACTAATGGCCATTTTAGGGTTAGGATTTGGTATAATTTTTACCTCGCTGACTACGAAATATCGCGATTTAAATTTTTTAATTGCCTTTGGGGTACAACTGCTCATGTACGCCACACCCGTTATTTATCCGGTATCGGCTATACCCGAAAAATATAAGCTTTATATAATGGCCAATCCCATGACTCCCATCATAGAGGCTTTTAAAAATGCTTTTTTGGGGGCTGGTCATATTAGTCTTTGGGGGCTGGTCTATGCTACCCTTTTTACGCTGGTGGTTTTCCTATTAGGCATACTTATATTTAACAAAACTGAACAAAATTTTATCGATACGGTGTAAAAGCCGATGGTTCAGTAACCCCAAAAAACAAAAACTGGCTGGAACTATCCAGCCAGCAACCTATAAGAACAAATTCACCTCAAAGTATTAGCATGGCATCGCCATAAGTTCCAAAGCGATATTTTTCCTTTACGGCCACCTTGTATGCCTTCATTAGCAGATCGTATCCAGTAAACGAAGAGGTCATAATCAACAGCGAGGAAAGTGGCAGATGGAAGTTGGTCACCATCGCATTGGGGACCATTACCTCATAAGGCGGGAAGATAAATTTGTTAGTCCAACCATCATAGGCCTTGAGCATTCCGGCGGTGGTAACAGAGCTTTCAAGTGCACGCAATACTGAGATACCTACTGCACAAATTTTACTCTTACGTTCCTTAGCGGCATTCACTACTTTTACTACCTCATCGGTAATAATCATGCGCTCCGAATCCATTTTGTGCTTGGTAAGGTCCTCCACGTCGATATTACGGAAGTTGCCCAGACCTACATGCAAGGTAATAAAACCAAACTCAATGCCCTTTATCTCGAGGCGTTTAATAAGTTCGCGGCTAAAATGCAAACCTGCAGTAGGTGCAGCCACTGCACCCTCGTGCTGGGCAAAAACCGTCTGGTAACGTTCTCTATCTTCGGGCTCAACCTTTCGTTTGATAAATTTGGGCAGTGGTGTCTCACCCAAACGATATAGCGTTTCCTTAAAAGTATCGTAATCCCCATCAAACAAAAAACGCAAAGTCCTACCCCGCGACGTAGTATTATCAATGACCTCTGCTACCAGCACGTCGTCCTCGCCAAAATACAGCTTATTTCCAATACGTATCTTACGTGCAGGGTCAACCAATACATCCCACAAACGCTGTTCCCGATTAAGTTCACGTAACAAAAAAACCTCTATTTCTGCTCCCGTTTTTTCTTTATTACCATACAACCGAGCCGGGAATACTTTGGTGTTATTGAACACCATTACATCCCCTTCATCGAAATATTGAATAATTTCCTTAAAAATTTTATGTTCTATCTCTCCCGTATCCCGATGAACCACCATCAGACGCGACTCATCTCGATTGGGAGCCGGATATTTGGCTATTAATTCGGGTGGTAAGCTGAACTTATAATTGGACAACTTCATTGTATATGGTTTTAATATTTTTTCGTTATAAAAATTTGATATTCAATAATTTATTAGTCAAGTTTTGACAATTGGAAAAGGTTGCAAATTTAATAAATGTTCATCGAATTGTTGCAAGGTTATGGCATTATTTATACTATAATTTCCTGATTTTGTTCGTCTTAATGCTTTGAGGTAACCACCGCATCGTAACGCTTTTCCCAAATCGTGTGCCAAACTCCGAATATAAGTTCCTTTACTACACAAAATACGTAATTGCAATTCATCAGGTTGAAAGGATAGTAATTCCAACTCATGAATAATCACCTTCTGCGAAGGCAATTGCATCTCCTTACCTTTTCGGGCTATTTTATAGGCACGTTTGCCATTGATCATCTTGGCAGAAAATAATGGAGGTACCTGGTCGATTTCACCAATAAACTGAGCGATAACCTGTTCAACCAATGATTGATTGATATGCTCAATGGGATACTCAGCATCAAAATCTGTTTCCAGATCGTAGGATGGTGTAGTGTGACCTAAACCTACGGTTGCAATATATTCTTTATCGGCAGCCTGAAGACTTTCGATTGCTTTTGTCATTTTACCTGTACATACAATTAAAAGGCCGGTAGCCAATGGGTCAAGTGTTCCCGCATGTCCTACCTTTATTTTTTCCACATGTAATCGTTTACGTATCAACGAACGTATTTTGTTGACTACATCAAACGACGACCAGCGAATAGGTTTATCGATCAACAAAACGGTTCCCTCCACCAGTTCCTGTGCAGTCATACCATGCAATTTAAAAATTTAGCTGAACCCCAAGAAGCAACATGATGAGAATCCCAATTCCAGCAACAATACGATAATAACCAAACAACTTAAATCCATGTCGGGTAAGAAATGTTATGAAAGTTTTTATCGCAATCATGGCAACAATAAACGCCACTATGTTACCTATACAAAGCAATTTTACCTCCGTGGGGGTAAGCGTTATCCCATTGTGATAGTAGTCAAAAAGTTTTTTTGCAGTAGCAGCCAACATGGTTGGCACAGCAAGAAAAAAAGAAAATTCGGCCGCAGCCTTCCGCGTTAAACGTTGTGACAGTCCTCCGATTATAGTAGCTGCCGAACGCGACACCCCCGGTATCATGGCTATACACTGAAACAGACCTATAACAAAAGATTTTTTATAATCAGGAACCGACATATCAATTGCCTTTTTCTCATCGAAAAGATTATCGACATATAAAAAAAATATACCACCTGCTATTAACATGATAGCCACAACATAGGCATTCTCCAACAATTGATCGATGGCATCCGAAAAAAGAAACCCAAAAATGGCAGCCGGGATAAAACCCACAAATAGTTTTAGATAAAAATCCACCGATTGTAAGAATCTTCGCCAATATAACACTACTACCGACAATATTGCCCCAAATTGAATGGCAACGGTAAATAGTTTGGTAAACTCGTGATGTGCAATTCCCATAAGGGTTGAGGTCGCTATCATATGTCCCGTCGACGAAATAGGTAAAAATTCTGTAATGCCCTCTACAATGGCTAAAATAATGGCGTCCAATAAATTCATTCAAAAAGATTTATTTTCGTATGGTTACACATTGCGTGTTAGCTATCATTGTTGCAAATATACAACCACCAAAGCCGAAATGTTAGCAACACAGTAAAAAAAACTTTATTTTTTATAAAAAAACAAATCAGGATTTTACAGTGGCCTCTTCCACTTTATTAAAAAAATGAATCCATATAACCCAGAGGATTAAAGTTACTAGATAAACTGGATAGGTATAGATATCATGAATATTAATCGGTAAATTATAATGCCCTCCATTATGTATCAGGTAAATCATAATTAAACTGATACGAAGCACATTCATGAGAAAGATTAAAACAATACCTCCGGCAATAAACCAGGCTTTAAACTTACCATTGAGGATAGCAATAAAACTGGCATAAATCAGCATAAGTTCAATGCCTGCACAGGTATCGCTAAAAAATATAGCTGCATTAGCGGTATAAATGTATCGTTCATAAACATAGGTGGTATAACCGAATACAGCCAGTAATACTCTTGATATCTCCAACACGCCCTTTGATATCCAGGCAATTAAGGGCAAAGTCTGTGTATATGTTACCCACTGTGTAATTATCAGCAATACTGCTACTATTAATAAATTTCGAACTACCCTGCGTACAGCATTTGAACTGATTTGCAGTTGCCCAATAAGAAGTCGTTTTAATGGATAATTCTTTTTCCACCACCAATAACCAAAAGCGAGCAATATTAAGTTTAATAAGGCAACCAGGGAACCATTCCAAAAAACTAATGAAAAATTTGCATTGCTCACCTCTCCGCTGGTGAGAACCAGCCAACGCAAAGAATTGAACAAAACTATAAAAGACAAAATAAATACCCCCCAAATGATACGCTTACTTGCAGAAGCTCGCAGAAAAAATATACCCAGCAAAAAAAGTAGCGTTTGCCAGAATGACATGAATCGGCTATCGAGATTTATCCGACTTAAAAATATATTTAACAGTTCCTGCCTATCCACTCCGATTAATTGCCCTACGAGAACACTAATCCGCTGAATCAACAATGCATAATTTTTGACAAGAAAAGAATCGACCGAAGCAAGTTCCTGTCTAAGAATAGGATACAAAGGCAATAGCACCAGCAAAACCAGAACGTATTGACTTAATGGCAAATATTGCCGATAAACCTGTTTTAGTTTTTCCAACCTATCCATGAGCCAACTTTAAATTGTGATGCGCTCCAACGGATTATAAACCAAAACATATTCCCCTACTGGTAAGGGAAATAGTTTCAGATGGATAGTTCGCCAGAGAATCAACATCGACAATAAAATTACTAATAATATAACATATTTACCCGAAATTTTTACCGTATCTTCACTATGCAAAAGCGGAGCATAGATAAACTTAAAGGGAAAAACACCTATCAATTGTAGCAAGAACATTAGCCAGAAAAGACGCATAAACAGGGTGTTATTGGGAAAACCCAGTACGATGAATAAAAACACAAAAACAATGGCGGGAGCATAAATAGCATACCATTTAAATAAAAACGAATAATAAGGACGTTGCTGCTGTCGTTCGCTATACATCAAGGTTTCCACCTGACGACGGATAACAATACCATTAAGTAAAAGCACCAAAGCCGAAAAAACAACTAAAAATATGCGAATCCATTCAGGAAAATATAGCCAATCGGGAACATAACCAAAATCCTTCACCAGGGGTATGCCTACCATTAAAGCACCAAAGAAAAAATGAATACCCAGCGCATTAAGCCAGATGAGCAATAAACTGCTCGAATACGAAAGCGTTATGTGTTTTCGAAAAAAAATAATCCTTGCAGTTAAAAAGGCAATCAGGGCTACTAAAGGAGTTGCCGAATAAATCGACGATACCGAAAGCTGCGTCCAGAGGAATGAATGATCGAGAATTGGGAAAATGAGCTGAAACCGATGAAATTTTGTGGGGATATTAAAAAAAGAGGCTACCCCATGAACCAACATCTGCGAAGGAAGGTAAATAATCAATAGCGCTAAAAAAAAGGAAATTCCAGAGGCAAAAAAAACTTTTAAATGGAGATTTTTTGAAGTATTTTCATTGACCATGGTCTGTAGAAATATTCTTCTGGATCAACCATTTCTTGCGATGATGAAATATTAGATAGACCAACCCCGCAATAACTAAGACAAAAAGGGCATCACTATCGAGCGGAACATCCTGAATGGGGTTACCGCCCCCTCCTCCTCCTCCCGGAGGTGGCGGTGGGCCTCCTGCAAACGCATTAGGCAAGGCCTGAGGACCACCGCTGCCCTGTGCATAAACCTCACCTGGATTTAAACATAGGCTAACAGAAATTATCAAACAAAAAACAAAATACTTTGTCGTATGTATAAACTTTTGTATCATCCCCTATTTCTTAACAAAAACCTTCTTTACCATTAATACCCGTTCGTTTGAAATTTTTACCAAATATATGCCATTTTGGTTTACATCAAACTGGTATTTTCCTTTTCGGGATATATCCTTTGCCATAAGCTTTGCTCCCAACAGATTAAAAATTTCAACAACAGCCTTTTGATCTACGGGCAAATCAACAAAAATGACATTTCCATAGGACCATACAGCAATAGCAGCAGTTTCTTCTAATGAACGATAGGTTACCGTATTGCTCTTCTTTTCAATACTAATATCAAACCAAATCGTATCGGGCTGGGTGGCAGTTAAGCCTATCGTTTGCAACAACTTTACCGAATAATTACGCCCACTGGAACGTTGCGTAAGATAAACATTATACAGGGTAGTATCAAAGGTAAACTCCGATACCTTCAGCTGATAGTCGCCAGCAGCAGGCACCACATAACCCACACCAATCGTCGAACGTGCAACACTACTATCAATGGCTACGATAGCATAATCTTTAGCATCAGCACGAGCAAAAAGCTGAGGTATGTTGGGGTCCATGCTGAAGAACTTTTCGGAGCTATATTGCGAATTAGCCCTAAAAACCACTATTTCATCAGCATTGTTATTTGCATCAACGCCAACCAGTCGTATAAGATTTAACGCGTCATCCGATTTTTTCCGCATAATCGATTGGCTACTATGTACGCGAACACTATTAGTCATTCCAAGCGTTCCAGAGGTAGAACCCTCATTAACCTTCACAAAGAAACCCTGCATAGCAGGAATGTAACGACTCCCACCGTTAACTCCGACAAAACCATTCCATGTAGCATAATTATTAGCGGTAGGATTCCATATCCATATGGTTGTCGACAGATTAGTTTTGGTCCATCCCGATGCAGCATTCCAATCGATGGCCGAGGGATAAGGATTCCCTACCAGATTGTATCCATTATCGGCAGTCCCTCCTGTATTGGTAAGCGAAAAACTGAAAGAACCCGTGTTGAATGTTCCTCCAAAAACAAGCGTTTTCCCTCCGGTTTTGGTAGTCTTAACCATGTACCCCTTTCCTGGATCAATAAAGTCCCCCGTTTTAAGGCTTTGCCAGTTGTTGATGTTTTCGGCAAATCGATAAACATAATCTCCTACAAAAGTTTTTTCCACAGTGAATGAAGCAACCGGCGAACTTATAAAGTGCCAAACATAATTGTCGGCAGCAAGAGTTCCTGGAGTAATGTACCGTTCAGCTGCCATCGATTTATTGTTGTAAATATTACCATTTGTAATAAGCGAACCAGCAGGGCTTAGATCGCTGGGAGAGAGCAATCGTAAGGTACCATCATTCACCAGATCGCCCCCCACTGTCATTTGCGTTCCCGCCGACACCGACAGAGTTACATTATTTTTGATAAACAGGGTCTTGCAGGTAATATTCGATGAGGTTGTGAGATTAGTAGCAATTACCGCCGCCGTACTTGCATCGGGAGTACCATTGGTCCAGCTGGAACCCGACCATGTCGTAGAGGGCGTTGTAACTTCCGAAACGGGATTCGTGCTATTAGTGTTTACATTATATTGTTCACTTCCCGAAGAGCCCAGATATTCGCATACCATGACACGATATATCGAAGCCGAACTAAGCCCTGTGACACTAACGGTATTGCCGGTACCATTATAAACGCAATACCAGCCCGATGTTCCTATTTGATCACCACTTCCAAAGACTGAATTTGCTGTATAAGTAGTATTATCTACCGGGAATGCCGAACCAGTACCCGAATTGGCTACGAATACAGCACAAGCAGTACCGTTGCCACGAGTCCAATTCAAAGTAAAGGAAGAATTTGAAATAGCTGAGAAAGAAACATTGCTTGCCTGCGTAAAAGTAGGCGGTGTTGCGGTCGTTTGGTTATTGGGATTATTCGACGCAGTGCTTGTGTTGTACTTTTGCTTACCGCTGGTACCATTGTATTCACATACCATCACCCGATATGTGGTTACTGGGCTTAACCCTGTCACCGTAACTGCGCTACCATTGCCATTATAAACGCAATACCAGCCCGATGTTCCTATCTGCGTACCATTGCCAAAAACAGTGTTGGCATAGTAAGTAGTGTTGTCGACAGGCGAAGCTGAACCTGAACTACCTGCCATGACAAATACGACCCGTTGGCTTCCGTTGCCGTTAGTCCAGCTCACTGTAAAGCTGGTTGAGGTAATATTCGAAAACTGCACGTTGGATGACTGCGTAGTTGGTGCTACGAAGTCGGTAGTTTGGCTACGTGGGTTATTAGTAGCCGTATTCGAATTATACTGCTCGCTTCCACTGCTGCCATTGTATTCGCACACCATAATTACATAGCTGGTATTAGCCGACAAACCAGTTAGCGTCATATTGTTTCCGGTACCATTATAAATACAGTACCACCCTGAAGTACCTATTTGCGTTCCTGACCCAAATACTGCATTGGCTGTGTAGGTAGTGCCATCGACAGGTAGTGCACTACCCGATGCGCCCACTTTGGCAAAAACAGCGCATGCCGAACCATTACCTCTTGTCCAGCTGATGTTAAAACTGCTTGAAGTAATAGCCGAAAAAGTAATATTAGTTGCTTGCGTGTTAGGCCCGGCAAAACTGGTTGTAACATTGGCAGGGTTACCCGTAGCCGTGCCCCCATTATATTTTTCATGACCGGCATTACCATTGTATTCAATTACCATGAGGCGATAGGTTTGATTGGCCGACAAACCATTGATGGTTACGCTATTGCCTGTACCATTGTAAACACAGTACCAGCCGCTGGTACCGATGTTACTCCCCTGCCCATAAGTAGGATTAGCTGTGTAGGTAGTATTATCGACAGGAGAAGCAGTACCTGTAGAGCCAAAGTATATGAAGGCTGCACAATACTCACCATTACCGCGTGTCCAGCTGGCTGTTACACTACTTGTGGTGATACTGGAAAAACTAACGTTTGTTGCCTGTACGGTGGGTGGCACAGGCTCAGTTTCCACATTGGCAGGGTTACCAGAAGCCGTACTGGTATTGTACTTTTCCGATCCAGGTGTACCGTTGTATTCGCAGGCCATTATTCGATAGGTAGTTGCAGGCTGGAGATTGGTTAAATATACATAATTGCCTGTGCCATTGTAAATACAGTACCAGCCACTGCTTCCAATTTGATCGCCACTGCCAAAAGCTGCATTAGCCGTGTAAGTAGTATTATTTACCGGTGCTGCTGTTCCCGTTGTAGACTGAGCGGCAAATATAGCCACATATTGGCCATTACCCCGTGTAATATATACCGAAGCTGCATTATCGGTAACGTCGGCAAAAATAACATTGGTTGCCTGAGTGGTAGGTGCTGCATAATCGGTAGTTGCATTAGCCGGATTATTGGATGCCGTGCTGGTCAAATATTTTTCCATTCCAGCTGTTCCGTTGTATTCGCACACCATGATACGATAAGTGGTAGCCGGAGCCAATCCATTGACCGTTACGTTACTGCCAGTTCCATTATATACGCAATACCAACCACTGGAACCTATCTGGTCACCGCTACCAAAGGTACTGTTAGCAGTATAAGTAGTATTATCAACAGGAGTCGGTGCACCTGTATTTCCCTGATACATGAATACAGCCCGTGACGAACCATTTCCCGCTGTCCATGAAATGGTATAGCTATTTGAGGTAATGTCCGACACACTAATATTCGATGCCTGTGTGGTAGGGGTTTGATAATCGGTGGTTTGATTAGCAGGATTATTCGTAGCGGAGGAAGTATTATATTTTTCAAGTCCACTAATACCGTTGTAACTGCAAACCATAACGCGATAGGTTTGTCCCACCGTTAGACCTGTTACGGTTACTGACGTTCCCGTGCCCTTATATACGCAGTACCAGCCACTGGAACCAATCTGGTCGCCACTGCCGAAAATACTATTCGCAATATAAGTAGTATTGTCAACAGGCGAAGCTGAACCCGTTGTTGTTTGTTTTACGAATACAATAGAGTTAGTTCCACTGCCAGCTGTCCAGCTAACCTGAAATGAATTCTCATTGACCGAGGGAAATGTAACTTGCGAAGCTTGTGTAGAAGGCGTGGTATAATCAGCCAACTGATTGTTGGGATTATTGGAAGCCGTGGTGGTGAGGTAGGCTTCAAAACCAGCCACTCCATTGAATTCAATTACCATAACACGATAGGTATTTCCCGGAGTAAGTCCCGTAACGGTCACAGAGGTACCTGTGCCTTTATAAACACAATACCAGCCACTGGTTCCGATTTGCGAACCTGAACCAAAATTGCTGTTAGCGGTGTAGGTAGTCCGGTCAACTGGAGAGGCTGTACCTGTGGTAGTTTCGGCCACAAACACAATGCAATTACTTCCATTTCCTCTTGTCCAGCTAACCTGGAAAGAGGTTCCGTTGAGATTTGAAAAAGTAATCCCCGATGCCTGCGTTGTAGGAGTTGGGAAAAGCGTGTAAGAGGTATTGGGATTTCCTGTTACAGAAGAGGAAATATAACGTATCTCACCATTAGCCGTTTGATATTCTGTTACGTGAAAACGATATGCCGTACCTGCACTAAGACCTGTTACCGTAGTGCTGGTACCCGTTCCATCATAAACGCAGTACCAACCCGAAGTCCCAATCTGGCCGCCAGACCCAAAGTTGGCATTAGCCGTGTAGTTGACACCATCGGAAGGAGCAGCGCTACCTGAAGTAACATTGGCTTTTGCAAAAACCTTTACGCCATTGCCCCCTTTATTGCTACCCGGACGAGTCCATGAAAAAGTAATCTGGTTCGACTGGTTATTGGTAAAAGTCACATTCGTTGACTGATTGGCTGGACGAAGCGCCTTACCCACAACAAAATTGGATGTGCTCCCATTAAGCGTAAAATTATAAAGCGTACCATGGAGAGCATTAGTGGTATAATCGGTTAGTAAGCTAATGGCAGTATTATCGCCCCCGGCGGTACCCTGATTGCAACGGTAATAAGCCAAAAGCCCAGCAGTAGTAGGCAATACCTCTGTAATTGTAGTACTCGTACTGATAAATCGCGTAGTTGACCAGATACGCACTTCATCCAGGGTACCTGCAAAAAAATTAGCATTACCAGTTACATTAGCCCCAAGCACCACAGGATCGGTATCATAGTCAATAGAGTACACTGCAAGCGCATCATCCGTTCCACGCTGCACGCCATCGGTGTATAGATACAAATATTGTCCATCAAAAATCATGGCTACATGATGCCAACCAGTGTAGGCGCTCACATTGAAAGTAACTGTACCATATGCACCATCACGGTAAACCCCAGCTTCCAACACACCATCGATAATAGCCAGATAATACCCAACGGAGGCAGAGCTTGCAATAAGATAATGGGTGCCCGTTGCAGCCCAATTGTCGGCCTTTACCCACATTTCGACGGTTAAAGCATCGGTAGGCTTAAGGGTAGACGAGCTACCCAAGGAAACATAATCGTTGGTACCATCGAAATGTAAACCATTTACTTCCTGCTGACCCTGCATGGTAATGCATGCTATCAACAACGTCATAAAAAAAAGAAGGATTCTTTTCATACCCCGGATTTTTATTTCACCACGAAACCCTCAATCAACAAACCGCCCTTGAAAAAAAATATCTATACAAATATACGATAAAATATTGAGATATAACAATTTTATCACCAAATTAGTTCACTGCTGGGTCTTATATTTATCGATAGCCTGACGGATATAATCAAAAAGCATTTCAGTATTTATGGGTTTAGCAATAAAAAAGTCACCTCCTGCCTCAAAACTTTTTTTAACATAGGATTCAAAAGCGTAAGCCGATTGAAAGATGATGGGAAGATTTTTTTTAACTTTTTTGATGATACGGGTGGCCTGCCAACCACTCATATCGGGAAGCTGTATGTCCATCAGCACAACATCGATATCGTTGTTCTGATGGACAGCAAAAATGGCATCAGAAGCATTGGCCACATCAAGTACCTTGGCACCCGTATCCTCAAGAACATCTTTGAGGAAAAGGGTACTAACCGGGTCATCTTCAACGATAAGAATGGTATGTCGGCTAAAATCGGGATATTCCATAATCGTATGGGTCTTCAACTATACTGCCATAATCTCCGTTTCCTTATGATGCAAAATATCATCAACTTTTTTGGTAAAATTCTCGGTTAATTTCTGCATTTCTTCCTCAGCATGCTTAATTTCATCCTCTGGAATACCTTGCTTTTGTAACTTTTTAATCTCATCAATGGTTTCTCTACGTATATTACGTATGCTTACCTTCGCAATCTCACCCTCGTGCTTTACCTGTTTTACCAATGCAAGCCTTCTTTCTTCCGTCAGTGGTGGAATATTAATGCGAATTACCTCGCCGTTATTGATGGGAGTTAGGCCAAGGTTTGCAGCAAAAATAGCCTTTTCAATTACATCGATCATTTTTTTCTCCCAGGGTTGAATAACCAGAGAGCGTGCATCGGCAGTATTGATATTAGCTACCTGATTCAAAGGCACCCTGGCTCCATAGTAATCTACTGTTACAGTTTCAAGCATAGCAGGACTTGCCTTGCCTGCACGAATCTTTACCAGTTCATTCTCAAGATGAGTCAAGGCTTTCTGCATCCGTTCCTTAGCATCATCCATATACAACTTTATGTCTTCTACCATAGCTCGCATTATTTAAAATTACAAACTTTATTTAATTTTTACAAGTGTACCAATGTTTTCCCCGGAAATAATCTTTTTTAAATTTCCCTTTTTGTTCATATCGAACACCACAATGGGCAACTGATTGTCCTTACTCAAAGCAAAAGCGGTTAAATCCATTACATTCAGATTCTTTTCCAATGCCTCGTCGTAAGTAATTTGTTCATACCGCACAGCTTCGGGATATTTTTCGGGGTCGGCCGAATAAATACCATCCACACGAGTGCCCTTGAGCATAACATCGGCCTCTATTTCCACAGCCCGTAGTACAGCAGCCGTATCAGTCGTAAAAAAAGGATTGCCCGTACCGCCACTGCAAATGATAATAAAACCATCCCGAAGCAAATCCAGTGCCCTTGTTTTCGAGAATCGTTCACCTACGGGACCCATTTCAATGGCTGTAAGTACACGTGCTTTCCCTCCCAATGTTTCAAACATCGATTCAAGGGCTATGCTATTGATAACCGTGGCCAGCATCCCCATGGTATCCCCCTTCACACGGTCGAAACCCTTATCAACCCCCTTCAATCCACGAAAAATATTACCTCCCCCAATGACTATTCCCACCTCAACACCCATCTGAGCCACCTCAAGAATCTGTTCACAGTAGCTTCTCAGCTGCAATGGATCTATACCATATCCTTGCTCACCCATCAAAGATTCACCACTCAATTTTAATAAAATTCGTCGATATCGTAACATATTGATGTTTTTCAATTTTGCCATCAAAAATACAATGGGTTTTTCATTACAAAAAATAACCCAAAAAAAATCTTTACATTTCGGATGTTTTTTTGTGCACTTTTTTCAGATACGTTTCATTCAAAATTTGACCATATGCTTTACAAAAACGAGCTTCAACAATTGGTTGATGAAATAAATAGCCTTACAGGCTTTTCTGCTGAAAAAATTTCGCAGTATATTGCTTTTTTGAAAAAAGGAGAAAATTTATTGCATTCCATCAAAAGTGTAAATCAAAATCCGTTACTGGAGGTTTGGATTGATATGGCAATGACTGAAATAAACCGAGAACTTAACGAACGCTTAAAAAATCGGTTGCTTGACTTACCGCACGAGATGCAGCAATCGGAGTTTCTGTATTCTCGGTCTGCTACTTCGATGGTGTTAACTAATATTCTCATGCATTTATAAGTTTTATGGGGAAAAAACTATTCATATTGCTGGTCATATATTTGTCGACCGACCTTTTTGCCAATGCACAAACTGTTGAATGGCTTAATTTACCCAGTGGTCGGCAAAATTCGGGGGATACAACCACGGGGATGCTTAACCTGCAAATCAACACCTCAAATTTTATTAAGGATAATGAATACTTCAACCAAATGGTTGAAGGCTATACACTCATTGGCTTTTGGGCTGAACCCACCCTGCAATATAACCTTGATAACCGCACGCATATTCGAGGTGGCTTAAGTTGGGTTCGATTTTTTGGGAAAGAAGGTTTTTATTCGAACGAACCAATCCTAAGCGTTGAGCACTGGTTTACTCCACATATATCGCTCACCCTGGGGAGTCTTGATTATGGTCAACGTGGTTTACCTGCCCCTTTATTTGATCCCGAGCGGTACTATTTGAAAAGAGTGGACAATGGTGCCTTATTTGGAGTCTATACCAGCCATTTTTCGACGCAAACATGGCTTTCGTGGGACCGTTTTTCGTTCTATGGCGACAGTACCCAGGAACATATTTCGGCCGGAAGCAGTAACCTGTTAACCCTCCTGCAGGGCGAAAAATTTACAATAAAACTGCCCTTTTACTTTGTTGTCACGCATAAAGGTGGCCAGGTACTTCGACCCAAACAACCCATTGAGACCCTTGTTAATGCTGGAACAGGGGTAAGTTTTACATGGATTATTAATCACCTGAGCATTGAAATTAACCCCAATTTTTTTATATACCAAAAACCCACCAGTCATCCCTCTCAACCATTTTCCAGGGGATGGGCTTTATATCCTGTAGTGCATCTTTCGTACGGAAAATTGACCTGGGAAAGTAGCTGGTGGTACAGCCAAAAATTCATCGCCCCCTTAGGAGAAAAAATTTATGCACAACTTTCAACCTACCAGGTCAATTATACAGAAAATGCTCGTCAGACTGCCACAAACAAATTAGCCTATCGTTGTCCAATAGCTCCTGGCATGCGCCTCGAAACAGCCTTTGAAAGTTATTATTTCCCCGCTGAAAAACGAATGGATTATAATTTCTGGGTACATTTCAACTGGAATTTTAATCATCCTTTGCTTAAATTGAAACCCTAGTTTTGATTATAAGGAAATTGGGTTATTTCAGGGATAAATTTTATTAGAGGAAACGAGCATGTATAGCAGTATTCACAAAGGAGTATGAAAATATTTATCAGTTTCGTACTTACCTATTTGTAGAAAGCTCATCACATGCGAGTTCCATCCGACCGATTTAAAAAACATTTAAAAATATTTTCGGATGAAAACATTATATTTGTGCAAGTTCCCTAAATATAGGCATAGCATTAAATTAAATTTTTTCATGCAGTACAAAGTAAGTAAGAACAACAGAAGGCTCAGAGGCGAACTTAAAGTAGCATCATCGAAAAGTATCAGCAATCGTTTGCTAATAATCCAGGCACTGAGTAAAACATCATTTCAACTTTATAATCTCTCAGAAAGTGAAGACACCAGGGTACTACAGCAAGCTCTCGAGAGCGGGCAATCAGTAGTGGATATTGGGCATGCAGGAACCGCTATGCGATTTCTCACCGCATACTTTGCTAATTCCGATAGGGATGTAGTATTAACGGGTTCGGAGCGCATGAAACAACGCCCAATTGGCAATCTGGTTAAAGCATTACAGGATCTGGGTGCCGATATTAAATATCTGGAGAGGGAAGGTTATCCTCCATTATACATTCATGGCAAACCCCTTGAGGGCGGAAAAGTAAAAATTGACGGAAGCATAAGTAGCCAATTTATCAGTGCTTTACTCATGGTAGCGCCCACTTTTTCAAAAGGGCTGGAACTTGAACTGGAAAATCAGGTCATTTCTTCCGATTACATTCAAATGACCATAAAAATTATGGAACAGGCAGGGGTGAAAGTCGAAAAAAATGACCGCCTGCTTAAAGTCGCCCCCCAACTCTATCGAGCCAGCGATATGTATGTTGAGGGCGATTGGAGTGGTGTTTCTTACTGGTACGAAGCAGCCGCACTATCGGATGATGCCGAATTACAGGTACTTACTTTACAGCAAAACAGCGTACAGGGGGATGCCCGTTGTGCCGATTTCTTTGCTCACCTGGGCATAGAAACTACCTATACCGACGAAGGTATCATCATCAGAAAAAAAGGGAACCTGCCAAAACGCTTCGATTATAATTTCATCAATAATCCCGACTTAGTTCAAACCGTAGCGGTAACCTGTGTAATGCTTGGACTTCCTTTTCGTTTTCAGGGCACCCAAAGCCTAAAAATAAAAGAAACCGACCGTATTTTAGCCCTGCAAAACGAACTGAAAAAATTCGGTGCAATTTTAAGCTACTCCGACGATGGTACCCTCGAATGGGATGGTAGCTTAAAACAAATATCGAACGAACCCATTGTGATTTCTACCTATAACGACCATCGTATGGCCATGGCTTTTGCCCCTGTAGCTATAAAAGGCTCCCCCATCTGGATTGATAACCCTAAAGTGGTTGTCAAATCGTATCCAAATTTCTGGAACGATATCCAGATATTAGGCTACAACATTGAAGAAATTTAAGTCGTAACATAATTATAGCAATCCCTAAACCTGAACGTATGGAAGTTGAAAACTCTGCCTATGTATTGAAGAACAGGAAAAGAATGTACCTCTATACCATAGCGGTAGCTATTGTGCTTCCATTTATTTTACTTTCCGAATGGTTCGATAATCCTATTTTTGGACTCTCACGACATTTTTTTGTATGGGTAGTCGTATTGACATATGTGGGGTATTACGTCTTCCGGTACTTGCTCAATCTTAACTTTGTGCATGTGAGTGTCGACAGTAGTAAATTAACTGTTCGCTACTATTCGTTGCGACCTTTTACCAAGTCGCACAATTCAATAGAAATTCCGCTAACTGCTTTCGAGGGATATAAAGTCAATGCTCGACTATTTGGTTTAAGAAAAGAACTCGTTCTTTATCAACGCATACAGGGCAAAAGGGCAAAATATCCTCCAGTTTCACTGTCGGCCTTAAGTAAACAACAACTCGAGCAACTTATCGTAATTCTTAATGCTATTTCCCGCAAAGTATGACAAATACCCAACATTTATACGCCATTGCGCTTTCGATGATTGAGGGTGTAGGAAGCATTAATGCCAAAAAACTGATTGCCTATACCGGTGGCATACAAGAAGTATTTCGGGAAAAGAAGAAAAATTTGTTGAAAATCCCAGGTATCAACGAGAACCTGGTTGATCAATTACAAAAAGCCGATACCTTAAAAACAGCCGAAAAAGAATTGTCCTTTGTACAAAAAAACGATATCCAAATTTTATTCTACCTTGATGATGAATATCCTGTACGATTAAAGCAATGCGCTGATTCCCCCATCCTGTTGTATGTAAAAGGGATAGCATCGTTACATCAAGAGAAGGTGATAAGCATGGTTGGTACGCGCAGTGCCACAGAATATGGCAAAATATGCTGCGAGCAAATTATTCAGCAATTGGTCGATCGAAACCACAAAGTACTCGTGGTTAGTGGATTGGCATACGGTATCGACATTGCAGCACATCGTGCAGCGCTCAAACACAAACTTCAGACGGTGGCCGTATTGGGTCACGGACTCAACATGATATATCCTGCAGCTCACACTCAATATGCTCGAGACATCGCAGAACAGGGTGCCTTGGTGACCGAATACCCCAGTCAAATTACCCTCGACAAAGCCCTTTTCGTTCGCCGAAATAGAATTATTGCAGGTTTGGCCGATGCTACCATCGTCATTGAATCGGCAGAGAAGGGAGGCGCACTTATAACTGCCGAATTGGCGAATTCCTACAATCGAGAGGTCTTCGCAGTACCAGGACGCATAACTGATCCTTATTCCAGCGGATGCATCCGACTTATTGCAGAAAACAAGGCTCGAATTTTTCACACCGTTGACGATCTTGAAAACGCATTGGGTTGGAAAAGAACCGAACAGCCGCGTTACATTCAAACCCAACTTTTTGCCGATTTGAGCGAAGAGGAAAATATCATCCTGAATGTTATCCGCAACCACGATGAGATGCTAATCGATCTCATTAGCCTCGAAACCAATATACCCATCCACAAGGTATCAGCAGCGCTGCTCAATCTCGAATTTGCCGGATTAATCAAAAGTCTGCCAGGTAAGCGGTATAAATCCATCTCTTAGGGATAAAAAAATTTATTCTATCAACATTTTTCAGTAAATTTGATTTTCATTCAGACGTTCCCTGAAAATGCAATTTAAAAAACCAGGAATATGGAACGTACAGCTATTGCAGCGGGAACTTTCTATCCAGCCAGTACGGGACAGTTGAAAACTTTGCTCTCGGATTTATTTAGAACCGTCGCAAAGAAGGCTTCGTCGCTACCCCTGGTAAGTCTGATTGTACCTCATGCAGGATACGTATATTCGGGGAAAGTGGCAGCCACTGCTATTGCTCAAATCGATCCCAATCGATCGTACCAGCACATATTTTTAATTGGATCGAGTCATACCCACCTATTTCATGGTGCTGCCCTTTATTTACAAAATGACTATGCAACCCCACTTGGAAAAATTCCCATTGATCCGTTGGCAAGTCAATTACTGAAAGCGTATTCGTTATTTAACGATCGTCCCGAAATACAGGCTCACGAACATGCCCTTGAAGTAATCCTACCATTTTTACAATTCTGGCTTAAGCAACCCTTCAGCATTGTACCTATCATTATCGGGGGAGAATCGGAAGATACCCCTCAACAACTCGCAGAAATACTGAAACCCTATTTTAACGAAAAAAATCTTTTTATTATCAGCAGCGACTTTTCGCATTATCCAGCATACCACGATGCCCTTATTTCGGACAATGCCATGGCCGAAGCCATAGCGAGTGGATTACCCGAACGCTTTTTACAGACCAAAAAAGAACTGGAAAACAAACGCATTCCCCAACTGGTCACAACCGCCTGTGGTTGGACAGCCATCCTTACCCTTTTGCACCTGATGAAGGGTGACCCCAAATATACCATTGCCCGATTATTTTACCAGAATTCCGGGGATAGTCTTTTTGGCGAGAAAAACAGAGTAGTTGGCTACCATGCCATAGCCGTATATCTTAACGAACAGCAACCAAACATATAAAAACATGGATTTTCAAGATATTATACTCGATGACAAGGATAAACAAAACCTATTGAACATTTCCCGACAAACTTTAGAATTATTCGTAAAGAAGCATAGTCGATACCAGGTACCCCCTTCCCTTATAACCCCCAATCTTCAGCAAAAAGCTGGAGCCTTTGTTACATTACGCAAAAAAGACAAACTCAGGGGATGCATAGGTACCTTTCAACCTCAACATCCCCTTTATCTCACCATACGAGATTTAACCATCTCTTCAGCGGCATACGATCATCGTTTTACGCCAGTTGAGGAGCATGAACTTCCGGATGTAGAAATAGAAATTTCAATTCTTACCCCCTTACAAAAAATTCACAACATCGAAGAAATTGAGCTGGGTAAAGACGGAATTCTTCTGAAAAAGGGGATCTTCAGCGGAACATTTTTACCACAGGTAGCCACCCAGATGCAATGGACAAAAGAAGAATTCCTGGGACACTGCGCCCGGGACAAGGCAGGTATTGGATGGGAAGGCTGGAAAGACGCTGAAATATATACATTCAGAACTATTGTCTTCGACGAATCGTTATTTAGATAGAAACATTTTTCAATTCAAACCCACAAAAAGTTATCAAAAATTCCCTTGAATTTTGAACAAGTTGCTCTATATCATTAATAAATGATTAAATTTGTCATGCATTTTGTTCAACAAGCAGCATGCAACAGTTACAAATGCTTGAAAACGAGAAAGTTTTACTATTCAGATAAAACATAAAAGACATTTGATTATTCATGGAATATGATTAGTTTTAATGGCAGAAACCATACGATGATTATGAATAACTTAAAAAATATTCATGAAACGAGCATGTAGAGCAGTATTTACAAACGAGTATGAAAATAATTTCTCATACTTGCTTGATTTTAGAGCACAAAACATATTACATGCGAGTTCCATCCGGCCGCTATAAAAAATTAAAAAATATTTTCGGATGAAAGGTTTAGCAATATATTTTTATCTGTTTGTTAGCCTGCTGATAGGTTTCCTACAAGGCAGCGACGAGGTAACCATGCAAATTAATGCACCGACGGAAGTAACCGCAGGTGACGAGTTTCAGGTAAAAATTGTGCTTAACAAAGGAAATTTACAAAGTTTTTCGAGGTTGGTTCAGGAATTACCAGCCGGTTTAAAAGCTGTATCGGGTTATTCTGCCAACGCCGATTTTACCTTTAAAGACAACCGCGTACGTTTGATATGGCTCAAATTACCTGAATCCGATACACTCACCATTACCTACACCATTAAAGTAGACCAGCGCTTGAAAGGCAGTTTTGATTTAGTAGGTAAATTTTCCTACATATCCGATAACGAGCGTATGAGCATCGAAGGCGAACCCGTGAAGGTACAGATTCTTCCCAATCCCAATATCGACCCCTCATTAATAGTCGATATCAACGAATTTAAAGAAAAGGTTATTCCTGAGATTACCCCCATTTCCGATATTCCGGTGGCTTGTATACGACAAAAACCCGTACCGTCGGGCGAATCGGACAATAGCTATATTGTAAATCTTCTTGTTTACAAGGAAAGTGCCCAAAAATTTGCCAAAATAGAAGAAAAAATTCCAGCTGGCTATACAGCAGTTAACATGGATAGCAAAGAGGGCATCTTTGTGTTTAAAAATGGACAGGCAAAATTTTTGTGGATGAACTTACCACAGTCACCGTATTTTATCGTTTCCTATCGTCTGATACCTGCTACGGCAACGGCCAGCACGCCTGTCATTAAAGGGCAGTTTTCCTATGTAGTGGATGAAAAAACCATCGTAAAAGATATCGTAGAAAAGGACATGAATTTAGCCTCGCTTTCGGCGGATGAAATACGAAAGCTTATAGAGGAACTGAAAGCAAGTCCGGTGAAAATTCCTGTTGAGGAACTGCTAGCACAAAAACCCGAGCAACCAGCCCCTTCAGCCGCTGAACCCACAACAAGTGAAAGTCCTCAAACAACCACGCAACGTAAACGTGTAACCAACGAACAACTGGTAAAGGAAATAGATCCCGCCTATTTACTTGAACCACAAGAAGGGGTTTACTACCGCATTCAAATTGCAGCGGGTCATTGTCCCATTGATATTAAACGTTACTTCCGACGATACAAAATTACCGATGAAGTACGTGCCGAAATTCATGAAGGATGGCGCAAATACTCCATTGGAACTTTTACGGAATACAAACAAGCCCGCGATTACAGGGTACACATCTGGAACACTACGCCTATCAACGATGCCTTTGTCGCCGCCTACAACAATGGTCAACGTATTACTGTCCAGGAAGCTCTTATGATTACTAACCAGAAATGGTACAGATAAAAGCATGAAGCTATACACAAAAATAACAAGTATAATCATCGCCGTAATTAGCTTTTGGGGTCTAAAAGCGCAGGAACTCGACTGGGAAAAAATGCTTATCGAAGATGTTGAGAATGTTAATCCAGTATATATGCCTGTCGTGGGTATTGGGGTAGGTTATCTCAACTATTTTGGCGATTTACGCAATAATTCCTCCTCACCCTTGATGGGCAACCTGGCCTTCCGTGCCAATATGCATGCCTTCATTGACCAACATAAGCACTTTAAATTTAACCTCTATACACTTTTTACCCTGCCTGGAAGCAATGGGTCTGCTATGACAGTCATCCAGCGCGACTACCAGAATCCTGCCCGAAATTTTAGAATACAAACCGACCTTTTATCGTTTGGGGCTAATGCACATTACGATTTCGACCATTTTATCTCAAAGAAAAGTTTGTTCCGCCCTTTCGTTTCGGTAGGACTTGAGTTTACTACTTTTAATACAAAAGCAAACCTCACCAACGAAAATGGTCCTTTCTATTATTGGACCGACGGTACCATTCGTGATCTTCCACAAGCTGATGAACGCGGAGGCACATTGGTACAACCCGACGAAATTTACGAAACTGACCTCCGTAGTAGCACGCTTAATACCTCGGGACAATACAATAAATACACGTTGGCTGTTCCTATTGATGTAGGGATAGAATATAGCATCTCAAACCGTACAAGTGTGAGACTAGGATATTCATACCACATCAATTTCACCGATTACATCGACAATATAACCCCCACCAATCCAATTCTGGGCATCAATGACCGGAACAAGTTCGACAATCTTGGTTTTAGTTATCTTTCGCTACATTTCGATTTATTTTCCGATCCCAAAACCATCCGTATCAATCGCTTACTGCTCGAACTCGAGAATTTCGATTACGATTTGATAGGTGATGAAGACGGTGACGGGGTATTCGATATCAACGACCGATGTTTGCATACGCCCCGTGGTGTAGAGGTTGATACTGCTGGATGCCCGCTTGATAACGATCGTGATGGGGTACCCGATTACCTTGACAAACAATCCTATACCCCCGAAGGCGCTGTTGTCGACCGTGATGGGGTTGAAATACCTGATTCTCTCGCAATGCAAGTGATTGCGCAGGAAGCTCTTCCTCGAAACCAGGTGGAAGCGTTCCTACAAACCATGAACAATCTCGGTGCAGGCGGAAGACATGGACAGTATGCTGAAATTCCCGATAAATTTAAAAAGATTGATACCGATGGCGATGGCTACCTCTCGTTCGACGAGGTACTGAAAGCTATCGATGACTTCTTTGATTTTGAGTCGGATCTCACCACCGACGACATTTACGAACTTAACGACTTCTTTTTCTCGCAATAAACTCCGGCTTTTTATCCTATGGCAAAGCAGCTCTTTATTTTTGATCTCGATTTTACACTATGGGATGCGGGAGGGCTTTGGTGCGACTGTACCACGCCTCCCTATCGGCGCATAAACGGCTTTGTAAAGGATGCCGAAAACCGCATTATTCAACTCTACCCCGATGTTTGGGAAATAATTCATTTACTCAAACGTCATGGTCGTAAAATTGCTGTGGCCTCAAGAACTGAACAACCAGCCTGGGCAAGACAAATACTGGATCTGATGGATCTGCGACAGTGGTTCGACTACGAAGAAATATTTCCCGATCGTAAAATTTATCACTTACAAAATATACATCGTCAATCGGGCATTCCTTTTAATCAAATGGTCTTTTTCGACGATGAGCAGCGCAACATCATCGATGTGACTACACTTGGCGTTACCTCCGAGTGGGTGCAAAATGGCATTACCCGTAGTTTGGTAGCGAAATATCTTTAAATAATTTAGTACCTGCCATTTTAAGTATAGCCTGTACAATACCCTCGGCATCAAAGCCACATTCATGATGTAGCTCTTTAAGAGAACCTTGCTCAATGAAGCGATCGGGTACCCCAAGTCGAACGAGGGCAGCATCATAACCATGCGCAGTCATAAATTCTGCTATTGCACTGCCAAATCCTCCATTGATTACCCCATCCTCGACCGTGATAATTTTCTTAAATCGTGTAAATACGTCGTGTAAAAGCTCTTCGTCAAGAGGTTTAACAAAGCGCATGTTATAATGAGCCGGGCGACTGATATGCGCTGGCAGCAACTGTAAAGCTTCCTGAACAAAATTACCCGGATGCCCAATAGACAGTATGGCTATTTCTTCCCCCTCACTAACCTGTTGGCCTTTGCCAATGGGCACTTCCTCAAAAGGCAACTTCCATTCGTTTAGCACTCCATACCCACGCGGGTATCGAATAGCAAAAGGACCCCAATTTTTTAGCTGGGCGGTGTACATCAGATTCCGCAATTCGATCTCGTTCATTGGTGCCGCAATGATGATATTTGGAACAGCACGCAAATAGGCCAAATCGAACACGCCATGATGGGTAGCCCCATCCTCCCCTACTAATCCTGCCCTATCGAGACAAAAAACTACAGGAAGATTTTGAATGGCAACATCGTGAATAACCTGATCGTAGGCTCGCTGCATGAAACTCGAGTAAATGTTACAGAAAGGAATGTATCCTTCAGTTGCCAAACCAGCTGAAAAAGTTACCGCATGTTCTTCTGCAATACCCACGTCGAAACATCGATGGGGCAATTCCTGCATAACAATATTCATAGAGCATCCCGTAGGCATGGCGGGCGTAATGCCTACAATCCTCTCATTCTGCTGTGCAAGTTCGAGCAATGTATAGCCAAAAACATCCTGATATTTTGTACGTTTGCTAGCATCGACAATGATTTCTCCCGTTTCCTTGTTGAATGGTCCAGGTGAATGAAATTGTACCTTGTTCTCCTCGGCATATTTATATCCTTTGCCTTTGACCGTTACCACATGCAACAGCTTGGGACCTGGAATTTGTCTTAAATCCTTCAGGATATTCACCAGATGAGTTACATTATGGCCATCGATAATACCAAAATATCTAAAGTTGAGCGATTCGAAAAAGTTACTCTGGCGCATGACCATGGTTTTAATCGCCCCTTCGATTTTTTGTACAGCCTTCTGCGCCATAGGCCCCAGCTTATTAAGCTTGCTGAGAGCATTCCACACATCGGTTTTGATACGATTGTATGTTTGCGATGCAGTAATATGGGTAAGATACTCACTCAATGCCCCTACCGGCGGGTCGATAGCCATATTATTGTCGTTTAATATGACTAACATATCGGCTTTCAAATGACCTGCATTATTCAGCCCCTCGAATGCTAGCCCTCCGGTAAGACTGGCATCACCAATAATTGCCACTATCTTACGGTCGGTCTCGCCTTTAAGTTTACTCGCCACTGCCATACCCAATGCGGCCGATATGGAAGTCGATGCATGTCCTACCCCAAAAGCATCGTAAATACTCTCCGACATTTTGGGGAATCCACTAATACCGCCATAACGTCGGTTGGTATGAAATACATGCTTGCGCCCGGTAAGAATTTTGTGGGCATAGGCCTGATGCCCCACGTCCCAAACAATCTTATCATAAGGGGCATTGTACACATAATGTAAAGCAACAGCTATTTCCACTGCTCCCAGACTCGAACCCAGATGTCCCGGATTTGCACATGTCTCGTTAATTAAAAATTCCCGAATTTCAGAACACAGTTCCTCAAGCTGTTCTACCTTAAGTTTTTTTAAATCGGACGGAAATTCAATCTGATCCAATAAGGGATATTTACTACTCGCCTGATGCATTGTGGGCAATTCTATAATTTGTATCGAAGGTCAAAGATAAATAAAATTTTCCCCCAAGGGTGAAACATGTGAAGTTTTAACCTTTTTCAACAAAACGATAAAAATTAACCACATTTTTCAATGCATCACTGATAGGAATAAAAGCATATTGTAATTGTTCTTGAATTTTCCTGGCCGAAAAACTGTCTCGAGCAAAAGCCGACTGAATAACTTCACGGGTCAGCATGGGTGGTTGACCCTGGATAAAAGCCAGAATTGCAGAAACTCCAACAGCCATTTTGGCCATCCAGTATTTTACAGGTATGTTCGGATCCGGCATTCCAAACTCCCGTGCAGCCAGGCTAAAAAATTGCTGGTAGCTCAAGTTTTCGCTGTTGAGTATAAAACGTTGGCCAGTTATATCTTCCTTCATCAAACGAACCATAATCCTGGCGATATCGCGCACATCGACAAACCCCATGCTACCTGGTGGATAAAATTTGATTCCCTTCTTCACAAGCTGCAATAGGGCGCCCGTACCCTTATGACTCAGCGTAGGCCCAATGATTATTGACGGGTTAACAATAACCGCATTAAGGCCCTCCTCAATGCCACGCCAAACCTCCATCTCGGAATGAAACTTGCTAAGCGAGTATACTGTATGACGTTGAGTGCTATCCCAGATACATGATTCATCCGCAGGTAGACCATGCTCAGCCTTTCCTATAGCAGCGACAGAACTTACATGGCACAATTTACGTGCACCTTTTTCCAGACATACATTCACCACATTGGCTGTACCGCCCAGGTTTATCTGCATTACCTTCGATTTCTCCCGCTTTGCAAAGGCAACCTCTGCCGCACAATGGTATACCTCATCGCCAGCCTGAATCAAATCATAAATCCGAGCATAATCTCGAACATCCGCTTCATACCATTCGATTTGTCTTAACAAATGCTCAGCGTCAGAAGAATAAAAGCGAAAAATAGCTTCAACCTGCTTTGCATTTGACCTACTCCTTGTCACGGCTATAACACGTTCCCCTCCTTTACATAATTCGTATAATAGATGAGAACCCACTAATCCGGTAGCTCCTGTTACTACAACCATCTCGAGTTTTAAATAATATTCCTCATCAAATGTATAATTATGTTTTGTGGCTACAAAACAATTTTTATGAATAAATTATCAGCTGTTGTTGGGAAATATCTAAAATGCTAAAACTATTTAGGCTCAATTATGTTTATATGGCGCCTCTTATGATTGTCCAGCTCTATGGTAACTTTTAACACATCAGGTAAAAGAATATTTTCGGCCATTTCGGGCCATTCAATGAAACAAAAATGACCGCTAAAAAGATACTCCTCGTAACCCAAATCGTAAATTTCTTCGGGTTTGTTCACACGATAAAAATCAAAATGGTAAACAGGTTGCCCTGTTACAGTTTCGTACTCATTGAGTAACGTGAAGGTAGGACTGGTTACGGTATCTTTTACCTGTAAAAGTCTACAAATTTCTTTAATTAACGCCGTTTTCCCACTGCCCAGTTTGCCACTGAAAGTGATTACCGGGTAACGATGAAGCATAGAAATGATTTCTTCGGCCACCTTTGTAAGCTCATTAGCCTGCTGAATGATAAAGGTTTTAGCTAACATATCTGTAAGTATTTATTGTCGGGAAACTTAATATAAATTTACAAAAAAGTACTGAATATACCCGAATAACCAAAAATCTTCATTACTTTTTAAGATGCTTGTAGTGTTGTAAAAATGCTGTTATTAACAACATTTTTCAGCATAGTTGAAAAATAATCTGTAAATCAATCTGGAATAATCTGATATTCGGCTACTTTTATCGGGCGAAACGAGCATGTATGGCAGCATTCACAAACGAGTATGAAAATAATTTTTCATACCTGCTTGATTTTAGAGCACAAAACATATTACATGCGAGTTCCATCCGACCATTAAAAAATTAAAAATATTTAGGAAAATAAGTGTATTGAGATAATTTGTATTGATGAAATGAGCATGTTTATTTGCTTTCCCTGAAAAAGGCATAAAAATTACATTTTAAACCTGCCTCATTGGGAATACACAATTAATTGCATGCGAGTTTTATAACAAACATTTAAAAAACAGATAAATTATTTTTGGAATGAAAGGTTCAAGAAAACTTAGGCGTACAAAAAAAGCGACTATTTCGTTTAACGATCTTGAACATCAAGCATTAGAAAAGTATTTTCAGAAATATAAAATTCGCAATAAAACGCGGTTTATGCGCGAAGCAATCATGCGAACAGTGATTTCAAAGTTTGCTGATGATTATCCTACGCTTTGGGATCAACCAACAGGAACCGCTTAATGTTGTTGAAGTAACAACTTCCATTCCTCCACACAGCGATCCCAGGTAACATAGTCTGAATATTTTCGAGCATTTTCCCGCATTGCTTTTCTCAATTGATGGTTGAGGATAAATTCCTCAAAAGCATTAGCAATAACATCAACGGTTGCTGAAGGCGAAAATCTGAACGAGGCCCCTTCGAGCAACGTATCTTCCATGCCTTGATGGTAAAAACCTGCGACGGGTACACCCACTCTGAGAAATTCCAGAACCGATATTCCCAGCGCTTCATCGGTGCTAAACAAGCTTCCTATGTCGCACGTACTAATCTCCTCAATAAATCTTGCTGTATCGGTTTGTTTGTTGATAAATCCACAATATTGTATGCCAGGCGCATGGATTAGGTCGTCAGGACAATGACCAATGATTTTGATTACTACTTCATAGCCCTTTTGTGTTAGAATTTGTTGCACTTCTTTCAGCAATAACAGGCCTTTGCGCTTCCAGTCTTTTCCTATAAAACCAAGTACAAGACGGTTAGTATCGACACACTCGGGAAATTGATAATCATGAGGCAGGATAAAATTGGCTCCAGGTAGAATGTGAAAAAGTTTGCTCGATGGCACCTGATATACTTCCCGAAGTGTCCTATGGATCCACTTACCCATAGTTACCACTGCCTGGCTACGAGCATAATTTTCTTTTTCAATCGCGATAGCTTGCTGCTTAACTTTTTCAGACACCCTGATATTGTATGCTGGCGAATTAAACAAATCGAAAAGGGTTGCGTCGAGATAGTAATATATTTTCCCACCTTTTCTATTTACCGTACTGGCTCGTGGAAAAAGCTGGTTAAAGGATATCACCGTAGATTCAAAATACGCTGGCGGGATTTGATTTTCTGCCCTGTTAAGAAAATCGATGCTGTACTGAAATCCTCCAGTGTTTCCATGAAATAAAAGTTGACGTGCATTCCAAATATACCGATGAACTTTTAATTTTTCCACCTTCAATTGCCATGGCAAATGAAAAATACCCTTTCGGGCACCGGTAGTATAAAAATAAAAGGGGGTACTACTCCAACAATTGATGTCCAACACATCACCTACCACAGCCACTCCAACTTTATCCATAGAAAAAGTATTATACCCTTAAAAAGTTAATCCGATCCTGTACATATCGTGATGCGTCGAATGCGGTCAATGCTCGATTAAATGCATCCTGTGAAAGTTGCATTCGTAAATGGCTATCGTTAAGCATTTCGACAATCTTTGTTGCCAGGTCGTCGGCATCCTGGGGCGTAAAAAAAGCTACTGTTTTTTCGTTGCCTGCCACCTCTCGCATCATAGGTAAATCGCTAACAATACATGGCAGCCCACATGCCAGGGCTTCCGACAATGCATTACCGAGTCCTTCCCTAAGGGTCGTCGAATACACAAAAATATCCATTTGTTGCAGCTTTTGGTAAACGTCCTCAACATTGCCCCAGAAGGTCACACGATCGACAATGCCAAGTTGATTTGTCAAAAATTCAAGTTTGCTGCGAAGAGCGCCATCACCAACCAGCCACAAGCGAGCCAGGGGGTAAGACGAAAGCACTTTTTTAAAAGCTATCAAAAGCGTTTGATGGTCTTTAATGGGGTCGAGACGAGCAGTCATACCAATAATCACCTCTGTATGCTGGTCTATCGATCGAACAACATAGGGATTCTCTTTTAACAAACGCACCGGATTGTGGGAAACCGAAGCACCAAAATACCTATAATAGGGATGAATAGCAAGAGAACGCAAAACATAGCTGGAACAGGCAAATAAATGCGTTTCGATCGGTGAAGGATACAGGACGTGATCCACCATCTGTTTTAGCATAGAGGTAACCCGGAAATTGGCCGGATTACCCACATGCACAGCCAATCGACACCGTTGGTTGCGTAGGGAATATCGTACCAGGGGTAACTTAATGGTACTCCAGTACAGGATACCATCGTATGGTGTTGATCTTGAATATTCTGCAAGTGTTCTAATAAACTGCCTTTGAGGCAAATTTAAAATGTTAAGTATTCTCACATCCGCTCCCGCATCCAACCATTGTCCAACCATAATTCCTTCGCCACCGAGCACCCAGATATGGTGGTTATATTCACGGCGACTGGCTTCGATGAAATACAAACAATCCTTTTCAGTACCGCCAAGTGAAGCAAAAGGAATGATGTGTAGTAAATGAGGCAAATGACCATCCATGATATCTTCACGAAATATTTTGGTAAAAATACTCTGCAAAATGCATATAAATAAAATCCATTTATTATTTTTATCAAAAATTGTAGAATTACAAATATGAAGCAGCAGGGAAAATTTATCATATTATCGCTAACGGTATTGTTTGCAGTAATAGTTAACAATAGCTGCTCACATTCCACCAACGAGGCAAAAATTCTTGATTCAGAAGACACTACTGCATCTATTGAAGAAACCATAAAGGAAGTTCGACAGATATTTTATAGGGTTTACCTGCCCAGCGAGATGTATAAAATTTTCGATAAAGTTGGCGCCTTCTACACACCCGATATATTAAATCCTGCTGAAAACGTTAATCTTTATGAAACCAGTTACAAAGCTGCACTCAATCTTGGTGTGTATGGAGTAGATATGGGATACAACAAAATATTTGGGCAGAATCAGAAATCGTTATTATACTTTACGGTCATTCACAAGCTTTCCCAACAGCTGGGCATACCCGATATCATGTTTGCCCGCGCTGTTGAGAGCATGGAGAAAAACCTATCGAACCGTGATTCTATTGTGAAGTATGCAACCGATATCTATGTAATGGCTCAAGAATATTTGAAAGAAAATGATCGCGGATCAACTGCTGCGTTGATACTAGCCGGAGGCTGGATTGAGGCCATGTACGTAGCCTCGCGCATCGCCGATGAACTTAACGATAACCGTGAAATTATGGAACGAATAGCCTTTCAGAAGTATTCGTTACGTTCCCTGTTAGCTATTCTGGCGAATTATCAGTCGGACAATGAAATAAATAACCTATACCTGATGTTCAAATCCTTAGCCCGTTCGTACGATAAGTTTGAAATATACTATACCCCCGACGATATTTCTATCGACACGATCAATAAGTATATTAAGGCTCGAAAAATACAATTTCATATCCCACCCGAAACATTTAAGGAAATTAAAGAGAAAATTGCACAGATCAGGCAATATGTGGTTAGCTGATAACTAATCAAAATGCCAATACATAACCAAACACAAACGGTATGAAAATAATTCCTCATACCTGCTTGATTTTTTGCACAAAACATATTCCTGGTGAGTGCCGACCATTTAACAAACCATTAAAAATTATTATCGGATGAGAAAATTATCTATAGCTTTTTTCCTATTACTGGGAAACGCTCTCATTGAAGCGCAAGAAATTACACAATCAATTAGCGGACAGGTTATTGAAAAAGCAACACAACAACCATTACCGGGTGCCCATGTAATGGTCACCAGTATTGATCCTCCACTTTCCACTACAACCGATGAAAAAGGTAATTTTAAAATTAACCAGGTACCTGTTGGTCGTATTTCCCTTACCGTCAGCTACATTGGATATAAACCCATACAACTAAACAATATCATCTTAAATGCTGGTAAAGAGCTACAGCTTATCATAGAAATGGAAGAGGATGTTTTTATTTACGATGAGGTAGTTGTCTCCAGCAAACGCCAGAAAATAAGGCCAAGCAATGAAATGGCCTTAATCAGTGCACGGTCATTTATCGTTGAAGAAACGGAACGTTATGCTGGCAGTCGGGGTGATGTAGCACGTATGGCTTCTAACTTTGCTGGCGTGGCGTTTGCCAACGATCAACGAAACGATATTATTATACGCGGTAATTCTCCAACAGGACTGCTGTGGCGCTTAGAAGATGTTGAAATTCCCAACCCTAATCATTTTGCCGAAAATGGGGCAACTGGTGGACCAGTAAGCATGCTCAATAACAATGTGCTACGCAATTCTGATTTTTATACGGGTGCTTTCCCGGCTGAATTTGGCAATGCACTTTCCGGGGTCTTTGACCTACGCATGCGTAATGGGAACCCCTCTCGTCATGAATACACTATTCAATCGGGTTTTAATGGACTTGAACTTGGTGCCGAAGGTCCAATCTCTAAAAATCAGGGCAGTTCGTTCCTCGCCTATTATCGATACTCTTTCCTCGACCTGATGGATAAGCTGGGATTTTATTTTGGTACATCGGGTGTGCCCCAGTATCAGGACTTGATTATTAAAACCAATATTCCCCTTAAAAATGGATCAATACAAGCATTTACACTTGCTGGCAAAAGCCAAATAGCTATGTTAAGCAGCAAGATCGATAGTAATGACATATACCTGAATGAAGGACAAAACCTGTACAATCATTCCATGCTGGGCACAGCAGCCATTATTTATACACACCTCATCAATGAAAAAAGTTATATAAAATGTATTGCCTCAACCCTGTATCAGAGCGGCGGAACCAATATCGATACCCTCGACTTAAATAACCAGAATCCCTTTAGAGTTATCGAACACAACATTGACGAAGTTAGGGCATCTCTGGCCACTATATATTCCTACAAACATTCGGCCAACTTAACATCAAAGGCTGGTGTCCAAATTGATCAAATGGGGTATAGTCTTAATTCAAAATCCTATAGCTACGATTCATTACGACTTATCCCCTATCTTAACCAATCGAAATCCCTCATGGATGGTCCGCAACTTTTGCGTAGCTATTACCAATTTAATTGGAAAATAAACCCCATTTATGAAATAACAGCTGGCATACACAATCTTTATTTCACGCTCAATCGGTCGATCTCGTTCGAACCGCGCCTTTCGCTGGCCATTCATTATAATCCCAGCAGTACCGTAAATTTTGGCTATGGCTTGCATGCACGCAGTTTACCGCTTTCTGTCTATTATCTGGGCACGTATTCCCCCCAACTGGGATATGTCGAGACCAACAAAAACCTCGATTTTATTAAAGCCAATCACTGGGTGTTGGGGTACGAAAAGACATTCTCTGACTTTTTGCGATTGAAAATTGAAACCTACTACCAATACCTTTACAACGTACCCGTTTCACAAACAACCTGGTGGTACAGCATTTTAAATGCTGGCGCTTCGTGGGGGATTTTTGCTACCGATAGTATGATCAACAAGGGGAAAGGCAAGAATTATGGGATTGAACTTACCCTTGAACGATTCTTGTACAAAAATTTTTATTTCCTGACCACCGTTTCGCTCTACCGATCCTACTTCACCGACCTATATGGCAACTGGCACCATACAGCTTTCGATGGAAACTATATTTACAACTTTTTAACGGGCTACGAACATCCATTGAATAACCAGTGGACTATAAGTTTCGATGGAAAACTAAGTACAGCAGGCGGAAAACGATACATCCCAATTGACCTTCAACAATCCATTCAGGCCGGTGAAACCCGGTACGATGAAAGTTCAATTTTTGAGAGAAAGTATGCTCCTTTTTTTAAAATTGATTTAAAAGTTGCTTTTCGTCATAACAAAGCTCGTTCAACTCAGGAATGGCAAGTATATGTAGAAAATGTAACCAATCATCGCAATCCGCTTTACGAATATTACAACAGTACGCGCAAGAAGATTACCCGTGTATACCAGCTTGGTATTTTCCCTATGGTATTATGGCGACTTACTTTCTAAAAAATCGTAATGCAATTACGTAAAACAAAAAATCCAACTCCTAAAAGCAGCAAACAAATCAATTGCTATCTTTGAGCAAAAAACAAAAGTATGAACTACGCGCACGATAATAGAATAGTGATGACCCTTGACGCCGGGGGTACCAATTTTGTTTTTTCAGCCATTCAGGGCAACGAAGAGATAGTGGAACCTATTCGTTTGCCTTCTAATGCCGATAATCTGGAAAGATGCCTGAACAACATTATAACCGGTTTTGAGGAAGTAAAACGAAAACTCAAGAAGGAACCCGTAGCAATTAGCTTTGCCTTTCCGGGGCCAGCCGATTATGCCCATGGTATCATTGGCGATTTGGGCAACCTACCTGCCTTCCGTGGGGGAATAGCGCTGGGACCCATGCTGGAAGAAAAGTTTCGTGTTCCTGTTTTTATCAACAACGATGGGGATCTTTTTGCCTATGGGGAAGCCATTGCTGGGTTTCTTCCCGACATTAACCAGCGATTGCAGGAAGCAGGAAGTCAAAAACTCTACAAAAACCTGCTAGGCATAACACTGGGTACTGGTTTTGGTGCAGGTATTGTTTCTAACCACAAGCTTTTTTTGGGCGACAACGGCGCAGGAGCAGAAATCTGGCTTATGCGAAACAAACTTTATCCCCAATGTTTTGCTGAAGAAGGGGCAAGCATACGCGCCATCCGACGGGTATACCTACAACATAGTAAATACCAACATAACGAAGAGCTTACTCCAAAAGATATATACGATATTGCCAATGGCACAAAAGAGGACGACGCCCAAGCCGCTATTCGTGCTTTCACCGAAATGGGCGAAATAGTCGGCGATGCGTTGGCTAATGCAATTACCCTTATCGATGGACTCATCGTTATTGGGGGTGGACTGGCTGGTGCCGCTTCCCTTTTTCTTCCTGCATTGGTCAATGAAATGAATAAGCCTATTCAACGACTTGATGGAAGTGAAGTGCCCCGGCTGGAGGTAAAAGTATTCAACCTGGAAAATGAGGAGGAATTTAAACTCTTCGCCACAGGCGAAGCCACACAAGTACCCATTCCTGGAACACACAAATTTGTCCCTTACGATCCGATGAAACGCATAGGGGTTGGACTATCCCGACTGGGTACCAGCAAAGCAATTGCACTGGGAGCTTATACATTTGCGCTTTATACGTTAGATCGATTATAAACAGGCGATAATTTAACTCGCAACAGCTTTTTTTCGCCCATATATTATCAGACCTACTACAGCAAGAAGCTGAGCAAGTACCGAAAATACGACCACGCCTAATAAAGCATGTTCGTATATGATTCCCATGAGGGCACTACCGGAAAACCAGAACAGGCCATAAATTGCATTAAAAGTCCCAAATGCAGTTCCACGCCTTTCGGAGGGTACTATTGTAGCTATTTCGGCACGTACTACCGACTCTTGCACTCCCATACCAATCCCCCAGGCCACCATGCCTATCCATAACAAAATCACCTGCTTGCCCAAAAAAACAAGCGGCGCAAAAAATAATGCAATAAAAAACGCAATAGCAACCACCCTAATGCCCCATCGATCGAATAAACGACCAGCCAATAAAGCCGTCAATGCATCTGCCCCCATCGCTACGGCATAGAATATAGGAATAACTGCATCGCTTACTAATCCTTGGGTTTTAAAATGATAGGCTATAAGCGGAAAATCTGCATAGCCCAATGCTATAAAACCAATAGCAATAAGATAAATCCAATAGTGCTGCGTAAAACCACTACGGGCAATGTCAACTTTTTTTACTTCAAGATTTTCGGGAGCAGGATACAAATATCGGCAATACCACAAAATAGATAGTGCTACCAGTGCGGGAATAAACAAAAGCGCATAAGCGGTTTGATAATCGTTTTGCTTAAAAAACAGTACAGCACTTACTAGCAAAGGCCCGCTAACCGCACCAATCTGATCCATGGCCTCGTGTAAACCATACCCCCAGCCACGCCCCATCTGCTGTGTACCAAACGAAAGCAAGGCATCGCGAGCAGGATTACGAATGGCCTTCCCCACCCTTTCGGCAATGATGAGTAGGATGGCAACCTGCCACAAACCAGCAAAAGCCAGTAAAGGAACCGAAAGCAAA
>Ga0116166_1000351_pt1 | contig 44628 bp, 33 predicted proteins | sample AD_JPNMR2_MetaG_FD_89884 | JGI IMG/M metagenome (GOLD analysis project Ga0116166, IMG submission 89884) | Active sludge microbial communities of municipal wastewater-treating anaerobic digesters from Japan - AD_JPNMR2_MetaG | ecosystem: Engineered > Bioreactor > Anaerobic > Digestate | place...
AGATAGCCTTCCGGAGCGGGCGGATCGATCTGGTCCTTGTGCAGTACTACCGAGATCCGCATCCGGTAGGTGTCCAACGGCAATTTGTCTTCGAGGGCGATGGGAAATTCGTACTGGAAACTCTTCGTGTATGTGGCTGGATTCCCTTCCTGGCTCAAGACTTCATCCCGGGTCCAGGTTTTGATCACGGCGTTCGCGGAGTTGACCAGTTCGAAGGTGGTGGTAATGGGCAAACTTGAGGGAGGGGAAGTCAGGACGAAAATCTCATACATGCCCCGGATCGCGTCGAGTCCCGCGATGGAATGCACGATCTTGTCTGTGTCCAGGCTCGCGAAATGGAAGCCGATGTCCAGCACGGGAATGGGCGTGGGAGAAGGCGTCGGGCTGGGCGTGGGTGTGGGCGTGGGGCTGGGCAAGGGAATTATGAATGTGGGATTGACCAATGTTGGAAACACGATGGGAGGTTGGGTCGGGATGACGATGATGGGAGGCCGGATGGTCGGGAAGATGACCTGGGCCAGTTCGCGGCTGGCATCACCCGCGGAATTTCCGGCCGGTGCGCCGTTGTCAGCGAACGCGTGGAATGGCATGCCAAACGCGAGGCATCCAACAATCACGAAAAGTATTTCAGTTGTCTGTCGAATCGGAAGAAAACCTTGATAGAATCGCAATCTCATTCCATTACTCCTGGGGCCGCCCTTCAACGGTTAAAGAAGAGGCCCAATGAAGAGTTGGTTTTATAGTATATATTTATATTTATATATAAATTTTGGCATTAATCTTTTCATGCTGAATTGCGGCATAGAGAGATGCCCAGGCCGGCGGCGAAGAATCTCATCAGATGCCGATATCAGATGTTATCATTGTATGGCTCGGGTTTTAAACCCCCACCGGTCACGTTTGCGTAAAACAACGGCTTGGCGATATAAGGACAATCCATATCGTCCTTCATGAAGCGTACTCATGCTTCATGGGATGAGATGTCATATGGTTATTTCGAGGCAAAGGAGAGCAGTCTCAGGCGAGCATCGCACAAGCATAACAAAATCGATAGCTCAAGTCAATATAAAAATCTGGGCTAAAAACTCTTTAGAGGAGAACCTTTCGAGTTATGCCGGCAGGACAAACCATTATTGGACGAAAATAGGTTGGTCGTGGGCTTATAGGGCTTGAGGCAGCCGATGATTTTCGCGGGGTGGACGGCAAAATCTTTTTAATGTACATCTAATTGATTTTATTTAAGTTATATATATTTGTACGAGGTGTCTCGAACAGGCTGCAAGGAGGTTCGGTGTTCGTGATGCAGTACTCTTTGCTTCAGAAAGCGGGGAAGGAAGATAGAGAAACCGGACGTTGGTTCCATTGATCCGAGCAGGAAAAGCAGCGAGAGCCATGAACCATCTATTTTAGAGATGAGGGAGAAGAGAGACTTTGGTCCTTTTCTGGTCTTCACTCCCATTGAATCCTCTACCTGAGGGATAAAGAACCGTTTCGTATTTCCATTCATATAGATAAATACTGTGAACAAAGCTCTAAAGAAGGCAGCCGACGTGTCACGAATTAAAAAATCTCTTCAACGTCCTATTCTGTTTAATCTTATACGATTCATTTTCATCTTGATTTTTAAGTGTAATTTTGGTATTTTTTCTATGCAAATGGGAGGGTGGAGTAATTTGGCCTGGCGCGGATCTGTTGTGCTTTCTTTTTTGTCCATTCCAGTCACTATTGATTGAACATTCGGGTTGAGAATCATGCAGAACGGGAGAGAACCACGACGCGGATTATGGCGGGTTGGGTTGGTCATTCTTTTGGTATTATCGATGGCGGGGTGCGGCGGATTCAAGATCGTCCGGATTCCCATTCCCATCCCGACATTTGGGATTGGTGGTGGCGATAAAACCGCCCGGCGGTCTTCGGAGGAGTATCGTGGCCCCAAAGAACAGATCGGCCTAGCCTCCTGGTACGGGAGGGAATTTCACGGGAAAAGGACTGCCAGCGGCGAGGTTTTTGATATGAACGCGATGACCGCCGCGCATCCCACATTGCCTTTTGATACACGGGTGCGCGTGACCAATCTGGAAAACCGCCGCTCGGTGGTGCTTCGCATCAACGACCGGGGCCCCAACGTGCGCGGACGGATCATTGATGTGTCGTTGGCCGCCGCCCGGAAGTTGGATTTCGAACAACAAGGACTGGCGCAGGTGAAGGTGGAAGTCAATTGAGGCGGGTCTGGGCCATGGGGCGGCGGGGGCGAAGATGTGGCGGGGATCGCGTGCCATAGTATAATAGTTCTTGGATCGGCGGGATGGCTTCGCGGATACCGCAATGGCCCGTGGAGGAGCAGCCATGAGGCAAGAACAGGTAGAGATCTGTTACGTGGATGAAGAGGGGATCCTTTTGCGATCCTTCGCCTTGAAATCGGTCTTTTTTTATGAAGGCGATCCGGAAGATGCGGAATCCCCCTTGATTCAGGCATTAAAACGCTTTTACCGCCAATCGGCGCCTGCCACCCTTATGAGTCTGGGTTTTGAAACACCCCGGGGACCGCTCACCTGGCAAAGTGAAATGGCTTCTCCTTTTGGAGACGACGATTTTGTGGAAATTGGTGAACGATTGTATCTGGTCGATGAAAATCAGAACCGGTTTTTGGATGAGTATGCGTATGAGGATTTGGCAAAAGGCCTGATTCCGATGGGATGGGAGTTGATTCCCCGCTGACATCGTTGTATTCATTCCTTATGATCCGAATCATACTCCCTCTCCTTTCCATTGGCGTTTTTGGGGTGTCTGGTATTTTTCCCGCATGGCCGGCTGCGGAGCAAAAAAAGGAGCCACTTTTATCTTCCCGAATTTCCCTCGCAGAGAATTCCCCTGAACAAATCAAGTTACGTTGGGAGCAAGAGGAGGAAGAATCCGTCCCGCACCGGGTTTTGTTGTTCATTCCCGGACCGGTAGCGGACGCGACGTATTCTATTACCCACTTTTCCTGGCGCGCCAAGATGACACAAGAAGGCATCCGGGAAGGGGACGAGACCAACTTTCCGGATGAACCTCCCTTTGGACGCCGGCCAACCATCTCCTTGCGGGAACTGGGTCTGCTTGGGGGAGCGCGGCTGGCCGTTATGACCTTGCAATTTCCAACCGGCTTTTTCGATCGCGAATCCTTTGTCCCTCTCCGTGACACTGGTTTTTCTTCCGTGGCGTTTCCCGAAGGGGAGATCGTAATCCGTATTTCTTCATTGGATCCGGCGCCTTTCACCGGGTTCCCGCAGGATATCCAAGAAGTAATGAGCCGTCTGGCTCTCAATTTTCCTCCTCTGCGGGCCGTGGAAACGCCCCCCGATTTTCCCGCGTGGCCGGTGTATTTCGATCGGCCCTGTTTGAAAATCCGTTGCGGTGAAGAGGGGGTGGTATCCGTTCGGGGATCCGAAATCCTGGCCCTGTATGCCGATGCGGTTCCAGTGGAATCGTTGGCGCTTTTCCGCGAACGGAAACCGGTTACCGTGTTGGTGCAGGACGCGGGCGGCCGTGTGAAATCCACCGGGGACTTATTGCCGGACGACATGATCCGGTTTTTTGCCCCCCGTTCGACATCGCCTTATTCGCCGGAGACTGTCACGTGGATTACCCAGGATTCGGCATCGCACCGGGAAATTCCCCGGGTGGCGGCTGGTCCGGCAGGCGAGGCTGCTTCAGTTCTCGAACGGCGGATGCATTTCGAAGAAGACCACGTGTTCATCGAGGACAACGATAAAAACGAGGAGCAGCATCTTTATTGGATGTGGCATGATTTCATCCAGGATGGCACGCAAGAGTTGATCTTCCCCGTGCCGGAAGGCATCGCGGAGACCACCGCCACTTTGTTTCTGCGCATGGCCGCCAGTGAATCCTACATCTACCTGGCTTCCGGGGGATTGATGGCTGAACTGAATGGCATGCCTCTATCCAATGATCTTTCCCGTTCTCCTTCCGGTATTTTTTCGGCCACATTGGCCATTGCTCCCCGGGGAGTACGGGCAGGGACCAACACCCTGCGCTTAAACGTCCAGATCCCCAATCAACAGAACTATACCGAGGCAGGATTTTATTTGGATTGGGCGGAACTGCGGATTTTGCAGCCGGTTGCGCCATCCCGTGAGCCATATTTCAATCCCGGAGGATACGCGGCAGCCACGGTTCCTCAATATACGGAATCCGTTTGGCTGGTTCGGGAACTGGGATCGAAGCCGGAAGGGCAGCCGGATACCGGAAATCTATTTTACGCGGATCCCGCGGAGGGAGCGTTTTCTTTTCCGCCGGAGCCGTCTGCCTGGAGGGTTTATTTTTTGCCGGCGGGGGCGGAAGTGAAATCGGTTACCCGGGAGCCGGTAATCGAACCGTTGAAAAATCGTGGAATCCTGAGCGATACCCGTCAGGCGGATGTGATCTTTATCGCGCCGGGAGCATGGCAGCCGCCGCTGCAGCCGTATGCCGGTTTTCTGGCCAAACGGGGGTACCGCTCTCGCTTGGTGGCCGTGGAGGAATTGTATGATCTGTTCGGGGATGGCCGGTTGTCGCCTTACAGCTTGCGGGATTTTTTGCGATACGCGTATTGGAATTGGGAGCGTCCCCGGCCTTCGTGGGTGTTGTTGGCCGGCGACGCGACGTGGGATTACTGGGGGAGGTACCGAAACGGAGTCCGCAATTATGTTCCTGGGTTCCGGGAGCACGCGAATTACGCGGTGGAAAACTGGTTTGTCCGGTGTGACGCGGAATCCGATCTCTTGCCGGATATGATGGTGGCCCGCTGGGCGGTGCGCGCGGCGACCGAAATCGATGTGCTGGTATCGAAAAGCCTGGCGTATCAGAATCCGGTGAATCCCGGCCCCTGGATGAATCATGTCTTTCAACTGATCGATGATGATTTCGAGCGGTTTTCCGATGAACTGGCGCGGGATTGGATCCCGAAGGGATTTCGTTTGACGCGGCGTCACATCGCGGATTATCCCTTGATCGACAATATCTATCTTCCCGAGAGGCTGCGGCAAAGGTTGCGGGCCAAAACCAGCCCGGAGGCGACTGAAGACATCGTAGCCATCCTCAATCAGGGGGTTTTTTTGTGGGATTATTTTGGTCATGGCGCGCCCAATGTGCTGGGCGAGGAACGTATGTTCTTCGGCGGCGGTTCCAAATACTCGGACGCGAGGAAGTTAACCAATGGCGGGATGTTGCCCATCCTATGGGCGTTTACCTGCGAAACCGCCACGTTCGATTACCCGCGGGACAAGTGGAACATTTCCATTGGGGAGGACTTGCTGGCGCATCCGCAGGGAGGCTTGATCGCGCTGGTGGGGGCGACAGGCCGGGGATTTCCCTCAGATCATATCACATTGGCGCGGGCCCTGTATGAAGCCGCGTTCACCCGGCGTTTTCCAACGCTGGGGCAGATCTTTTACGCCGCCCAATTGCTTGGCGCGGCGCAGTATCCGCGGTTTGAACCCATGGACCAATTCGCCATCCTGGGCGATCCCTTCATCCGGTTCCCGGAATTCGTGGACGTTGAGGTGGCGGGAAAAGCCACCAGCCAGGGCATCGCGTACGAATGGGAGTTGGCACAAGAAAAAGACTTGCCGGCGGGATACCGGGTTTGGTTGGAGGATGGCCGGAGCGTAGTTGAGGAGCAGGTTGCCGCCCTCACTCAAACGCCAGAAGGGCGGTTGCGAGGGGAGATACCTTACGCGGGGAAACACAATCCCGGGGTCCGGCGGATCGGGGTGGAAGCCATGACGGTCCGGAACGGGCGCGTGCTCATTGCCCACGGCGCGGCGGAACTGCCGGCCGAAGAGCCTTCCACGCCGTTGGTCGTTCCGGCCACGGGCTGTTTACCGGATGTGGACTTTGTGCCCGGTTCGTTGACGTTCACGCCATCCCCGCCCCGCGCGGGTCAAACCATTTTTCTGGAGGCCCGGATTCACAACCGGGGCCTGGCCAGCGCGACGGAGATTACGATCCGGGGTTATACTGGAACGGAGGAGAAGGAGCGAAAAGAACTGGAAGTGACTGTTGGCCAGCGGGGGGCCATAGTGGACCGGTTGGATCCCGGCCAGGAAAAATCCGTGCGTATACGCTGGGATCCCATCGGCAATTCCGGACCGCACACGCTGACGTTGGTGATTGATCCCGGCCGGCGGATTCCGTGGGAAGATCCCCGGGAACGTTCGATTTCCATCCCGGTGACCGTCATGAAAAAGGCTGATCTGGTGGTGAAGGAGAGCGCGTTTGAAATGCAGCCGATCGAAGACGGGAAGCGGTATCAGATCTATTTTGAAATCCAGAATCAGGGCGAGAGCCGCGCCGAACAGATCATTGTGGAGTTGGGGATCCAGTTGCCCGGCCAGATGGGCATGGAGACAATCCGGATCCCCAAGTTGTATGATCTTGATCCGGGACAACGGCAACCTTTTGGGGGAATCCGAATCCCATCTGAATTTCGCTCCTTGGAGATTGTAGTCGATCCGGATGAAATCGTGGACGAGGAAACGCACGCCAACAACCGGTTCCGGTACCCACCGCCTGGATCAGGGAATTGACTCAACGTTATTGCGGTGACGAATCAATGAATCTAACCTGGATGCCGGGAGGCAACTGGGAGGAAAACTCTTCCAAATGCGCCCGCAGGCGGGGGGCTTCATCGGGAGAAAGGGCGAAGAAGGCCACCGTGGTATCGGCGACGGTCTCTTGTTGGTTCACGGTCCACTCGCCGATTTTGATCCAGGATTCTGGCAGATTCCGGCGAAACCAGCTTTCATAAATCACCGCGATCCTGGCGTTGCGTTGCCGGCACCAGGATTCGATAAAGGCGGCTCCCCACCGCCCTTGGGCATTGGCCCAGCCCGGCTCGCGGCTGCCCAATCCCATCAGGTCAAGGCATTCGATATCGGCGAGGTAGTTGATCGCTCCGATGTCGTTGGCAGCCACTGTGGCTCCATTGTAGCAGGCACGTAAAAACAATCCCATTTGATATTGCTGATGATAGATGTTCTCCGCGCCCGGAACAATCCGCCGGATGGATTGCAGATGGTCCCAGAAGGGGGTCAAGCCCAGAAGCAGCATTCCAACCAGGGCGGCATGAATCACGAAGCGGTTGAACCGGGGGGCGGCGGTGGTCCAGATTTCGCGATACCACCCCGCCGGCGTGGGGATAAAGGGGACCAAGGCCATCCATCCCAGAGCCAGCAGATAGGCCTCGTAGCGGTAGAACCATCCGATAAGGGCCAGGGAACAGTGCAGCATGAGCGCCACGGGAAATACAAAATTCCGGATGGTTTCGGGGGAAGAGAAATCCGGGTCGCCGCGCAGGGTGTACAGCCCGGCTCCCAGGGAGAACGCGAAAGGGAGCAACAAGTGGGGCGTTCCCAGCAGTTGGCCGTAAAAGCGTTTGGCGATTTGATCCACCTGTTCCCATCCGGAAGACCCCAGGACGCTTTTCATCAGAACGGAGTTGGGGAAGAAATGCCAACCCAGGCCCGCGTTGATTCCTCCAATCATCACGACCGGTAAGGCGCAGGCCGCCGCGAGGGTGGCGGCCGCGGTCCAGTCACGCCGGAGCGCCAGGATTACCAGAAGCGGAACCGTCACGAAGCCGGTTTCGTAGCGTGTCAATGTGGCCGCGAAACCCAGGAAAAAAAGATGAAAATTGGTGGAGAATCGCGTGGATTCGGGCACGGGATGACCAATCCGGCTGACCAGCAGCAGGACCAGGAGAATGTGCAAGGTGTGTTCCATGCCCAGAGAGATCAGCGCGGGCAAAGGGAGGGCAAACAGAAAAAACGAGGTGGCCGCGGCCGCGGTCCATTCTGAGTGCCAATGCCGGGCGGCGTGGCGGGTCAGCCGCCATGCCAGGGGAACCGCGGCGAGGAGATTCAGCAGGAAAGGGATGATTTCATGGTTTCCGAATATCCAGAAGTTGAAAGCCACCAGCAAAGTCCACAAGGGGGATGAGGATGAGGCACTGAAACCCGCCAGGGAGACGCCGAAGATACCGCTTTCGGCGAAATGGCGGGCCATGGCGAGGTGGATGTAGGGATCGTCGAGGGGATAGACAAAATGGCCAGTGCGGAGAAAGATCCCGAGCTCCAAACCCACGGCCGTCACCGCGAGCAACAAAGCGGGGAGAATGAGAGGAAGGGAGCAATATGAATGACGGGGAGCGATTGGATTCATCATATGGAGTATAGATCTATGTATTTCAACCTGTTCCTATGGTTTGGAATTATTTGGGTATAATGTCGAAAATGGAATGCCGGGGGAAGGGATAAAGATATTTCCTAGCCAGAAAGGAGGCAGGTTCTGTGGGGAAGATCCGTCCGCCCCAAAAGGTCAAGTGGATCTACGGAGTGTTGTTCAGAGACCCGGCGGTGTGGGAGGAGGCCCGGAGGCGGATCGAGGCGCATTTCGGGCCGATCGACCTGGTGAGCGAGTATTATCCCTTTATCGAAACCACCTACTACGAAGCGGAAATGGGGGCGAAGCTCACCCGGTGTTATGTTTCCCTCCAGGAACTGAGGAATCCGGAGGAGTTGGTTCATGGCAAGCAGTTATCGAACCTGTGGGAAGAACAGTTCTCAGAAAACGGACGGCGGAGAATCAATCTCGATCCCGGGTATCTCGGCGAATCCAACCTGGTGTTGGCCAGCACCAAGAATTTCAGCCAGCGGATCTACCTGGGCCGGGGAATCTACGGAGAAGTTACCATGGTCTACACTCACGGGGATTTCGTGAAATTGCCCTGGACCTATCCGGACTATTGGCATCACAAGGACTTTTTTCTTATGGTTCGGAAAATTTATCAAAACCAGTTGAAGGAATTGACTGCCGGGAAGGGATGAGCAAGGCTTGAGAAATGAAATGCGGATTTCACCCTTTTCAGCGGAATCCTTGTTGCTTTTACTGGAGATTCGGTCTAAATTTAATTAGGCCGGCTCCTGATGGATCGTCCTGGTGGCGATGGCTCCCATGGAATGTAACCCCGTATAAGCCCGTGCTTGCTAAACTGTGGCTTTTTTGCGATCCCGGAGCCGGTTTTTATTGGTTCATCCAATCAGCAAAAAGAGGCGGGGAAAACCGCGATACCGGCTGGGAGAAACCATGGCCATCGATTCGGGCCTGCAACCGCTACCGGCTGATTCACAATTGACAAAACTTTCTCTTGCCATTAGGATTCTATTTACTCGCTGGGGGTGGGCCTCGGCCCTGAGAATCTCTCGCGTGGAGATACCCCTCGAACCTGATCCGGATCATACCGGCGGAGGGAAGCGACGGAGTTTCAGGTTGTATCTGCCTGGAAAATTCCTTCCCGAGCCACCATCCGGTGGCTCGTTTCATTCCCGCTCCTTTCTCTCCGAATCATGATGACCGCGCCGGGGTGGTTTGATATCCCGGCCGGGAAGGAGAGTTCTCATGAAGTACGAATGCCGGCGCCAGCCTGCCGAACCAGGCGGCAATATCACGCAGATGCATTTCGCCCGTCAGGGGATCATCACCGAGGAAATGCGGTACGTTGCCCGGCGGGAGAACCTGGACGCGGATCTCATCCGGTCTGAAGTAGCCCGCGGGCGGATGATCATCCCCGCCAACGTCAACCACAAGCGTCTGGAGCCCATGGCCATCGGCATCGCCGCGCGGTGCAAGATCAACGCCAACATCGGCAATTCGGCGGTCACCTCGGACATTCAAACCGAGTTGGACAAATTGCGTTGGGCCATCCGGTACGGGGCGGATACGGCCATGGATCTCAGCACGGGGGGGAATATCCCTGAAATCCGGCAGGCGCTCATCGATCACAGCCCGGTGCCCCTCGGCACGGTCCCGGTTTACGAAGCGTTGACCAAGGTGCGGCGTATCGAGGACCTGACCGAGGACATCTTGCTGGAGACGGTGGAGGAGCAAGCCAAGCAGGGCGTCGATTACATGACCATCCACGCGGGATTGAAACTCCGCCACATTCCCCTGACTTTGAACCGGATTACGGGCATTGTCAGCCGGGGGGGCTCGATTCTGGCCCAATGGATGATGTACCATCACCGGGAGAATCCCTGGTACACGGTCTTCGACGAGTTGTGTGAGATATTCAAACGGTATGATGTTTCATTCAGCCTGGGAGACGGCCTGCGGCCCGGATGCCTGGCCGATGCCAGTGACGAGGCGCAATTCGCCGAGTTGGATGTGCTAGGGGAGTTGACCTTGCGGGCCTGGGAACACGATGTGCAGGTGATGATCGAAGGTCCCGGCCATGTGCCTATGGACCAGATCGAGATGAACGTGAAGCGGGAGATGGAAGTGTGCCATGAGGCCCCCTTCTATGTTCTCGGTCCCCTGGTGACGGATATCGCGCCGGGGTATGACCACATCACTTCGGCCATCGGGGCAGCCATGGCAGGCCAGGCGGGCGCGGCGATGCTGTGTTATGTCACGCCCAAGGAACATTTGGGCTTGCCCAATTTGGAGGACGTGAAGCAGGGCGTGATCGCCTACAAGATCGCGGCGCACGCGGCCGATATCGCCCGGGGCCGTCCCGGGGCGCGCGACCGGGATGACGCGTTGTCCCGCGCGCGGTACGCCTTTGATTGGAACCGCCAGTTCGAACTGTCCCTCGATCCCGAAACCGCCCGCGCCTATCACGACGAAACCCTGCCGGACGAAGGATACAAGGTGGCGGCGTTTTGCTCGATGTGCGGCCCGAAATTCTGTGCCTATAACATTTCGCAGCACGCCTTGCAGCAGCAGGTGCGCGAGTTGCGGGACCGGCTGCAAGCCGAAGGCAAACTGACGGCCGAAATGATCGTGCCGCAGTGAGGGGCCGTTCGGATGGTGGACGGGAGGTGACGAGCGGACCTTCCGGTGGTTAGGGCATGGCGAAATCCACTTTGGGCCGGCCGGGGACATACCGCCGGATGATTCCAATGCTGTAGAGGCCGTTGGAAGTTTCGTAGGGATGCCAGTCGGTGGTGCTGGCGCCTTTATAGGTGCTCGTCGGCCCCAGTCCGATGATCACGCCGATGGATTGCCGGCGGAAACCGAAATCGGGATTGATTTTAGGGTCGAAATATTCAGGGGCTAACGCGGGCCAATACCGCTTGTCATAGGGATCCCAATGGTGTTGTTGCTTGGTTAAATTTAACCGGCCATCCACGGTGAACAGGCTTTTGGCATCGGGAATCTGTTGGAAGGGATCGAACAAAAAACTGGTGAGATAAGCGACCGGCGTGGTCAGCCAATAGTTCTGGTTGACTTCGTGGGAGTGGGGCGGGTTGTCGTTGGCATCCAAGGTGTATTGCAAAATGGCCAATTCCATGGTGCGCTGATCCGACATGGAGCGGGAAATCTTGGCACGGACCTGGGCGTTCAGGAAGTTGGGAACCGCGATCGCGGCCAGGATGCCGATAATCGCCACCACGATTAATAGTTCGATTAAGGTAAATGATTTGACCCTGGCGGTTGGCATTTTCGGATTCCCTCTACGCAGGCCTTCGGAGGAATAGAGCATCTCCATTTGGCCGAAGAATCACGGAATCCCCGATATTTCACACAATCATTCATACGTCCGATAGAATCATTGAAACAGACTATCCGGATCGTGGCAAGGGAAGTCATGGAATTGGGGATCGGAGGTTAGCCGCCAGCCGGCGATCGTTCGATTTCGTTACGGGGGTGTCCCGCTGGGGACTGCCGCACTCGGCGATTCATCCGGGGAAGAGGGAATATCCCCAGGAGCGGGTACGGGACGCGCTGGATCCGCATCCGGCCCGAGGATTTGGATGGATTGAAATTCGGCCAGCGTGCCCCAGGTTCCCACGCCCAGGCGGCCTTCGATGGGGAGATCGAGTTGGGTGGAGATCACATTTTGGCTGTCCACATAACCGTCCAACCGCCGGGTTTCCGCGTTGAATACCACCCGGATTTCATGCCAGACGCCGGGCGTGAAGGTAAACCGATTCTCTTGAAAGACGTTCATTCCCGGATAGTTGTCTAAGTCGTGCCACAGCTCGATGCCGGTATACTGGTTATTCCATCCCCCGATGTTCCAGACGTAATACGGCTTGAGGGGCGCGAAGCCGAAAATGATCCGGACTCCCTCCGCTCCCCCGGTGGTTTTCGCCCGCAGGCGAAGTTCGCCGCTTTGCAGATAAGGACTAAATAGTAACACGGCGGGCTGCGCGGTGATGTCGGTTTGGACGAAGGTGTTTCCCCGCTGGATCCATCCTCCCCGCAGGGGCAGGAATTGCTCATCGGATTGAACCGTCAGGGAACCGGTCCAGGGCGTATCCTCCCATTGTTGGTCCGCGATCATCTGCTGAACCTGTTGATTATAAGCCGGGTTAGGCATGGGATTCCCAACACCCATCATACCATACCCACCCATCCCCATTCCGCCGGCGAATAGTCCGGGAGGATTTTGCCAGGGATCGTGGCGGGGTGTCACCCTGCGGATCGTCGATAGGGAGACGGTTCTGGATTCTCCGGAGCGGCCACGGCTGACGGAGAGAGAAATCGCGGAGCGGCCTTGATCCGCGGCTTGCGCCAGGGCTTTTTCGATGATAGCGCGGTATTGCGAGGGATCGTCCAGCGGGATGCCTTCCACCGCGGTGATGACGTCGTCACTTTGCAAACCGGCCATGAAGGCGGGCGAATTGAACACCACAGCGTAAATCGGAATGCCTGGCGTGCCGGGTTGGTCCCATTGAACACGGATACCCAATTTGTTGAAGAATTCTTTGGGATTCATTAGGCTGGCCGGGTAAACCGGGGCGGAGGACCCCGTACCCGTGATGCGGATGGAGTGGAAATCGGCTTGGGTCTTCCAGGTGCCGATTCCCAAGCGCCCTTCGAAAGATTCGGGAATCACGCATTTCATGATTTGGGCACCGTCAAGATACCCTTCCACTTGTTTCTCGCTGGAATCGAGCACCAGGCGGATGTCGTGCCATTGGCCAGGCGGCAGGTGGAAAGGGGCGCGGGGTGTGATTTCCTCCAAGGCCTGCTCATGCAAGGCCGACCATTTTTCCACAACGCTGCAGGTATTGTCCCATCCGCCGATGTTCCACACGAAATACCGGTTGGGAGATTGATACCCGAAGATGATCCGCACGCCTTCCTGCCCGGTGTTCACGATTGCCTGCAGGCGGATTTCGCCGTTGGCCATCACCGGGCTGAAGAGCAGCAACGTGTGGGCGATTTCGGGTGTCGATTGGACACTCTCTCCTGGATTCCAATACCACTTCCCCCGGAGGGGCAGCACTTGGTTGGGCGTCTCGATGTCCAGCGGCCCCGCGATGAGGTTGGATAACCATCCTTGATCGCGCAAAGCCTGTTCTTCCTTACCCGGAGGCACATGTCGCGCTATGGAGTATCCCGGCGCACCCGTAACGAGTCCCATGCCTTCTTTGATATAAAGCCAACCTTCGTGTTCGGCTTCATCTTGGGGAGAAGCGGGGAGAGAGACCGGCTCCGTTTGGATTTGAGATCGCTCCGGTTGGGCTGGACCGTTCAGCGCGACGCCTAACAGGTCCGCCATGACCTGGTGTGCCTTTTCGCCGGCCAGGTTTTGGGCCAGAATCCCCCCTTGCGCGTTCACCACCAGGTTGCAGGGGATTTCAGGAATCCGAAGCCGCTCTGTGAGGCTCATCCCATCCGCTTGCGTATTCAATACCAGGGGCCAGGGGATTTGCCATTTCCGCGAGAAGGAAAGCACACTTTCCGCGCTGGAATCCGTGCAAATCCCCATGACTTCTAATCCTTTCTCATGAAAACGTTGATACAACAAAAGCAACTCGATGGCGTTTTTGGGGGATTCCGATTTTCCCGTGTTCCAACAATGGAGCAGCAGGATTTTTCCTTCGCTGGCTTGCAGGGAGACCTGTTGGCCCGTGACGCTGGTCACTTCCAATGGTTCCAATTTCTCGAGGCTGGTTACGAGTTGATTTTGAGCGAATCCCAAGAGGAACGGGATCAGTAGAAAAAACGGAACGATCCGGAAAGACGCGCCATGGAATAGGCTATAAAAACCGGATGATGACTTGAACATGGTTCGACCGGCTCCCCTGGCTGTGCGATCGGCAAAATTGAATCCACGGTAAAAAGTGTCCGAACGGCAGGATGCCACTCCAACATAAAAACTGATTAGGCTTCGAATTACTCGATCCCAAAGAAGGGATAATAATCGCCCTTCCCGGACTCCCCTCACCTAGGTCTTCTCCCAGAGGGAAAGGGGATTCATCGCGCTTGTTTTTCAAATCCAGGGCTTCGACCTTGGTTCATACCCATTCCGTGCCGTTGGCACTCGATTGCTTTTCCACAGACCGGCGTATAGTTTCAATCCAGCATTTAAGTAATTAATACCTGATTTTTACAGGATTTCTGGATAATAGAGTAACACAAAAGGGCATACCGCAACAACCGGATTGAGGAGAGGCTGGGGGGACGGCATCGGCCGATCGCAGGAAGAAAGTGTTTGTGTTTCTTTTCAGGCGGTCAGAAATCCCTTATCCTTTTAAGCTGGTTTTGCAGTTTTGATCAGAAGATATTAATTTTCTGGTGAATAATTATGGCCGCAAGGTTTTGGCCAATAGAGTTTGCAAGGGAGAAATTCGATGCCACGGAGTAAAACTTGGTTCTTTATCACTCTTGGTTTGTTCATCCTGGCCGGGTGCGGTTCTCCGGCAGATCACGAGACGCAATCCGCGGCCCCGGCCCAGGGGCGGTTGATTGGTGTCAGTTTCCAATCCATGAACAATCCCTTCTTCGTGGACCTGAATGAGGGCCTCCAAGAAGTGATCGAGGCCCATGGCGATACGTTGGTCACCCTCGACGCGCAATGGAACAGCATGAAACAGATGAACGACCTGTCTGACCTGATTCTCCAAGGCGCGGCCTGTGTGTTCGTTAATCCCGTCAACTGGGAAGGAATCCGGGGCAGTTTGGTAAAGGCCAAGCAAAACAATGTTCCGGTTATTGTGGTGGACGCGCCGGTCCGGGATCAGGAGCTGATCCTAAGCACCGTGGCTTCGGATAACGTGGAGGCCGGGCGCTTGGCCGCGCAGGCGATGGCCGAAGCTATCCGGCCCGCCCAAATCGGCATTCTGGCGCTGTCGATCAACAAAGCCTGCATCGACCGGGTGGCCGGATTCAAGGAAGTGATCGCGCAGTATCCGGACATGATCATCGTGGATGAGCAGGAGGTGAAGGGGACCACGGAAAGTTCCCGTCCGGTGATGCGCGACATGATCGGCCGCCACCCCGAGATTAATGCCGTGTTCGCCATCAATGATCCCACCGCCCTGGGCGCGATTTCCGCCCTGGAATCCGCGGGGAAGCTGCAGGATGTGAAGATATGCGCCGTGGATGGCGCGCCCGAGGCCGTGCAGGCCATCCGGGAGGGCAAACTGCTCGCCACTTCGGCCCAGTTCCCCTATGAAATGGGCAAGGCCGCCGCGCAAGTGTTTTATGACCACTTGGAAGGAAAACCCGTCGAAAAGGATGTGAAAATCCGGGTGGAATTGATCACCGCCGCCAACGCGGAACAGTTTTTGACGAAATAGAGGGTGAATCTGTAATGCGTATGGATCGAATTATTGGAGTGGTTAGAAACCAGTTTCATCCGAAAAAAGACTGTATGCGGATTAATAAGTACTGTTTTTTAGTTTCCTTCCTTCACCTTCACCACCCCCAGTGACCGTGGCTGCAGTTGAAACGTGAGTGAGTGCCCATCCACTTGCAACGTGGCCGATTCCATACCCGGCAACGCGAAGAAGCTCTCCCGCGCGTGGTTCTGCGTGATCTCCGGCCAGGCGGCTTCCAGGCGGATTGTGAACGTGGCCGCCTCGTCCCGGAAATTCTCCACGGCCCATACCCCGTTGTCATACAGGTAGAATGCCACCCGCGTAGGGCCTTCCACCGCCAAACCGAGGGCTTTCAGCAGCGGTTCGCGGAAATGGCGCAACGCGGCCTCGTCCAGGTTGTACAAATCCCGCGGCTCTTCGGGAATTTGAAGAATCGAGACAGCCTCGGGCACGGGAATGTTCTTCTCCCGCAACAGGTCCCGCAGATGATGCGTCAGCGCCACCGGCTTGCCCGCCTGCACCCATTCACGGAGCGCGGGGGCGAATACGTTATCCTCCCAACTCTGCGTGGCGAAAACAGCCGCTGGATAGGATGAATCAATCCGTCCCAAAGGAACCAGCGGCACACCCAGCATGCCGATGAAGTCGTAGATATACGGTTCATTCCCCGGCGCGCTGTTGGGGACCTTGGGGGCCAGAACGCCTACCGGTTTCGCGCCCGCCACCGCCTCGGCCAATGTGAACAACGCCGGCATTTCGGCGAGCAACGCCGCCGGTTTGGCCCTGTGCTCGTCCCGGATCAGGTCGGCATAGTTGAACAGAAACGCCTCTTTCGCGCCGCCCAGAATGGTCTGACGCGCCTGTTCGACATAGGTCGCGGGGCTGGTTCCGTACGGGTCGAACCATCCGCCGCCGGTCTTCGCGCCGCCCAGGTCCGTCAGCCATTGCATGATGTAGAATGCCTCGTACTGCGCCTTGCGTCCCCACTGTTTGCTGTCCGGATCGCGGGTCTCGGTCCCTACCCAGATGCGGTCGAAGATGTCTGTTTGCTTTACCACGTCATAGCCCCGCTCGTGGAACAAATCGTACCACTGCGGATACTTGATGATGACCTTTACGTCCGGATTGACCGCGCGCGCCGGGGCCAGAATATCTTCCTGGCTCACCTTCAGCATCAACTCGCAACGGTATTCCGCCCAGGAGCGGTCCCCCTTTGCCTTTTGGGACATTTCGGAGGAGTCGTCGGTGAAAAGGAAATCGTCGATCATGATCTCGTCGAAGAGGGAGGCCGCATATTCGAACACCGCCCGGCATTTCGCCCGCGTCTCGGGCGCTTCGTAATTTGATACCACCTTCCAGCCCGTGGACGCCACGCCCATGCCGGTGGGGGTCACGCAGCCGGAGACGGCGAAGCCCGCCTGGCGGAACCGGTCGCGGCCACGGACCAGGTCATCCTTCTCCGCCTGGTATCCGTCGCGGAACGTCTCGATGAACACCCGCGTGACGCCATGCTCCTTGCACCACTGGATGGCCTGATCAATCGTCTGTTCTTCCTGAAAATGCCTCCGGACGGCTTGGGCGGTGAACAGCGTGGAAAACCGGAAGGTTTTCTCATGCGCCTTGGCCAGATCCCACATCGGCGTTTCGGCCGCGCCCGCCCATCCGGCGAACCAAGCCGCCAACAGGATTCCACAAATGGCTTTACGAGTCATGATTCACGTCCTTTGGATTGAATTTCTTCTAACGGGAGATGAAGCGGTGTAGCGTTCTCCTGGAGGGGAAAGAATTGTTGAAAGTTCCTATTCATACCCATACCACGAATCAAGAACGGATGAAAGTCAGAATTCGGGGATGCATTACGGCTTCCCTTCTCCGCGCTTCGGATCAAGGAGGGGGTCCCAATAAGAAGATTGGATCCCCTTATTGTTCCCCCTTCGCGGAGTCAATACCCGAGCTAAGGCTTCCGAATTCCAAGAATCCGAAGCGGTTAGGTTCATGGAAGGTTTTGGTCAATGTGGGTGACCAACTGAGCAGTTCCAGTTTCCCGCCGGTCCACCGGTTGTAGCGGTAAAAATTAGCCCGCCAGACCTCTCCGGCTTTGGGGGTGGATTGGTCCAAATCCGAAAAGGGCAAGATGACTTCGACGGTCCATTTCCGGTCCTGATCGCCGGATTGGCCTACGGTGCCATCCGCCACCACTTTGGCGGTCATGCCTTGGGCGGTCCAATCCCAATCCCCTTGAATGCTCCGGGAGAATCCATTGGAGTCCAGCCGGTTATGGATGATGGCGTCGAAGATGGTTCCCAGCGGATTCCATTGCAATTCGAAATAGGTTTCCAAGGATTGGGGGGTGATGAAACATTCGGCGACCTCTTCGTTCCACAGTTCACTGTCCCGTTTGGTGAAGGTGGCCAGGATGTCCGAGTCCTGGCACAACCAGCCGATGTAGAGATTTTGGTCATCATACCATAGCCGGACTTCGGTGGATTCGGCCCCGGCGGCGCTTCCGTCGTTCAGTTGGAATGGCGCCAAAACAGCCGCTTTTTGCCAGACCGCTTCATCCAGCAAGCCGTCCAATTGAATGACGCCGCTGAGCTTGGGGACGGTGACCCGGTTGGGTGGAGTGAGGCCGTTAAGCGTGAGGGAAGCGGACGGGGCGCTTTCCCGGGCTAAAACCAGCGGAACCGCACACCACGAGAAGCCCGTGAGGCCGAAAACAACCAGGAACACGATCTGCGACGCTCTATGTTTCATTGCCGTAGGAAAAATTTTTCCCATGATTCCTTTCCGATCGTCCTGGGATTTGCGGGATGCCGCGATGGATTGAATCATCGTAGCAAATGAACGCGGGAACAATCAATCCATCTGATGAAGTGCGGCAAAGTTCTGGGTATTTGGCCACAATGCCGCTTTTGGGGTATCCAGAAAGGGGGAGCCAATCAGGCCGGGAGAATTCATGGATGGGGGGAAAGGGTGAATTCAGAGCGGGTGGTTGTTTTCCCGGAGATCGACGACCGAGTCGCGGCCCTGAAGGCTCTTGGGTTCCACTAGTTTGATGACCGGTTTGAGGCGCAGACGTTCGAAGATGGCTTCCTCAATGCGTTCGCGCAACGTTTCGAGAGGGCCGAGGCTGTCGATGAAGATATCGGGAGTGATTTCCACCTCCACCTCGAGGCGGTCACGGGTTTCTTCCCGCAAAATGACCAGGCGGTAATGCGAGGAGACATGCTCCATCTGCGAGAGCACCATGCCGATCTCGGAAGGGGTGAATTCGACGCCTTCGACCACCAGCATATCGTCGGTGCGGTGAGTGACGTTTTCCATGCGCGCGAGGGTCCGGCCGCAGGAGCAGGGTTCGTTGTTCAGGGCGGAACTTACGCCGGTGCGGAAGCGGATGAGAGGGAAGGCCTCGCGGGTTAGGGTCGTAAGCACCAGTTCGCCGCGTTGCCCGGGAGGCAAGACGTGGCCGGTTTGAGGATCGATGATTTCGGCCAGGAAATGATCCTCGTTGATATGCAAACCGTTTTTGGCCTCGCATTCGAAGGCAATGCCCGGCATGCAGATTTCGCTGACGCCGTAATTGCCGAAGACATCGACGAAGAGATTTTCCTCCACTTGGCGGCGGGTGCGGTTGGACCAGCTTTCGCCGACAAAGACGATGGAGTGCAGGAACAGCGACTTGGGATCGATGCCGTGTTCCCGCAGATAGCGGACGATATGCACCGCGCGGGTGGGCGTGCAGATCAATACGGTGGCGCGGTAGTTGCGCATAATGGTGATCTGATCGGCAATGGGCATGTTGTACAGCGGGGTGACGCAGGCGCCCAATTGTTCGGCCCCGTAATGGGCGACCACCGCGCCGGGGAACAGGGTGTAATCGAGATAGACCTGGACCATGTCGTTCTGGGTGATCCGGGCGGCGGCGAACCCCCGCGCTTTGACGTGGGTCCAGGCCAGGATGTCGTTCTTGGTATGGCCGATGACGATGGGTTCTCCCCAGCGGACGGAACGGCTGGGATGCAGGCGCACCACTTCGCGCAGAGGAACGGCGAACATGCCGTAGGGATGGTTGTCCGCCAGGGTTTGGCGGTCGATGAGGGGCAATTGGGAGAGATCGTCGAGCGAGCGGAAATCGCTGGGGAGGATATTCACCCGTTTGAAAGTCTCCTGGTAGTACGCGACATTGCGGACCACGCGGTTCAACATGGCCTGCAGGCGTTCCAGCTGCAATTGGCGCAAATCGCCGCGGTTCATGCATTCGTGTTTTTCATCCAGAATGGGCATGCTGGTTTATCCTCCTACTCCCATATTTCCCGGTAGCCTTTGCCCAGGTAGGCGCGTTCGATCTCGCGGTTGCGCCGCAAATCCTGGCATTCGCCTTCCATAACGATTTGTCCGGTTTCAACCACGTAGCCCCGGTTGGCGAGATCGAGGGCAAGGCGGGCGTTTTGTTCCACGAGCAGAACGGTGAGATTCTGCTGCCGCAGCCGGTCGATGGTCTGAAAGATTTCCTCGACGATCATCGGCGCGAGGCCCATGGACGGCTCGTCGAGAAGCAGCAATTTGGGATTGGCCATGAGGGCGCGGGCGATCGATACCATTTGCTGCTGCCCGCCGCTGAGAGTCCCTGCTAACTGCTGGGCGCAGCCGCGCAGGATGGGAAACAAGTCCCACACCCGTTCCAGGCGGGCCTCGATTTCCGGTTTCGTGGCGCGGCTGGCGTAATGATAGGCGCCCAAGATCAAATTGTCGGCCACGCTGAGCGGCGCGAATAGTTGGCGGCCTTCGGGGACCAGGGATATCCCGAGCCGCACGATGCGCGCGGGTGAAAGGCGGGCGATGTCCACTCCCTGGAAGAGCACTTGACCCGCGCGGACGGGCACCAGGCCGGCGATCGTATTCAGCAGCGTGCTTTTGCCGGCTCCGTTGCCGCCGATCAGGGTTACAATCTCGCCTTCCTGGACATGGAGGGAAACCCCTTTGAGAATCTCCACCCGCCCCAGGGCGCTAACCAAGTTCGTGATTCGCAGCACGCGGCCGGTTCTCCTTTCCCAGATAAGCGGCGATGACTGCCTCGTTTTTTTGCACTTCGCGGGGGGAGCCTTCCGCGATCTTCACTCCAAAATTCAACACGCACACTTCATCGGAAAGATCCATGACCAGGGACATATCGTGTTCGATGATCATTACGGTGATTCCCAGGTCCCGGATTTTGCGGATCAATTCGCCCATTTCTTCGGTCTCGCGGATGTTGAGGCCGGCCGCCGGTTCGTCGAGGAGCAACAATTGCGGTTCGGTGGCCAGCGCCCGGGCGATTTCCGTTTTGCGGTGGATGACGAAAGGCAAATCGCCGGGCAGGGAATCGAAACCATGATCGACGCCCGTGAAAGCCAACCACTCGCGGGCCTGCTCGCGGATTTGTTTTTCTTCGCGGCGGGCGGCGGGGGTTTGGAAGGCGGTCCGGAGAAAACCGCAGGAGGATCGGCCATGCCGGCCGGTCATGACATTTTCGAGAATGGTCATATCGTGAAAGATGGCGGCGGTTTGGAAGGTGCGGGATACGCCGAGGGAAGAGATCCTGTAAGGTTTACAGCCGTTCAGCAACCGCCCCGCGAAGTGGATCACTCCCTCGGAAACCGGGAGAATGCCGCTGATGAGATGGAACAGTGTGGTCTTTCCCGCGCCGTTGGGGCCGATCACCGCCTTGATCCGGCCGGGCAGAACCGTCAAGGAAACACCGGACACCGCCGTCACGCCTCCGAAACGGCGGGTGACATTTTTCAAGTCCAGAAGAGGCTTCATCCCGTTCACGCGCGGTCTGCTTTCTATCCTGTCCGGACCCTGCCCGCCGTCCTTCGGCGGATCCACCCGCTTCCATTCACTATCCACCCGAACAGGCCTCCTGGGGCAAAGATCATGATGAGCATCAGGATCATCCCGTAAACCAGGATATCCATATCCTCGAAGACGGTCAAAAATTCGGGGAGGATCGTCAATCCGATGGCGCCCAGCAAGGCGCCCCAAACGCTGGTCATCCCTCCCACGGCCACCATCACCACGAGGATCACCGAAAATTTGATTTCGCAGATGGTGGGGCTGACGAAGGTCACGTAATGGGCGTAGAGACCGCCGGCCAACGCGGCGAGGACGGCGCTGAGCACGAAGACCTGAACCTTGTAGGCGGCGGTGTTGATTCCCATGGCGTTGGCCGCAGTCTCACCGCCGTGGATCGACCGCAACGCCCGGCCGACCCGCGAATGAATTAAATTGAGCGAACCGGCCAGGACCAAAATCACCAGGCTCCAGACAAAATAATAGAAAACCAAGTCGTCTTTCAGAGAAAGGCCTCCCAGGGAAAGGCGGGGGATCTGCCCGAAACCGGAAGGCCCGCCCGTCAGATTCACTTCCGCGTTGAAAGTGATGACTACAATTTCCCCGAAGGCCAGGGTGGCCATGGCCAGATAATGGCCCCGCAAACGCAAGGAGGGGATGCCGATCAGCAGAGCGGCCAGGGCGGTCAACGCCAAGGCGGCAAGCAGGGAAAACCAGGGATTCCAGTGGAGAAGCGTAGCCAAAAGCCCCGAGATGTAAGCTCCCAATCCGAAGAAGCCCCCATGGCCCAGAGAGATTTGCCCGGCGTATCCCATCAGCAGGCTCAGGCCGATGGCGATCAGCGCGTGCAATCCCGCGAAGACGAAGACATTGATCCAATAGCTATGGGTCCCAATCACCCACGGCCCGATCGCCATCAGGAGAATCAGGAAAACCAGCGCGGTGCGATTTTGCCGTCCCATGAGCCCTGCGTGTAATGATAGTTTGGATTGATGAAACGGATTAAACGCGGAATGGGTCAGCGTATCAGCGCGTAATCCATCCGTTTTTCAGTTTCATCCGGCCAATGCGTGTTTTTTTTGATAGGTGGTCCGCATCTCTTGGAAATGGCCAATACCCCCCGTATTCCCTCTCCCCCGGGAGAGGGCCAGGATGAGGGAATGGTTGGAGGGGCGGACCTGGGTATCCGCTCAAATCACGGATTGAAATGAATCGATTCAACCCCATGATGCACGCATTTCCCGGATGAACCCATTTTCAACATCGTGATTTCAAAACGCCTTCAGTTTTCCGGCCTCGCGGTCTCCCAGGATCCCGCTGGGCCGGACGAAAAGAATAACCAGCAACACCAACAAAGCGATGGCGTCTTTATAGGCGGAAGAGACCAATCCCGCGCCCAGGGATTCCAAAATCCCCAGGATGAATCCCGCGGCCACCGCGCCGGAACTGTTCCCCAGCCCGCCCAGCACGGCGGCGCTGAAGCCCTTGAGAGCGAGCATAAATCCCCGGTTGTAATCGACCAGGGCGATGGGGGTGATGATTATCCCGGCGATGGCGCCGATGCCCGCGCTCAGCATAAAAGACAAGAGCACCATTCCCTGGACCTCGATGCCCATGAGCATGGCGGCCACCCGGTTGGCCGAGCAGGCGCGCATGGCCTTGCCCGCCAGGGTGAAATGAAAAAAGAGATGGAGCAGCATCACGGTGACGGCCATGATGCCCATGATCCAGAGGGTTTGGGGGAGAATGGCCGCGCCGAAGAACGAAATGGGTTTTTCGCCGGAAAAATGGGGCAGCGTGTAGGCTTCCTTGCCCCAGATAAACATGGCGATCCCCTTAAGGACAATCGATCCGCCGATGGTGATGATGATCAGGGTCAGGACGTTAGGTTCCTTCAAGGGATGAATGGCCAGGCGCTCGAACAAACCGCCGATCGCGGCCACGATCAAGGCCGTAAGAACAAACGCGGGAAGCATCGGCAGGCCCAGGGTGGTGGTGAGGGACACCATGATCAGGCCGCCCAGCATCACAAATTCCCCTTGGGCAAAGTTGATGATGCCGGTGGCGTTGTAAATGATGTTGTAGCCGATGGCGACCATGCCATAAATGCAGCCGATACTCAGGCCGGTCACCAGGTATTGCACGATCTGGCTGCCTAATCCGATTTCCATAAATGGTTCACTCAGCCCTGTATCCTATCCCGGGCGGGATATCCGATGCGTTTCATTCCCAGCCCGGATCAGTCATAATCCAATCCTCCATGGAGATCACGCATGCCGTGGTCAGGGTTGCAGGGGGACGAATTTTCCCCCTTTCACGGTGATCATCTCAAACGCGTCCTTGGTCAGTCCGCAATGATCTTCCGGCGAGAAATTGAACGTACCCGCGGTGCCGTGGAAACCCTTCGTGTTCTCGATGAAATCGCGGATCTTCGCCCGGTCCGGCCCCACAGCCCGGAGGGCATTGACCACCAGGTGGAGGGCGTCGTAGGCATGACCGCCGAAGGTGCTGGCGCTTTCCCCGAATTCCGACTCATAATCCTGCTTGTATTGCATCAGCAGCGCCTTGCGGGGATGGGTGTCCGGCAGCGATTCGGCCACCAGCAAGGCTCCCGCGGGGAAGATGAGGCCGTCGGCGGCTTCTCCTGCCGCCTGGGCGTACCGGATGTTGCCGAATCCATGGCTTTGGTAGAGGGGAATCGTCATGCCCAGTTGTTTCATATTTTTGGGGATGATGCTTTGGGCCGGCACGATCGACCAGTTGACCACGGCCTGCGCGGCGGTTCCGCGGATGCGGGTCAGTTGGGCGGTCATGTCAGTGTCGGCCGGATTGTAGGATTCATCGGCAACGATCGTGATGCCATAATCCGGCGCCAGTTTTTTCAGTTGGGCGCGTCCCGACTGGCCGAAACCAGTGGATTCCCCCATGATGGCGATTTGCGTGATCCCCGCGGTTTGCATGTGTTCAAAAATGCGGATCACGCAGTCGCTGTCGTTTTGCGGGGTTTTGAATACCCACTTGGACAAGGGTTGCACGATCTCAATAGCCGCGGCACAGGAGAGGAGGGGAACCTGGTTTTCATCGGCGATGGGTTTGACGGCCATGCTGGTGCCGCTGCGCGAGGGGCCGATGACCGCGCAGACGTTGTCGAACTTGATTAACTTGTTGATCTTGGTGACAGCCACTTTTTCATCGCCTTCGGTGTCTTCCACGATCACTTGCAGCGGGCGGCCGTTGATGCCCCCGGCCTCGTTGATCTGCCGCTCGATCATCTTGGCCGTGTTGCGTTCGGGTTCGCCCAGGTTGGAGGCGGGACCTGTGACCGCGAACAACGCACCCACCTTGATGGGTTCTTGGCTGGCGGATTCCGGCGCGGCCGGTTGGGGGGCTGCCGCTTCCGGCCGGGTGGATTCCGGCGCCGAGGGGGCCGGTTCCGGTTTCGGACCGCAGGCGTAACCCAGGAGGAGAAGGACGCCAAGGATGAGGACTCCATATTTCCGGATCATGATTTTGACCTCTTTATGGAAAAGGTTGAGGGGGAACCGCCGCGAAGGCGGTTCTCCCCGGATCGAATGAATTGCGCGCGGGATGGCGCGGCGCTAGAAGATGTACATCAGAAGGTGTACATCAATTGGAAGCGGGCGAAAAGCGCGCCGTCCGCGTCATCGGCATAATAGTTGCCCGGTTCGAGCCATTCCACCAGGATATGGCCGCTCATGTTCTTGGTAAACACATAATTGGTGAGCGATTGGATATTGTGGCCGCGTTCGTTGCCGCCCCCCGGCCCGGTCTTTTCTTCCGCCAGGTAATATAGATAGCGGAATGACTGCGTTAACTTATCCGTGGGCTGGACCGTAAACATGAGTTCCGGGAAATAAATGTTGGACCACGCTCCGACATCCGGGTCGTTGCCCTTGTTGGCGAACTTGAAGCCATCGTACAAGGAGTAGATATACAATTCGCTGTACTTGGGCCATTGCCCGTAGAAATCGTCCCACCCTTCATAGTCGTCGGTATTGGGATCATCCCCGGACATGTAATAGAATCCCGCCTTGAGGCTGGGCTTCCATGGGGTTTTGTCCCACGTCAGCGTGGCATGGAGGTATCCGCCCCAGGCGTCGCGGTCCACTTCGCCGGATCCCCCGTAGCTGAAACCGTTGACCGGATCCACCCCGATTTTGGGAACATCGGTGAAGTCCACCTCCCCGAACTCCTTGCCGACTTCCGAAGCCAGCGCGAGGGTCATGCCGTCCGCGACGGCGAAACTCTTGGTCCCGCGCATGCCGATCAGGTAGGTTTGCTCCTTAGGCGAAGGATCGTACGCGGCGTAAGGATATGTAGTAGTGCCCGGCCGGCCGGAAATATCCGGCGCGTCATTCTTGTTGCGGACCAGGAAGTACGGCTCGAGGCCCACGCCGGTGTCGCCGATGTTGAATTTGTTGTAAATCCCATAGAGGTCCTCGTCATCGGACGACTGGAAGCCGTTTTCATGCAATTTGGCATAGAGCAAATCCGTGGTGCCCCAATCGGACTTGTAGGACAATTTGGCGGCGTCGAAGGAGATGGTTTGCGAGCCGTCGTAGGGGGTGCCGTCGAGGATCACGAATCCCTCGCCGTAGATCAAATCCTGGCGGCCGGCGCGAAACGTGAGGCCGGTGCCCAAAATATCCCGCACTTCGGCCCAGGCGTTGTCAAACATGGCGTCCTTGGCTTCCACGTCATATCCGAAATGTTCGTTGTCCTGGCCGTAGAACCATTCCTTGGTAAAGCGGACATAGGCTTCCATATTGTCCGTGGGATTCCAGTCCAAGAAGACGCGGGGACGGAAACGGTAGACTTCCCGCCGGTCATTCGTACCGTCCTCGAAATCCCAAAGATTGTCGAAATACAAGCCGCGCAAGCGGATATCGCCCCCTACCTGCAGGGTTCCGCCCGGCCCGATCAGTTTGGTTACCGGCTTCTCCGGCGGTGCCGTGGGGGGCGGAGTGGGAGGAGCCACGGGGGGAGCAGGAGGAGCGGCTTCCCGCGCCGCCTTTTCGGCTTCCAACGCTTGTTTTAAATCCAGCAACTGCTTTTCGAGTTCTTGAACTTTCTGTTCCAACTCACTGACCCGGTCCTGACTCCAACCGGCGCCGGGCATCAGCAACAAGACACAGATGATTGCAACCAGCAGACTGATAGCCAATTTCCACATGCACATACCCTCCCTTGCTGTATACAATGACGAGATTTATTTTTACTCGCCGCATGACCTGACTGGTTTCCCCGACCCGGCAAGACCCATGACAAAACAGGCTAAACAATTAAAGACTTGAATCGAACTGGCTTCAGTTGGCCTCCTTCTCCGGTTCGGCGTGGCAGGAACCGGTTTTGGTTATCCGGTCACAATCGGTATAAATCGTTGCCATTCAACACCCGCAGATTGTGCGTTTGGAGCGCGCGCAGGGCATCATCCGCCTTCTCGAAACGGAATATCAAGATGGCCTTTTCGCCCGAACGCTCGACAAAACCATACAAGTAACTGACGTTAATTTTCTCCTGAAACAGAACATCCATAACGTGGGCCATGCCGCCGGGCGCATCGGGGATTTCCACGGCAATGACTTCCGTGTCATGCACCGTGAACTGGTGCGCCCGCAGGATTTCGATCGCCCGGTCCACATCATTGACCACCAGGCGGATGATGCCGCAGTCGTGGCTGTCCGCCAGGGAGATGACCCGGATATTGATGGAATGTTCGGCCAGGATCCGGGTAACCTCCGCCACCCGCCCGGTCCGGTTCTCAACAAATACCGATAGTTGCCGCAATTTCATGATCGTTTTGGTAACTCAAAACAGCCTCGATTTCCCGCCGCGGGTGTTGGAATCCATTCCCGCCGGTTCAGGGTAACGAAAATCGAGGAAAACTGATAGTGTGCATTCGTCTTCATTAAAAATGAAACAAATTCCCACCGTATTCAGATCCCGAACATGAACCAAGGGATGGATTAAGATTATCAATTTAGTCAAGAATATTCCGGAATTAATCTTACTTTTTTTATATAGTATTGTTAAACATTAATATTCTACTTCCCGCCAGATTTGGAATAGGACTATCATTCCAAACTTCGAATGGTTTGTGAATGCCACTCCACAAAAAAGGATGAAATTCTTGATATTTTTTCCCCTGGCTGGAGGCAGGCCCGGGAACCGGCTTAATAAGTTGACAGTGCAGATAAATTTAGTGAAAATCACCAGAACATGAAAAGTCAACTGAAGTGGGATAAAGAAAGGGGGACGCAGGGACATGAATTTTCATTGGTTCACAGAACGAGTTCATTCCCGGGTATGGATCGTGTCCGGTGTTTGGTGGACTGTATGGCTGGCCGCGGCGGGGAGCGTTTATGCGGGGGAACCGATTCGGTTACATCCCGGGAATCCGCATTATTTTGAGTTCCGTGGGCAACCCACGGTGTTGATCACTTCAGGCGAACATTATGGAGCGGTGTTGAACCTGGATTTCGATTACCTTCCCTATTTGGATGAATTGCGATCCCATGGGTTGAACCTCACGCGGACATTTTCGGGAGCCTATTGCGAGAATCCTACGGCATTCAACATCGAAAAAAACACCCTGGCGCCGTATCCGTGGCGGTTGATCTGCCCCTGGAAAAGAAGCCGGGTGCCGGGGTATTTCAACGGTGGAAACAAGTTCGACTTGAACACGTGGGACGAAGAGTATTTCCAGCGGTTGCGGGATTTCGTGGCCCAGGCGGGGAAGCGGGGCATCGTGGTGGAATTGGTACTGTTTTGCCCATTCTATGGGGACGAGATGTGGAAACTCTCGCCCATGAACGCGATCAACAACATCAACGGGTACAGCATGGTTTCCCGGACGGAGGTGTACGCGTTAAAAGACGAAAGGCTGACCGAAGCCCAAACCGGTATGGTCCGCCGGATCGTGCGGGAACTCCAAAACGCCGACAACCTGTTTTATGAAGTGTGCAACGAACCCTATTTCGGCGGCGTGACGCGGGAATGGCAAAATCACATCATCGATACCATCGTAGCCGAAGAATCGTCTTTTCCGCACCGCCATCTCATTGCCCAAAACATCGCCAACGGCAGCGGGGTGATTGAGAAACCCAATCCCCAGGTCTCGATTTTCAATTTTCATTACGCGTATCCCCCCGACGCCGTGGCGCAGAATTTTCATCTAAACAAAGTAATCGGGTATGACGAAACCGGCTTCAGCGGCAACAGCGACACCAAGTACCGGGGAGACGGCTGGGCGTTTCTGATGGCCGGGGGCGGCTTGTACGACAACCTGGATTACTCGTTCACCCCCGATTATGAAACCGGTATCGCCAGTCCCAACGCGCCCGGCGGGGGAAGCCGCGCGTTGCGCTGCCAACTCAAAGTGTTGAAGGATTTCATGGAGAGTTTTGATTTCATCCGCATGAAACCCGACCCTTCCGTGATCACAAGCCTCGAAGGCGATTCCAAGGTACGGGGCTGGTGCCTGGCGGAGGAAGGAAAAGCGTATGCTTTCTATTTCCGGTTTGGGGACCGGGTGAAAATCAAATTGAATATCCCGCCGGGATCGTACCGCGCGGAGTGGATTCACACGCTTACCGGAAATGTGGAACAGGCCGGAACCGTGAAACATCCCGGCGGGGAGATGGCCCTGGAATCGCCGGGGTACGTGGATGACATCGCCCTGCGGATCAAGATCCAAACCGGAGATGACGTGGAAGTAAAGTAAGAATATATAGAGCATATTTCCATAAGCGGTAATTAATGAAACCGGAAAGGAGCCGCCATGACCAAGGGTGTGGGGCAAGGCCGGGGCTTTGTGCACATGGTGTTTTTTTGGCTGAAACAGGGCACGCCGGAAGACCGGATTCAATATCTGATTGAGGACTGCAAAACCCGCCTGGGATCGATTGCGTCCGTCAAGGATTTGAAGGTCGGCCGTCCCGCCGGGACAGCCCGGGATGTGGTGGATAACAGTTACGATGTGTCGCTCGTGGTCCTGTTCGAAAACCGGGAAGGGCATGATTATTATCAGATGGCCCGCCAGCACATCGAGTTCATCGAACGGAACGAAGAGATATGGGAGCGGGTGCAAGTGTACGACATGATTCCTGAATAAGTAACAAGACGAACAAGTGCCCTGCGCTTGGCGGCCGTGCGATCGGCCCTGGACGGCGCGTATTAATCCGGGGGCCGGTGAATTTTGTCCCGCGCCACAAGAAGAATCTGAGTATTAAAAAACCGGCCCAATGGTTTGAACGGCAGGCCCGTGATCTGAAGTGAGACAAAATGCCGGCGGATTCTGGCTATGGTTTGCCGGTAATCATACCCTTTGTGCAGGGAAATGCTGGTCCGGGGCACCCGGTCCAGATTTCCCCGGAAGGCGTGCCATAATTCTTTCCAGGTGTACGATCCCCGATAACCGCCGAAGAAGATCTTCGCCGCGCTTTGTTTTACAAGAACCGTGAATCCTATTTCGATGGGGACGGAGACGATCAAGGTCCCCTCGTTTTTCAGGACCCGTTTCAGTTCGGCGATAGCGGCTTCTTCGCCTTCTACATGCTCGAGGGTTTCGAGGCAACAGACGACATCGAACGATTGGTCCCGGAACGGCAGGCAGCGCAGGTCGCCTTGAAGGGCGGCGGCTTGACCGGATCCGAGCCGGGAATGCAGTGTCCGCAAAGCTTGGAAATTGTGGTCCGATCCCACCGCGAACGCGTAACGGCCTCCGGCGCGGACCAGCAACTCCCCGTCCGAGCAGCCGGCGTCCAGCAAGCAGATCCCGGGACCCAGCGGGGCATTGGCCAAGGCCTCGCGGATATGGGCGGCATGAACCCAGTTCATCAAGCGGTGGCGGCTGTGGTACAACTGGTGGGAATGGCCTTTGGGATCGTATTGGAAAGTCGTCTTGGGCATAGGCTTTTTGTTACTGAATTTGTTTAGGTTCCATTCGCGAGATATTCCCGGATCAGCCGGATGTTTACGGGCGGAGTTTCCAAGGGTAGCGCGCCAGTGCCCATCAGGCAATTGGGCCGGCCGGCGGTGATGCCGAGGATGGTGTCGACCGCCCGGTAAATGCGTTCCGGTTCTTGGCAGGCGACCACCCCGGGATCCAGGTTAACCCGGATTTTTACCGAGGGATGGGTACGGCTGGCGGATTCGACAAAAGCCCTCTGATTGGTTTCGACGTTACAGACCACATACCCGGTGCCCGTGGAGAGAAGATCATCGAGAATGGGATACGTGTTGCCGCCCATAATGCAGGGTACGGGATGGCCGACACACTCGGACGCAATTTCCAATATGCGGCGGAGCGCGGGTAATTCGATCTCGTGGAACTGGCGGGGAGAGAGCATAGGCGGTGAGGCCGCCGATTCGAAAAACGCCAGATCGAGGCCTGCTTGGGCCACCGCGCGGCAGAATCCGGCCTGATTTTCCGCGAGCCGCCACAGAAAAGCCGCCGTGGCCTCCGGCGCCAGGGCGACTTCTTCACAAAGATGGTTGATCCCGCGCAGATTGAAGGCGATGGAAAACGGGCCGGCTACCGGAATCCGCACATCGGCTTCGGGAAATTCCCGCTTCAAACGCTGTCCCACCCCAATGACCATTGCGATCCGGCCGTCGCGCGCGGGATCGAACGGCGGCAGCGTAAGCCCTTCCTCCAACGACGATAGCAGCGGCTGATGAATAGCCGGTATGCCATTGGCGCCCGGCACCTGGATGGTGGCGCCATACGCTTCGGCCTCGAGGTTGTAGATGTCGATTCCCACCGCGATGGTCTGGTGCCGGTATTCCAAATAAGCCGCGCGGTGCCCGGCGAAAAGCAAATCCGGATCGCGGGACACTTCCCAAGGCGTATGTCCGGTGAAGCGGGCGGCGTGTTCATAAACGACAGGCGTAAACGGGATTTTCATGGACAATCCTCCTCGGACGCGCCGCATCCCCCACTCCATCAGGGACGCCCGGCGTGAGACTTGTTTTCGGCCGTCTTCACCTTATCATGTTTCGCGCGGGATTGAAATATGGCTTATCCGGCAAGCGGGGAAGCGTTTTTCCGGTTCGCGCGGCCGTTGCCGGACTGACCTTCTTCCTGATATACAGGACTCCGCCGGCGGCGCGTATTCCCCTGGTTAAGTCAACATATTCAAACAGCAATCCGGGAGGTACACTTCATCCTGCGCATATTGCACTCGTATCGTTTATTTAATCCGAGGTGATCATGAGTCCGATCGAAACCTTCGACAACGCGTATCCAGGGCGCCGTTACACAATCGCTATCACCTGCCCCGAATTTACGTCCGTATGTCCCAAGACCGGCAATCCGGATTTCGGGACCATTCGCATCGAATACATTCCCGATAAGCAGTGCATCGAACTCAAATCTCTGAAAATCTACCTGTTCGGCTACCGCAACCAAGGCATCTTTTACGAAATGGTGATTAATAAAATCCTTGACGACTTGGTTGCGGCTTGTGAACCGTTATGGATGAAAGTGGAAGGCGATTTCAATCCCCGGGGCGGCATTACCACGGTGGTTCGTGCCGTGTACGAAAAGCCGGAAAGCCGTAATGGATGCGGGGAGACCGCATGAACGAAGAAAATCAAGCCTGCTTTACTGCTATGTCAAGCGATGAGCCTGGACAATCCGCCATCCATACAGCGGATCCGGATCATGCGGGAGGAGAGAATTCAATTGGAAAAGGCAAGGAACCGGCGGCGGAAGGCGAATGAATCTTAGACCGTGGTTTGGTTATTTACCCATTCAAAGGCCTTCATCAGTAATTCGTTGGTGCTGTCCAGGTGAAGCTTGTCCTTGATGCGCATGCGGTAGGTCTCGATGGTTTTCACGCTCAAGTGCAACTGATCCGCGATCCGGCGGGTGGTGTATCCCTGACCGATGAGGCGGAACACTTCGATTTCCCGGTCGCTCAGGTCATCGACCGACGCTTGCATGCCCACCGGTTTTTGGCCGGATATTTTCTGCAGAATTTTGGAGGCCATGGCTTCGCTGACATAAATCTGCCCATCCAGTACCTTGCGGATGGCGGTCATGATATTATCGGTCAGCTCCTGCTTCATGATGTAGCCCATGGCGCCGGCTTTAAGGGCCCGCTCGGCGAAGTGGGATTCTTCATGCAGGGAAATCACCAGGATGGGAAGCTCGCCGAACTGGGACCGGATGAGTTTGATCAACTCAATCCCGTTGCTTTCTCCCAGATGAATATCCACGATGGCGATATCCGGCGATTCACTTGCGATCATGCGGAGCGCCGAAGCCGTGTTGTCCGCCTCCGCGCATACAATCAAATCTTCCTCCTGATCGATCAGTTGTTTGAGACCATGCCGCACAATCGGATGATCATCCACAATGAGGATTTTGTTTTTCATGGAAGCGCCAGTTTTTTCAATGCAAGTATCCAACGTACGCCCAACTCTCCCGCTACCAAATGCCAGTCGCTCAGATCACAAACCGGATCGGTGCCCGCGGATTCACGAGGATCCGCAACTTCCGAATCAGAAGGGGCCGCTGGCCGGTCCATAGGACATCATGTTCACTAGTTTACACCGTTTTTCAGTAAATGAAAATAAGATTCGTTTCAATTGTTAGTAGAGCTCAATTTCCTCCAGCCCGGTTTTTCCGGGAGCCAATCATTCTCTCTCCCCGCCGTATTGCGAGGTTTGCCCCGGATAGGAAAACAAGAAAAAAGGTGACAGTTACGAGTTCATGGCCTTTTTAAAATTCAATATATTTATATTATGCAAAATCCATCCAAGAGATCAACCGGTATGATCTGGAAAGTCATTTGAGCTGGGGAAAGCGCCGCCCGAGAAGAGCATGCGGGCGAGGAGGAGTGAAATCAGGTCATCATGACATCCAACGCTTCGAATTCCGAAGGGTAGATGGGGAAAATCTTGTTCAATTGGACGACTTCGAACAGTTCCTTGATTTGGGGGTGCAAGGAGCAGAAAGCCATGACGCCTTTTTGCGGTTCCAGGCGTTTCAGGCCTTCCATAAGAGCGCGGATGCCGGCGCTGCTCATGTATTCCAGGCTGGAGAAGTCAATCAGAATTTTGTTGGCCCCTTCTTCAATGGAGCGGTTGAGTATACCCGCAAATTCCGACAGACCTGCAAAATCCATTCTGCCATCCGGTTTGATGATGGTGACGCCCGATTCGTTGCGAATCTCGATTTTCATTGATTCATACCCAGTGTTAGGATCGCGTCTGGCCGGATGGAGTCCGTTCACATGGCGTCCATGCGCCTGGAATCCCATCTCCGGATATCCAGGCATACCATACCATTTTTACTATCTCTATGGAATACCCGGCATGGGAATCCCCTAGGAAGTCCAAATTTTTATGGGAATTTTTGTGGATACTTTTCGGCGATCCGGGATCATTTCCGGTCCACGGTCACCAGGGTTAAATCGTCCGTAGGCCCGCCCGCGCGGAGCGAAGCGATGGCTTCCAACGTCCTGTCCATGAATTCCTGGGCGGGCAGCCTCATCCAGGGCTGGATCATCTCCATGAAGGCTTTGCGGCCCAGAAGTTCGTTGTTTTTCAGCCGGGTTTCGGTGAAACCGTCCGTATAGAGCAGGATCCGGTCGCCGGAGGCCAGGGGGAGGGTAGTTTGGTACGATTCTTGGACTTGAAATTTTTGAATGCCAACCGGCAGGGTATGTGAAGGGATCGTTTCAAATGCGCCGCGGTCCGCGCGCCAGATCAGGATGTCGGGATGGCCGGCGTTGGCGGCGGTGAGGATTCCTTGCCGGGCGTCGAATTGGACGAGCACAAGGGTGAAAAAAATGCCGGTGACGCAAAATTTTTCCGTGGCGAATTGGTTGATCTGGTACAGGATTTCGTAAGGAGGACTGGGCTGCGCCATCAGGAGGGAAAGTTGGTGATGAATCATGGTGGCGACCAGCGAGGCGGCCACCCCATGGCCGGTGACATCGTACAGGGCGACTGCAATGCGGTCGTCCCCGTACGCCTGAGCGGTCAGGTAATCTCCGCCGATTTCGATGAGAGGTTCGTAACGCAGGGTGAGGGACAAAAAAGGCGTGTCCAAATTCTGGGGCAGCATGCAGCGCTGGATCAGCGATGCCAAGTGTAGATCTTCTTTCATCTGCCGCTCTTGCTGCTTGACTTTTTGTTCGAGTTCGGCCCGGGTCAGCACCCGTTTTACCACTTGAAGCATCATGTCCAGGTCGATGGGCTTGGTGATAAAATCAGCGGCGCCTAGTTTCATAGCTTTTACGGCCCGCTCGATGGTGCCGAAAGCCGTCATGATGATGACGGGAATGTCGTTGCCGGCGGCGTGGAGGCGTTTCAGCAATTCCAATCCATCCATTTCCGGCATCATGATGTCGCTGATCACCACTCCGGGCTGCGCGTGATCCAGAATCCGGAGTGCTTCCACGCCGTTTTCCGCTTCCAACACTTCGTACCCTTCCATTTCCGCGTAATCCCGGAGGTTTTGGCGGATATCTTCTTCGTCATCGACTAACAGCAGCAAGCCTTTTCCGCTCATGCGATTTCTCCCTGAGTGTCCCGGGTTTCCAGATTCCCGGATTGTGCCACCGGCAAGATGATGGTGAAACGGGTGCCTTTCTTGATTTCGGATTGAACTTGGATTTCCCCGCCGTGCATTTCCACCAGCTCTTTAACGATGGAGAGTCCTAATCCCGTGCCCTTGGCCATGTCGGTGGAGCGGGGAATCCGGTAAAACCGTTCGAAGATGTGCTTGATTTCATCGGGGTGCATTCCAATGCCCGTGTCCTGGACCTCGATCGCGATGCGGGTGGAGTCGAATGGGTACAGGCGGACCGTGACGTGCCCCCCTTCCGGGGTGTATTTAATGGCGTTTCCGATAAATTCACTGACCACCCGTTCCATTTTACCTGCGTCGGCTTCTACTTGAAACAATCCGTCCCCGCACTGGAGTTCCAGCGTGATCTGCCGCTGCTTGGCAATCAGGCGGTTTTCGTGAATCAGGTCCTCCACCAAGGTGCGCATGGGAATCACACATTTGTTGAGGATCATGCGGCCGGATTCAATGCGGGAAAGGTCGAGGACATCGTTCACGAGGTCGTTGAGCCGGTTGACGGAGCGGTGAGCCCGTTCCACGATACTTAATTGTTTTTCGCTCAACCCCCCGCCGATCCCCCGCAACAAGATGTCGAGGCTGCTTTTGATGGTGGTGAGGGGCGTGCGCAGATCATGGGAGGCCTGGGAGACGAACGCCGTTTTCATCTGATCCAGTTCCCGCAGTTTTTGGTTGGCCAGTTGCAGCTGTTCGTTGGCTTCCCGCACCTGGCGGAAGGCTTTCCGCAGCTGATAATGCCGGGTGGTCGAATAGCCGGTCAGCAACACGATGATCAGGAAACCGCCGATGGCGATATAGATGAATCCTTGTTCATAATACCAGGGTTCCAGCACGGTGAAATCGAACACGGCGGGCGTGGGATCGATATTCCAATTCCGGTCCATGGCCCGCACTTCCAGCCGGTGAGGCCCGAACGACAATCCGGTGAAAGTGGCCAACGGTTCCGGCATGAAGGGAGACCACTTGCCGCCATCCAGGCGGTACGAGAACAACAACCGGTTGGCCATGGTGTATTTCCATCGGTCAATGCCGCCGAAGACGATCCGGCAATCTCCGGCCGGAGGGGTTTCCTTCACGTTGCGATCCACGGGGATCTCCGTCTCCGGCGGGTCCCGGTCCGCTTCGGGATGATACAAACTAAGTCCGCTGGCGGTGCCGGCCCAAATGCGCCCTTGCCGGTCTTCGAACACCTTGTAGATGGCGGTGTTAGGCAGACCTTCTTCATATGTGTTGGCAACCCACGAGCCATCCAGGTACCGCAATAATCCCACGCCGCTGGCAACCCAGATGCTGCCATCCCGGCCAATGGTCATGGAGCGCACGGAATCCAGGCCGGAACGGATTTCGCGCCAGGATTTTCCGTCATATTCCATGATTTTATCCCGGCCGCCGGTCCAGATTTTTCCATCGTTCAGTTCCAAAAAACAAAACGCCCCGCGGTCGGTGTATCCGTCTTGTTGGGTGAACGGCCGCCATTTCCCTTTCCGGTATAAACCCAATCCTTCGGACCGCACCCCGCCCAGCCACAGGTCCCCGTTTTGAGTTTCGAGCAGAAATCGCAACGCTCCCAAGTTCCATTGGTCTTTGAGGTTCACCACGGATTGGAAGCGGTGGCCATCGTAAATTTCCAAGCCAAAATCGCCAGTTTGGGGATTGGTGGTTTGCACCCAGGCGCCGCCTTGAACCCGGGGCCGCAAATAGCCGATTTCGAAACCGGCTGGATGGGATACGGTTTCATAGCGCCGGGTGGAGGGATCGAAGACCAACAGATGCGGCGTATCGGTGCGGATGGCCAGTTTACCGTCCGGGAGGGGACATAAACCGGTGGTTTGAAAGATAAAAGAATAGACATTGGGGGGAAACGGGTATTCTTCCCATTCTTCTTGTTCCAATTTCCATAGGGAAGTCCGGCAGAGAAACCAAAGCCGTCCAGCGGAATCCTCTTCGATGGCGTGAAAGGTTTGATCGTTTCCCGCGATGGCGGACGGGGTCCGCCATGTGGGGGGCGCGTAGCGTGCGATGCCTTGAGAAGTGGCGAACCAAAAGACACCCTCCGGCTCCAACTCGGCACTATAAAAGCGTCCGGCCAAGGCTTCTTTTTTTTCGAGGGGAAATTCCTTGCCCCGGGTTATCGTGCTGAGCAGCAATCCCCGTGAAGGATTGAGTTTAGCCAAGAAAAAATAATCGTCGGGGCCCGGGAATCCCATGAGCAATTGGTCATCCCCCGTTTGTGTGTAGGCAATCCGCCAGGTATGGCCGTCGTGCTCCGTAATCACCCGGCCGGCCGCGCCGCGGGAATACGCGCTGGAGTATATTTTGCCGCTAGAGGCCTCAGACACATACACGAAGTCGCGCAAGCCGAGTTCTTCCGGGCAGGGATACTCCTCCCAAGGGGGATGGGGTTGCAGGGGATGGTTTGTTTCCCGGATACGGGCGACACCGCGTTCGCCTGTGATCCAAATTCCATGGATTTTGGAGCGGTGCATGGAGATGAACCGGCCGATTTGGGTATCTTCCGCCGATTGAATCAACGTGGTTTCCTGCCGGTCGGCGTGAAACGCCATGAGTCGGTTCGGTAACAAAAACAGGACTTGGTCGTCCTCCATCGGCAAGATGGAAATTCCTTCATCCGCCGCCTCGATTTCCGGCACAGGGAATTCAATCCAGCGCTTGTCGATAAGGGTTTGCAATCCCTTGGGGGACCAAGCCCAGAATTGACCGGAGGGGCTTTCCAGGATCTCAATATAGGCTCCCGGACTGGGAAAACGGTGAACGAAATACCCATCCAGATAACTGAATTGCCCGACTTCGCCATGGCTGATCAACACGTTGCCCAGCGGGCTGAGGTTGATCCAATTCGACCAGGATTCCGCCAAGCCATCCGAGACGTTCCAATAGCGGAAATGCTGGCTCAGAATATCGTTCCAGGCGGGACAAGCCAATCCGGTAAGGAGAAGGAATCCAAGAAGAAATCGTTGTGCCATCCGTACCACTCTCCCGAGGGGGGGTATGCAATTGTGGATCTGGGCGGTTTGCCGCGGATCATCCTCCCAGGAATCTATGGGACACAGGACAACACCGCCTGGATTCGGCCGGGCAGGTGACCCGGCCAAGATCACGATATAAAGATAAAGCGTATTATAGTTGCATAATTTCGTGGAGCCGCCAGGCGGTGATCAGGCATGAATGCGGGGAAGGTGGATTCCACCAGGAATTGAGCCTGGGGGAAGGCCCATGGGGATATCCTCGCGGCATTGAATCAGAAGGCATATCCGTGATTCTCTCATTTTTACCCTCTCCCCGGGAGAGGGAGGTGCGCACCTCCTGGAGGAACCATAAAAATCAGCTGGATGAATCCTAAAAATTCGATTTAGATGGCGTACGGTTCCCGCTGGGGGCGTTCCAGGTATTGGTTAGCTTCCGGATCGTTCACGAACACTTCCCGGACCGGATCCCATTCCAGGGGCCGTTGAATCATGCCGAAGATGTTGGCCAGGTGGCAAACCGTGGCGGTCCGGTGGCCGGTTTCCACGTCCGTGAGGGGCAGCGCCCGGCTCCGGATGCAATCCACCCAGTTTTGCATATGGTTATCGCTGACGGGCAGGCGCTCGTCGCTGGAAGTCAGCGGTTCCTTGAGAATGTCTTCGGGCGTGGATTTGATCACGCCGCGGTTGACGAAAATTTCCCCTTTTTCGCCCTCGAAGATCATGTCGAAATCGGGAATGCTTTCGAAGGTGAGCACTACGCCGTTTTCGTAGGTGAGCCGGATGTCGTAATCCGTGTAGGTCTCGTACGCGCCTGGCCGGGTGCGGGCAAAACCTTCAATTTTGCGGGGGCCGGAGCGGTCCATGCCCAGCGCCCATTGCGCGATGTCCGCGTGATGCGCGCCGAGATCGGTGATTTGGCCGCCGGAATAATCCCAAAACCAGCGGAAGGTGACGTGGCTGCGCAGGGGATTGTAAGGCACTTTGGGGGCCGGTCCCAACCAACGGTCCCAATCCAATCCGGGCGGGACCGGCGCGTCCGGAACGGGATCAATGACGTTGGTGCCCCGGATCAGGATCCGAATCCGTTTCAAGGTTCCCAGGCGGCCATTGCGGACATACTCGCACGCGGTCCGGAAGAGGGGATCGGACCGTTGTTGCAAACCGGTTTGGAAGACCCGCCCGGTTTCCTGGACTTTACGGACCACCGCGCGGCCTTGGTTGATGGTCAGGGTCAAGGGTTTTTCCCCATACACGTCCTTGCCGGCGTCCAGGGCGTCGATATACGTTTTGGCATGCCAATGGTCCGGAACAGCGATCACCACGGCGTCGATGTCCTGGCGGTCGAGGAGGTAACGGTAATCCAGATAGGGATCCACGCCACCCGCCGGCGTGGGGGCAGGCAGGCAGTCCCATCCTTCCCCCTTGATCCAGGGACGGTCGATCGAGGCTTGATCGTCGAGAAATTGGAGCCGTTTCATTAAAAAGGCGAGATCCAGATCGGCCACCGCCGCGATCCGTAAATTGGGATTCCGGAACGTCTGCCGTACCAACTCGAATCCCCGCCAACCCAAACCGATATGCCCGATGACGATCCGGTCGCTGGGGGGTGTTTGCCCCAGGACCGTATGGGGCACCCAGGCGGGAGCGTTCCCCGCGAAGCCCAAACAGAGCGCGGAAGCCCCGGTGGATTGCAGAAACGTCCGGCGGGTGGTCTTCGGCATTCGAGACATCGTCATGAAACCCCCTTCCACGAATTGATTATAAAATCACCAAGCGTGAGGTTATCATCCTCAATTTTCCTCGACTTGGCAAGGAAGCGATCCGGATTCCCCCGGGACACGTTCAGCGGGGAAAACCCGCCGGGCGGACGGAAGACCGGCCCTTGATCCCACGAGATGCATTGGAATTCATGGTTATTCCACTTCATTCCGTGTCATGGGCGTTTTAATATTTATAATTTACTATACTTTTCCTTTGCCTGTGAACACCCCTGTTTTTCGTGTACGGGAAGATTGGCGCATTGACAGGGAAGATACCGGTTAGGGGGAGAGGTGGGGAGGATTCTGACTCATGGCGGGTGCACTCACGCCGGATGCGCAATTCATCAAGTCGCTCGAGCGGATTGGAGTTCACGATCCGGTCTGCTTGATATATAAGGACCGGACCGAACAACTGGCCACCGTGATACCTTTCTTTCTGATTGGTTTGGAGCGGGGTGAACAGTGTATCTATTTGGCGCGCGATAATCCCCCGGAAATGATTTGGACGGCGCTGCGGGACTGGGAGATCGATGTGGACCATTGTCAGAAAACCCAGGCCGTCGTGAGCATGGGATTCGACTCCTTTCTCTCCGGGGGGAGGCTGAACCAGGCGGGCGGGAATGCCGAGTTCCATCATCTATCGGCTGCCTTGGACGCGGCGGTCGAGTCCGCGCAGCAAAAGGGATTTACCGCGGTCCGCCTCGCTATCGAGATGACCGGGATATTGAGGCCCGGCTCCGGTATCACGCGGGTGCGGGAGACCTTGGCCCATCTCCAGCATTTCATCACCACCCACGCCATCCTCTGCTTATCGCAATTCGACCGGAACTGTGTGGATCCCGAAATCATTTTGGATGTGATTTACACGCATCCCACCGTGGTCACCAACGGTTGGGTATGTCAGAATTTTTATTATATTCCGCCCGCGGACTTCGTAACGCCCAATCCCGTTTCCCGGGAAATCGACCGCATTCTGCAAAACCTTGGCACGCATCAACAAATCCTGGACGATCTTCTCAAAAGCGAGGAAAAATACCGCCTTTTGTTGGAGCGGCAAACCGACCTGATTTGTGGATTCAATCCCGATGGCACGCTGACGTATGTCAACAAGGCCTATTGCGATTATTTCCACATGAAGAAAGAAGAACTCATCGGGTTGAATTTCATGACCTTTCTTCCCGAGGAGGACCAACACCGGATGCGGGAGCATCTCCGCCAGTTTAGTCCCGATCAACCCATCCGTTCCATTCAGCACCGGACCATTCTGCCGGACGGGCTGGTCCGGTGGCAGCATTGGACGGACCAAGCCATTTTTAACCGCGATGGAACACTAATCGAGTTTCAATCCGTCGGGCGGGATATCACCGAACAGAAACAAACCGAGGAAGCCCTGAAGGAAAGCGAAACCAAGTACCGCACCCTGTTCGAGTCCTCCAATGACGGGATTTTTCTCATCCAGGAGGACCGCTTCGTGGATTGCAATCCCCGGGCGGTGGAATTGTTCGGCCGGCCGCGGGAAGAGATTCTCGGCCAGACACCCGGCGTGTTTTCGCCTCCCTGCCAACCCGATGGGGAATCTTCGCTCGAGAAATCCCGCCGGCTGGTCCAAGCGGCCGTGGAAAACCGACCTCAATTTTTCGAATGGCGGCATCTCCGCCCCGATGGCACGGCTTTTGACGTGGAAATCAGTTTGAACAAGATTCAGTTCCACGGGCAGGATTTCGTCCAGGCCATTGTGCGGGATATCACCGAGCGCAAACGCAACGAAGAGGTCCGCAACCGCTTGCAAAACCAATTACTCCATGCGCAGAAATTCGAAAGCCTTGGGGTGCTGGCCGGAGGGATCGCGCATGATTTCAACAACCTCCTCACCACGATCTTGGGCAACGCGGGCATGATCATGCGCAGCCTGCCGGCTGAGTCGCCCGCCCGGAAGTATGCCAAAGACATCGAGACCGCTTCCATCCGGGCCTCCGAACTGACCAGCCAGCTCCTGGCCTATGCGGGGAAAGGGCGGCTGATTCGGAAGCCGGTGCGCTTATCCGAATTGATCCAAGACATGGTCCACTTGATCGAAATCACGGTGGCCCGGCATGTGGATTTGCGTTATGATCTCGCGCCGGTCCTGCCGGCCATCCAGGCGGATGCCGGTCTGATTCGGCAGGTGGTGGTAAGCCTAGTGACCAATGCCTCCGAGGCCATCGGGGACACCGGTGGTCAAATTCGAATCCAAACGGGAGTGGTGCATCACCGGCCGGAAGCAGGCAGCATTGTGTACATGGGTGAGGATTTGCCGGAAGGGGAGTATGTTTTTTTGGAGGTGGCGGACAACGGCTGCGGCATGGACACCGAAACCCAAGCCAGAATTTTCGATCCGTTTTTCTCCACGAAGTTCACGGGACGGGGTTTGGGTTTGGCGGCCGTCTTGGGGATCGTACGGGGCCATGGAGGAGCGATCCAGGTCCAAAGCCAACCCGGCCAGGGATCCCGCTTCAGCATTTTGTTCCCCACCGCTGGTGAAGAACGCAGCGGATAAACGGATGACGGATTGATCCGTTGTGGGTTTTCTTTGCGGGTACGCGGACACGGAATCCTGATTGCCAAGGCGGTGGGTTTGTTTTATGATGGAATCCTGCTAAGAAGAACCAAGAGGGCCGGCTGTCCATCCCTGCTTGGACCATCTGAATGGAGGTTGTCACCATGTATCCATCCAATCGCCGAACATTCCTCAAATCCGCCCTGGCGGGAGGGATTGCCGCCGCCTGGGGGCTGCCAGGCGCCCGCGCTTCTTTTGGCGTTGCCGAAACCACCCCCGGTCCGGGAGTCAGCCGGGTCGCGCTCATGACCGGCAGCAACCGCATGGAAAACATTTTCAACGCGTTGAAGCCGTTTGCCGGCGAAGTGAAAGAAGCCATCGGCAACCGTCCCGTGGTGATCAAACCCAACAACGTTTCCACGACCACGCCCCTCTGTGCCACCCATGCCGATTGCTTGGCGGGTATTCTGGAATTTTTGAAATCCATCGGCCGGACCGACCGGATCGTCATAGCCGAATCGGCGGCCAGCGGCCCCACATTTGAAGGGTTTGAAAATTACGGCTATTTCGAGTTGAAGAAAAAATACACGGTGGAGTTCGTGGATCTGGACGAGCAACCCATCGAAACCGTGTACACGGTCAGCGATGAGGATTTCCGTCCCCACGCGGTCCGCATGGCGCGCCTGTTGTTGGACCCGGAAACCTATGTCATCTCGGCGGCCGTCATGAAAACGCACGACCGCGTCGTGGCCACCCTGTCGCTGAAAAACATTGTCTTCGGCGCGCCGATCAAGGACAAAGGATTCCGGTGGGGGCCGGGCGGCGTGCGGGGCGCGCGCAATGACAAACCGATCAATCACGGCGGCGGATTCAAAGGGGTGAATTACAGCCTCTTTGCCAACGCACCCCGCCTGCATCCCGATTTGGCGGTGATTGACGGATTCGAGGGCATGGAAGGCAACGGGCCGGTGGGAGGCACCCCGGTGGATCACAAAGTGGCGGTGGTCAGCACCGATTGGCTGGCGGCGGACCGCACCGGAGTGGAACTGATGGGCATCGATTTCGGGGATGTCGGTTACCTGAATTATTGCGCCCAGGCGGGGATGGGGCAGGCCGATCTGAGCCGGATTGAAATCATCGGCGAACGCATTCAAGACCACGTAAAAAAATACAAACTGCACGACAATGTTCAAAGCCAATTGATCTGGAAAGCGTAAAGCGACCTCACGGCCGGTTCCTGCCCCGGGGAGAGGGCGCGGGAGATTGAATCCAACCGCGGGAAGCGATCTTCGGCCTGCCCGGGATGAGCCGGGGCAGGCCGGATTTTCTTTCGTCCTATTCAGCGGATTGGTTCATATCCTATAATCCTTGCCGTAGGGATTGATATCCAGCACCGGGTATCTTTCCCATTCCGGCGCGTCGAAATGCCACCATTCCTCAGGCAGGGGGATGAATCCTTCCGCCACCATCGCGTCCTCCAGCGTCTGCCGGTTGCGCGCGGTCCCGGGGGGCAGGGAATGCCAATCGCGGTGGGCGCGTTCGCTGAACTCCAGGTAGGGAGTGGGCATGGGCAGCTCGTGTCCCTCGCGGTCGACCAGCGTCACATCCACCGCGCAGCCCCGGTTGTGCCGCGAGCCAGTGGCGGGATTGGCGATATAACGCTCGTCGAGCACGTGCTTCCACAGGATCTTTTGCAAGCTCAAAGGGCGGTAGGCGTCCCAGCATTTGAGTCCCAATCCCAGGGCTTGCAGCCGGCGTTGTGCCCGCGCGAGCCGTTCCGCCGCCGGTTTCATAAGAAACAACTCGTTCACCGGATAGACCGTGAAGCCCACGAAGGTATCCGCCCTGGCATATGCCGCATCGATGAGGATCGTGGGATCGATCTCCCGGAGATTGATCAATTCAAAGCGTGTGGAATCCATAATCGCCACTCTCTACTCGTACTTCAACCTCACCGTCGCTTTCGTATCCTGATCGCAAACCGCGCGGATCCAGTAGGCCGAGAATTCCGGCGGGAATGGATATGTCACGGTTTCACCCGCCGGAACAGTGAACGATCGGTAATCCACCCAGGTGCCCGCGCCGTCGATTTCCACCTGGAGGATGAAGGTGACCGGCCGCGGGGAACGATGGGACAGGGTAACGGACTTGCCGTCAAAGCCGGTCATCAAGTAGGGATCGGATGGAACCTTCGCTTGAACTTCGCTGTCATTCCAAGGGCCGCCCACGCCGGCGGGTTTGCCGAGCTTCCACAGATCATCGATCACGCCCGCCCAGAGCGCCACCCGGCCATCAT